>Ga0123337_10002167_pt1 | contig 22855 bp, 19 predicted proteins | sample frozenSSSSmetaG_FD_89792 | JGI IMG/M metagenome (GOLD analysis project Ga0123337, IMG submission 89792) | Glacier valley bacterial and archeal communities from Borup Fiord, Nunavut, Canada, to study Microbial Dark Matter (Phase II) -... | ecosystem: Environmental > Aquatic > Freshwater > Ice >...
ATCATCAATTCCGCGGCATTAAAATCGGCAATTACGCCGTCTTTCAGGGGACGAACAGTACGGATACTTTCGTGGGTTTTTTCATGCATCATCAATGCCTTCTTACCCACAGCCAGAATATTCTTGGGGTTATTTCTGTCCAGTGCTACAATGGAAGGTTCGTTTACCACCACCTCATCATTGAATATAATCAGGGTATTTGCAGTGCCCAAATCCATTGCAATCTCCTGTGTGAAAAAATTAAAAAGACCCATAGTTTATATAGAAAAAAATCGAATGTAAATAATCGGACAAAGTTGAAGTAAATTATTTGAATTAACAACGGCAAATACTTTATTTCTCAATATTTTACAGCGCTTTAGGATTTGAAGGGTGAGGTCCACTATTTGCGGGACCACATTGGCGGATTTTCAGGAAATTTAAGCTGCTATTGTATACTCCACTTGTGCGATTGATCCCAGAAGGACTCGGCTGCTCTCACTAAAAAACAAACCAACAATACGAAATAGAAAGACCTATTTAAATTCAAATCCTATATCGTCTCTAAAATAAATTCCTTCAAAATAAATCTGGTCCAGCATCTCAATGGACTGGGCTGCCGCTTTGGCGATATTATCTCCAAAGGAAGTGATGGCCAAAACCCGTCCGCCGTTTGTCAATACCTTACCTCCTTCCCGTTTCGTACCTGAATGAAAAATAATGGTTCCATCCAATGATGCACCATCCAGTCCGTGAATTTCAATACCTTTTCCATACTCGTTCGGATAGCCGCCACTTACTGCTACTACTGTCACTGCTGTGCGTTGGCTCGTACGAATAGTAATCTCATTCAACCGTTGTTCGGAGGTTGCCAGTAAAACTTCTACAAGGTCATTTTCAACCCTCGGTATAATCACTTCTGTTTCCGGATCACCAAACCTGCAATTGTATTCAATCACCATTGGCTCACCTTTTACATTGATCAACCCAACAAATACTACTCCTTTGTAGTCCAGTTTTTCGGAGTTTAGTCCTGCAATAGTTGGTTCAATGATTGCCGCCTTTACTTTTTGCATATATGCATCGTCTACAAACGGCACCGGGCTCACCGCTCCCATCCCGCCAGTGTTAGGCCCCGTATTTCCTACGCCGATTCTTTTATAGTCTTTGGCATCCGGTAACATTACATAGTTTTTCCCGTCCGTCAGTACAAACATACTCAACTCAATGCCGTCTAAAAATTCCTCAATCACTACCCGCTTGCCGGCATCACCAAATTTTGCCTGCTGTATCATCAATTCAAATTCGGCCAGCGCCTCAATATGATTGTTACAAATGATTACCCCTTTGCCGGCTGCCAGTCCATCAGCTTTTAAGACGATCGGTAAGGTATGGGCTTTAATGTATTGAATACCCTCTTCAAAATTTGCAGCATCAAATTCACGATAGGCGGCTGTTGGAATATTATGCCGGTTCATGAATGCCTTGGCATATGCTTTACTTCCCTCCAGGCGGGCAGCTTCCTGAGACGGACCAATTACATGAATATGCGCTGTGAGCGGGTTACTTTTAAAAAAATCATAAATACCTTTTACCAGTGGTTCTTCTGGTCCTACGATAACCATATCAATCTGCTTGCCTGCACAAAAAGTTGCTAACGCATCAAAGTCAGTGATGGGGATGGGTACATTGGTTGCAACCAATGAAGTACCTGCATTGCCGGGTGCAACAAACAGGTTACCACAGGACTCACTTTGCTTTAATTTCCAGGCCAGGGTATGCTCCCGTCCGCCGCTGCCAATTAAAAGAATATTCATGTACTAAAATGATGTTATATGGAAGATTAAATAAGTTAGGTGGCGAAATTAAAGTTACTGAAAGAGTTTACCATATAATTTTTATGAGCGGCTCATAATTTAATTTACCAGATTTTAAAAATGCACAAATTGCTTTTGCTGTGATAAAAAGAAATTTGCTACTTTGGGGGGATTAAAATCAAATATTCACCTGCTTAAAAAAAATCTATGAATGAAAAAGTAAATTCCGGTAAACACCCACGTGGGTTGTATGTTTTGTTTTTTACAGAAATGTGGGAAAGGTTTGGGTTTTATTTAATGATAGGAATTCTGCCTTTGTTTTTACGTGCTACAGATAAGGGGGGAAGAGGAATGGACAACGCTCTGTCAATAGATATTGTTGGAACTTATGTAGCCCTGGTTTATCTAACGCCTTTTTTAGGTGGATTAATGGCCGACAGATATCTTGGATACCGGAAATCGATTTTTTTTGGTGGCGCTTTAATGGCTTTAGGATATCTACTCTTAGGAATCCCGGGAAGCAATAGCTTGCTATATGCAGGCCTTGGCTGTGTAATTGTTGGGAATGGCTTTTTCAAACCAAATATCAGTACCCTTTTAGGCAACATTTACAATACTGAAGAGCTAAAACCTAAAAAAGATATTGCTTATAATATCTTTTATATGGGGGTTAATATTGGTGCATTTATATGCAATTTCGTTGCAGCCTATTTGAGAAACAATTACAATTGGGGCTATGCATTTATGGCCGCCGGTGTTGGTATGATCATCGGATTAATATGGTTTGCGTTTGGTCAAAAACATATCAAACATGGAGATATTATCAATCCCGTTCAAAAGGAAGACATGCAAATGTCAAAAATAATTTTATACGTGTTTGTTCCGGCAATTATAGCAGGTGCCATCGGCTGGATGATTCCTGGCAATTTGATTGGGTCCGATTCAAATGATGCGTTTATTTTCGCCTGCGTTCCAATCATTATTTTTTATTACAGTATCTGGGCACGATGCACCGGCCTGGATAAAAGGCGTGTTGGAACCTTATATATTTTATTCGGCGTTGCGATTATTTTCTGGAATATCTACAACCAAAACTCTACCGCACTTACTATTTGGGCAGAGACCTACACCAACAGAGAAACTCCGGCTGCTGCGGAAAAGCTACTGACACCTTTTGGTTTTTTAGAAAAAGTAAATACCAATCCACAGGAAGTGCCGGTAATTGACAACCAATTTAGAACCATTCTTGGACCGGATGGAAAGGTGATAACCGGAACAGGAATAAATCCTTATTTTAAAAATTTGCCTAAAGATAAATGGCCACCTGAAGGGCAGGATCTAAAATTAGTTTCAACTGAAATTTATCAATCCATCAATCCATTCTGGATCATATTGCTTACCCCGGTTATTGTTGGTCTTTTTGGATTTCTCAGAGCAAGAAGAAAAGAACCATCCACTCCCGAAAAATTTGCATGGGGTACCATCATTGCAGGACTATCCTCCCTGGTAATGGTAATTGCCTGCTTATCGACAGACATCTATCAAAACAAAGTTTCAACCGCCTGGATATTTGCAAGCTATGGTGTTTTCACAATCAGTGAATTGTTTATGAGCCCAGTGGGATTGTCTTTAGTTTCAAAGGTGGCTCCAAGAAGATTTACAGCACTAATGATGGGAGGATGGTTTATTACGACATCGCTGGGAGGAAAAATATCAGGGATTCTTGCAGGATTTTGGGATCAGTTTGACAACAAGGCTATATTTTTTGCAATAAGCGTTGTTGCAGCTATTGCAGCCGGATTATTGATTTTCCCACTTACTAAAAAACTGGCAAAAGTAGTTGATGAGGCCACAGCACAGACTTCTTAAATAATCTAAATGCGGGTGTTTGCAATTTGATCATAATTTTTTACGCCTGATTTTAATTGTTCGTCATTTGCTTTATTCACATTAAATAAATAACTGTTCATGTCTGAGAAAAAACCATTCTATCCTTTTATTTCTCCACAAACCATCATGAAAGAATTGACTGTAAAGTCAGTTCTATTGGGAAGTTTATTTGGCGTAATATTCGGTGCCGCCACTGTTTATCTTGCCCTGAAAGCAGGATTAACTGTTTCTGCCTCTATACCAATTGCGGTAATCGCCATCACTTTAGGAAGAAAGTATTTTAAGACCACCATTCTTGAAAACAATATTATACAAACTACGGGTAGTGCCGGCGAAAGCATTGCTGCCGGTGTATCGTTTACGCTGCCGGGTTTTTTATTTCTATCATCCCCAGACAGTGCATCTTATTTTAATTACCTCACCATTTTAATACTGGCAATTGTTGGGGGAATGTTGGGTACGCTCTTAATGATTCCTTTGCGAAAAGCATTGATTGTAAATGAACATGAAACGCTGCCCTATCCGGAGGGAACCGCTTGTGGTGATGTGCTAAAAGCCGGTGAAAAAGGTGGTGATTTTGCCAGGACCGCTTTCTGGGGACTGGGTGTAGCGTTTGGATATGCGATACTTCAAAAGATATTGCGGGTAATTGCCGAAACGCCTTTTTATCTTACAAAACAAACCAATAAGTTTTTCCCATCGGCCAAAATAAGCGGAGAAATTACACCGGAATACCTGGGTGTAGGATATATTATTGGTCCTCGTATTGCCGGTGTGTTGGTGGCTGGTGGTGTGTTAAGCTGGCTGGTATTGATCCCACTTTTATCCTTTTTAGTTCCACCAGATGCAATCGCTGCTCAATTAGTAAAGCTGGGATATTTAGCCGATATAACAAAAGATGGAGGCAAGGGCGGATGGAATGCATCTACCCATACTTTTAACGATTATTCGGCAGCCATATATTATGCATTTATAAGGCTGATCGGTGCTGGGGCAGTTACTGCCGGGGGAATTATCACATTATTAAAAACATTGCCAACGATTGTAAAGTCCATTAAAGGAAGTATTGGTTCCATAAAAAGCCTGAGTGGGGAAAATGGCGTTACATTAAGAACTGAAAAGGATCTTAGTTTAAAAGTTGTAGGATTTGGCAGTTTAGCATTGATTGCATTGATTTCTATTTTACCTCAGGTTCCGGGGGATAGTTTTTTACAAAAGTTGCTAATCGGTGTGTTGGTAATAATTTTCGGCGCATTGTTCGTAACTGTTTCATCAAGGATTGTAGGTTTGATCGGATCTTCAAATAACCCTATCAGCGGTATGACCATTGCCACAGTAATGGGCACGAGTTTGATATTTATGGCTGTAGGATGGACAGGCCAGGCTTACGAGCCGCTGGTATTGGTTGTTGGTGGAATGATATGTATTGCGGCAGCCAATGCGGGTGCAACATCACAGGATTTAAAAAGCGGATACATCATTGGTGCCACTCCAAGAAACCAGCAGATTGCTTTGTTTATCGGGGCCATCGTTTCGTCCATTGTAATAGGCATCACCATAAAATATTTGGATAAGCCAAATGCAGAAATGCTGGCGCAGGGCATCAATCATGCCATTGGAACCGATAAATATCCTGCACCACAGGCCACACTAATGGCAACATTAATTAAAGGAATCCAATCCCAAAACTTAGACTGGCAGTATGTTTTTGTGGGTATTTTTTTAGCGGTAGTAATGGAGCTCTGTGGCATTAAATCTTTAAGTTTTGCAGTAGGTGCATACCTTCCTTTATCAACAACTTTACCGATAGCAATTGGTGGGGCAATAAAAGGGTTGGTAGATCTTAAAAAGAAAAAAGAAAATATCAGCACAACGCCGGAAGATGAAGAATTGGGGAAAGGTAGTTTATTTGCTACCGGCCTTGTTGCCGGAGGAGCAGTTGCAGGTGTTATCATTGCGTTTGTGTCCGGCAGTGAAGGAGGCGAACGTTTTCTAAAAGCAGTGAGTATGGAAGCAGGTATAGAGCATGCCATTGGCACATATGGATACTTCATTTTGGGCGTTGCATTCTTTGCAGGAATGGGATGGATGTTATATAAAACTGCATTAAAAAAATAACCAACAAATAATTACTTAAAAAGGCGATCCTTTAAAAGGCATCGCCTTTTTATATATCTTACCAACCGATCAGGGCTTGATTAATCATCCTATTAAATAATGATTTAATTCTTCAACAGGTTTTATTATGGTACAGAGATTTATACTGTTAGTATTTGTTTTTATGTTAGTCGTTGCGAAAAATTCGCTGGCACAGGACGTCAATAAGGCGATAGATAGTTTATATCAAAAAGCACTGGTGGAAAAAACGGATTCAGGTTATGTGCATAATATGCTGCAGGCTGCAAACTATGCATTTGAATTTAATAAAGAAAAGTTTTACCGCTACCTGAAGGCTGCCTTTATTAAGGCCGATGAATCACGCAGCATCAAAACAATTTGCACCGCAAATATTCTTGCCTCGGGTATTTATTCCGGTCGATACAATATTGCCGGTAATTTGGACACCGCTTTAAATTATGCTAGCACGGCTCTGGAACTGGTAAAAAACACCAACCTTCCAGAAAGCCAGGCATGGGCCAACATGGCACTTGGCCGTGTTTACCGGCTAAAGGATCAGCAGGATAAAGCATTACAGTACAATCAGAATGCGTTAACGCTTGCCAGTATTTCAAAAAACGATTCCCTGCAGGTATTGGCTAATATTGGCCTGGGAAATACATTCATGGAACAAAGCCAGAAATTGAATGCATTCCGCAATTATATGGCAGCTTATGATATTTCGGATAATGCAGGCAACAAATATTTATTAGGCATTTGTTATCGCAAACTTGCTGAGTTTTATTCTACTATTGAACAGTATGAAAAGGCCAAGGATTACTTGTTTAAGCAACTCGCTAGTTTAAAGAAAGACAACGCTTCAGTTAGCAACTTTATACCTATTTACAGTGAAATAGCTGTTACCAACATAAAAGCAAAGCAATACGGGTTGGCTGAATCATACATAGATTCCGCCCTGGCAATATGTGACAGCCTTAAACAACCCATGTTGAAACTGAACCTGCTTGATCCCTTGTTTCAATTGTATTTTGCAAGTAAAAATCCTCAGAAAATTTTTGTTTTGTTGAATGAAAAAAAGGATCTTATTGATCAGCTAAAAGGAATCGGTTTCACTGCGCCCATTGACTATTTGATTGGTGCAGCCTATACAGAACTACATCAATTTGACAGCGCACATTTTTATTTAAAAAAAGCTGCTCCTTTTTATGAAACAAAGGCATCAGCCGGCAATAAAAATTATTTTTACATGGTTTACGCCCAATTGTATAAGGACCAGGGCGACTGGAAAAATTCGTTGCTATATTACAACCAGGTTTTCGATTATGCGAAAGTTGCAGGTGATTTGGAAATCCAGAAAGCCATTTCCAAAGAACTGGATTCCGTGTACCAAAAAGCTGGCGACTATAAAAAAGCATATCTTTTTTCGGGAGTATATAACCAGTTATCTGATAGTTTAATGCAATTGTCAAAAGATAAAGACCTGCTATCCGTGGAGCTGGATAATGAAAACAAGCGCAAGGAACGGGAAGAACTCAGAGCCAAAGACGCGACTGACCGCCGCCACAATATTCAATACATGGCAATTACAGTTGGTATTGCCACCGTATTTTTAATCCTCATTTTAATGGGTTTATTCAAAGTGTCAGCCGGTACCATCAGGATCATTGGCTTTCTTGCCTTTATATTTTTCTTTGAGTTTATTATCCTATTGGCGGATGTGCAAATTCATCATTGGACACACGGAGAACCATGGAAAATATTATTGATTAAAATTGTTTTGATTGCCATGCTGCTGCCATTGCATCATTGGCTCGAAGAAAAAGTGATTCACTATTTAACTAACAGGGACCTGTTAAAAAGTGAAAAACTGAAATTCTTCAGCAGGCGAATAAAAACAAGTGAAGCGAATGCTTAAAACTTATACTGGTAAATGCAACCGGCGATTTCTCCATTTAGATAAACGAGAGGTAATTGCTTTTTTTACCCAGTATATCCAAATCACTTGCACCCAGCCATTTATTCAATACGGTGGCATACACATCTTTAAAATCAACTTTGTATTGTAAGTCACCATCCTTCAGATCAGCAAGATCGGGCATCGCATTGAGCAGGCCTTTTTCTTTTAATCCACCACTGATGAAAAACATATTATTTGCGGTACCATGGTCTGTCCCTCCACTGGCATTTTGTGTAACCCTTCTTCCAAATTCGCTAAAGGTCATCATTAATACATCTTCAAAACGATTGTTCTTTTTTAGGTCAGCAGTAAATGCTTTTACAGCATCGTTCAATTCGGTGAACAATCTCTTTTGTTGATTCTCCTGGTTTACATGGGTATCAAAACTGCCCAGTGAAACATAGTAAACCTTTGTATTGATATCGGAAAGAATCAGCGATGCAATTGTCTTTAAATCTTTACCTAACTCAGTTCCGGGATAGATTTCTGCAGTTGGATGCAATTTGCTTTGTTGAAAAATATAATCTGCACTACTCAAGGTACCACTCATGGTTTTATATAGGTAGTCTGCCGTTGTTTCACCTGCATGATGATCTGCACTGATGTCTTTGAAAAAGCGTTCATTGCTGCTGGTAAATAGTTTTCGTGGATCCTTAAATGCAAGGCCGTTGTTATTTTCACCTTTTAAGGCAAGGCTTAATAAGTCATCAATTTCCAGGGCCTGGGTTGGTTTGTCACACCCCTTACATTGTGCGTCCAGGTAGCGGCCGATCCAGCCATTATTCAGGTATTCGTTGCTGTTACTGGCACTGTGCCAGATGTCCATACTTCTGAAATGAGATCGGTCTGGATTGGGATAGCCGACGCTGTTAAGGATGGCCAGTTCGCCATTGTCATACAACCCCCGGAAAGCTTCCAATGCGGGATTTAGCCCTACCTCAGTTGTAAGCTGCACAGCTTTATCTTTTGTAATCCCTAACCTTGGCCGGGCCTTGTAATAGAGATCGTTTTGAATGGGTACTACTGTATTCAATCCATCGTTGCCACCGCTAAATTGTATCACCACCACCACTTTATTGCCCGGCGGCACCATTCTCGGTTTTTCAAAAGCCTGTAAAAATTTAGGCAACATAAAAGATGCTGTAGCCAATGACCCAATCTGTAAAAATTCTTTGCGTTTGATAACCATGGTACTAAGCTTTTAATTTAATTCAAAATAATAATTGCGGAAATATCCTTCTTCGTTGCACTCCGTAACCTCCTTAATGGCGATGGGACCCTGACTCTGTAAATTCGAATCACTCTTCATATTTAATAGACTTCCCTCTTTTCCGGTATGAAATCTACCAAAACTGATACGCTATGCCTTTTCCCCCCTTTAGGGGATGGGGGCTATCGGGGGCCTAACACAACTGGTATTCCGGTGTACTCATTAAATAAACGATGCTACTTTTTACATAGCTTTCCCTGCTTTCATTGTTGAGATATTTCGCCAGCAGATTGTTGCTAACCCTGCTGGTAGTTTGAAGTACTGTCTCGGAAATTTTGGGTAAAAGTTGCTCTCTTGGTATGGATTCAAAAGCGGCAACGGGCAAAGACCAATCTACCACTGCGGCTCCGTTTTTAACACCGTAGCTGGCTTTTTTTTGCTGTTTGGGTTTTGCCTCAGTCATTTGTCCCATCATCACATCATCATCGCTTTTGGGGCGAATATTGATGGCTTCATTGGCCGTAAACATTTGTGGTATCCGTAACCTCAACATCAGGGTACTGCTATCTATCCAGGTTTTACCGCCCGGCCATCCTGCCACATTGGGAGGGTAAAAAAGCACCTGCCCCAATGCCCGTTGAATCAATAATTGTGCTGAGCTATTTTCCAATTCCATGGGAAGCAAACGGCGGATGCCCACTAATAAATCGATGGGCGATTTTATTTTTGTACCGATATTTTTTTCTTCGTAAAACCAGTCACTGGTAAAAATATCTTCCATCAGTTTTTTGATATCGTATTCATTGTCATAAAACCTTTTGGCCAACCATGCTACTTTAGTATCATCTGTTTGTTCATTTACAAAAAACCGGTAAATCTTTTTAGTAATGTAGAGCGCCGTTTGCTTTTGTTCCAATAAAATATCAATGATATCATCTCCATCAAAATTGCCCGTTTTGCCTAAAAATGTTTTGCTACCACCATCATGCTGATTGGCTCTGAACACAAATTCTCCCTGCAGGTTAAAGCCCCAGCCCGTAAAAGCCCGGGCGGCTTCTTTTACATCCTGCTCTGTATAGTTGCCCCTCCCCATTGTAAACAATTCCATCACTTCACGGGCAAAGTTTTCATTGGGTCTTTGCTTCCTGTTTTGTTGATTATTTAAAAACTGCAGCATGGTTGGGCTCTTGCTTACCTCACGCAGTAATTCGCCAAATTTGCCAAAGGCATTGTTTCGTATCACATCTAATAATTCCTGCTGAAATAAAATATTGATCACCCTTGCTGCAAAGTGACCGTGCCAGAACAGGCTCATCTTTTCCCGGAACTGTGCTTCGCTATTCACCATTTCTTCCATCCAGCGCAGGTTCAAACTTTTTAAATCTTCCCTGGATTGCTTTGCCATGCTTCGCTTTTGGTCCGCCGATAACTTCTCCATTTGAACAATATCCTGCACTCCTTTTACCAGGCCATCAAACATACCAGATGCAACATTTATTTTTTCGGGCTTTTTAGCGGAGGTTTTTAGCAAAAGGTCCCATAATTTTTTTTGAGAGATAGCTCCCAGGTCTTTTGCGTTTTCGGCCATTGGACCAAAAGCGGCTCTCCATAAAAGGTGCTGATTCTTTAAACGGTTTGAAGCTTGCATTCGAAAGATTTAATATAAATAAGAAATGGTTTCCTGTACGGCTGGTCCTATGACAGATTGGTTTTGCATAAGTTTAATAGACCTTGCAAAAAAGCTGCCAGTCATTTAATGCTTTATTTTAAATAGTCGGTTTAGAGGTGCGAAGGGTTACCTACATTTCAAAGAGTGCTATCCATCGCAAGAGTATTTTAAAAAGGAGGCGCCCCCATTTGATCATTTGAAATACGATCCCTCCGATTGCAAACTAAATATTTAAACCGAAAGTATTAACTTGTAATTGCAAGCCATTAATCTATGAACATAAAAGCGTTTAAATATCTTTCCCCTGCCACCATTTATTTTTTGGCCTTTGTGGCATTTTATGCTAACGGATGGCTTACCTGGTCACCCATGATTTATGCATGGATTATTTTACCAGTTACAGAGCTGATTCTTAAACCGGATGAAAAAAATATGGATGCCGCAGAGGAAGAGCTTGCAAAAAAAGACCGGCTATATGATTATACGCTGTATGTCTTTGTAATCCTCCAATTTGTAGCGTTGGTCATTTTTTTAAAATCCATGCAAAATGAAACGCTGTCCTGGTGGGAGATTGCCGGCCGCATTGGTTCAATGGGTTTATTGTGTGGTACTTTCGGCATCAATATCGGCCATGAGCTGGGCCATCGGGTAAACCGGTTAGAACAGTTGCTTGCAAAGGCTTCATTGTTAACTTCTCTTTACATGCATTTTTTTATTGAGCACAATAAAGGGCATCATAAAAATGTAGCCACTCCCGAAGATCCCAGCAGCGCACGTTACAACGAACCGGTTTACCTTTTCTATTTTAGAACAATTATTTTTTCCTATTTATCTGCCTGGAAGATTGCCAACAGCGAAATGAGAAAAGCAGGTTTGTCGATATGGCATTACAGGAATGAAATGCTGCAGGCTCACCTTGTACAGTTTTTATTGATAGCAATCATTTGGATTGCTTTTGGCACAATCATTAGCCTTTATTTTTTATGTGCAGCAGCTATTGGCATTGGCCTGTTGGAAACCGTGAATTACATTGAACACTATGGACTTCAACGTAAGTCTACAGGCAATGGGAAATATGAAAGAACCATGCCCCATCATAGCTGGAACAGCAATCACATACTGGGCCGTCTGATGCTTTTTGAATTAAGCCGCCACAGCGATCATCATTATCTTGCCAGCAGAAAATACCAGGTATTGAGAAATCACCCTGATGCGCCGCAATTGCCAACTGGTTATCCCGGTAGTATGATCCTGGCTTTGGTGCCACCTGCGTGGTTTTACGTTATGAACAAAAGGATAAATTTAATCCAACAAAAAAGTGATGCACCTGACGGCATCACTTCCCTGTAAAAATCTATTTTTCTAGTCGCTTAAAAAACGATTGACTGATTAGTCAATGATTGAATTGCCAAAATAAGTGTGCAACACTTTTGGTAACACAATACCCGCCTCTGTCTGGTTGTTTTCAAGTAAAGAAGCCACAATTCTTGGCAAGGCCAAAGAAGAACCATTCAGGGAATGTAGCAACTGGGTTTTACCACTTTCATCTCTAAACCGGATCTTCATGCGGTTGGTTTGAAAGGTTTCAAAATTACTCACAGAACTCACTTCCAGCCATTTTTGCTGCGCTGCACTATATACTTCAAAGTCGTAGGTAATGGCACTTGTAAAGCTCATATCTCCACCGCACAAACGCAGTATGCGATAAGGTAATTCCAATGCCCTCAAAAGTGCTTCCACATGAGCTACCATTTCTTCCAGCACAACATAACTTTTATCGGGGTGCACCAGTTGAATCACTTCCACCTTATCAAATTGGTGAACCCTGTTCAGTCCACGCACATCACTACCAAAACTGCCTGCCTCTCTTCTGAAGCAGGGTGTATATGCAGTCATCATTATGGGAAGATCTGCTTCCCTTACGATCTCATCCCGGTAAATATTGGTAACCGGCACTTCAGCAGTTGGAATCAGATACAAACCATCCGCAGTGGCATGATACATCTGCCCTTCCTTATCCGGCAACTGGCCGGTACCGTAAGCAGATGCTTCATTTACCATCAAGGGCGGCAAATATTCGGTATAGCCCGCCGCTGTATTGTAATCTAAAAAATATTGAATCAATGCCCTTTGCAATTTAGCTCCCCTGCCCTTATACAATGGGAATCCGCTACCGGTTAATTTAGCGCCGGTCTCAAAATCTACCAGGTCATATTTTTTTATCAGCTCCCAATGTGGCACTGCATTTTGGTGCAGCGTTGGCTTTGTACCAGCTTCTTTTACTACCTCGTTTTCTTCAGGCGTTTTACCAACAGGTACGGACACATGCGGCAGGTTCGGCATTTTAATAATTTCTGCCTGTAGCTGTGCTTCAGCCGCACTTAGCTGTTCATTCAATTGCTGAATGCCTGATTTATGCTGACTAACCTTGTGCCTCTTTTGCTCTGCCAGTTCCTTTTCACCCTTGCCCATTAACATGCCTATTTCCTTGCTGGATGCATTCATCTCGGCCTGCAAAGTTTCCGTTTCCACTTTTAATTTACGAACCTGTTCATCCAGCTCCACTACTTTATCTACCAACGACAAATCGCCAAAGTGCTTTACACTTAAACGTTCTTTAACCAACTCTGCATTTTGACGAATAAAACTAATCTGTAACATTTTATAAAAAATTTCGCCAAAGGTAAAGATGATGACTGATTTTTCTGTGGCTGATTTTAGGATACAAAGCTGTTTTTAGAAGCTTTTATGCAAGGGTTGGTAATTACTGCCAAGGGTTAACTTCTAAAATTAAAAATTGCATTAATAGGTTACAGGCCGTAGCTGCCAGTGTTTGATCACCTATTTTCGATATGCGATTTTCAGGGGTTTCATTGCGTTTTTAAAATTTATATTTGCAGCATGCAACAGGCAAAAGATGATTTACAGGTAAGATGGCTAAAGCTTCGTATCAAATTAAAAGAAAATTATGGCATCAAGCCTGATATGGATGGGGTACTTTTTTTAATTGGCGTGCAGGAACTCGGCAGCGGCAAACAGGTTTATACAAAAGAACAAAAGCAGGATCTCATGCATATAGCGGTGTGTACCGTGCTGATGGCAAGTGGCTATTATATGCTGGAAGGGTATGATGAAGAGAACTGGCCGCATTTTAAACAACTGAAAGCACTGCCTGAGTTTAACCTCTTTGAGCAGGAAAATTTTTTAAAAGACCATGTTTTGCTTTACTTTGATCAGTTTTTTAAAAATGACAATTAATCCTATGCACAATATTGGTAAACTTTTTCTTTCAACATTACTATCATTTTGCGTGCTTTTTTCAACAGCACAGGTGAAGAAAACAGTAGTAAAAAGAACCGCTGCTACTACCAAACCAAAACCTATTGCAAAAGCAATACCCAAACCACCCGTGACGATTTTACCTGCCAAACCGATTGGCGTTAGGGTAAAAATAACCACCGATATGGGCGAAATTATTGTTCGGCTTTACGACAAAACCCCCATGCACAGCGACAACTTTGTGAAACTGGTGAACGACCATTTTTATGACAGTTTGCTGTTTCACCGGGTTATCGCCGGCTTTATGATACAAGGCGGTGATCCGGAAAGTAAACATGCAATACCTAATGTAATGCTGGGTCGAGGAGATGTTGGCTATACAATTCCTGCTGAATTTGATTCTACGTTATATCATAAAAAAGGCGCATTGGCAGCAGCAAGAACCAATAATGCACAGAAGGCAAGTAGCGGATGCCAATTTTACATTGTACAAGGCAAAAAATATTCAGATGAAGAATTGGATATGATTACGCTGGAAACCGGAGTTTATTTTTCACCGGCCAGACGGATGACCTATAAGATGTTAGGAGGCACACCAAAGCTGGACATGGATTACACCGTATTTGGTGAAGTGGAAAGCGGTATTGAAGTGGTGGAACAGATTGCACAAGTACAAAAAAACGGGGCCAATCGTCCGCTGAAAGATGTAATGATGAGAATGGAGGTGGTGAAATAATTCGGCAACACTTATTTGCTTTTACCATAAATCATTCGCAGGTGGATTAAAAAATGGTTTAATTTGCAATGCCAATAACTAACAACCAAACAATCACCTTAACTTAAATAATATGAACTTTCCAGAAAACCTCCGCTACACCAAAGACCACGAATGGATTTCACTTGACGGCAATATTGCCACAGTAGGCATTACCGATTTTGCCCAGGGCGAATTAGGAGATATCGTTTACGTAGATATTTCATCTGTTGGAAAAGCATTGTCTGCGGAAGAAGTGTTTGGCACTGTTGAAGCTGTAAAAACTGTTAGTGATCTTTTCCTACCATTACAAGGCACCATTACTGAAGTGAATCCCGCATTGGAAGCGCAACCAGAACTGGTTAATACAGATCCATACGGCGAAGGATGGATGGTAAAAATGACTATAGATAATGTGGCTGATTTTGAAAACCTTTTAACCGCAGAGGCTTATACTGCTTTGGTGGGATAATCGGATGCCTGGCCTTGTATTGATAATATGATTTTGATAGGGCTGCTAACAATACCAAACTTCGATACGAATGAAGGATATTAAAATAGTTAAATTTATACCAGGCATTGCCTGGTTTTTTGTTGTATTGGTTTTACTCTGTATGCCGGGTAAGGACGTTCCTGCAATTGGCTGGATGGATAAAATTTATTTTGACAAGTGGGTACATTGCGGCATTTTTGGTTTAATGGCATTGCTTTTTATGTTGCCATTTGCCCTGTCGCAAATGGACAATAAGGAAAAATTACAGTCCTTTATACGGATTGCAATTGCAACTGCCATGTGGGGGGGTACCAGTGAGTTTATACAGAAATACTGGATACCAGGCCGCAGCTTCGATCTGCTTGACTGGGCTGCGGATAGCTTTGGAGCATTGGTTGCGCTCATCTTTTGCAGGATAAAATTCCTGGCCGCTTCAAAAACAGCTTAGTTGCTGTTGTAAACTTCAATGGTAATTTTTAATACAGGAGGTTAAAATGTTGCCCAAAGATTTGCGGTTGAAAGGATTGTGACACAACGATGCCGCTATGAAATACCATCGCCGGTATTGTTCTAAAAAAATGTGTTTGATAAAATAATGTTGAATAATTTCCAAACTTGCTGCTTGTACAGCTTTTTAGTACATTTGCCTATATGATGAACGTTGAGAACATGGAATACAATACCACACGTAAATATTTAACGATGAGGGAGTATGGCCGCCATATACAAAAGATGGTAGATTATTTATTGACTATTGAGGATAAAGAGAAGCGCCAACGCAATGCAATGAGCCTGATCGAACTGATGGGTTTTTTAAATCCTCATTTAAAGAATGTGGAGGATTTCCGCCATAAGTTATGGGATCATCTTTTCCTGATCAGCGATTTTAAGCTGGATGTGGAAAGCCCCTATCCCATCCCAACAAGGGAAACATTAAAGGCTAAACCTGACCCCCTTCCTTACCCAAAAAGATATCCTAAATTCAATCATTTGGGTAAAAATATTGAAGTAGTTATCAATAAGGCGCTGAAGGAAGAAAACCCCGAAAAACGCCAGGGATTTGCCAATGCCATTGCTTATTATATGAAGTTGACTTACAGCAACTGGCATAAAGAGTTGGTGCATGATGATAATATCCAAACCGAATTACAGAGCATTACCGATGGCCAGTTGGAGTTTACCAACCGTCCGTTTATAAAACACAGAACTGATAACCGTCCGGAAAGAGATGAATACCGAAGTGGCGGCAGTGCAGGTGGGTACAGAAAGAGTTTTAGCGGCGGAAGAACCAATACTGGTAGCAGTGGTGGAAGAGATAATCGCAGCAACGGTGGCGGACAGCGGGACAACCGTGGCGGCAGCAGCAGCGGAAGAGATAACAGATCCGGAGGAGGAAGTGGTGATAACAGAACTAACCGGAATTTTAAAAAAAGATATTGATTTGATGCCCCTGGTGATTGGCTTGCGAGCAGGTGAATAATCAACAGGATCATAAAATAATTAAAGGCCTGAGCCCTGACTGTTGTAAACGTTGGGGCTCTTATTTTTTATAACCCATATTTAAATTAATCATCCAAGATGAATTCATTTGAAGTAACCGGAGGTAAACGTCTTTTCGGTGAGATCATTCCACAGGGAGCCAAAAACGAAACACTACAAATTATTTCTGCTGTGTTGCTTACTTCAGAAAAAGTTTACATTGACAATATTCCCGATATCATCGATGTGAACCTGCTGATAGAACTACTGGCTGATATGAAGGTGAAGGTAGACAGAACGAGTAGGAACAGTTGCACCTTTCAGGCAGATAATGTGGATGTTGATTATTTAAGCAGCGACGATTATCACAATAAAAGCGGCAGACTAAGAGGCTCCGTAATGCTTGCCGGGCCTATGCTGGCACGTTTTAAAAAAGCTTATATCCCTAAACCAGGTGGCGATAAAATTGGTCGCCGAAGGCTGGATACACATATTATGGGTTTTGAAAAACTGGGCGCCTCGTTTCAATACAACCAGGACGGTTATTTTTACCTGGCGGCCAAAGAGTTAAAAGGAACGCATATTTTACTGGACGAACCCAGCGTAACCGGTACCGCCAATATTTTAATGGCGGCTGTAATGGCAACCGGCTCAACTACCATTTACAATGCAGCCTGTGAACCCTACCTACAGCAATTGTGTAAAATGTTAAACCGGATGGGTGCAAAAATCAGTGGTATCGGTAGTAACCTGTTAACCGTTTTAGGGGTGGATTATTTAGCAGGTACAGAACACCGGATCTTGCCAGACATGATCGAAGTAGGCAGTTTTATCGGGCTTGCCGCCATGACACAAAGCGACATCACCATCAAAAATGTGGGCCTTGAACATTTGGGCGTTATCCCTGAAAGATTTCAGCAACTTGGCATTCATATGGATTTTCCGGGAGATGATATCCATATACCGGCCCAAGATATGTATGAAATTCAGCGATACATGGATGGAGGTGTATTAACCATTTACGATCATCCATGGCCGGGCTTTACACCCGATTTACTAAGCATTGTATTGGTAACCGCTATACAGGCAAAAGGCAGCGTGCTGATACACCAGAAGATGTTTGAAAGCCGCCTGTTTTTTGTAGATAAACTAATCGACATGGGCGCACAGATTATTTTATGTGATCCGCATCGAGCCGTAGTAATTGGCCTGGAAAGGGAACAAAAGCTAAGAGGCATTACGATGAGTAGTCCGGACATACGTGCTGGTGTGGCTTTGCTGATCGCAGCCCTAAGTGCCGAAGGAAAAAGTACCATCCAAAATATTGAGCAAATTGACAGGGGGTATCAAAACATAGATGACAGGCTTCAGGCATTGGGAGCAGAGATTAAAAGGGTTTAAATTGAAGGTTGAAAGTTGATGGTTGAAAGTTAAAATGCATAGCTCAGGAGATTGTACAACTTTTGTTCGCCGTCCATTTTAAACATCGAACCATCAACCATCAACCTGAACCTGAATTAATATCTTTCACTTTTCTTTCCTTTCTTTGCAAATGCCTATCCAAAATAAAATCATCATCATTACAGCTCCATCTGGTGCAGGAAAAACTTCCATTACCCATCACCTGATGCAAACCTTCCCTCAATTAGCGTTTTCCATCTCTGCCGCCACAAGGCAGGCAAGAGGAACAGAACAAAACGGCAAAGACTACTATTTTATCGGCGAGCCTGATTTTAAACAAAAAATTCAGCAGAACGAATTTGCTGAGTGGGAAATGGTGTACGAAGGCAAGTATTATGGTACTCTAAAAAGCGAATTACAGCGTATTTGGGATGAGGAAAAAATTCCTGTGCTGGATATTGATGTAAAGGGAGCAATTCATGTAAAAGGCCAATACCCCGATTCCTGCATTACCCTTTTTATTGTTCCGCCCTCCGTGGAGGAATTAAAGAAACGCCTTGAAACCCGGGGCACCGAAACTACGGAATCCCTGGCCGCACGAATCAATAAAGCCGCCTACGAAATATCTTTTAAAGACCATTTTGACGAACAGATTGTAAATGACGACCTAAAAAAAGCTTGCGCAGAGGCTGAGGCCATTATAAACGACTTTATACAGCGATAATTAGTTTATCTTTAAAATCATTCATCTTTATTATTTTTACGCATGGATTGGATCGCACTTTTTGCAATACTTATTTCGCTACTCCTGATTGGCTTCTTTTCCGGAGTGGAGATGGCTTTTGTATCTGCCAATAAGCTATCGATTGAACTTAGAAGGAAACAAGGCACTTATAGCGGAAAAATATGGGGCGAATACGCTGACAAACCAGCCCGCTTTATCGGCACTACATTGGTTGGTTTTAACATCATACTGGTTATTTATGGTTTGTTCTGGAGTAGTTTTATGTCAGGAGTATGGCACAACCAGATTGGTGATTACAGCTGGAATATCACCAACCCCTATCTGCACCTTATTATTGAAACCATGGTTTCAACCCTTTGTCTGCTCTTTTTCGAATTCATTTTCAAGGCTTATTTCAGGGCGAAAAATGAAACTATTTTAAGTAGTGGTTTTATTGCCTACATCATCCAATTCTTTTTCACAGCCCTTTCAGGCATTTCAGCCTTTTTCGTTGATATTGCTGAGTGGGTATTGAAATATATTTTCAATGTAAAACTGAACGAGAAGAAAGACGTATTTACAAAAGTGGATCTGGAGCATTTTGTGCAGCAAAGCAAGAACCACGATGAAGAGGACACTACCGAAATAAACAAAGAACTTTTTGAAAATGCGCTTTCGTTAAGCGATAAAAAAGTGAGGGAATGCCTGATCCCCAGAAAGGAAATTGACGGGGTTGATATCACTACCAGAATAGAATCTGTGAAAGACAGGTTTATACTAACCAAGTTGAGCAAACTGGTAGTATATGAGAATAACATTGATAATATCGTGGGCTATGTTCACCAGTTGGATTTGTTTAAAAATCCCGCCGACATTCAATCCATCCTGCTCCCGATTCCAACGATACCTGAAAGCATGAGCGCCACTGATTTAATGAGCAAGTTTAGTAAGGAAAGAAAAAGCATCGCCTGGGTAGTAGATGAATTTGGCGGCACAGCCGGTATTGTAACCATGGAAGACTTGCTGGAGGAAATTTTCGGTGAAATAAAAGACGAATACGATACTGAGGAGTTTATAGAAAAGCAACTGGCTACCAACGAATTTATTTTTAGTGGCAGGCTGGAGCTGGATTATATCAACGAAAAATACAAACTCGAATTTCCTGATAGCCAGGAAACGGAAACCCTTAGTGGTTTTATCATCCAGAACAGGGATGAGATACCCAAGCATAAAGAATCTTTTACTGTAGGTAACTACCAGTTTGATATCTTAAATGTAAGCGATACAAGGATAGAAACGGTAAAAATGAAAGTGCTTAAATAATGACCGTATAATAAATTCGCCTGGTTTAGATGATTTTCCTACAGCCGTTATAAACCTTGAGTTGACGGTTCTTACTCCGGCAAAACAAAGCCGCCAACTATATTTTACCGTTTTTATAAATCATGTTGATTGAATGACCATTGCCATTAATTTATCAAATTTTATACCTGTTGCAGGCAATGACTTTTTTCACTCTTTTTTTGTAAATCTTGCGGCGTCCAAACCAGAGCATCAGTTCATCTTTATAACCAACGACGCTCTTGCCGGGCAGTTAAACGATACTACAAACATCGTCCGGATAATCTCTTCTCCTAAGATACACAATCCCATTTTCTGGAAAATCTGGCTTGATTACACCTTGCCTAATATTGTCCGGAAATACAAGACTGATCTTATCATTCATACTGGTACCGTTTGCTCTTTAAGAACACAGTTGCCCCAATTCCTGTTTATATGCGATCTCTCATTTAGCATGTTCCCTGCTTTTTTCAAAAAACAACAACAGCGTTTTTTAAAGAAAAATATGCCTACTTTCCTGGATAATGCAGCAGGAATTGTAACAGCGTCTGATTTCCTTACAAGGGAATTAATCGATCGGTTTGCTGTTGACGCCAATAAAATCAGCCGCTTCCAAATAACCCCGGCAGATGATTACGAACCGGCAAACTGGTACGAAAAGGATTTGATCAAATCAAGATATACTGAAGACAAAGAATTCTTTTTATTCACCGGCGAAATCCACCCCCGGAATAACCTGGTGAATTTGTTAAAAGCATTTACATTTTTTAAAAACAGGCAAAAAAGCAATATGCAGTTGATTATCCTATCGCAATCTGTTGCAGACGACGATCCTTTTCTGGAAATTTTCAATACCTATAAATACAGGAAGGAAGTCAAAATATTACTGGACCTGCCATTAGCCGAATCCGCAAAAATTACAGCAGCAGCTTATGCTTTTATTTATCCAACCCTTTACGATTCAATGCCTGTATTTGCCCTGCAGGCAATGCAATGTGATGTCCCTGTAGTCACCAGCAACGTGGGAGCAATGGAAGAAATGACGGATAATGCTTCGTTAAAAACCGACCCTGAAAACTTTGAAGACATTGCACAAAAAATGATGCTGATTTTTAAAGACGAAACATTGCGTAATAAACTGGTTGAAAACGGCCAGCCAATCATTGCGCAAATGCGGGCCAATAAGCAGAACGAGCAATGGTGGCAGATAATAGAGCAATCAATGTCCTAAACTGATTCTTCTTATTATTTGGCAGCACCCTGATTATAATAAAGATATTACCTTTGCGCTCGCCTTCAAGTTTTGGGCGAATCATCAAAATAAACAATCATCATATGAACAAGTCTACTATAAAAATCGATATCTTACTTGACCCGAATAAAGTGCCTGAACAAATAAGCTGGAGTGCTTCGGACAGCACAGCCGACATGGCCCAAAAAGCAAAAGCCATGTGCATTGCATTTTGGGACGGTGCTGATAAAACTGCCATGCGCATCGATCTTTGGACAAAAGATATGATGATGGATGAAATGGCAGATTTTTACTACCAGATGATGATGACTATGGCGGATACTTTTAAGCGTGCTACCCAACAGCAGGAACTGAGCGATGATATGAAAAAATTTGCCAAAGAATTTTTCGACAAATTCAGGGCCCAGCAAATAAGCGAGCAAAAGTAAACGCAGCAGGTGAAGCTTTAAATGCCTGGTGAATCGGCTACTTTGATCCAAGGCGAATCCGGAATGCGAATGCTATTTCAATAGGATGTACTTTACACAAATTATAAAATTAAAAATGACTATATGGCTTTAGAACAACAAATAATGGCTGAAATGAAAGAAGCCATGAAAGCAAAAAATGAAGGTGTGTTGCGCAGTCTGCGTGCCATTAAAGCAGAAATCATCAAAGCAAAAACAGAGCCCGGTGCAGGTGGAGAAATAGATGAAGCAACCGAACAAAAGTTTTTACAAAAGATGATGAAGCAAAGAAGAGATTCTTTGGAGATCTTTGAAAAACAGGGCCGGACAGATTTGGCAAGCAAAGAAAAAGAAGAGATGGAAGTGATTGAAAAATTTCTTCCCAAACAAATGGATGAAGCCGAAATTAAGGCGGCTGTTGCTAAAATAATAGCGGAAGCGGGCGCAACCTCTCCCGCAGACATGGGGAAAGTAATGGGAGCAGCCAGCAAACAGCTGGCAGGTCTGGCTGACGGAAAAACCATCAGCAACATAGTAAAAGAATTACTAAGCAAATAAAGTCTTTTGTGATAAGAGATAGGCTTTAGGAATAACGGCTTATTCTAATAAGAGAAAGATTAGCAAATATTATGATTGATCTCATTTTTGCCATATTAATGATTCTCGCCATCGTAAAGGGCTACCAGAAAGGGTTGATCATTGCACTGTTTTCTATTATTGCCCTGGTTGTTGGGCTTGCGGCGGCTTTAAAATTATCCGCTGCGGTCGCCATGTATTTGCAGCACAGCACCACAGTTTCTTCCAAATGGTTGCCGGTTATTTCCTTTGCCCTGGTATTTTTTCTGGTGGTAATATTAGTACACCTTGGTGGCAAACTAATCGAAAAAACCTTCGAAATGGCCTTCATGGGATGGCTAAACCGCATTGGCGGAATCCTGCTCTATGCTGTATTATATACGATCATTTATAGCGTGTGCCTGTTTTATGTAGACAAAATAAATGTATTTGAAAAAGACACCATTGAATCGTCCCTTGTCTATCCGGTG
>Ga0123337_10002169_pt1 | contig 22850 bp, 21 predicted proteins | sample frozenSSSSmetaG_FD_89792 | JGI IMG/M metagenome (GOLD analysis project Ga0123337, IMG submission 89792) | Glacier valley bacterial and archeal communities from Borup Fiord, Nunavut, Canada, to study Microbial Dark Matter (Phase II) -... | ecosystem: Environmental > Aquatic > Freshwater > Ice >...
ATCAACACTGTCTCGTGAACTTTCACCGCGGCCTGCTCTCTCGCTCCGTACGTCGGCTGGAGCGCGCCATTGAGCAGGTTGATCGCGCCCATGAAGCCCGCTACGAACACCGTGCGCGGCTCCACGTACAGGTCCGTCGGCGTCCCGACCTGCTGCACATGCCCCTGATTGAGGACCATGATCCGGTCGGACATGAGCATGGCCTCTTCCTGATCGTGCGTGACGTTGATCGCGGTGATGTGCAGGCGCTTAAAAAGCTGCACGAGATCATCACGCATCGTCGCGCGCAGCCCGGTATCGAGACTGGAAAGCGGCTCGTCGAGCAGCACCAGCGTGGGTTCGGTCGCGAGCGCCCGTGCCACCGCGTCGCGCTGCTGTTGCCTGCCCGAAAGCTGGTTCGGGAAGCGCGTTTCATAAGCGGGCAGGCTGACCAGTTCCAGCAGTTCGGAGACGCGCGTTTTGATCGTGCGCTCCGCCTGCCGCCGCAGCCGTAGCCCGAATGCGATGTTCTGCGCGACGGTCATATGCGGCCACAGCGCGAAATCCTGAAAGACCATCCCGATCTGGCGCTCTTCGACGGGCAATTCGCGCCCACCCTCGAAGAACGCGCGCCCGCCGACATGGATCGCGCCACCATCCGGTTTGATCAGTCCGGCAATCATGCGCAGGATCGTCGTTTTGCCGCAGCCGGAGGGACCCAGCAGCGAGAGAATTTCGCCTTCGGCCATGTTCAGGTCGATCCCGGAGACGACGGTGCGCGCGGCGTAGCTTTTGGTGAGCTGTCTGATTTCCAGAAATGACATCTTGAGGTTCTCTATAGCTCGGCAATCGGCGCGTTTTCGGCGCGTGCGTTCACGCGGATTGCGCGCCGTCGCAGCGAATGCCCGACCACCCAGGGAACCGCACGCAGCAGGAGCAACATGATAGAGACCGCGATCACGGTCAATACGGTGAGCGCCATGCCTTCGCTGTAGCGCAGATCGTTGAAATATTTGATGATCACGACTGCCGCCGTCGGCTGCCCTGCCGGGTAGAGCAATTCGGATGTGGCAAGCGCGAACATTGACCCACTGAATACAAGTAGCCACGTCGAGAGCAGACTCGCGCGCATTAACGGCGCGACGATGCGCGTCAGCAATTGCAACAGGCTCGCGCCATGCACCCGTGCGGTATCCAGCAGGCTTTGGCTAATCTGATCGAGCGAGCCGATTCCCAGTCGCGCGGCCAGTGGCAAGCCACTCGCGATATAAACCGCTAGCAATCCCCAGAGTGTCCCATAGATGCGCAACCCGCCCGGCGTCCCGATCCCGATGGCGGCCAGAAACGGCGCATTCCACGCGAAGATATAGCCGCAGGCCAGCACCAGCCCCGGTACAGCGACTGTTACGACTGTCAGGAAACTGAGCAGCCGCCGACCGGGTAGTGTCGTGCGCCGGATGATGAACGCAATCGGTAACCCGACCGCGCCCGCGATAGAGGCCGCGCTCAACGACAGGACGAAGCTGCGTCCGAGCGCGCCCGCGCCGTTCGTGTTGTCCTGCAAGACCGACGTATAGTTACCAAGCGTCAGGTTCGAGGGAACGAGGCCGCGTTCCAGAAAATGCGTGAGCGAGGTCAGTACGCTGATCAGGACGGGGATGAATAGCGCCAGCGCGAACAGCGCCACGCAAAACGCGAAGGCGGGCAGCGTCCAGCCCTTCAAAGTGACCCGTCGCGCCGGACGGGTGCGCCCGCTGATCACCTGAAAAGACCGCGCGCGGAGCAAACGTCCCTGCAAAAATAGCGCGCCAATCGTCAGCGCGAACAGCACCAACGAGAGCGTCGCCGCCTGCGAAAAATCAACCGGTGAGCTATAGACCGCGCTGTAAATCTGGTACGTGACGAGCGGCACACTTGCGTTTTGCGCGATGGTCGCCGCCGTGCCGAAATCGGAGATAGAATCCCCGAAAGTGAGCAATCCACCCGCGAAAATGGCTGGAAGCAGCAGCGGAATATTGATACTCAGCCAGACCCGCGCTGTACGCGCCCCGACGACGTGCGCGGCGTCCTCGAACTCCGAGCCAAGCCCTTGCAGCGCGGCGCTCACTGCCAGATAGGTCAGCGGGAAGGCTTTCAGGCTCAGGACGATGATCACGCCCAGCGGCGAGAGGAAGGTCTCGATAAAGGTTTTGGAGAAGTGCAGATATTGATCGGGCAGGCTGCCCGGAATCAGGATCAGCGTCCACGCCTCACCGAGCATATACGAGGGCGTGAAGAAGACCAGCCAGACGAGCAGCCGGAAGACGCGCCGACCGGGTAAATTCGTGCGTTCGGTGAGGACCGCGAGCAGCGTGCCAAAGGTACAGGTGAGGATCGCCGTGGTAATCGAAATCCAGAGCGTATTGAATATCGCAATGTAAGTACGTTTTTGACTTAAAACCTGTCCGATCAACCCCAACTGGAGCGTCAGGTCCGGCTTCGCAGCGTATAAATTTGGAAAAATACTTTGCAGCGTTATTGCGGCCAGTGGATAGAAAATGAGCAGGATGAGCGCAAAAATCGGCAGCCCAATCACGAGCGCTTTCAGTACCCGCCGTAAAATGCCGCTCAGGGTGACGGCAGGCCTGTTATCTACACTATCTACGGTACGTGTTGCCATTACCTGCTATTCCTTCGATCATTGCGGATGTGGCGAGTGATCCGATTGGATCACCCGCCAGAATATTCAAACGTTATTGCGCGATGTTGTCGCGGAACCACGCCTTGTAATCGTTGGCGGCCTTCGCATAGGCCGGGATGTCCAGATAGACGAAGTTGATGCCTTCGAGCTGGCGCTTGACCTTCGTTTGCGCGCCCGTGATCACGGGAATGTAATACAGGTCGCCTTCGGTCGGGTCGCCGCCCGCGATGGTGTTCTGTCCTTCAACCGAGAGGATGTAATTGACGAACGCCTGCGCGCAGCCCGCGTGTGCAGCTTTGGAAGAAATTGCCATCACGCTGGGCAGCACACCCACGCCGGACGTCGGGTAAATGATACCGAGCGGTTGACCCGCGTTAATGCGGCCATACACGCCTGCGTCCTGCACGATGGCGAACACGCGATTGCCGGTCGTGATCTGCGTCAGCGATGGACCCGCCGTATCATAAATTTTGAGGCCATTCGCCTTCAGCTTGAGGAAGAACGCCTTCGCCTTGTCCACGCCGCCGAAGATGGTGGCAATCGAGGCGATGTGCTGATACGACGGACCGGAAATGCTGGGGTTGCTCTCCGCGATCAGGTCTTTGTAGATAGGATTGAGCAGGTCGTTCCAGTCCTTCGGCAGGGGCAGGTTCTGCGCCTTGACCTTATCGACGTTGTAGGCAATCGCGGAGGCCGAGGTCACGCCCGTCGGGTAGTAGGCACGGTTGGTCGGGAGGACCTTCAAGCCGAGGTCGGTGTAACTGGCGATGTTGGCCGAGACCCAGTGCGAGAGCAGCCCCTGATCATCAAGCGACTGCATGGCGGCGTCGCCATCGAACCAGGCGACATCCCACTGCGGGTTGCTGCCTTCGGCGCTGATCTTGGCGAGCAACGGTCCAGTGCTGTCATCTACCAGATTGACCGGAATGCCCGACGCGGCGGTATACGCTTTGGCAATATCGGTATCGTAGCCAATCGCGGCGTACAGGGTGAGACCCGTTGCCTTGTCGCAGGCAGCCAGCGGTGAGGCTGTCCCTTGCATGGTCGCGGACATCGTCGCTTGCATGGTGGTCTGGAGCGCGAGTGTACGGCTGATATTGCCCGTCAGTACCATCTGGCCGACCACGAGTAGGACACCGATTACCGCAAATGCGCGAGTGAAGCGATTCATTGCATTATTCCTTTTTGCTGAACGGCAATTGATCAGTGACGACATTAATTCACAGGTGTTAAATGACGGGGATGAATCTGCTAAATTTGCTTAGAGCCTGTCATGCACTTACCAAGCCATCAAAGGCGTAAGCAGGTCAACGACAGCTTTGAGCATCAGACAGGCAAAGGCGAGAAAGTGCAGGCCTTTGAAGGTCAACGGCAGGCGCTCGTAGTCGCGGGCAAGGCGGCGAAAACGAGCAAGCCAGGCGATGGAGCGCTCGACGACCCATCGTTTGGGAAGCAGGATGAAACCACGTTTGGCGTCGGGAAGTTTGACGACCTCCAGCCGAATGGCTTGGGATGCGGCGTCTTCGACGGCTTGTTCACCCGTGTAGCCTTGGTCTACAAAGGCAACTTCGACATGCCCGCCCGTCACCCACTGGACTTGCTCGGCCAGTTCTGCAACCTGGTCGCGGTCTTGCTCGTTAGCGGCGGTGACATGCGCCGCCAGCAGATGGCCTAAAGTATCCAGGCCTACGGCGACGTTCCGTTCGCCAAATGCAGCTTGCGTCCCTTTCGTTTCTTCGCACCATCATAGCCCGCTTCTGCCCCACTCTCCGGCGTGCTTTGTACTGTCCGACTGTCGATGATGACGGCGCTTGGCTGTGCTGTTCGCCCGGCAACCATGCGCAGCACCACGCGCAGGTCGTCCACTATCGCCTCGAACACGCCCGCCGTGAGCCAGCGTGCCGCCTGCTGATGCACCGTGTACCACGGCGGCAGGTCGTTCGGCATCATCCGCCACTGCGCGCCTGTTCGTATTATCCACCGAAGCCCGTTGAAGACTTCCCGCAAGCTGTGTTCCCGCTGTGGCGCGTTTTCCCGCATCAATGTCAAATATGGCGCTATAAACGCCCATTCTTCGTCACTTACGTCGCTTGGATATGTTTTTCTGTCGTTCATCCCCCTATTTTACCAAAGTGCATGACAGGCTCTAATCCTTCCGCTACCGAATGTTTTTGATGGACTGATGGTGAAGGGTCGAGTCGAGAAACTTGCAACTTGAATATTCACCCATCAGATAAAATTTAATGCAGATAAACTTCGGTTTTTATTGTAATGATGATATAATTTAGATGATGTAAACAAAAGTGAGAAACATTTTGCCTCTGATAAAGAAAATCGTCGCATTCCTGCGGGAAAATCCGATACCCCTGATTGCGCTGCTCGGGCTAGTAATCGGAGCATTGCTTCGCTTCGTCATGAACCGACCTGACCTCGCGGATGCTGTTTGGCTGATCATTCTTGTCGTCGGCGGCGCGCCCACAGTCTGGGAGACAATCCAGAAGATGCGAAAGGGAAACTTCGCATCAGATGTGATCGCCATGCTCGCCATCATTACCGCGGTGATCATGCGTGAATACTTTGCTGGGGTGATCATTGTGATCATGCAAACCGGAGGAGAGGCACTGGAAGCGTATAGCTTGCAACGCGCTTCTTCATCGCTGGAACAGCTCCTGGCGCGCGCTCCTCGTATCGCGCATCGTAAGGTGGCTGATCAAATCAACGAAATTGATGTCGGTCAGGTACGAATCAACGATACCCTGCTTGTCCGACCGGGCGACCTGATCCCGGTCGATGGGATGCTGCAATCGCCTCAAGGGGAGATCGATGAGTCGGCGCTAACCGGAGAGCCGCTCACCCGCACCAAAAAGACGAACGATGTGCTTCTCAGCGGCAGCATCAACAAAGGTGATGCCTTCGAGATGACGGCTACGAAGGTCGCTGCGGAAAGTAAGTACGCCCAGATCGTGCAACTCGTGCGTAAAGCTCAGGAAGAGAAACCACCGCTTCAACGTTTGGCCGACCGGTACGCGGTATGGTTCACGCCCGTCACGCTCATCATGTGTGCAATAGGCTGGATCATCACTGGCACGCCGACTGCCATTCTAGCAGTATTGGTAGTCGCTACACCCTGCCCCTTGATTCTGGCCGTTCCGGTGGCTGTTATCGGCGGGATCAACCGTGCTGCGGCACTTGGCATCGTGGTCAAGAGCGGGACTGCGATTGAGCAAATCGGTCAAACTGTCGCAATGGTCTTCGATAAGACGGGTACGCTCACCTATGGGACGCCCACTGTCGATGAGATCATCCCGTTTGGCGACATGCCACAGGCTGAGGTACTGCGCATCGCAGGCAGTGTAGAACAACTATCGTCGCATACGTTGGGGCAGGCGTTGATGGCTGCCGCACAACAACAGCATACTTTGTCGCTCCCGACAAACTTTCATGAAACGCCCGGCTTCGGTGTCGAAGGCGATTTAGAGGGTAAGCACATTACCTTGGGATCGCCCCGTTTCCTGAAGGATAAAACGGGTAAAGCTATTCCTGAGTCGAGCAAAGCGCCTGAATTGGCGACCTACGTGGCCGTAGACGGTACAGCGGTTGGCCTGGTCAGTTTCCGGGATCAATTGCGACCCGGCGTTCCCGAACTGATGGCACGGTTACGAACGCTCGGCGTCCAGAGGCTTGTCATGCTCACCGGAGACAATAAAGAACATGCGGACGTGGTGGGCAGGCAGGCCGGATTGGATCAGGTTCAGGCAAATTTGCTGCCTGAAGATAAATTGCGCATAGTTCAGGAGTTAAAGGCGCAATATGGCACGGTCGCTATGGTCGGGGATGGCATCAATGATGCGCCCGCACTTGCGACGGCCACCGTCGGTCTGGCAATGGGCGCGCATGGAACCGGAATATCAGCAGAAGCGGCAGATATTGTGTTGCTCGTAGATGACATTACCCGTGTTGCCAACGCAATTGAGGCGGGTCAACGCATGTCCCGGATTGCCAAGCAAAGCATCTATGTCGGTTTGGGGTTGAGTTTCCTCTTTATGGTGTTCGCTGCGCTGGGATTGATCCCGCCCGCTGTTGGCGCACTGCTCCAGGAAGTAATCGACTTCGCCGTTATCATCAACGCTTTGCGCGCGCGATAAGGTACAGTGGCGCGTAACTTACGCGCCACTGAAGGTCAACAGCAAATCAGTGGCGAAGGCGAGCATGAAGCCGAAGAAAATGCCCCACATCATGACTTCACGCATTCCAGATCGCCGAGCGACATTGAACAGTTCCGACAGCACATAAACAATCGACCCGGCGGCCAGCGCCAGACACAACACGAAAATCGGCTCTGAATAGATGTTGTAGCCGATGATTGTCCCAATGAACGTTGGTCCGCCGGCAATCAATCCAAGCAACCCCAGGAACGCCCATGAGGGTAATTTGCCACTCGGATGATTGGTCAACGGACCAGCCACACCGAAGCCTTCTGTCGCATTATGCAGGCCGAATCCAACGATGAGCAGCAGCGCCAGCGATAGCGCGCCACTCCGCGAAGCTTGCCCAATCGCCAACCCTTCCGAGAAGTTGTGCAAACCAATCCCGGCGGCAATCATCAGTGACAGTTGCGCCGGGGTCGCTTCGCCCGCTTGTGCTTGCTGCGCCTTTTTCTTAATGACCATGCGGTCAAAGGTGGCGAGGCTGACCAGCCCAACGCCGAGACCGACCGCGAATAGCCCCATCAGCAGCACCAAATTGCCAGCGCTACCTTTGCGCGCGGCTTCCATCGAGGACTTGATCGGATCAGCGCCTTTTTCGACCATATCAATCAGAAGAAATACAAGGATGCCGATGGCGACGGCGGTGAGAAAAGTCTGCATCGCTTTGGTCAGATTTTTCAGGCGTGCAACGGGTAGCCCCAAGTAAATCGTGAAGCCAGCAATACCGCCGAGAATGACGGTCGAAGCAAAATCCATTGGGCAAGTTCCTATAGTGTGAAAGCGCTGTATTGCGGATTCGCATTATTGCGAATCATTCGCAATAGGATACCTGCCGCACGAGTACAAGGTCAAGACCAGCGCTGAAGTTTCAAGTTCGCATCACTTGAGTCAAGGTTTAATCGAAGTAAAATGCGAGGTTATTCCAGTTCTGGCAACGTCATGAGAATGGGTGGCACGCCATCTGCGCTATCCTGTAATGCTCGCCGATGTGCGCGATAGCTACGAATGATATTCCAACACGTAATGCTCACGACCAACCACAACCCACCTGTGGCGAATCCGCCGATGACATCGCTCAGGTAATGTACGCCGAGTACCATGCGGCTGAAGCCAACGAGAAGGATCAAACTTATTGCGGCAAGAACAACCAACAATCGCATCGGCCAACGCCGGATCGCACTACAAATCAGGTACGACAATAATCCGTAGGCAATCAGCGATCCCATTGCATGACCACTCGGAAAACTGTATCCATGCTCGATCAAAATCGGTTGTATGAACACGGGGCGTGGTCGCACAAACGCGCTCTTGAGCAGCAGGTTCAGCAACTCTCCTAACCCGACAGTCACAATCCAGCCAATCAAAAGTGACCAACGCCGACGTAGAAGAAAATACACCACGACGATTGCGCTGACCAGACGGAGTCCTTCATACCCAAGTAAAGTGATTGCACTGAAAAATGTGGTCGTGAGTGGCGTTGCGGCGTTGTGCAGCATGTCCGCTACAATAAGGTCTACTTGAACAATGGCTTCTTTGTTAATGACGTCTTCGGCAATGGCAGTGAAAACGCTCAGACAAAAGAGTGCCAGGCCAAGCATCACCAGCATTTTCCATTGCTGTCGCGTGATGTGCCGCAGCACATCCTGGATTCTGCTAATCATTCGAGTTACGATCCTTCGTGAATTACGCGATGTCGCACAGGACAGCACCTCAACCGGTAATCACCAACGCAAACACACTAATCCGATGAGCAAGGCCACGCCACCGACGAGCTGCTCACCATGTCGAGCGAATGCATACGGTAGAAAATGGAAGTCCCAGCGTGACAATGGGTAAAACAGCGGTACGCCGCCGGGTGTGACCACATCGCCTGCCAGATGCAGCAACTGTCCCCACGCCAACCCAAAGACCGGAAGCATCAGACCACGATAGCCAAACGAGTACATCAGCATCGCAATCAGGATTAGCCCGGTACAAACCACCAAAGAGTGGGTCAGGTGGCGATGCCCGCCTGAAAGCATCCGAAGCGTTTGCAGGATGAACTGTCCGCCTAATCGTCCGACAAGCCAACCTAGGAAGCCAGCAAGCGCAAGCAGCGGGATTGACATGGAGAACGCCATAACGGTCAACAGTGCGAACAATCCCCCCAAAATGCCCATGAAATGGCCGACTCGATGTGAGACATGGCTGCGCGGTTCGTCGACGTCCGGCCAGAGGGCAAGGTAGGCGCTGCACACGACAAAGCTCAAGCCAATAACTGCACCTGGGACGGTGTAAGCATTGTTGGAAAGCGTAAGGTGAAAGGATAGTGCAGTCGGTTCGACATGCTCCACAACCTTGAATGCAGCTAGGCCGCCCACTGCCCCGATGAACATATGCGTCCGAAAACCCGACACGGTAAGTTGTCCTTGAGATTGAACTGAACTTCGACGAGAGGCGCTTTTGACAGGAGCGCCGAAAACCTGCTGATACGAAACTACAGGAGCATCATATCAAGCGGCTGGTACACCTTTCAAACTGCCGGACTTTGCCGCGATATACGTGGAGATGACCCAACCGCTCTGGTTACTTGCGGTCTGCACTTTATACCAGACCACACGCCCGACTTTCTTCTGACCGAGGACGGTGAGAATGTCGTTCTGCTTGAGGACAGCTAAACGGGCAGCTCTCACGCCAGCATCGACCCGCATACTGAGACGGTAAACAGTAACACGCGCCGTTACCGGAGTCACTGCGGCATGTGCCGGGGTTTGCACCCCTGCGGCTGAAAACAGAAAGGCCAGGACCAGCGCCAGCAGTCCGAAGTTGCGAATGTTCATTGATCTCACTTTCTGATAGTTTCTCGTGTTTGTTGGGATGCCGGGGCGCAGCCTTGCAGTCACACCCCAGCAGGTTTAGTCGGCCAGCATTAAACTAGCCGTTCGCGTCCGGGGTTTCCGGTTGACCATCGTTCTGGTCTTGCGGCCCGTCCTGCTGTTGGGTCTGGTCAGCATCCGCGCCGGTATCGGCGGTTCCAACCGTTTCACCCACTGCATCGGGACCGTTCTGGTCGCCGCACTGCGTATCCAGCGCACCATTTGGGTCGAGCGGATCGGTAGTTTCCACCGGCTCCGTGCCATCGACGGCATCCTGAGCGCTGCATTGCGCCGTTGGCGTCGCTGGTTCGGGCGTTGCGGTCTGTGCCGCTGCCGGACGGGACGCGCCTGCAAGCGCAGTTCCCCCCATGAGCAGAACCGCTGCCGCCATCACCAGCTTCGTCTTCATCACCTTGATCATAGTCTCTCCTTACACTACAGTGAACTTTTGGGGACCCACGACAAGCAGGTTTGCTCGTCTGCCTTGACGATAGGCGGCGAAGGTTAATTGGGGTTTAGAAGTGAAATCCTATTCCCGCTTTGCGCTACTTTTTGGGCGTAGCTGCCATTGTTCCGGCCATCGTAGCCTTCATGGTTGCGCTCATCGTGGGAGCCATCGTCGCGATGGGGGGCGGCAGGAAGCCCGGTACAGGCAGGGTCACATAAGCGAGCAACTTGACCTTTACAGCATCCTTGCCCGTCAGCTTACCCGTCGCCACAAGCGTGTAAATCATGTCGGCGTCGAGTTTACTGCCCTTCAAATCAAACACAACATCCTTCTTGCCATGCGGGACGACGACGAGGTCATACTTGCCCGCCGGGACATCGAGGGTCATGCTCGAACCAAATGGCAGGTTATCGACCAAGACGGTCTTGAAATCGGCAGTCACGACATCGACATTCCCGGCATCGGGAATAGCATGGATCACGATTACCCGCGCCTTGCCTTTCGTAGCGCTCACGTCATCGGTGAAGATACGCACCGCAAACGTCTTGTCCGCGAGTTGTCCTTCGGCAACAACGGTCACGGCGCTGCCACCCTTGAACGTCACCTTTGCATCGAACACAACTGTCTTCGGGTCATTCACAGCTGTAATCGTGACCTGATGATCGCCCGCCGGGATGGGCAAATACCCATCGGTCGCATCGTCATAGGCGAGATCGGGAATGGCTGGCTTTTTGCCGTTGTCCAGTTAGACATCGACATGCGGCGAGTTGGGCGAGGTATGGACGACGCGGAGCAATGTCGTTTTGGCAATCGTGGCAGCATCCATCGTCGCGGCCATTGTTGCCATTTTCGTAGTGGCTTTGGTTGGTGCAACGGTGGCGGCAGCGGCGGTCAGCGAACGCCCCTGGCTGCTGAGTGCGGCGAAGGTCACGACGAGCGCAGTAGTCAGGACGAGACTGATTGACTTGAATTTCACGGTGATTTCCTTGTTGTGTTAAAGACACATCGGCAAGGGTAGAAGTCGAAGGTTAATTGGGGTTTAGAAAAAGCGCTGGATAGTGGTTACTATCCAGCGCTTTTAGTGAGGCCATTATCAAGCAGGAATGGCTACAACTCGCGCAGCGCCTCGACAATCTTCAGCCGATTCAGCCGCCGTGTACTGAGCAGGGTACTGACGACCATCCCGACGATGACCGCCGCGAACAAGCCCGTCAACTCACCCACCGCGAAGACCGGAGATGAGGTTGGTACGGTGAACACTATCCGCAGCAGCAACACAAGCAACTGCGCCAGTACGATACCGAGCGCCAGACCAATCACCAGACTCAGGACGCCAATCGTCGCCGCTTCCGCGAAAATGAACTGCCGCAACTGCCAGAGCGCCGTACCAAGTGCGCGCATCGCGCCGAACTCACGCCGCCGCTCGTTGACCATCGCCAGCAGGAACACCGCCAGACCAAGTGAAATGACCAGCAGTGTATAGACGATTTCGGTGGTTTGCAGGCCATTCAGGTTGAGTGCGGTCAGCGATTTGGCATCGGCATTAATCACCGTGTTCAAATCCTGAACGCGTATCGGGAGCGTCTTGCTGAACTGTGCCGTGTAGACCTTGCGCGCCGCGTCAATCGATGTCGCAGTCCCGTCGATGGTCTTGGCGAGGAAGAAATCCATGAACGCATAGCCAGACGACTTCACCATGAAGTCACGATTGAGGATGAAATCCGAGTCCTGCGATGAGGTCGAAAGCTGCGTGAAGAAGCCGACGGCGACCGCCTGAATGTTGCTGTATTGTAAGGTGGTTCGGTTGTAGAGCTGCATTAGCACCGGGTCGTTCAACAGGGTATTGAACTTGTCGGCCAGTTCGCGCGAGATGATGACCCCGTTGGGCGTGTTTGCCAGTGCGTCGAAGGTCGCTTTGGCGCTCGTCTCGAAAAACGCATCCGGTGAATACGCCACTTTGCGGAATTCAGCGACGTCGATGCCGTACACGACCTGCTTTTCCGCGCCGATAAGCGCCTGCGTATCGCGGGTGATACCTGTCACGGCTGCAACTTTCGAGTTCGCTAACTGTTTGGCAAAGTCGGCGGTCTGCGGTGTGGTGAGCGCCGGGGTCAGGCGTAGATCAGACCCAACCACGTATTGCGAGTCGAGCCGCTTTTCGGTGGCGTAGGTCTGCCCGAAGATGAGCAGGCTCACCCCGAACGAGAGCGTCAAGGCAATGACCGCTACCGACCCGCTGATACGGTTCGAACGGCGGGCGATGTTCCGTGCGGCGACTTCGCCCAGGTCGCCCATGCCCACCCTGAACATGCTGGAGAGCCGCCCCGACGAACGCTTGAGACCCCCATCCACCAGTCGCAACATGAGTAGCGTCACGCCGAGCCATAGGAAGAACGGGATTAGGAAGATGAAGAACGAGAGTTCCACCGCAGTCGTTTCAACTGCTCTGGGCTTGAAGCCACCATTCGCGTTATTGACATACCAGATGACCAGTGCTGCCAACAGGAAGATGACATCGAGATAAGCGCGTTTCCAGAATGCGTTACCCTCGATACGCCGCATCTGACGCCGCTCCTGGGTGATCTCGCGTTGCATCGCGCTCATCGCCGGGATGAACGCCGCTGCGAAGGTCAGCAGCAACCCCGCGCCGAACGCTACTAGCGCCGAAGTCGCCAACTGCGGTAGGTTTTCAGGTGCAAGGGCGGATACCCCAAGCGATAGAGCAACCCCGCCAAGGCCGAGTACAACGCCAAGCGCCGACCCGCCGATTGCCAGCAGGATCGAGGTGGCGGCCACAATCGCTGTGATTTGCTTCGGCGTCGCGCCGCGTGTCCGTAGCAAGCCGAATTCGCGGCGTTGCGCTTCCGCGAACAACTCTGCCGCAAACTTGCTCAGATAGGCAGCCAGTGCCACACCCGGCAATCCGAGGAAGATAAGCAGGATTTTGGCGCTCAACACGTCCGATCCCGCCGACTTGAACGCTGACTCCAAATTGTTCGACACGCGCAATTGTCCGGTGAACTGCCTTTCGACGGTGCGGCGCAATGCGATGACCTGCGTATTCGCTTTGGTCGGGTCAGGCGAGAGCCAATCGCGGCTTACCCGCAAATGCACCTGCGGATCGACCGCGAACACCTGCGTCGAGGTTGTTCCGGTGGTGAGCGTCCTCGGTGGGAGCGCCCTAAGCGCCGCACTCAGGTTTGCATTGAACCAGCCGATGTCTACGAACACCAGATCGGCAACGACGGTATTCTCCGCTTCATTCGCCGCAAACAGCGCATCGGCATGGGTGGTATCGAGGATGCCGCTGATGGTGAGTTCGATGGGCTTCTCGACTCCCTTGAAAGTGAGCGTGAACTTGTCCCCAACGGCGAGCTTTTGAGCGATTGCCATGGGTTCCGAGATAAGTGCGCCCGCCAAGTCGAACTTGCCCTGACTGACGGCAAGCAAATCGAACGTTTTCAGGTAACTCGGCTGAATGCCGAAGACACGCCCTGCCGGGCTGCCGGACGTTGCGCCATTTTTGGTTGCGGACGCGAAATCGGCAGAGATAATTGGTTCGGCGGCGGTTATCCCGTCCAGTTTGGACAGTGCCGCCGCGACTGTTGAGGGATCGAGATCGGGCGTCGTGCCATGCCCGACCATATCCAGTTGCACCGGGGCGAGCGCCAGCGTCGTCATACGCCGCGAGGACGCATCCACGAAGAACAGGATGGTGGCAAAAAGGCCGACGGCCAGCGCCAGCCCGAACAGATAGGTAGCCGTGCGTCCGGGTGTGCGGCGCACCAGCCGCCCGGCATAAACGAGAGTTCCGAACATGGTTTAGGCTCCTTGTGCTTGCAGGCGACCATCTTTGAGGGTCAGGACGCGGTTCGCTCGTCGCGCCGCTTCTGTATCATGTGTGACCATGATGAGCGTCAAGCCTTCGTCAACGACCAGCGCAGTTAGCAAATTCAGGATGTCCCCGGCGGTGTTGCTATCCAGATTGCCCGTCGGTTCATCGGCCAGCAATACGAGTGGACGTGCCGCCAACGCGCGGGCAATCCCAACCCGCTGCTGCTGCCCGCCGGAGAGTTCATCGGGGAAGTGGTGCAACTTCTCGCCAATGCCGACCTTTTGAAGTAACTCAACAGCCCGTTGGATGCGTGCGGCGACGGGCATTCCCGCGACGAGCAGTGGATAGGTCACGTTTTCGAGCGCGGTCAGCGCCGGAAACAGGTCGTAGCCCTGAAAGATGAAGCCGAGTGTATGCTGCCTGAGCGACGCGCTCTCGTTTTCCGAGAGTCCGGCAAGGTTTTTACCATTCAAGCAGACTTCGCCGCGTGTCGGCGTATCCAGACCGCCAAGCAGATTGAGCAACGTACTTTTGCCGCTGCCGCTCGGCCCGACAATGGACACGAACTCACCGTGTTGGATAGAAATTGTGACCGAATCGAGCGAGGTCACATTGTCCCGACCCATCCGGTACGCGCGCGTCAGGTCGTGCGTCTCCAAAACAGGTAGTTTCGTGCGGGATGTCGTAGCTCCGTCAGTTGACATGGGCGGCCTCCGCGACATCGTGCAGTTGACCATCGTGTATTCGTACCTGTCGGGCAGCACGGGCGGCGACCTGCGGGTTGTGCGTGACGACGATGAGCGTCAGGCCACGTTTTGTATTGAGGGTAGCCAGTAATTCCATCACCCGGTCAGCCGTGCTGCTGTCCAATTCACCCGTGAGTTCATCGGCGAGCAGCACCTTCGGCTGGTTGGCGAGCGCGACGGCAATAGCAACCCGCTGCCGCTCACCGCCGGAAAGCTGTCCCGGTCGATGATGGATGCGCTCATTGAGACCAACTTCCTTGAGCAGTGCTTCGGCTTGCGCACCCGCATCCCGTCGGTTCGATAACGTCATCGGCAACGCCACGTTTTCGCGCGCAGTCAGGAACGGGATCAGGTTGTCCGACTGAAAGACGACGCCTATATGCTCGCGCCGAAAGGCAGCCCGTCCACCTTCGTTCAACCGGGAAAGGTCTGTCCCTTCGATCACGATGCGTCCAGCATTGGGGACGGCCAGCCCACCCATCAGGTTGAGCAGCGTACTTTTGCCGCTCCCGGAGCGCCCGCTGATGGCGACGAACTCACCCGGCGCAATCGTCAAGTTCGCGCCGCGCAGGGCGACAGTTTCCACGTCACCCTCCTTGTAGATTTTGAAAACGTCCTGAATGACGACGGCAGAAGGGGTGTTCATATACTACCTCTACGTCGCCGCTTGATAGGTCAAGACGGTATCGCGCACGCCGTCCGGGTCGAATTGGTTGATGGGTGCGCTTTCGCTGATGATGACGAAACGACCTATGGAGTCGATGAAATAGTAACGGTCGGTGCGGGCGCGAACGGGCTTCAGGGTGACGCTCGACTTGCCCGCGTCCCATTCGTACCCAAGAATCACCGCACGACGCACTTCGGTTGACGGTTTCAAATAGGCCGCTTTATACCCGGCGGCTTGTGCCTTGATGTTGGCTTCGTCGGCCTTCACGTAGGCCAGAATATCGGTGGGAGCAGCACCCGGTACATACTGCACCGCTATCGAGGCGTCGCGCCCGGTGAAGCAAATGCCGCTCTTGAACGCCGCGTCCTGTGACCAGCTACGCGGGTAGCCGATGCTGAACTTGAGTTTGCTGTCGCGGTAGGTCGTCAGGGCTTCGTCGCCACCGCCCGCTTCGCCCGCGCCACCTTCGGCTGCAATCGTTGTCGGAATGGGCGTCGTGATAATCAGCGTAGACGCGATTGCCACTTGCGTTTTCGGGAGAACCGTCGCTACTGAAGTTGCGGCAGGAGTCGCGGGTTTATCGGAGACAAGCAGGTCGATGAGCGCGCATTGGTTCGTCGCACCAGTCGAGGTAGCGACCTGCGTGGCAGCCTGGGCGTGGGTCACAGTTGCGGGACGTGCCGCAGAGAGAGTCACGGCGGCAATCAGGGCAACGGCAGCCGTGCCTGTGATAAAGCGAAGGGTCCGGATTTTCATGGTATCTAGCCTTCTGGGTGAGTATCGAACTTCACTCAAAGGTTAGATGCCGAAGGTTAGATGGAGTTTAGAGCGATGCGTTTGCCTCTCTAACGGCGCATCAGCGCAAAAATGATGACTGCTGCCAACACCCATCGGTAATAGACGAACACATTGGCGGAATGATTTTGCAGGAAGCGCATCAGGAAGCGAATAGTCAAATAGCCGCTGATCCCGGCTGCCAAAACGCCGATGGGGAAAAGGAGAAGTTCGGTTTGAGAGAGTGCGCCTGATTGCAGGTTGCCATAGATTTCAAGCAAACTTTTGGCTCCTGCCCCGGCGATGATCGGTGCGGAGAGCAAGAACGAAAATCGAGCAGCAGCGTCACGCTTCAAGCCTAGCCCCAAACCAGCGGTAATCGTGCTGCCTGAACGCGATACGCCCGGAAAGACCGCGAACGCTTGCGCCAACCCAATGAATAGAGCATCTCTGAGTGTGAGTTGCTGCAACGTCCGCATATGACGCCCCAGCCGCTCCGCAAGCAAGAGCAGCCCGCCAAGCACAATGATAATCCCGGTCATGATGAGCATCGCTTCGAGTCGGATCGGTGCGCCGGGAGTATGAAACCAATCGTTGATCTTGCCCTCGAACAACGCGCCAGCGGTCCCACCGGGAATACACGCCATGAGGATGAACCAGGCCAGTCGCCGATCTGGATCATCTCCGATTTTACGTTCGGCAATGCTGGCAATCCCGGCGCGAACGAGGCGTACCCAATCTCCCGCGAAATAGATCAGTACCGCGACGAGTGTTCCCAAATGCAGCGCCACGTCGAACGGCAGGCTGGTCAGTGTTGGATCGTTCCAGCCGAGCAGCCAGGGGACAATGATGAGATGTGCCGAACTCGAAACTGGGATGAACTCGGTAAGGCCTTGCACGAGGCCGAGGATGATTGCTTGAAGTATGAGCATCAGCATTGTTGTCCTTAAAGATCAGCGTGATTGTGGAGCGACAGGAAGATAGACCGTAAACGTGCTGCCTAGGCCGACAATGCTTTGAACGCCAATCCGTCCCCCATGTTGGCGCACGATAGCTTGAGCTATCGGTAAACCGAGACCAAAGCCGCCCGTTTGCCGCGCTCGCGAGGAGTCGGCGCGGTAGAAGCGGTCGAAGAGGTGACTGAGTGGTTCAGGCGCGATGCCGATGCCAGAATCCCGGATAGCAATGTGCCACTCGTTGGCTACTTGTTGAAGACGAACCGAGACTTTGCCTCCATCAGGCGTATATTTCACGGCATTATCGAGCAGGTTCAGGAAAAGCTGGATAAGCTGGTCCCGGTCGCCCCGCATAAGAGCGTTTGGCACGGTAGACAGGGACAGCATAATAGATCGCTCGGCTGCCAGCGTTTGCACTTGTGCGACCAATCCGGCCAGCAAGTCGCTTATATCAACGGGAACACTCTGTAACTGCGTCGATTCTGCCCGGGTCAGCCGCAACATTGTTTCAATCAGCCGCGTCATGCGGTCTACGTCTCCTTCCATGTCACTCATCATCTGGCTAAGAGTTTCGGCGTTGCGCGGACGGCTGAGGGCGAGGCCGAGCTGTGCTTTCAGGATGCCGAGCGGTGTCCGTAGCTCGTGGGAAGCATCTGAAATGAACCGTCGCTCGCTCTCGAAAGCTGCTTGCAGACGATCCAGCATCTCATCGAAGGTCGCGGCCAGTTCGCCCACTTCGTCTCGGCTGCGATTGAATGCCAGACGTTCCGAAAGGTTTTCGCGCGAGATACGCCGCGCCTGCGAAGTAATCGCAGTAATGGGTTGGAGCGCGCGGTTTGCAAGAAAAAGGCTCCCGATAGACGAGAGGAGCAGCGCAAAGGGAATTGCAACCGCAAGCACGAGAAAAATCGTGCGAGTCGTGCGTTCTGTGTCGGCTAAAGACAAACCAATGACCAGAATGCCCCCAGTTATATCAAGCGGTTGTTGGTACAAACGGAGTCGTTCGTCCGATACGTCAATGGTCTGGAAAGGAGTCGTCAACGTGGGAAGAGCAAGCCGCGCTGCGCGTCCAATCGCAACGTCCTGTTTGCCGTCGATGTTGAAGACCCATATGAAAAAGCCACGCCCTGTCAGCAATGCGGCATCCTCATCGGGGACAGTCAAATGGCCTTGATCCAGATCGATGACGGCAGCCAGTTGTGATGCGCCGAGTTGAAGGGCGGCATCCGTCTGGTTGGCTTGCAGCCGGCTGAAAACAAATAGAATTCCCGCCCCTAACCCGATCAGCAACAGCGCATTGACACATAATGACCACAGCACCAGCCGCGCCCGCAACGAACGTAAACCCCATCGTTTAGGTCTCACTATCGCCGCCAATGCGATACCCCATTCCGCGTACCGTTTGAATGAGTTTCACGGCGTGAGCTTGATCTAGTTTGCGCCGCAGGTAATGAATATAGACCTCAATCAGCTTCGAGCCGGAGTCGAAATCCGCATTCCAGACGTGTTCAATGATCTGGTCACGCGAAAGGATTTGGCGCGGATGGCGCATCAGGAGTTCAAGCAACGCATATTCCGTCGCGGTCAGGTCAATAAATTGCGCGCCGCGCCGCGCCATTTTTGTACCGGTATCGAGTAGTAAATCCTCAACTTGCAAGATGACCGTTTTGCTTGGACCTTCACGTCGAGACAAGGCGCGCAACCGTGCCAGCAACTCAGGCATCCCGAACGGTTTAACGAGATAGTCATCTGCGCCACTATCCAGCCCCAGTACACGGTCGGAGAGCGAGTCGCGTGCAGTCAGCATGAGGATAGCCGCACGTCCACCATCTGCCCGGTATTGCTGGCACACTTCAATCCCGTTGAAGTCGGGTAGCATGACATCCAGTACGACGAGATCATAGGCATAGGTCTCCAGCCATGTGAGCGCTTCTCGCCCGTTTCCAACCACATCGACTGCGTATGACTCCTCCTCGACAGCTTGTTTCAAGAGTGCGGCCATTCGGATTTCATCTTCAACAATTAAGATACGCATTGTAGTCCCGTCTGAACAATGTATTGGCTACCGCTCTACTGTGACGTCTCCTTTATCCCGCCAGCATCGTAGGCTTTACGGAACGCGGCATAATCTGCTTCCACGCGGTCGTGATACACATGGGCATATTGCAAGAGTGGCTCACGCCATGCCGAATTCTGAGCGAACGCTATCAAGTCGTCTGCGATAGCTGATCCCTGCCGCCCTGTCGAGCGCAGGTGATCCCACGCGGTAATTGCGCCCATCGTGCTGACCAATTCGTCCAGACGCTGGATTTTGCCGTTCCAACTGTTCAATACCACGCGGTCTTGCAGGGATTGCAGCTCGCGGAGAAGATATGCTTTATCGTCGCTGCGCACACTGTGCAGAAGTGCGGGCGGCGTACCCTGTATACGGCGTTGACAGTGTACTACACGGTCGGCCTCGTTCTCCCAAACGGGTTGCTTGAGAGGTGTATACGACGCGAGTGCTGATTTTTGCTCCTCCTTCAGATGAAGCAGCAAGTTTCGGCTCGACGATCCTTTGCCCTCAACCAACACGATGCAGCTCTCAAGGCCGAGGCTGGCTATCCCGGCGGCGCGGCGCGCAATATCAATCACCTTGAGGAGAGCCGGGTTCGGTTGTCTGCTGCGCCACGCTTCAAGCACCTCCAGAATGTGTTCACGCTTATCTTTTTCGAGCGAAAATGTGTGCTTGTTATCAATCTTCAAACGGCGCTGTCCGCTGTGCTGTTCAGTATGCGAGTCGATGAATGCCCGTTGCTCACGCTGCTTCAGACCGACGAGCAGTTCTCGTATCATCCCTTTTGATGTAGAACGCTCTACGGACCGGATCATACCCAGTGTCAGCGCGTGGACGTAAGCATCCAACGCGCTATGACATAGCGAAAGCGCCTGTGTCTGGTCTACGTTCAGGGTGTGTGCGCCAACCAAAATACTGGTAAGGAACCGCGCCAAATCCCAGGTACAGGGTGCGAGCAGCGCATCATCAAAATCGTTGATGTCAAAATAGACGAGCCGGTTAGCCCCTTTGTAGCTGCCAAAATTCTCCAGATGCAGATCGCCGCTCACCCAGACTGCGGGCGCGTTGTTGAGCGGCGTATCCTTCGGCCAGTCTTCATAAAATAGATGACATGTACCACGATAGAACGCAAATGCGTCAGCGCGCATAAGTGTGTACTTCATCTGCAAGAATGCAGGATAGCGTCCACGATTGAACGCTTCGATGCGTTTCACGGGGTCTTTCATAGCACTTCCTAAAAAGATGTGGACATTATGCAGTTGACGGCAGAGCGATGAACAGGTTGTGCAAGTAGAGGCGAATAGCCTGCTAAAGGATGGTATCGCATTCAAGCCGGGCGGTAGTATGTTGTCATGTGCCGTTCTGGAGGATGAACGCGAACATATGGAGACCACTCCCGTTTTCAATCGTGAGGCGCGGGATGCGGAATAGATTACCAGGCGTATCCCCTGCATGTGGTGAGACGATCAGCGCCGCGCGATAGCCTGCCAGACGCGCCAGCCGGACAACCTGGTCGTTGTGATCATTATACGGGTAAGCAAACACTGTAGGCAGCACATTCGTATGCGCGAAGATCGCCCACCGCGAGGCAGCGATCTCCCAGAACGCAACCGTCGCACTGTGTTTTGTCAGGAACGGATGTGTCAGCGTATGCGCTCCGATTTCCATGCCCGCATTTTGCATTTCGATGATCTGCGGCCAAGTCATGTACCCTGGTTGCCCAATCCGTTCTGCAATAATGAAAAATGTTGCTCGCAATCCATAGCGTCGCAGAACCGGAAATGCGTACAGGTAGTTATCAAGATTGCCGTCATCGAATGTGAGGACGATACTGCGAGCGGGGAGCAAAAAATCGTTTTGGACATGAATGTGTAGGTACATCTGCTTTGCACCCAGTGGTAGGTCCTACACGCGACGCCGATAGTAGGTATGGACTCGTTCGGATGCCACCCCACAGCATGGGCAATACCCACTTCTTGCCTGTGTACGGAGTTTGACTTTGATGGTTCTCTCCGTCTGCTCAATACGTTCAACTTAGGGTCAGGTCAGGGACATTGTTTCGCATTACGCTCCCGTGTTGTACCCGACTGACATCAATATCAGTACAACTTGGCGCAGCACACATATCTACTCTCGAAACTTCAGCCCTCACATCCGTATGATGCACCATCGTTCGCATGATCCCATTTTCCGTCCGCCTCCATGCGCGCGCCTCGTCCCTGCGGGGCTTCGGCGCGCCTCTGTGAAAGAAAGTATGTGCGACAACTACGTATCTTGTTATATTACCTTCGCGCCGTCTAGTACTCAGTCAACGTAGATATAATGGATACAAACTCGCGTTTTAAGCGTGAATTGTACAAATTATATCCATCAAAACTATACTGGCTGGGTACTAGTGCTATTTGTCTTCTCCTTGCATACGCTTGAAAACCAAACTTGAGTGTCTGGGGGTGTCATTCTCCCCACAATGCTCGATTTGGGAAAATCGAGTTCTTGTAGATGCAACTCTACTTCTATAGCCGCACCTGGCAGTAATGCGCCGTTCTGTCCCTTTTCATATCAATTTGAATTATAGGAGCTTTTTGGGGCGTGAAAATAAGTGCGGCTGTCAGGATAGAATGCGTGGGCGGGATTGGAGACTCAGGGTGACTGTACACTCAGTTAGCGCCTGCATCTGCAATATCACTTGTCTATGTAGTGACCTAAGAAAAATTTTCAGTAAGTAATAAATACAGCTCCATGAGGTATTTTTATTATATGTTTTATAAATTCTAAATTTGATCGAAGCGTTTAAAAATATACAAAAATCCGTCAGACACTTTGGAGGCTATTGATCCCCTTTTGTCTGACATTTTTGAGGCTAAACACTAAATTTTTTCGGTGAAGATTAAAACAGCACTTTTTTAGGTTGGGACATTTTTAATGTTGTATCCGATTCACGCACAGCAACTCAGAAATTCCGACTGTTCAGTATCCGTTTTGTAGAACATATTAGTAAAAATATTCTGGATTTTCAAACAGGGCTGCGGTTTTTATAGAATGACTTTGGCAAACGATTCGCCTCTATGGTGTTCTGCGATGCTCCTCAAAGCTGCACATCAGTTGGCACAGGTCGGTTTCTAGTGCAGCGGCAATCTTGATCAACACGGCGAAGGTGACGTTCTTCTTGCCTGTTTCGAGCAGTGCAACATAGATCGGGTGGAGATGCGCGCGTTCCGCAAGCGCCTCTTGTGTGAGATGTAACGCACGTCGCCGCTCTGAAATTGTTGCGCCAAGCTGTTGAAGGTCCGTCATCGCTCACCACATGAGCAGACGAACATAGACCTCCGATGCTTTTCAACCTATAACCTATAGGTTATAATGGCTTGCAACCTGAAGAGCTATGGAGGTCTTATGCGCGATGTTGGACGGCTAACACGGTTGATCGCATTGACTATAGTGGTAGCAGCCACACTCCTCTTCTATGCTGTGGGTTCGGCTCAAAGTACGCAGGCAGCCTCCGCAACAGTTAGTCCAACACCAACGCAATCTGCAACTCCTACACACGGACCGACCAATACTCCATTCTGGCTCAACATGCCCACTGCTCGTCCTGGCGAAATGCGTTGGACATCGCTGATGCTGCCGATCCCCGATGCGACCGACG
>Ga0123337_10002170_pt1 | contig 22841 bp, 29 predicted proteins | sample frozenSSSSmetaG_FD_89792 | JGI IMG/M metagenome (GOLD analysis project Ga0123337, IMG submission 89792) | Glacier valley bacterial and archeal communities from Borup Fiord, Nunavut, Canada, to study Microbial Dark Matter (Phase II) -... | ecosystem: Environmental > Aquatic > Freshwater > Ice >...
AGAGGCAGGTAATAACAGCAGCTTTCGTAGCGTAGCGAAGAATAGTGCAGTTATTACATACTCGCCCCGTCAGTCGTTTGAGAGCCAAAGCGTTAGCGAGGCGACGAGGACGTCGGAGGCAAACGGTCGTCAACGCACGGAGTGGAGTTAAGCCATGGATGGATTAATTCTTTCACGAGTACGGTGACTCGCTGAACAATTAGCATTTTGCATTAACGTGTCATTAAATTTTATAACGTTCTAACCAATGTGCATAAGGCGCAGGCAATACCCATGCTGGTTTTTCAACACCTAATTCTTTTGCAGCAATGTATGTCCAATGCGGGTTTTCTAAGTGGGCACGGCCGATCATGACGATATCGAGCGCATTGTGTTCAATGGCATGTTCAGCAAGTTCTGGCTTACCAAAACCCCAAGCAGATGAGACAGGAAGTTGTGTTGAATCCTTGATGCGTTTAGCAATGGGTTCCATAAATGCAGGTCCCCACGGAATATTGGCATCAGGTGTTGAAAAACCAATACTGACACTCATCATATCAAGCCCACCTTCGCGAAATTGATTGATTAACTCAATTGATTCGAGCAGTGTTTCTTCATCTCGACCATCAAATTCCAGCACCCCAAAACGCATAGTAAAAGGTAGATGTTCTGGCCAAACTTTTCTAACGGCTGCCATCGTTTCAAGTAAAAACTTAGAACGACCTTTTAAATCGCCACCGTATTCATCAGTGCGTTTATTAGAGTGAGTTGAAAAAAAGCTTTGCGCCAAATAACCATGTGCAAAATGTAACTCAAGCCATTCATAACCGGCATTTAAGGCACGCCCGGCAGCTAACACAAAGTTTGCTTTAACACGTTCAATATCTTCAACTGTCATTTCACGCGGTTTTTTAGGTAAAAGATCGCCACCAAAGGCAACTGCAGAAGGGGCGATGGTTTGCCAAGCTCGTGGTTCATCATCCTTTATGTGATCATCACCTTCCCATGGACGATTTGAACTAGCTTTTCGGCCTGCATGTGCTATTTGCAAACCTGGCACTGCACCGTATTTTTTAATCGCTTTAACAATATTGGCATGTTCAAGGGCTTGTTCATCATTCCATATCCCTAGACAACCAGGCGTAATTCTACCGTCAGCGGATACTGCGGTAGCTTCCACAATAAGTAAACCAACACCACCCTTAGCAATTTCAGTGTAATGAGCAAGATGCCAGTCATTGGGCATGCCATCATCAGACATGTATTGACACATAGGTGGGACGGCAATGCGGTTACGTAAGGTGATGCCTTTTAAAGTAAAAGGCGTAAAAAGTTTAGACATAGTGATTCCTGTAAATAAATTAACTCATCGGTAAATTAAAACCTCTGACTTGTGGCTTTTGTTTAATTAATACGCGCTTTTAATTACGCCACCATCAACTCGCAACGCCGCACCCGTTGTAGCAGAAGCGAGTGGACTTGCAATGTAAGTGACTAAACTCGCGACTTCTTCTGTGGTTGCAAAGCGTTTTATTAACGATGTAGGTCTTACATGTTCGAAAAAGTCTTGTTCAAACGCTTCTACAGACTTACCTTGTTTTAGTGCCATTGCTTCAACAAAGTCGCCCACACCACGAGAGCTTGTGGGTCCAGGTAATATACTATTTACGGTAATAGCAGTGCCGGCTAAAGATTCAGCTAAGCCACGTGCAGCCGCTATTTGAGCTGCTTTCGTAACGCCATAGTGGATCATTTCTGGTGGAATTTGTATGCCACTTTCACTTGAAATGAAGATGATTCTGCCCCAATTCTTGGTTTTCATAGCAGGCAAATACAATCTAGATAGGCGAATGCCACTCATTACATTGACATTAAAATGTCTTTCCCAATCTTCATCAGGCGTATCTTCAAAGGCTTTAGGTTCAAAAATACCTAGGTTATTGACCAAGATATCGATATCTGAATACATCTTGGCTAGTAGTTCAGCACTATGAGATTGACTTAAGTCACCAGCAAAACCGTTTACATCGACGCCTGTTTGTTGTTTAATTTTTATGATGGCTTTATCGACTGAGTCTTGATGTCTGCCATTGATAACGACCTGTGCACCTTCTTTGACTAATGACACCGCAATAGCATAACCAATTCCTGCTGTTGAACCACTGACTAATGCATTTTTACCTGTTAATTGTAAGTCCATATTGAAATCCTTTTATTTAGTTTGAAATATAAAAATATCACTGTTCATTTTGCGTTGTTATCGACTGTGCTTGTTTGATAACTTGTAAAGTAAGTCGATTAGCAAGGGGTGCAACTAAAGTGATAGCAGGAAATGCAACAACAAATGCAAAGCACCATGCTTTTAACCACAAGTGGATAAGCTCATTATGCATGCCAATGTTGAAAGCGGTGATCACAAATGAACTGATATTAATAATACTCCCACCTTCACTATTAAAATACTTGATAGCTTCTTGCGTCGTTAAAATCAGGTCCAACACATTTAGATCAACTTGTTGATGAAAATGTCCTTCAGTAATGTCTTCGAGAGGAGCAGGGTTATAAATACCTGCATTGTTCACTAAAATATCGATAGTCCCATATGCGCTTTTACTTGCAGAGAATAAACGTTCTATATCTGCTTTTTTTGATATATCTGCTTGAACAGCAATGGCATTGCCACCTTTTCTTAAAATCTCAGCGACTAACTTTTAAGCGGCGGCCTGACTTGTTGCATAATTTACAATGACGGATGCACCTTGTGCAGCTAGATGTTTTGCTATCGCCGCGCCAATACCTTTAGATGCACCGGTAACCACCGCCACTTTATTAATTAGTTTCAGACTCATGATTATTACTTTAAAAATATTGATTAATGTTTGATTAGAAATGCAGTATATTAGTGTTGTTTATTTAGATAAAGATGGTGAAACCAGAAACACTGTCTTGTTATACGGGATAATAAGATGGATAGATTCGATGCCATGCTCGCTTTTACACGCGTCGTTGAACTTAATAGTTTTACTAAGGCAGCAATTTCTTTAAATATGCCTAAGGCCACACTTTCTGCTCAAGTAGCGGGCTTAGAAAAGCATTTAAATGTAAAGCTTTTGCATCGAACTACCCGAAATGTCAGTGTGACCAATGATGGCGCCGCCTATTACGAAAGAGTTTTACGTTTATTACAAGATCTTGAAGAAACGGAATCATCGGTTACACAATCAAGAATGGCTTATCGCGGCCGACTTCGGGTTGATATTGCAACCACCATAGCACGCAGAATCATTTTGCCCGCACTGGATGATTTCATCAAACGTTACCCAGAGATAGAGCTTGAACTTGGTTGTACTAATCGCACCGTAAATTTATTACAAGAAGGCGTAGACTGTGCGATAAGAGGCGGAATGCCAATTGATGAAACCTTGGTCGCACGTAAACTAATCACTACCAGCCGCATTACCTGCGCAACGCCGACTTATTTAGAACGTCATGGTATTCCCAAATCCTTAGAAGCGTTAGAGTTGCATTCTGTTGTCAATTACCAATCGCCAAGAACAGCCAAAGTCGTTCCCTTTTATTATGAAATAAATAATAAAATGGTCGCTGTTCAAGGCATAAGAAAACTCGCAATTAATGATATTGATTCATGTGTCAATGCGGTTCTTGCCAATATTGGCATTGCACAATTACCCTATTTTGGTGTGAGAGACTGCATTAACAGTGGTGAATTAGTTCAAGTATTATCAGAATTTCATTCTGAGCCAGCACCTTTATATATAGTGTATTTACAAAATAGACATCTGTCGGCAAATGTAAGAGCCTTTGTTGACTGGGTTATAGCGCTGTTTAAACAAGAAGAAGCCGGCTATTTAAAATGCTGTAAAAATAGTCAATAAATCAAAAAGGAAGAAACACAAGCACTATAGTGAGTATTAGAATCATCGATGTTTACAGATAGTTTATCCATATATCTATATCTAGCTTAAGCAAAGAGTGTGAAAAATTCAAAGGGATATTCCATGATTACCGTACTTGTACAATTTAAACTGACACAAACAATTTCACACAACCAAGCAAGAGAACTATTTTCGAGTACGGCAGACAAATATCGAGATATCCCCGGACTAATTCGTAAATATTATATTTTGTCATCAGACGGAAAAACAGCTGGTGGAGTATATCTATGGAAATCACAGGATGAAGCTGAACTTTTTTATACAGATGAATGGCAGCAATTTATTTCTGATAAATATAGTGCACTACCCACGCTAGACTACTTTTATAGTCCGGTAATTGTCGACAATTTGACGGAAGAAATAGTCGTTGACGACTGAGAATGAAGTAATAACCATCAGATACAAATCTAATTGCGACTCTTTAAACAAAACATATTAAAGCGAATGTATCACAATACGTTTTTAATCCGCATCAGCTTTTTATAATCTATATGTTGAATCATTTCGTGTTTAATTGATCGTCGTTATTATTTGGTGATCAAATAAATGTTGATAAACTGTGATCGCATCTTTTAACAAGTTTGAGTCATAGATAGTATTAACTACCTTAGCTGCATCATGAGGTCTATCGATATAAATAATTAATCGCTATTCTTCACTGATTTCAAACATAGTGCGATCGACGCCTACATTGCCCGTTTTTTTGTCAAAGATATAAACGATTGCTTTGTAATTTCCTGGCTGAGTAAGTGTTGTTTTACCTGAGAAAATCCCTACAGGTCCGGTGAAAGCTAAGGTAACTTCTTCGACTTTGACTTCATCCTGCATCAAGATAGCGGTCACTTCATAATGGCTAGGATCCCAAGGTCCATCTGGGTAAATTGGGCAACCACATAACATTGATGCCTTAGTGAAAATATCAACATGACCACCTTCTAAAACGTTTGTCCACGCATCAACAATAAAACCAGGCATGTTAAGAGTAATACCATCACCTAAGATATCTTTGCCTGGAATCACCCAACTTGTGACGGTGGCTTCTTGCAGTGATTGACGAAATCCATAAGGACCAATAAGTTTAAAACGAAGTAAACGAGGACTGGTTATTTCGACTTTAGCTAAAAATCCAGCGGTAGTATCATCTGTTAAAATTTGACCACGTGCGATAGGCGCTTTGATGAGGGTATCCGTGCTTCCCGTATCACCTTTTATCCATCCTTGATCGAGGATCTCTCCTGTTTCAGCATCTTCAACAACCACTTTTACGCCACCTACACCGGTACCTATATACTTAGCATCAACGGCTTTAGCGCGAACCATAACGCTTGTTTCTGTCGCAAAAGCATTAGCACTAAGTATTAGTCCAACTGCGCTAACCGTTAATAATTTCATGAATTTCATGGTGATCCTCATTAGAATAGTATTTGATAACTTATTGTAGTTTTTAGGCTAATTTTTCACATTAGATAATAGAATTATGATCCCAACCATCATAACCACCTTGTAGTGATTGTACGTTAGTAAAACCAAGTTGTTGTAAGGTTTGAGTGGCTAAAGCGGAGCGTCCACCGCTCTTACAATAAACGACAATAGAGGCATCTTTATTTTCAAAATCAGGTTGATTAGCTATTTGAAATTCCAACATGCCACGTGAAATATGACGAGCATTAGTTATATGACCCGCTGCATATTCAGCTGACTCGCGTACATCAAGTGGAATGCTACCTGCTTTGAATAAAGTTTTTGCTTGTGAAGCAGTAATTTCAGTGATGTTCGCTTTTGCTGCTTGAACTAATTCCATTGCTGATGATTGTGCCATTATTGTAACCTCGATTTATAAATTGATTAACAGTAAAGCATTATTTTTATCATTATAATTGTAATTCAAAGCGCCTTACTCTATTTTTGATGAAGGCTTAATGATAGAAACTAAAACAAACTGATGATGATTGCTCGCATTAATAACACCAATGGGAGATCGTGATCTGGTAATACCTATTATCATTGCATAGCCAATCACAGGTATCATAGTCAGTAATTTGAATGCTTAGATTAAATATTAGCAGTTACTAATATGTAAAGACAGCCCTTTTGGAAAAAACTTGTTTATGTTCGCTTATATTATTAGAAGAATTTTGTACGCATTTCCCATCCTAATCGGTGTTAATGCATTGACCTTTGCCTTGTTTTTTATGGTTAATACGCCTGATGATATGGCGCGGATGAACTTGGGTGCCAAACATATAACACAAGAAGCTGTAGACGCTTGGAAACAAGAGCGTGGTTATGATAAGGCCTTATTGTGGAATTCAAACAGCGAAGGGCTCAGTAAAGCGACAAATACGATATTTTTTGATAAATCTTTGTCGTTATTTATCTTTGAATTTGGTCAGGCAGATGACGGACGTGATATTGGTCAAGATATCAAAACTAGAATGTGGCCGAGTTTAGCAATAGCGATACCGATATTTGTCATTGGTTTAATGGTGAATATTACGTTTGCCTTGTTGATGGTGTTTTTTAGAGCAACCTATATCGATCTTGGCGGGGTGATTCTGTGCGTCATCATTATGTCTATATCGAGCCTTTTTTATATTATCGGTGGCCAATTTCTCGTAGGTAAGTTGATGCAATTAGTCCCCATCTCTGGTTATGCTGAGGGATTTAGTGCGATTAAATTCCTGATTTTGCCCGTTGTAATTGGCATAGTCTCAGGCATTGGTGCTGGTTCACGATGGTATCGAACCTTGTTTTTAGAAGAAGTTTCTAAAGATTATGTACGCACAGCACGAGCAAAAGGCTTATCTGAAGTTCGTGTCTTGTTTAAACATGTTCTCAAAAATGCGATGATTCCTATTTTGACCGGTGCTGTTGTTGTTATTCCTACCTTATTTATGGGTAGCTTAATTCTTGAATCTTTTTTCGGCATTCCTGGTTTAGGAAGTTACACAATTGATGCCATTAATGCTCAAGACTTTGCCATCGTTCGTGCTATGGTTTTTCTGGGTTCTGTACTTTATATCGTCGGCTTATTGCTCACCGATTTGTCATATACCCTGGTTGACCCGCGAGTGCGTTTAGATGGATAACTACACTGATTTACGATTAGGTGCCTTAGCGTGTCATGGCATTACCGATCCATTGCTTAAAGTTGAACAAACCCAAAAGCTATATCATCAATGGCTCGCTGGTGAATTGATACTGACAGATGATGACATATCAGTACCCGATATAGCGGGACATCCTGATAAGCCCGAATTGGTTTCGCCACGTGATTTGCCTCGTCGACGTAATAGCGCTGATACTGGTGTGGCTACTTTGATTCATGCTGTAACGCATATTGAGTTCAATGCTATTAATCTAGCGCTAGATGCAGTGGCTCGGTTTGCTGGTTTACCCAAACAATATTATGGTGATTGGCTTCAAGTTGCATTTGAAGAATCACAACATTTCACATTATTACGTAATCACTTGATAACACTTGGCTATGATTATGGCGAGTTTCCTGCGCATGGCGGCATGTGGGAAATGGCGCAAAAAACGCATCATGATGTATTGATAAGAATGGCTTTAGTACCGCGTGTACTAGAAGCAAGAGGTTTAGATGTCACGCCTAAAATGATGAATAAACTGAGAGGCAGTGGTGATCATCGCGCCGTTGAAATTCTAGAGATTATTCTGGCTGAAGAGATTGGCCACGTGAAGATTGGTACTCACTGGTTTAATTATCTGTGTAAGCAGCGTAATCAGGATTCTTTGGCAACATTTAAAGATTTATTAGATAACTACTTTGCTGGTGAGTTACGCGGGCCGTTTAATACTGAAGCACGAAAACTGGCTGACTTTACGGATGCGGAAATGGCTTTATTAGAAGGCAGAAAGTAAATACAGCTACCGCAGAATGTTAGTTAGCAATGTAAACTGATACTAGCCAATTTTAGAACTGGCTGTTTGTTACCTTGCAACAGGAAAGACAATAGGGCAGAGCAAGACTTAAGCTACTGTTAAAGATTTGAAATTATGTTATTTTTGTTCAGCTGCTTTATTTTTTTGCATTTCGGCTTGCTGACGACGTGATTCTTTAGGATCTGCGATTAATTTTCGATAGATTTCAACTCGATCTTTATCACGAAGCGTTGCATTGAGTTTGCACATCTTACCAAAGATACCGACTTTATCGGTGTCGAGATCTATTTGAGAAAACGACTCTAAAATACCTGAGCGTTTAATTGCCTCTTCAACAGTGCCATCACTAGAAATTTCTAATGATAAAATGACCTGCTCTTCTGGCAATGCATATGACACTTCGACGGTAATCAGCTGTCCAGTATCTTTACTTATTTGAGTGCTATCTGCCATAGATATCTTGAGCACGCTTACAAAAGGCATCAACTAAAGAGCCTGAGATTTGAGTAAAAATTGGACCTAGCGCCATGCTGATAATACGATTTGAAAATTCAAAATCCATATCAAGTTGTATACGACAACCTTGATTATCACCAATCATGCCAAACTGCCAGTGACCTTCAAGATGTTGAAAAGGGCCATCTATTAACGCGATATCAATTGACTCACCTGGAACTAACGTGTTTTGAGTTGAAAATACGTGATGAATACCGCCTTTAGCCAAATCTAAAGTAGCGGTAATTACCGTATCAGTTTTAGTAATAACTTTACTGTTACGACACCATGGCAGAAACGAAGGGTAAGCTTCTACATCATTAACTAGGTCAAACATTTGGTCAGGAGTGAATATAACGAGTGAGCTACGCGTAATGGTTGTCATAAGTGAAATAATTTACCCTAAAAGACCAATAATGCTCAAGAATACAATAATAATGCCTATGGGTGTAATGTAGCGTATTAAAACTCGCCATAAAGAGTTTAAAAACGGCACTTGAATTGCTAATTCGTCATCTGCATTATTTTTCGATATAACCCATCCTGCGAAAAGGGCCGTCAATAATCCACCTAAAGGCAACATGATATTAGATGTTAGATAGTCCAATAACTCAAACATTGTTTTACCAAATAAAATCCATGTTTCACCAATATTAAATGAAAAAACTGTTAATAAACCCAATAGCCAGATTCCAAAGCCTGCGGTAACACTCGCTCTACGACGACTAATTTTTTTGTTCTCAACAAGCCAAGAAATAAGTGGTTCAACTATCGATATTGCAGAGCTCCATGCCGCAAACACAAGCAATAAGAAAAACAGGCCGCCAAATAATGCACCACCTGCCATATGTCCAAAGGCAATGGGTAAGGTTTCAAAAATAAGTCCGGGACCTACGCTAGGTGTTAGACCGTTGGCAAAAACTAATGGGAATATAGCCATTCCTGCAAGTAATGCGACGGCGGTGTCCGCTATTGCGATCCATATGGATACTTTAAAAATAGAAGTATTTTTAGACAAATAAGAACCATAAACCATGATGGCACCCATTCCTAGACTGAGCGTAAAGAAGGCATGACCCATTGCGGTCAATATGCCATTAGCGGTTAATTTTGAAAAATCAGGTGTAAATAAGAAATGAACGCCTTGGGTAAAATACTCACCAGTGTTGGCCGCGTAGCCAACTAACATTAATAAAATGGCGAACAGGGCAGGCATGATGAATTTAACAAATTTTTCTATGCCGCTTTTAACGCCGCGCGCAACCACCACCATCGTCAACACCATAAATACGGTGTGCCACGCCAATAAACGTTCTGGATCATGAGTTAAAGATAAATATATATGATGAGCACCATCAGCCGTAACGCCTTCAAATACGCCAGCAAATGAGCGAAATACATATGCAATCGCTTGCCCAGCAATCACACTATAATAAGATAAAATAATAAATCCTGCGACAATACCAATCCAGCCAGTCACTGCCCAGGATGAACTTTTCTTTTCTTCTTTAGCGAGTGATCGGAGTGCATTCACAGGATTTTGTCGCCCGCGGCGCCCGATCATGATTTCTGCCATCATTAAAGGTAGGCCAATAGCTGCAATGCATAATAAATAAACTAAAACAAAAGCACCGCCACCATTTTCACCAGCAATATAAGGAAACTTCCAAATATTGCCCAATCCCACAGCAGAGCCAGTCGCAGCAAGTATAAATGTCCAGCGTGAAGCCCATTGACCATGAATAGATTCTGTTGGTCTGCTCATATATGTTCCCGATTGAGTAAAATTAGCGTGGTTTTATTAGGCATTGATCAAAATGCTTGAACCTATAATTAGAATAGCATTATATAATAGCGGCATGGCTACCAAAAAAAATACAAAAAATCCTAACGGTACGAGCAATATTGCCCAAAATCGTCGCGCGCGTCATGACTACTTTCTTGAAGATAAATTCGAATCGGGTATCGTCCTAGAAGGATGGGAAGTCAAAAGTCTGCGTGATGGGCGACTACAGCTAAACGAAAGTTATATTGCACTTGACAAAAGAGAAGCATGGTTACATGGCGCACATATTTCGCCACTGCTCTCAGCATCGACTCATATACATCCCGAAAATATTCGTCGTCGTAAATTATTATTAAACCGCGCAGAATTAAATAGATTGATTGCTTCAGTTGATCGTAAAGGTTACACCATTGTACCTGTAGCAATGTATTGGAAAAAAGGCCGAGCAAAATTAGAAATAGCATTGGCTAAAGGTAAGCAACAACACGATAAGCGTGCAAGTGCTAAAGATCAAGATTGGGCACGTGAAAAAGCCCGCGTCTTTAGAAACAAATAATAATTACCTAGAAGTAAAACGGCTACTCATCTATAATGAACAAATCGTAAAACTTTAGGGGACGACCTGGCTTCGACGTGGGTTACAAAACTTAAGGTGCATGCCGAGTATGTTAATTCTTCTCGTAAAACAGATTAACAAAATATAGTTGCAAACGATAACAACTACTCTCTAGCAGCCTAGGCTTGCTAGCCTCTGACTAAAGCCGTGCTTATGCGTTTAGGTTTCAGGGGTCGATTCTCATAAGACAAGCTTGATGCATGCTTGGTGCTGATAGATTGAAATTTCACAAGATCGCTATTTGTTTTCCCTGTTCATCGGGTAGCTTGTAGTTAAACTAATAGATGAAATAAGCATGTAGATCCGAAAGCAGAGGATTTGCGGACGGGGGTTCGATTCCCCCCGCCTCCACCAAATACTAGTTTCAAGATGTACCAGAAAGAACTTAGAAGCCCGTTTTATAACGGGTTTTTTTGTGTCTGGCGTTTCATAAGGTCTCACGGCATTCCTTGACATACCCCCAGTGATGGGTATAACTTTGAGTATAACTACTACTTAGGAAAAAAGGTTATACCCAAAATGCTAACAGATGATGAAATACAAAGGCTGCAGCCAAATGTTAAGCCAGACGGAAGTTATACTGAGAAGCCTTATAAAATTAGTTGTAGTAAAAATCTATATATTCTAATCAACCCTTACGGCTCTAAATTATGGCGGTTTAAATACCGTTATGGTGGCAAGGAGCAGTCACTTTCTCTAGGAGCTTATCCAGAAGTTTCTCTCGAACAAGCCACCAGCAAGCGAGATGAATATCGTCAAATGCTTAGAGAAGGTATTAACCCTTCTTTAATTAGAAAAAAATATAAACAAGAAAGTGCTTTGGCAGTACAGGCAGAAAAGCTAGCTTCAAGATTTTTGTACGGTGATACAGGTGCTTTGCTTATTAAACTTGATGGTCGAGAATTGCTGTTACAAGCTAATGATGTGCATGACCTAAAAATATTTCTTAACACTTATCCCGCTGGTGAGGTGTAATTATGGCACTTTCAGATGTAAAGCTACGAAACCTTAAAGCAGGTATAAAGCCTGATGGTTCAATCACTGATAAAACATATAGAGTATTTGACGAGAAGGGCTTGTATGTTGAAGTTACCCTTAAAGGAGCAAAACGCTGGCGTTTTAAATACCGTTTTCAAGGTAAAGAAAGGTTATTGTCAGTGGGTATTTATCCAGATGTAAGTCTTAAACAGGCTAGAGAGCGTCGAGATGATTTACGCAAACAGATAGCCGATGGAATAGATCCTTCACATGCACGAAAAGCTGAGAAGCAATCAACAGGTGATCAAAACAGTTTTGAGTTTGTCGCCCGTGAATGGCACAGCAAGTTTAGTGCTGATTGGTCAGAAAGCCATAAATCAAGAACACTAATCAGACTTGAACAAAATGCCTTCCCTTGGCTAGGTGCTACAAATATTAATGACATTACCGCGCCTGAATTGCTGGCGGTGTTAAGACGTATTGAAAGCAGAGGCGCATTAGAAACCGCCCACCGTGTCAATCAGATATGTGGACAGGTGTTTAGGTATGCCATAGCAACTGGGCGCGCTGAACGCGATCCAGCCGCCGATCTGAAAGGCGCATTACCACCAGCAAAAACAAAGCATCATCCTTCAATTACTGATCCCATAAAAGTGGGCGCATTGATGCGAGCAATACAGGATTTTACAGGCACAATTATCACCGCCACAGCGTTAAAACTATCACCTTTAGTGTTTGTTAGACCAGGCGAATTAAGACAAGCTGAATGGTCAGAGATTGATTTAGATAATGCTGAATGGCGTATACCACCAGAGAAGATGAAAATGCGTGTGGTTCATATCGTGCCACTATCCAAGCAAGCCATTGAAGCATTGCAGGATATACAACCGCTTACAGGTCGAGACAAGTACGTTTTCCCTAGTAATAGAACCATCACTAGACCAATGAGCAACAACACCGTGAACGCGGCTTTACGGCGCATGGGTTACACCAAAGAAGAAATGACAGCACACGGTTTTAGAAGCATGGCTTCCACGATATTGAATGAGCAGGGCTGGCTTGGTGACGCGATAGAACGACAACTAGCACACGGTGAAAGTAATGGCGTAAGGGCGGCTTACAATTATGCTCAACACTTGCCAGAACGTAAAAAGATGATGCAAGCATGGGCTGATTATCTTGACGGCTTGGCTAGTGGTGCTAATGTGATACCGATTAATCGAGCAGATAAGATATAACCAGTTAAGCCAAGTCTAGCTCGACGGAGCGAAAAGCCGGACACGTTCACCGGTTGGCTTGGTCTTTTATTGAACGGTGCGAGGGAACGGACAGGAATGAAATTGCCACAATTAAAAAAGGACTTTTTAACTATCGCTCAATTATCAGAGCGATGGAGCGAACTTACTGGTGAAGAAGTGACGCAAGATCGTGTAATAGCACATGGTCAGGATGGTAGTTTAGAGTTCACGGTCGGATATGGGTTATGTGATTTAACTGATACTTGGAGAGATATAGATTTCAGTTTGGAAACTGATGCTGGTTATATTCCATTTGCTAAATTTCCCATTAATAAAGAGCAGTTTAGCTGGCTTGTGTGCGTAACATATCCTTTATTAAGAATATGGGAGTTTCTGGGAGGTATAGAAGGATTTATCAATACAGATGCTTATGCATCGAGGTTTACGTACGTTAGTAAAGATAGTCTAATTATTGCTATGGAAGAAATAGTAAGATTTGAAACCAGTCAGGGTATTGATGAAAAACCAGCGTATTTAGACACAAACAGCCCGTATTATGCGAAAGAATTAGCGATAGCTATTGAAGCACATACAGCCATATTTATTAATGGAGAAGGCAGTAAGCATAAGGCTGTAGGTGAAAGGGTCAAGACTTGGGTGTCGGAACACTATCCGAACGAGAGTAAGAGCGGGGCATTTGTTGACAGAATATCTAGTGTTGTATTACCCAAAAAAAACAACCTGACCCTATAGGATATTATTTTTGTTTATTTTTGTCTGGTGGATAACGAAAGCTTTACCCTCAAATAAACTAGTTAAGCCAAGTCTAGGGCATGCAACCCGAAAGCCGGACACGTTCACCGGTTGGCTTGGTCTTTTATTGAACGGTGCGAGGGTACGAACGCATGAGGAAACTTTTCAATTTAAAGCAGTGGCTGAGCCTTGAAGGAGCAGCTCAAAGGTTGAGTACTAGTCTAAATGAACCAGTTAATGAGAGAGATATCTATCAGCTTTGTGCAGAAAATCAATTAAAAATATCTGTTTTTTTCCCTGAAGCTGTAGCTGGTTATAGTGAAGGTAAACTTTTTTGTCCTTGTTTAATTGGAGATTTTATTGAAGAATTTAGAGCTTGTTTAGAGCTGGTGTACAAAAGAAAATATGGTACTGTAGTCGTTGACTTTAATGGGTTTGATATCAATACCATTGATGATGAAGAGTATGGGCAACTGGTGAATCAGACGTTTGCTGCTTTTTATGATTGGTATAGTCCCGATGCTCAAACAGCGCTATATATGGAAGAACATATACTTAAAGGCTTACACGAGATAATCCCAGATAAAAACCCTCGATTTTTTCAATGGCTAAATGAACTTGCATTGAATAATACTAACTCTATATATCAAGGAAAATGTCACACTGGAGTTCTAACTTTTTTTGCTATAGATGATTATGCAGACGTCACATTTTGGCAAAGGGAATGGAGTGGGATTTCCGCACCAACTCGTGAAGAGGCTCTTGAAAATGCCTATATAGGGCGGTTCATCGAAGATAACTATAGTCAATGTAAACACCAGAGGTACAATCCAAAGTTAAGCGAATTACCAAATCTATTAGTTATCCAAACTAAGCACTTAATTGAGTTCGAACAATCACTACTGGATCTTGAGTATCAAAAAAACTTAGTGCCGACACCTTCATACATTGACCCTTTAAACTCTTATTATGCTAAAGAGTTAGCTATAGCTATAAAAGCTCATACAGCTATATTTATCAATGGAGAGGGGAACCAGCACAAGGCCGCAGGTGAGAGAGTCAAGACATGGGTGTCGGAGCACTATCCGAACGAGAGCAAAAGCGGGGCATTTGTTGACAGAATATCTAGTGTTGTATTACCAAAAAAATAACCTGACCTTATAGAACGTTGTTTTTGTTTATCTTTATTCAGTAAATAAGGCGAACCTTATCCTTACCTTACCCTATAGCCTGATCACGATTAGATTTTAATTTCTTGAAAATCATCCTTAACCCTAGCGAGTTGTCTAGGCACATTATGAGGATGAAGCATGTCACAGCAAATCAGAAAACTATTAGAAGTAAAAAACACCACAGGCTTAAGCGGGAGTTCTATTTACCGTATGGCTTCAGCGGGTACATTTCCAAAGCCTATCAAACTAGGTGAGCGTTCAAGCGGTTGGATTGGATCAGAAGTCGATCAATGGCTTGATGACAGAATAGCGACTTCTCGCAATGGGGAGGCGTAGCCATGAGTAATTTAATAACACTAACCGAGATGGACGGTGAGCAGCGTATTAGTTCTTGTTTAATAGCTGAACATATAGGCACTACTTACAAAGCTACAAACAATCTAATTAGAACGCATAAAAATAAGTTAGAAAGCCTTGGTGAAGTGCCTTTTCAAAAGGCAGTTGGTGAGCGTAAAAACCTTGCTTACTTGAATGAAGATCAAGCCATTTTCCTGATGACGTTAAGCAAAAATACTGAACAGGTTGTTGAGTTCAAGCATCAACTTGTCAAAGTGTTCTCAGCGTTAAGGCGCAAGCAGGCCATCATTGATGAAAATCATGCAAAGGTTGGTTGGCAACAAAACCGTGAACTTGGCAAACTAACCCACCGCGATAATACCGACACGATAAAAGACTTTATATCCTACGCAACAGCACACGGCAGTCAAGGCTATCAAAAGAACGGTTACGCCATTATTGGAAAGATGATTAATGTAGCAATGGACATTGTGAACCGTGAAGAAATTGACGAGCAACAGCTTCATCTACTCGCTACAGCGGAACTAATATGTGACTTAGCACTTGAACGCACTATGGCAGAAGGACTGCCTTATAAGTCCATATACAAGCAAGCCAAGCATAATGTTGAACTCTTTGCCTCCTTAGCCATGATAAAAGCAACAGACAAAGAAAAAGCCCCAGACAGCCGCGAAACCGAAGGGAGCTTACATAATGCAATTCAATAATACTTACTACCAGCACAACTGGCAAATGCTATTGCAACAGGCGCAAGCGTTAGCGGCTAGGTTGCCTGATATGGGCTTAAACCCCGATAAACTCGCATTACTGCCACTTGATGACTTGTTAGGCGTGGCGGCATTACTAAAGCGTAAATCAGTCGAGCGGGAAGGGTGAGCTATGGCAAGAAAGCGAAAACACTCACTTCCTTTTGATGATCGAGGCGGGAAAATTACGATTTGTGGTGTTTTACTTAAATCACAGAACTACTTAACTCTTTCAGCCAATTCCCGATCGCTTATGACTTTATTACATGTTCATTGGAGAAATGAAAAGCTGGTGGATTATGGTGTACGTGAAGCATCTACTAAATTGCAGTGTGATGAAAAGACAGCAAGAAAGGCTTTTGACCAACTACAAGAACGTGGCTTTCTCGTTTGTGAAGAATATGCACTGTTCAATAGTCGCTTAGGTAGTAAAAGTCGAAGCTGGCGTTTAACGTGGCTACCGTTCAACTACAACAAGCCTTCAAATGATTGGGAAAAGTGGAATGATTAATAAAACTACCGAGGGAAATTTTACCGCTCTAAAGGCTTTGACCGGTAAATATTCCCTTTCAAAACACTATAAATCAGTTTTGACCGGTAAATATTCCCTACGTGGGCTAATAAAATCAATGACTTATAAAAGCCATCCACCGGTAAATATTCCCTCACACCTACATTACCACCTCTTACCCTTTTAATTAACCAATGATTACAGGATAAACTAACCATGAATAATGCAATGCAACGAAAAGACTTTGAACCAATACTGACAAGTGCAGAAATTAAACAATCTGCAATAACAGGACAAGCATTGACGATGCAGCGACAACTATCATTAGTCATATTAACCAAGTCGCGAACAGAACTTGAACAGATGATGACTGACAGCCCCGTGGAGATCACTAACATGATGGAAATGGTAATTAGTACCCGTGAACAATACGAAGCGATTACAGAGGTACTGGAGATCGCAGAAGCTAGGTTGATAAGCGTAGTTGATGCTGAACTGGTCAAGCTAACGGGTGAAAGTGCATTGGCTTGATGGCGGGCTAAATCCCAGATGATGGGCTGGACTTATGAGCCTAAAGAAAGCGATGATGAACCACAGGCGATAAATATATCCATGACCTACAAATTTGTTTAACCAGAAAATATTGTTAATTATGTGGATGGAAGATTATCTTTGTATTGCTTAACCTTTCGAACAGCCTCTTTACCAATGCCTTTAATCTTCAATAATTCAGTTTCATCCGCAGACAACAAGTCATCAATTGATACTAAGCCGGCCTCATAAATATTTTGGGCAGCCTTTGTACCGATGCCAGGAACTGTAATTAATTGTGTGTAAAAAAAAGTGTGAGGGAAGTTCTCGTCAGCTTTGTGAATTAAATTACTAACTTTATGATATTTTTCCAATCTGACTAATTTGTTGATACGTTCCAGTTTATTGTTATGAGTATCATTACTTTCAATAATAGTTCTAAAGTCAATCAAAAAAGGCAAGTATTCATGTTCTTTTATTGGGCCAATATCAGAAGCGCATTCAGGGATAATATCTGATCCAAGGTTATATTCAGGATTAATTTCTGGGAGCCAGATCCCCTCCCTTTGAGAGCCATATATAGGAGCGCGACTAGGCAATCCTTTGAATATTTCACTATGATGCTTAAGAATATACAAAGGCGTAGATAGTTGAAGCGTGGCATGGAACTTATAGCCTACTATGACATCATCATTATTTGCATAAAGACGATCACTGTCTATTTTATGAAGATCCGAATTTGTGGCTCTATCCTTAACCGTGAATAATTCTCGTAACCAATTAAACATGTCTGCTCCTTCAGCTAGGTTATTTTTGGCTCATTTAACTAAAACTTAAACTTTTTATGTCCGATCAGAACTGTATTTCAATGCAGATAATAATGCAATCAGAAGTGCCGTTTATTTAGAGCCGCATTCTCAACCAACTAAAAAGAGCTAGTTTTGCGGTCTTATAAAAAAGAGTTTCTATACATTATAAAAAAGGCCGTTATCACGCCATGAATAATCAACAGCTAAGTGCTGATGGCGTATGGTCTGGCCTGAATAAATCAACACCTAAAGCAAAGTGACCAAGTAAAGCTAATAATATCATATGGTTAACTAACTAAATGACCAAGCAAGTGACCAAAACTGAACGCATAACGAACAGATAAACATAGCAATATCAGACGGTTAGCTAAAGAACTGAACATGAACTGAACGCGCTATAAAACTGAGCAGAGGTTAGCTAATAAACCACCCTAAATATCAATGACTTAACTATATTATTGAGCAAGAACTGAGCGCATAAAATGATGATATATGGAGCACTACGCACGCGCACACGAGGCTTGATGGGGGAGGGCGGGTTAAATCTCTATAGGCTGATATCTTACTGACCGTTGTCTTAGGGAAACATTTACATCTCCATAATGAGATTTTGAAATCAGTAACAAAACCACTGGGGTAGGGGGAAGTAAATCTCTATAGCAATACGAGCCCCTGACCGTTGCCTTAGTTTTTATTTCACACGGTCACTTGGAGCGTTTTAGGCCAGATGATTATGATTATCTTGTAGTCAGTAATGTATGCATTCTTTTAACTACCATTAATATGGTGAGCATCAAATTTAATGTTAGAAACACGACTATCGGAGTGAGTATAATACAACTAAAATCTATAGTTACTACTGTATTGTTTATAGGTATATAGACCTGCTTACCACGGGATAATGTTTCTGCTAAGCATGAAAAGATTAATGCTAGTGAAACAACCATGGAATAACAAATATTGAAATATAGTTGTTCTAAAAGTGCTTTTTTTAGTACTTGGACTGCATTTGTATCTTTTTGGTCTATTTTTTCACCTTGATCGTAAATTAGAACCAAAACACTAAGTAGTAGGGCTGTAAAAATAGCAGAAAAGTTAATCAATAGTGTTGTTAAGTTATCTGTTAGTGAGAAATTATTATAGAGGAATAGTGACGCCAGAGCTAACGGTAACCCATAAAATGTAAAGATATCCTTCTTACTTACTTTTCCAGTAGATGAATCTTTTAAAGTATTCCAGTGACCAGAAATAATGTCCAGAACGTTTATTTTTGTCGTCATAACTTAAGCTCCATGTCCATACCGGGATACATTACATACGCAAAGTCGTTAATAATTTCAGTAACCCAAATATTCATTGATTTCAATTCTGGCATTCCATCATTTAATTCAACTGAATCAGTCATTTCAATTTCACAAAGCGCTGCCGTCTTATGTCGACCTACACTGAAGGTACGTCTCTTGCCGTTGATTTCTATAACTGTTTTAACTTGCGATCCAAATTTCTCCATCGCTTCGATGGCTTTTACTTGTTCACTGCCAGGACTTAAAAAGTCTCTTAATTTGCCTAAGCTTTTATTTCTTTTGGGTTTAATAATTAATTCTTTTTCATTATGTCCAAGTTTCCTAATTTGATCAGCAATATCACTAACACCCTCAAATTTTGTTAACTTCAACTCTTTCGCTTCCCCATCCATCCATGAGGACATCGCCTTATCATATGACAAGGGATTCATTTGAAGTGTTAGGTTTGTTTTAGATTTAAAGTCTGCTGAAAATAAATCATAAAAAAGTGTTTTTACTCCTGTTCCTCGAAAAGTGTGCATACATGCTATAGCTTCATTCACACCTTTAGGTATGTAAAACTGCACATAGTGCTTTATTATCTCGGCATTATTTTTTGCCTTCTCAAAATCAACTGAACCGGTCGTGATATTGATGATATCTGTTCTTACACCGTAAATGCCAACATTAAAGATACCTGATATGTATCTTTTATTATCATCAAAGGTCACATCACTAAACATATACACATGTTTTGACTCTTCAATCATAATATATTGTGATTGATTGGCTTTTATAAACCTTTTTAAAAGGTCATATAAGTCATGCGAACCCAATTTATCTAGTGTGCTGTAGCGCTTCTCCACTGGCCCATTAATATCTTTATTAAACACTCGAAAAAGATATGGTGCTATTGCATGCATCCCTACTTCTTTGTTGACTGCCATGAATTCCCTTCCTCTCTGACTATCTGTATAAGTGTAGCATAATCAAAATAAACAGCCATCTTAACAATCATAATCTAATCGTTTATTTGTCTACATTTTTATGTGTAATGTTTATTTATTGTAAGATGAGAATGGAATAGATTTTCAACAAGCATTGAAAAAAGGAATATTGCTGATGCTGCTCTTAACAAGACGACCAAACGAATTAATTCATATTTACCCTGATGACTTACCGCCAGATATGACGGTCGCAGAACTGTTTGCTGATGGACAGATCTCTATTGAGGTTATAGGGATAAAAGGAAATCAAGTCAGACTAGGTATTCATGCGCCGAAAAGCCTAAAGATTTTAAGAGATGATGCCAACGAAGTACCTTAAACAAGTCATCATTAATTATTGATTACTTGGGAGGGTTTTGCTGGTGGATTTATATTTTAAGCGTCGTGTAGATGGGGGTAACTTTAGGGGTAACTTAAATAATTACAGTTGTTAGTTCTAGCTATATAGTCGTTTAAAGCATTAGTTAGATTGTCCCCGCCGCCCCAAGAAAAATCCTAAAAGCCTGCATTTATGCAGGCTTTCTCGTTTCTGATTACCTAAGTTGTGCTCAACGCTATTAACAGAAACTAAAGCTAAAAATACGAAGCCTTGCTTGTAGCCTAATAGCTTAGTCTCAGCTCAACGCAAGTCCATCAATCACTTTTCTACAAAGGCACGTTCAATTACGTAATCACCTGGAACGCCGATTCTTGGAGAAACCACAAAGTCTAAAGAATCTAAAATATTGGATAAATCTTTCAACATTTCAGAGCTTCCACAAATCATTGCTCTATCATCTTTAGGGTTCATCGGAGGCAGGCCAATATCTTCAAATAGTTTTCCTGAAGTAATTAAATCCGTTATTCTGCCTTGATTTTTAAATGGCTCTCTCGTAACGGTCGGGTAATAAATTAGTTTGCTACGTATTTCTTCCCCAAAAAATTCATTGTTTGGTAGTTCATTTTGAATGAAATCAGCATAAGCGAGTTCTTTAACCGTACGAACACCGTGTACAAGTATCACTTTATCAAAATTGTCATACACTGCAATATCTTGTATCAAGCTGATAAAAGGGGCTAAGCCAGTACCTGTTGATAGAAAATATAAGTTTTTTGCCGGCTTTAAATCATGAACCAATAATGTTCCCGTTGGCTTACTGCTGACCAGCAATTCATCTCCAACTTTTATATGTTGTAATTTAGACGTTAAGGGGCCATTGGGAACAATAATGCTAAAAAACTCTAAATGTTCTTCGTAATTTGGACTGGCTATACTGTAAGCACGCGTTAGCGGACGACCATCACTTTGTAAGCCGATGGTTACAAACTGCCCATTTTCAAAACGTAAACCTGATTCGCGCGTCGTTTTAAAACTGAACAAATTGTCGCTCCAGTGATGCACGCTCAAAACAGTCTCAGTTGAATATTTACTCACTATTTAAATCCTTTATTAAATGTTTATTTAGCTGAAATTGAAGCGATAATTTCGGGGACAACTTCAAATAAATCAGCTACTAGTCCATAATCTGCCACCTCAAAAATGGGCGCGTCAGGGTCTTGATTGATGGCTACGATCACTTTGCTGTCTTTCATGCCATATGTATGTTGAATCGCTCCGGAAATACCGATCGCAAAATATAAATCTGGTGCCACAACCACACCTGTTTGTCCGACTTGGATTTCATTAGGTGCATAGCCTGCATCGACTGCAGAACGTGTAGCTCCAAGTGCAGCGCCTAATTTATCGGCAAGTGGTGATAAGGTCTTTTCAAAATCATTAGCACTACCTAATGATCGACCTCCTGAAATAACCACTTTAGCTGAGCCCAGCGCTGGGCGTGCAGACTGACTTTTATCTTCAGACACCCAGCGAACTTTATTGGTTGCTGCTGGCGCAGTTAATTGTACAATTTCAGCACTGCCATTTTGTTGTGCGCTAGGAAAGCTGCTCGCATGCACCGTCAGTATTTGAATAGTATCTGTGCTTTGTACTGTTGCATGCATATTACCGGCATAAATTGAGCGCGTGTAAGTATTATTGTCTTTAATTTGTAGCACATCGGCAATCATCGCAACGTCTAATAAGGCTGCTGCATGAGGTAAAATATTTCTGCTAAATGATGAGTGAGCAGCTAAAATAACGTGGTAATCGTTCGCAATACCAACGATTATATTAGCGACATCTTCAGCGATTAAATGTTCTAAATGTGCGGCCTCAACACTTAAAATACGTTGTAAACCTTCGATGCTTACAGCTTGTTTGACGAGTGTTTCAGTGGCGTTACCAATAATTAATAGGTCAACATTTGCAGCCCAAGTTTGAGCAGCGCTGACGGCCTGATAAACGGAATCATTGAGCTGCTGTCCATCGTGCTCAGCCAATACTAAAACGGTCATAGTGTTATTCCTTCTATATCATTTAATTTTTGTAGTAATTCTTGCACGCTACTTACTCTAATGCCGGCTTTGCGTACTGGCGGTTCTGAAACATTGATCAGATTTAAGCGAGGCGTTATATCTACGTTTAATTCTGCAGCAGTTATAGTTTGAATCGTTTTTTTACGCGCCATCATTAAGTTAGGTAATTTAACAAAACGGGGTTCGTTTAAACGTAGGTCGGTGGTGAGTACTGCTGGTAATCTTACCGCTATGATTTCAGTGCCGCCATCTACTTCACGGGTAACAATGGCTTCATTATTTTCAATATCGATGCTCGATACAAAAGTACCCTGACCATAA
>Ga0123337_10002176_pt1 | contig 22775 bp, 19 predicted proteins | sample frozenSSSSmetaG_FD_89792 | JGI IMG/M metagenome (GOLD analysis project Ga0123337, IMG submission 89792) | Glacier valley bacterial and archeal communities from Borup Fiord, Nunavut, Canada, to study Microbial Dark Matter (Phase II) -... | ecosystem: Environmental > Aquatic > Freshwater > Ice >...
TAATCCCGGCAATGGGGAACAGACACGCGAACAGGAAGAAGCGCAGCGTCGGGTCGGTGCGCGGTCCCGTCCCATCGGGCGAGCGAATTGCTTCTAGGGGCAGCCCGGCAAGCACGGCAGTCGTGCGCGGCATCACGTTCGCGAAGACATCCTGCACGCGCGTGATCTTGTTCGGCAGGTCGGTCGCCAGCTTCACACCGCCCACCGGCTGCGATAGCTCCCAAAGCTGCGCGGCGTTCAGGCCACATGCGACGACGACGAACAGCGCCGCCGTTACCACGCCAACCAATGCGCCGCGTTGCATCGAATTGAGCAGGGTTTGCGCTCGCGCTTGCGCCGGGTTGCGCGGACGCACTGCGAACCACGCAAACGCGCCCGTTACGAGCAGGAACAAGCCCCATGCGAACCACGCGGGCAGCCCTTCCGTATTGCTTGGTCCGCTGGGGATGCCGATCAGGATGAAGAAGGCGACCGTCACGCCCGCGACGAGGCCATTGTTGAGTGCGCGTCGATAGGCAGGAGTCATACCTTCTTCTCCGAAAGGATTTCACCGAGAATTCCGGTCGGGCGGAAGATCAGGACGAGGACGAGCAGCGCGAAAGCGATCACGTTCTGATATTCGTTCGGGATGCCGAGCGCAAATGGTCCGAGCGCTTCCACGAGGCCGAGGAACACCCCGCCAAAGACCGCGCCGGGGATATTCCCGATCCCGCCGAGGACCGCCGCCGTGAATGCTTTCAAGCCCGGTGTGAAGCCTGCGAAGGGGTCCGTCTGCTGGGTCTGGAAACTCCACAGCACTCCGGCAGCCCCGGCCAGTGCCGCGCCAAGCGCGAAGGTCACAGCAATCACGCGGTTGACGTTCGCGCCCATCAGCGCCGCTGTGTCTTTATCTTCCGCAACGGCGCGCATCGCCCGCCCGATTTTGGTGCGCTGCACGAGCGTATACAGCGCGATCATTAAAATGAAGGATGCGATCACGGTGATAATCCCGATTTTGGATACGGGAATGTTCGTATTGTTGAAGGCCGGACCGAGGTTCACCAGGAGCGAGCCGCTCAGGAGTGTCGGGCGGTCGAAGCTGCGTTGAATCGGGCCGAAAACACGCTGTACGATTTGCTGCAACAGGATCGACATGCCAATCGCGCTGATCAGGGGCGCGAGGCGCGGTGCTTTGCGCAGTGGACGATAGGCTACGCGCTCGACCGTCACACCGACCAGCATCGAGGCGAGCATCGCGACAAGCACGACGATCACCATCATCAGGAACGTGCCGACAATGCTGGCCTGCTCTGGTGAGACGCCGCGCGGCAGGAATATATGTGTATCGCCCCGAAAGAATTGCAGCGCGAAATAGCCGAAATAGGAGCCGATCATCATGATTTCGCCGTGCGCGAAGTTGATCATGAGCAGAATGCCATAAACCAGCGTGTAGCCGAGCGCGACCAGCGCATACAGGCTGCCGAGGACCAGTCCATTCGCGAATTGCAGCCCCCATAGCGTCAGGATATAGGGCGTGGTCGTCGTGACGGTATACACGCGCTCCGCGATTAGCCAGAAGACGAGCGTGCCGAACAACCCGGTCAGCGCGCGCGTCGTGTAGCCTTCGCGTCCATCTCGCTCGACAACGATGTTGAAGAGCGTCCCGGCTACCAGAATAAAAACCAGTATTCTAAGAATAAGTTGCAGCGCGGACCAGATATTGTTGACGGTCGCGATGCCGTTTTCACCCGCCAGCGCGCCGCCGATTCCGCTGAACAGCTTGCTCGATGCGCCCACCGACCAGATGATGAACAGCACCGTCACCAACGTAAAGAGGCGCTGTGCGGTGCGCAGTAGGCGAGCAATATCCGGTTTTAGCGCGAGTGGGGGAGAAGACGGGGCGGTGAGTTCGGCCATGTAAGGTTCTGCGGCTCCAAAAGAAGATTAAAACGTGTCTTGAAACATCACGCGGGACTAAAGCGCTACTACGGTCCAGTTGACTTGAACCGCGAGCAGCCCATTCATGTCCGGGCGATCCTTCGATAAAAGCGGAGCGGACCCGAAAGCCCGCTCCTTTATACAAACTCCGAGGCTACTTGCTGGCGGTCGCCATCATCGTTGCTGCCATCGTGCCGGACGCTACGGGAGCGCCGCTCAGGTCAAGCACAGTGTAGCTTTTCAGCGGCTGCCAGGTCTCACCCTTGAGTATCGAAATCTGGACTTCGCCGGCTCCGCATTCACCCTTCGGATCGCAGGTCAGCTTGCCGCTCAACCCTTTGAAGTCTTTGGTGCTGCGAACTGCCTTGATGAGCGCTTCACGGTCGATCACGAGGTCGCCGCCCGCGTTGGTCGTCGCTACTTTTTCAATCGCCGCGAGCAGGACGCCCGTTGCGTCGTAGCCGTTCGGCTGATACGGATCGTATTCGCTGAACTTGACGTTGAAGGTCTTGTCCCATTCAGCCGCGAAAGCATCAACCGCAGCCTTGTCGGTGTCCCTGGTCGCGAGGGAGGAAGCATATGTGCCTTCAGCCGCCGCGCCTGCCAACCCCGGATACACGCCGCCGTATACGCCGTCATCGCTGAAGAACTTCGTATTCGTCAGACCCAGTTCCTTCATCTGTTGCACGAGGAGCGCCGCCGGACCGTAGTAGCCGCCGAAGAACAGCACTTCTGGCGGGTCGGCCAGCATCTTCGTCAGGACGGATGTGAAAATCTTCTCGTCTTTGTTAATCGCTTCATTGAGCGTGACCGTGCCACCGAGCTTCTTGAACTCGCGCACGACTGCATCCGCGAGACCCTTGCCATAATCCTGCCCATCATCGAGGACAGCGATCTTCTTGACCTTTAGCTCACGATAGAGGAATATCGCGTCGCCGAGTGCCTGGAAGTCGTCATTGAAGACGACGCGGTTGACCACTGTCAAGCCGCGATCCGTCACCTTGTTGGCCGTCGCGCTGGCGGAAACCATGACGATGCGTGCCTTCTCGTACACATCCGAGGCGGGGAGCGTTGCGCCAGAGCAGACATGGCCGATAACGCCGGCGATCTGCGGGTCGCTGGCGAACTTCTGCGCGACGGTCGTCGCAACATCGCCCTTGCAGTTGTCATCCAGCGAGGAAAGTTCGATCTGGAAGCCCTTGATGCCGCCTGCAAGGTTCTTGCGGTTGATGGCGATCTGCGCGCCGAATTGCACGCCCTGGCTCGGCTTGATGAGCTGTAGCGAAAGGTCGCCCGCCCACCCGATTTTGATTTTGCCGCCCTTGGCGACGGTGACGGTCCCACCCTGCGCGTTGGCCGGCGCGACTGTGGCAGCGATGATTGCCAGCAGTGCAATGAGTGACAGAACTTTCAAACGCATTTCTTAATTCTCCGTACAGCGTAATTCGCCAATGTTAAAATTAGCCCCTGTAGCGTAACAAAGGCATAAAGTGTTGTCAATATCTGCGTGTACGGCTGGCCTTGTCCATTTGCACAGATTGGCACGTTCTCCGATCAATCGGACGCTGGGAGTAATCGTTCGCGTGCCTTCATTTTCAGCCGACTCATGAAGCGGTTCAGTCTAAGAAATTCACCGAGTTCTTGCGCTTCCGCTTCCGTCAAGCGGGATGCCCGATTTTTATCCAGCAGTTCACTAAGTCGCTGCTGTAGTATGATTGGAGGCAAATAGTCGATGCTCTGCTGTGCAGTCGGAGAAGAAGCAAGAAATTCGAGGATTTCATCATTGAATAGTACCGACGGTACAAATGCCATATCGATGTGATCCTTAAATTGCCGAAATGATTGTATTAGTTTCACTTCAAACAATCATCCGGCGCAAGCTGCCTGGCGATCATGACGTAGCCCGTCGCGGCGGTGCGCGTCATCTCTACGCACGCGCCCGCTTTCAGGTCCGGGACGAGCGCATCCGGCACTTGCAAATCAACACCGCTGCTCAACAGCACGCGCGTGATCGGCGATTCGCCCGCGCTCAGGCGCTTCTGGTAAATGCGGTTGATGCGCCCGCGATCTACCTGCGGCTGTGCGAGCATATCCGGCAGCGCTGACGCGGTGAACAGCACGAGCGTCAGCCCGGTCAGCGCCCCAACCGAGATCAAGACCCATTTGAGTTCGTCGCCGAGCCTGCCCTGCCGCCGCCGAGTGCGGTAGAAAATCGCACAGCCGAGCGTAATCAGCAGCAAGCCCACGATGATGAAGGTCGATTGCGCAAAGACCGCGTTCGCACCCTGATTGTAGAGGATTTTCGGTTCCACTGGGTTGCTTTCTGAATTAGGCGATTGCCTATGGGTCGGGCTGACTGACCCCTGAAGTTGGGATCATTAAGACAAGAGGATTGATGTTTATTCGGCTTGCTCTGCGAGAAGAAAGCAGCAAAAACCAATCCGATGGGATCGTGCCACAAAGTAGCGAACTAATCAATCCGTGCAATCCGTTGTGGCAGGTGAGCATTCAGCGCGGGATTCAGTCGCGCCCGCCTTTTCTTACATAGGCGCAGCGACGGCATACCCATAGCGCGCCAGCATCCCCGCGAACTGCGCTACGCTCGCCCGCCACGTATAACGCGCCTGCGCCTCTTCGCGCGGCGTAAATTCATCCAGCCTATCCAGAATTTCCATAATCCCGGTATAAAATTGCTCCAGGGACGCGGTTAGCCCGGTCTGCGCGGTGATGAAGCGCAGACCGCAGCACAGATGATCATTTGTCAGCACGGGCAGCCCCGCCAGCATGTATTCACTCAAAATTGCGGGGCAGCCGTCCTCGATGCCTGCGACGATACCCACCTTCGCACGGCTCATCAGCGCGTTCACTTCCTCGAACGGCACGCCCGGCGGTCCGATGAAATCCACATCGATTGCGAGCCGTTCCGCATACGCGCGCAATTCATCGCACATCTCTCCATAGCCACATACGCACAGCGTCCGCACCCGTCGCCCGGCCTCAGCGCAGCGTGCGATGCCCTCGAAAAGAACATCGTGCCGCTTGTAAGGCTGCGCGCACGCGACATAGATCAAATCGTAGTCTTTCGGTGTGCCGAGTGGCCGAAAGGTTTCATCATCCGCGAATTCCGGTCCGATGCTGAGGACTTCACACGGAATATGCGGATGCACGCGCCGCACCTCATCGTATTGCCATTCGCTGCTGACGAGAATCAAATCGAAATGCCGCGCGGCTTCCAGCGGGACACGCAGCGGCAGCACATCCAGCGAGTAGTATACCTTGAAACTCTCGCGGCAGGCGTGCATTACGCGCTCGCTCACGCCCAATCCCCACGCACACAGGATATGCGGCGCGCCGTTGGCGTGGATGAATTCGAGCATATCTCGCGACTCGAACGGCGCATTCTCGTCCTGCAAGTGGAATGTGCGCCACCCGAAGAGCGGCTGCTCCAACCCGGCAGGACCGGGCGCGGGCGTGCGGACGTAGTGCCACTTCTCCGCGTAATCGACCAGCCCTGCGCGGATGCAGGCCAGCGGCAGCCGTTCCATGTAGCCGCCGACGACGCGCGTTTCCGCTCGCGCGCGTTCGAGGTCAAGTGTCGAGAGATAGCGCTCAAGCTGCGCGGCGGTCTGCTCGGCCTGCCAGCGTTCGCGGTAAATTTCCGGCGGGAGGTCGTCGGGGGTGGGCGGCCAGCCGTCGCGGAAATCGCTGATGGCGTAGAGGGTGGGAAAGGGAGTGAGCATCGGTGTGAGAATTCCTGGATCAAACGATGTTTCTCGAAGCTACCGCTCGGCCATGAATGGACCGTATTCGCGCGGTGGATTTAGCCCCGCGCGTCACTGAATAGTGGCGTGTGTTCCGCGATCACCTCGTCGAAGAGGTCCAGCCAGCGCGGGAGCAGCGCCGTCACACTGTATTCGGCCTCGACTTTGCGGCGCAGCGCACGACCCAGCCTGCCTCGCAACTGCGGGTCATCAATCAGCCGTTCGAGCGCAGCGGCTACTGCTTCCGGTGCATGGTGCGGCACGAATAGCCCGCTCTCGCCATCCGTGATTTGTTCTTCCGAGCCATTATCGCGCGTGGCGACGACGGCCAGCCCCGCCGCGCCCGCTTCGGCGATGACGTGCGGCATCCCTTCGCCTGCGGAGAGCCACGCGAATATATCCAGCCCTGCCAGCAGCCGCGCCACGTCCGCACGATCTCCGAGGAAGCGCAGCGCCGCATCGAGGCCAAGCGCATGACTTAATTCGTGCAGGTCCGCCGCGTACTCCGGCATGAACGCATCTGGTCCCCCGATGATCACGAAACGCGCCTGTGGGCAGCATTGATAGAGCAGCGCCGCCGCGTGAATGAAATCCTCAACGCGCTTCTTGCGATCCAACCGCCCGACCCACCCGATCACAGGCGTATCATCCGCGATACCCCATTCAGCACGCACGGCTGCGCGCTGTGCCGGGTCAAATTCGGAAAGATCGACCATCGACGGCAATTCAAGCGCGTGCTGCGGGCGGTCCGGCATCTGCAAGCGTGCCGCGTCACGGATCGAGGCGCATACGCCGACATAGCGCGCGGTCAGATGTTTGGGTCCCGCCAGTGCTTCCGCGACGAGGCCGCCATGTTCGATCAGCGGGGGCACGCGCAGCCCGCGCGATCTTGCGAGTTCATAGGCCGGGTAGACATCCGGCACGGCCTGACACGCGACCACAACAGCATAGCGCGGCAATTGCTCCGCGAGGTACGCGACTGTCTCATCGAACGAGAGCGCGTAAGCTGCCCGGTCTACCTGCACGCCGAGCGCCTCAAGCTGTGCGTGCGTCAGGTCCGGCATGTTCTCCTTGCGGAAGCATGGGATCACATCGAGCGTATAGCGCTGCGGGTCAAGGTTGCGCGCGAGCAGCCGCAGTTCGGTTTCCTCGCCACCAACGACCAGCCACGCGAAGACGAAGAGGACACGACGCATGGTTTTTACAACTCGAAGACAGCTTGAATGATGCTGCGCTGGCGGCTGGCGAGGTCCGCGAAGACTGCGGGCGCGTCATCGTAGCGCACGACATCGGTGATCACATGCTGGCGCACAAGTGGACCATATTCGATCAGCATTTTCAACGTCTCGTCCATCAGCCGCCGCCGCGTCCACGCGAAGGACAGGCCGCGCGGCACACGGTTGATTTGCGCGCAGCGTAGCGACAGGCCGTTGTGATGGAATTCCTGGCCGAGGTCCACCTCCGGCATCCCGCCCTGATAAAACGCGAGATCGATCACGGTCCCTTGCGGACGCAGGCTGCGCAGCGCGGAGGCGAGGCTTTCCCCGGTCGCGCGACACTGGAAGACGAAATCCGCGCCACGATCCGCACCGCCATGATGCCAGTGTTCTTTCGCGTAGCGCCACGCCTCGATCTGATTTTCGTCGATAGCCGTCAGGCCGAGGCCGCGCGCTGCATCCAGCCGCGCCGGGGTGCGGTCCGCGATGGCAACATTTGCCGCACCGTTGAACTTCGCGAAGAGTCCGGTCAGCAGCCCAATCACGCCGCCGCCCGTGACGAGGATGTTGTGCCCGCGCACGCCGTCACCGAGATCGCGCACATTCTGCCCGACCATCTCCGCCGCCGCGTGCAGCAGGCCATTCGCGCAGATCGGTCCCATCTGGTGCAGATAAATACCGAGTACGGGGTCCATCGTTTCGGGGATCGGGATATACGTATCGAAGGCCGGGTGCGCTGTATGACCGCTTTTGTGGCCGTAATTCATCCCCAGAAGCTGCCCCTCGTGAACCTCCGGCGTGCGGCTCTGCACCACGCGCCCGACTTCCATATAGCCGAGGAATGCCAGCGGATACGTGAAGGTCGGCTGGCCGCGATGGAATATCCCGAAGCCTTCATCGAAGCGGTTGTGCAGGTATGGGTTGGTCCCCTTATAAAAGGTGAGTTCGGTCCCCGCCGATAATCCGGTATAGACGGTATCGACGCGGAACTGACCCTCGCCGGGGGGTCCCTCGTCGTACTCGAAAAAATAGACCTGTCCCTCACGTTCGATCCCGATGGATCGGATTCTGCGCCAATCGGGAATGTTAGACATGCGCGGCCTCGTTTTCTGTCAGGTCGATCATACGACCTTCGCGCGCCGATTGATTGGCGGCGACCGTCAGGCGGTGCGTTTTGATTGCCTCGCGATAGGGCGACCGGATGCGGTTCTCGCGCCCAAGTACCGCGTCGATGAAGTCTCGATCCTCGCGTACCACCGGGTCGCCCTGCGCGCCGCGCACTGGACGCCCGCGCCCGACATCGATCATGATCTCGTTCGCGCCGAGTTCGATTGTCATACCGTCCCCGAAGAGATGCAGGCCGACGCGGTGCGACCAGTTGAGCAGGCAGGTCGAGGCCATATTGCCGACCGCGCCGCTCGCGAATTGCAGGTTGGCGGTCGTCACATCGTAAATATCGAGGTCCGGGAAGCGCTCGCGGCGGGTGGTTCCACCGAACGCCGAGACGCGCTCCACTTCACCCACGAGCAGCCGCGCGAGGTCGAAGATATGCGTGGTCTGCTCGATCATCTGCCCGCCGGATTGCGCTTCGCGCGCCCACCACGCGGGCGGTGGCGTTGAATCGAGCCAGTAGCCGAGCGCCAGCCGCGCCGGATTGCTGGCGAGTAGCGCCTGCGCCTCTTCGGTCGTATCCAGATAGCGCCAGTGATAGCCGACCGCCGTAACCAGCCCCTTGCGTTCGACATCGCGCAGAATGCGCTCTGCTGTCGCACCATCCACCGCGAGCGGCTTCTCCACGAAGAACGGCAAGCCGCGCTCGACGAGCGTGCTTTCGATTTCGCCGTGCGCCGAGGGCGGGATGCAGATATATACCGCGTCCAATGGTTCACGATCCAGCATCGCGCGGTAATCGCCATAATCGACCGCGCCGACGCGCCCCGCGAGATCACGCGCGCGATCCTGCGAAGGGTCGCTCAGGGCGACGATCTGCACATCCTCGAAGCCGCGCAGCACGTCGAGATGGCGGTTGGCTATCCCGCCCGCGCCGATGAACCCAAGCCGTACCTTATCCATGCACCACCCCGTTTGTATAAAGCGTCGGAGTCAACTCCGTATGTTTCGCTGAGATTGTATCCAGCAGGTGACGGTACACTGTTTCTGTCTCGCGCGCCATGCGCTCGACGCCGAACGCCGCCGCGAAGCGCGCACGTCCCGCCGCAACGCGCCGCGCCGTCTGTTCCGGCTGCGTCAGCGCTTCGATGATCGCGCTCGCGAGTGCGGCAGAGTCCGCGGGCGCGACAAGCCGCCCTTGCACGCCATCCGTAATCGCTTCGGGGATGCCGCCGACGCGCGTCGCGACGATGGGCGTCCCGGCGGCCAGTGCTTCCAGCACGACGAGCGGCAGCCCCTCGAACAGTGAGGGTAATACAAACAGGTCCGCCGCCGCCAGCAGGTCGCGCACATCGGAGCGCCAGCCGAGTGGTTGCACAACGTCGGACAGCCCGCGCCGCTCAATCTCGCTGGAGAGGTCGGTAGCGAGCGGACCATCACCCGCCCAGACGAAGCGCGCTTCCGGGCAGGCGGCGATCACTGCCGGGATCGCATCCAGCAGATGGTGATAACCCTTCTGCTCCGTCATACGCCCGGCAGTCAGGATCACGCGCGCCCTTGCCGGGAGCTGCAACTCGGCACGGACGAGCGCGCGCTCACGGGTCGGCTGCGCAGGCGGGATACCGTTGCGCACGACGGCCAGCTTCGCATCCGGGACGCCTGCCGCGCGGAAGCTCTCGCGCGCTTCTTCCGAAACGCAGATGACGCCGTGCAGCTCATGCAGCAGGCGCGTATACACTACTTTTTCACCAACGTTCGTGATTTTGTAGGGCAGGTGTTCGGTCCGCAGCAGCACAGGGACATCCGCGAACAGCGCGGAGAAGAATCCGTCGAAGCCTTCCCAGGTAATTCCGGCGTGCTGGTGAAAAATATCCACGTCGTTGTCGCGCAGCAGGCTCCGCAGTGCTTCCCAGGATTGTCGGTTTTGCCCACGCACTTCCAGCGCCGTAACATGGATTGGGAGCAGACGCGCACGGTCGAGGATACCCTGATTGTGTGCCGTCGCGGGCATGATCAACGTCACGCGATGCGCCGCGCAGAGCGCCCCGGCCAGTTGCAGCATGTGTTCGCCCATCCCCGATGCTTCCAGACTGTCAGTGAAAAGACAGATATGCGCCTGCTCGCGACCCGCGACGACCCGTGCGAAGCGTGCCGCACGCACGGCAGTTTGCGCATCCTGCACGCTTTGCACGGCGCGAATGGCGCTATCCTGCACGCGAATTTCGGCGGCCAACGGCTCGTAGATCGCACGTCCGCCGTCCGCGTCTAGGTAATCCCAAAGCCCGTTATGGCAATGGCGCTCGTTGTCCCAGCCGGGATGATTGAAAATCGGATAGAGGCACACACCCTCGACCGGGATGCCCATCTCGACCGTCGCCGCGACCTCGCTGCCGATGTAGCGAATCCAATCCACGCGATAGTCGTCTTCCGCGCCTGTCTCCCCGATGAAGATCGGACGGTGATAGCGTTCGTAGACCTCGTTCAGCAGATGTCGGAAGGGGCGATACAGCGGATGCTCAGGGCGCAGCGTCGGACCGCCATGAATCCACTGGTTGTTAGAGTAGTAATTGCAGCCGATCAGGTCGAGATACTTTTCCGCGCCGCCAACCTGCGGCCAACTGCGCCCACTGAGCATATCCCACGCTTGAAACTGGGCCATACGGTGGCCTTCCGCCCAGGGGTGATCGCCGGGTCGTGCGGGGTCCGTCGCGATATGAATCACGGGGTCCACATGCACGATGCGCGTCCCTGGTAGAACGTCCCAGACCGCTTCGATGCCTTCAATCGCGGCGCGTGCAAGCTGCACTTTGAGTTCAAAGCCGCGCCCGTTCTGAAACGGATTCAGGTAGCCCGCATCGCCCGCGCCCCACGAGAAGAATGAAATCTCATTGATTGGCGCGACGAACTGCACCGCGTCGGTTTCATCCGCGAGCAGCCGCGCGAACGCTCCTGCGAGCCGCGCGAAGCGCCGCACGAAGGTCGGCGTGAAGAGGTCGATATCATCCGGCCAACCGTAATGGCACAAATCCCAGATGATCTGCACTCCGTGTGTGCGTGCGGCGCGCAGCATTGACAGCACGCTCGAAAAATCGTAGCGTCCCGGCGTCGGCTCAATACGATGCCAGCGCAAACCGCTACGTATTGTTGTGATGCCGTGCGCCCTGAGCCGCAGATAGTCGGCTTCGTAGAATTGATCATGGCCGATAGCGGCCAGCATGTCGAGCCGTTTGCCGGAGCCGAGACGGTGCGAGGAACACTCCAGCCCGCCGATCCAGAAACTGCTGAAGATATTTTCTTTCGGCACAAAGCCCCCACTTGAGCGCGAACAGCAGGCCGCGTTGATGTCTCTTTGCGAACCGTGTGCCTGTGCCGCGCGTTTGACTCCACTAAAGATAGAGGTTTGCGCCCGGCTTGCCAAACTCCCTGAACACAATGGATTGGGGCAAGCTGCGCTCCCGACACCGGATCACGAGCTGTTTTCGTAGCAGATCAATGTGTCCACCTGTGATCACTTGTGCAAAATGCTTACCTGTTTCGGGTTGCATTGTGAAAATCCTATGCTGAAATAGGCTACCTGTCCCCCCCAACGTCGCTGGCAAACGCTTATAACTGTTATCGTCCTTGCGTCAAAGTTCATCCCGCTGGAAAGGTTCGATGGAAACTATAGTTTGTATCAGTCATCTGCGCTGGGGTTTTGTCTGGCAGCGTCCGCAGCATCTGCTGGGCAGACTTGCTGCGCATTACCGCGTGGTATTCATCGAAGAACCTGTGACGACGCGCGAGGCGCAGCCCCGGCTTGAAGTCTTGCCGGCTGCGAACGCAGCCAATGTGACCGTCGTGCGGATGCTCTTCCCCGCCACTCACGATTTCTGGATCGGGCATGGCGACCCGCGCACGCAGGCCACCTATGAAAAGCTGGTGACGGCATGGTTGACTGAGCAGGGTATCGTGAAGCCGCGGTTATGGCTGTATACGCCGATGGCGCATCACTTCCTCGACGCGATCCCGCATTCACTGTTCATCTTCGATGCGATGGACCAGCTATCCGCCTTCGTGGGTGCGCCGCCGGACCTGATCGACAACGAGCGCCGCGTTCTGCGCCGTGCCGATCTGGTCTTCGCGGGCGGGTTGAGCCTCTACCGCGAGAAACGCCCATACAATGATCACACACACTGTTTCCCAAGCGGCGTGGATATTGAACACTTCGCAAAAGCCGCCGACCGCCGTAACTTCCCGAAGCCGCCTGAACTGGCGAGCCTCAAAGATCCAATCCTCGGCTACTTCGGAGTCATCGATGAGCGGATCGATCTGGACCTGATCGCGGCGCTTGCGAAGGCGCATCCCGATTGGCAAATTGCAATGATCGGTCCGGTCCTGAAGATTGATATGGTAAAATTGCCAAAGGTGCAGAATATCCATTACCCCGGTGGGCGTGACTACGCGCAACTCCCGGCCTATCTCGCGTGGTTCGATGTCGCGTTGCTACCCTTTGCGCTGAACGACGCAACACGCTACATCAGCCCGACCAAAACGCTCGAATACATGGCCGCGCGCAAGCCCATTGTATCGACGGCAATCCGCGACGTGATTGATAGCTACGGCGAAGTAGTGCATGTCGCGAACAGTCCCACCGAATTCATCCATCTGGTCGAGGAAACGTTGCGCGGTACGGGCAACCCGGACCGTCGCCGCAAAGAGAATGAATACCTCGCCGCCAACACCTGGGAAAGCATCACGGAGCGGATGCACGTCCTGATCGAAGAACGCCGCACACAGGTCAACCCGGATGCGCAACCCTCGCGCGATCCGTTACGCAATTAGCCGCTATAAGGAGCGACAAGTATGGCATACGACGGACTGGACACAGAGAAGAAAATTGTTATCCTGGGAGCGGGGCCGACCGGATTAGGCGCGGGCTATCGGTTGAATGAACTCGGCTACCGCAACTGGCAGATTTACGAGCGAAATGCGTATATCGGCGGACTTGCAACCAGCTTTGAAGATACGGCGGGCTTCACCTACGATATTGGCGGTCACGTCATGTTCTCGCACTACAAATATTTCGATGATCTGGTCGATAAACTGTTGGGCGACAACTACACCGAAATCATGCGTGAAGCGTGGGTCTGGATGATGGATCGCTTTATCCCATACCCCTTCCAGAACAATATTCGCCACCTTCCCAAAGAAGTCGTGCTGGAGTGCATCACCGGATTGATCGAAGCGGGCAAGCAGCCCGAAAAGGTGCGGCAGGCGCACACCTTCAATGATTTAATCGATGCGCAGTTCGGCGCGGGCATCGCGAAACATTTCATGAAACCGTACAACTTCAAGGTGTGGGCGCATCCGATTACGCACATGAGCCGTGATTGGCTCGGTGAGCGGGTCGCCATGCCGGACCTCAACCGCCTCTTGAAGAACATCCTGCTCGATCAGGACGATGTGAGCTGGGGACCGAACAACAAGTTCAAGTATCCGCTGTATGGTGGCACGGGTGGCCTCTATGCCCCGATGATCAACTATGTTGGCGATCACCTGCATCTGAACAAGACCGCCACCGCTATCGACGAGCAGGCAAAGCAGATTCATTTCAGCGATGGCGAGATCGTGGATTACGATGTATTGCTCTCCACAATGCCGCTGGACCTGCTCGTGAAGCGTCTCGGCCATGCGCCGACCGAGGTACAGCGCGCGACCAGTGGCCTGCACCACTCCAGCGGGTTGATCGTCGGCATCGGTGTGAAGCGTCCCTGCCCAAGCGAAAAGTGCTGGCTGTATTTCCCGGAGCCGACCAGCCCGTTCTATCGCGTGACGTACCTCTCGAACTATTCCCCGTACATCACGCCGAACGCCGATGAAAATTTCCTGCTGCTCACCGAAACGAGCTACAGCGAACACAAGCCGGAGAACAAGGCCGACATCGTGGACCGCGTGGTGCAGGGCTTGATCGCGACCAAAATCCTCGAACCCGCCGACCTCGACCGGATCGCGACGACGTACCTGATCGATGTCGATTATAGCTACCCGGTTCCGACTATCGACCGCAACTATGCGCTCGGCACGATCCAGCCCTATCTGATGAAGCACGGTGTCTACAGCCGTGGTCGCTTCGGCGCATGGCAGTACGAGATCGGGAATATGGATCACTCTGTCATGCAGGGCGTCGAATGGGTCAACCATGTGGTACATGGCGAGAAGGAAATCACCTGGAAGGACTTCGCGCGCGAGGCGACGCCAATCCTCACAATCCAGCCGCACGCCGATAAGCTGGGTGCGGAAGCGCTGGTCGCGAATGGCAACACAGCGTCGATACCCGCGATCAGTGGTCACGGATTGATCCGCGCGGGCGCACAGCCGCTCACGATCCCGCGTAATGGGCTGAGGCCGCGCTAGGCTTCCGTCTGGTCGAGAAATGTCGGATGGGTCAATCTCTGCTCCTACAAATACGCGCTCTCGTGTAGGGGTCAGGTTTGACCGATCCGTTTTACCGCCTCACAGAAGTCTCTGTGAGGTGTTTCGTTTGTGATATGATTCGCGAAGTGTAGAGGAGCGTGAACCATGAGCGGTTATGTGATCACCGTAACGATTCCCGAAGATGTGGCGAAGAGCGCAGAGGAATTGGGGCTGCTGTCTTCTTCCCGATACGTGACGTGGCTACGTCAGAAAATTGCGGAACACGAAGAGGAGCGAATTGCGCGTATTCGTGCGGAACTTGCCGCCATCTTCGCAGCGAGTAAAAACAGCGAACCACAAATGTCTGATGAAGAAATTGATGCCATCATCCGCGAAGGAAAAGAGGGCGCGCTTTTGCGTCTGCGGCAGATGTGGGCTGCTTTGGATGCAATCGAGCCGCGATTAACGGAAGAAGAGATCGAGCAGTGGATACGCGAAGCACGGACAGAACGTGAATAGAACATCGTTGCGCATTCTTTTCGATGTCAACGTGCTGATCTCGGCGCTCGTCTACGGCGGCTCACCCCGGAAGGTTGTGGACCTTGTCATAGATGGCACACACGTCTTTCTTACCTCGCGTGAAATTCAGACACAACTCTTGAACACGCTTGAGTATAAAAAATTTCAGGCAAGATTGAAAAGCATGGATGTGACACCTAAGCAACTTGTTACTCCCGTTGTCGTCGCCTCAGAGGTGGTTTCACCCGCTACGATACCAGCAAACTCAGTCCGTGACTTGAAAGATGTGATGATACTTGCGGCTGCGGTTGGTGGACGTGCGGATTACCTCGTAAGCGGCGACAAAGATTTGACGAGTATTCAGCATTTTCAAAATGTAAAAATAGTGACGCCTGCACAGCTTCTGAGTATCCTGATTGACGATCAGCAGAACGAAGCGCTCTGAGTTAGTTTATAAAGCACTTATGCCAGACCTGAAACACACCCGCGTCCTCGTCACGCCGACCTCCTACGCGCGGCACGATCCGACCCTCCGTACCGAGTTGGAAGCCGCAGTTGGCGAGGTGATTTACAACGAAACCGGACGCCCGCTCACCTCCGGCGAGGTACGCGCCCTGCTACCCGGCATACACGGCTACATTGCGGGGTTGGATGTGATCGACGCGGCGGCGCTGGACGCAGCCGACAGCCTGCAAATCATTGCGCGCTATGGTGTCGGCGTGGAGCGGATTGACCTCGCGGCAGCGCAGGCACGCGGCATCATCGTCACGAACACGCCCGCCGCCAATGCAAGCGCGGTCGCGGAACTCGCGATTGGGCTGATGCTCGCACTCGCACGTTCGATCCCGCAGGCCGATTCGCATATGAAGCGCGGTGACTGGCCGCGCCTGAGCGGAACCTCGCTCGAAGAAAAGACGGTCGGGTTGCTCGGCTTCGGTGCGATTGGGCGCATGATGGCGACGCGGTTGCGCGCGTTCGGCTGTGAATTGCTTGCCTATGATCCGTTCGTGCCGGATGAGGTGATGCTCACGCAGAGCGTCACGCCCGCGACGATCCCGGACCTGCTCGCGGCATCGCATTTCGTCTCGCTGCACCTGCCCGTCACGGAAACGACGCGGCATATGGTCGATACGGCGTTCCTCGCACGGATGCAGCGCGGCGCGTTCCTCGTCAATACGGCGCGCGGCGAATTGGTGGATGAGACGGCGTTGCTTGCGGCGCTCGAAAGTGGACATCTTGGCGGTGCGGCGCTGGATGCGTTCGAGGTCGAGCCGCCACCCACCGAAAGCACGCTGATCAAACATCCGCGATTAATCGCGACTCCGCACATCGGCGCGACCACTGACGGCGCGACGACGCGCATGGGCTGGATGGCGCTGCGGGAATGTCTGGCGGTGCTGGCGGGGGAGGGCGCGCGGTATCGCGTTACGTAGTGCTACGCGGTGACGCGATTGTTACCCTTCGATTAGGAAGATGGCTTGCTCCGGTGTTTCGTCGCGTTCGACAACGCTCCGAATGCCGGGCAGGTAGCGATCCATCGCCATCACATTGGCATAGACAAGATGCTTGAGAATGCCCGCGCTCAGGCATTCCTCATGTCCCTGCACGTCGATACCTGTGCGGAATTGCAGTGTACCGGAGTCGAAACTCAATTCAAAGTTGCCGATGGACAGGCCAAAATTGGCACGGGTCACGAACTCCGCGATTGCGGTGCGTTTCGCCTCCGGTACTTCCAATGGCGCGTAGGAATAGAAGATAAACTGACCCTGTTCCCGGCGAACGCGCGCATAGCAGCGCCACTGTCCGTTTTTTCCACCAAAACGCAGCAGCAAGCCGCTATCGGTATCCGACTCGGTGAAGGACCACCCATCCAGTTCAAAGAACTGTTTTACAGTACGCAGCAGGTCGATCATATTGCCGATTACCAGGCCTTCCTTCTGCTTCCTTGCGAGTCCTTCTTCGCGCGTACAACCAGATCACCAATGTCAGTTGCCGACTCGGCAGCCTTCTTTTTGATAGTATTCCATAGCTCTTGCATTTGTGTTTCGAATGCGTCCGTGTCCGAATTTTCGCCTTCAGCAAGGCCATAGGCATAATTTGCAATGTCACCTATCGCGAAACCATACGTCTCGCGAATCTTGTTGAGTGCACTGCTGATGTCGTCCCACTCCATTGCACCGCTGTCAAGTCCATCGCTGAGATCGTAGATGCGCTGCATCTCCTTTGGAATTGGGTTGTCCGTGTCTTTCAGCGCAATTTCACCCTTCCCCTGAGTTGACGCAATTGTGTCTTTCAGCAAAGTTGCACTCAAGTCATGCTCATCCAGCAAAACCTTCGCTTTGAGGAGGGTCGGCGGGTCGCCCTCTTTGGTGAACATCTCTACATCCAGATCATCGACCTTGATGCCGCTCTCGCGGAAATGCAGCAAGACTTGTACCGTATAAATTTTGTCTGGGCGGTAGTGACCACTCTTATCGCTGATACCCTTGAGCGCACCCTTGTCGTCGAACCACATTTCCCCTGCCGATGCGATGGGTTCCCCCGCAACCATCGACGAGTGATTGAAGCGATAGGGCGTCGTGGCAGATTTTCCAGTCGTTGTTTCTGTGCCTTCATCGGCGACATATACCTTGCCGCTCGGTGTCATCACAAAAATTACGCGATGCTTTTCGTGGTCCTTTGAGCCGCCAAAGGTCGTTTTGCGCTCCATCTTGGTCGTATCGATGGGTTTGCCCTGCCAATGAAAAATGTTGCTCTCTTTATCCAGCTTGAGTTCATAGGGATCACGATCTTTTGAATCATCCAGATACTTTACCGGATCGGTATTGGTCGTATCCCAGGTTTGTTGTCTCAAGCCACCTGGCAACGAATTAGCCTTTTTCTCCTTCTCTTCATAAACGGACTCCAACGGCTTGTGAAAGAATTTGTCTTTAACGCCCGTATCGAGCGAAGTAGGTTCGCGTTGGGCGACATTCTGTACGTTCAGAAGATGAAATGGTGTTTTTGATGAGGTCGTGACACCTTTATTCCGCAGCATCCGCTGGACCGCCTGATTTCCGACGGAGCGCTGAAAACGGAGCGCGTTCTCCGGTGTGAGACTATCCGGTCTAACCAGATCATTTTCTATTGAGTTGGCAGACGATTGAGCTGCCGACACAGATACAGATTCGAGCTTCGGACGGGCAGTTGTGGAAGAACGCTCTTGCTCTGCAAAGGTTGGACGAAACATCAAACATGACTCCGTTTCACTCTGTGGTTTCTTTTGTTGTATGTTCGATGAAAAAAGGTTCTGAAACAAATTTATACAACGTGTTATAGAATATCTCATCACTGATATTTTGTGCTACATCTATAGGCCATATTGCACTTCTGGTGGCACTGGATGCGTTCGAGGTCGAGCCGCCGCCCGCCGACGCGCATGGGCTAGATGGCGTTGCGGGAATGTCTGGCGGTGCTGGTGGGCGAGGGGGCGAAGTATGGGGTGGGTTAGTTTCTGCTTGCTGAGTCGCAGGTCATGGGCGGTAAAGTGAAATAGTCTGAATTCGTGAAAATGCGTTCAAAAAGGAGTGACCCATCCGGCGCGTAAATACGGATTGTGGAACCAGCAAGCCCATTTCCGAAAGTAACCAGTGTCCCTCCATCAAGCGTCCATTGCATGAGAGCCAAAACAATATTTTCGGTGCTTGCAACACTGCCCCCACCGTCTTTATGTGCGATATAAATGATGGGTCTCTGGTCGCCGAAGTCACCAAGAAGTGCCAAGTAACGATTGTTCATTGAAGTTGCAGCACTACGAACCGAACCAGAAAAATTGGGAATCGTGTACCGCCCTAAAATTTCAAATGTAGATGAAAAGCGTGTCACGATATTTTGTCCGGTTTTTTCATCCGTCAACAACGTGGCATTTTGAGTCAACGGCTCAATTAATTGACCGCTCAGGAGTTCGGGTATATCAAGCTGTTTGTATGTACCAGATTGAAAGTTAACGAAATATACGTGATGTTCGTTACCATCGGCCACCTTCAGTAACATCGAGGGTGGCGTTCTGTCAGTGAATGTTCGGTACATTTCCACTCTGCCCTGCACCTTAAATTCGTGCTTTTCGGAGCCGTCGAGCCGGACCCATATGATGTGAGCTATGCCATCTTCGCTTAAAAAATCAACAACCCATTCGGCATCCGACATAGTAAAGCCCTGCGGAAACTCACGCGACTCTGTAGCGAGCGAAAGCCGGGTCGCTGTTTCGTGTACCGTAATGAATTCGTGAGGGAAAGCGTCTGTAAATCCATAGGTGATGTAACCACCCAGCCGAACTATGGGATCACCAAGTTTTTCCATAGGTTTTTCGATAAACTCACCTGTTTCTGCGTCCAAATATCCTAATTCATATCCGTTGTCGGGAGTGGCATTCAATAAAATGATGCCTTTACTGTCTTTGGTCCAGCGCGGATGTACATAACTGGACACTTCATCGTGAACAATTGGTTTTATAACACGGCCATCCATAAACGCGATGGTGACATTGTTGGTTGCCTCATCTATCCGGTTGGACTGGGTAATCATTATTGCGCTTTCATCAGGAGACCAGCGCATTTCTACAGTATCGCTGTCTCCTTCAAGATCAAACACTCGCTCGACTCCACGCATTGGAGTTAACACTGTCACCTCTGTACGCCCATATTTGGATTCGATTTGAGTAACATACCTGTGTTGTGGCGATATTTGTATCTGAATGATGTTTGAGGCGTCAAATGTGAATTGGCTCTCTTGCCCGGTTTCCACATCGTAAAATTTAATGACAAAGGATGTACTCGTCAGCGCATAGCTGGCGAACACACGATTGTTATCCATCCATCCCAAGCTGGCATCTGATACAGCCGGTAAATTCATAATCCGGCGTTCGCGCACTCGCAGAAGTTTTGTCAGAATGCCACGATACACACTATCTGTTCCAATCAATGCGAATAGTTCACCATCGCTGGACCATTCACCGTACAGTGCGTTGATGTATGGCACAGTAAATGAGTAGTCGTTTTGGAGTGTTGCCCCACTAGCTATGACGCGCAAAACAAATGTGTCCACCTTTTTTGATGCGCTGATCGTGATAGTGTACTTTCCGGTTGGATCAGGATAACTTTCGATTCGCCTCAAATAAGGGACTACAGTTTGTTTGAAGGTGCGGAGGTCGATAATCGTGCGCTCGTAAAGAAGATCAGATTTGACGACGAGACACCCCGGATGACCCGTGCGATCCCGATTTGCAGCAATCCCGCCGCCCACAATTCCCGTCAGCGCGAACACCAGCACTACCACAAGCGCGATCAATCGTTTCATCGTGTCACCCACGCATGAGTATACGCCGCTTCGCGCCTGACGGACCACACCGCCGCGCATGTGCAAGCCTGACGCTCGTGCGCTTTTTCACGTTCTTGACAGCCTGCGCCCGACCCCGCTATACTGTTCAATCGATTGCGAAAACGATTGCGCGGCTTTTTTGTCTGGTAGAAGTTTTGAAGAAAGCGTTTAATGCCACCATGCGGGATGTCGCGAACCGGGCGGGGGTCTCCCCCAGCACCGTCTCTCACGTCCTCAACAACACGCGCTTCGTGGACCCGCAGACCCGTCAGCGCGTCGAGGGCGCGATTGATGCGCTTGGCTACCGTCCCAATTCGGTCGCGCGCAGCCTGCGCCAACGCCAGACGCACACGATTGGGCTTGTCGTGCCGGATAACAGCAGCCCGTTCTTCGCGGGTGTGGCGCGTGCCGTCGAGGACGCGGGCTATCAGGCAGGCTACAGCGTCGTCCTCTGCAATAGCGACGGCTCGCAGGACAAGGAAAGCACGTATATCAATGTGCTGCTCTCCAAACAGGTCGATGGGCTGATCCTGATGTCGCTCGGCACGAATTCCACCGCCGCGCAGATCGCCGTCGATGCAGGCGTCCCAACCGTGCTGGTAGATCGCGAGGTCGGCGGCGCGAGCGTGGACCAAATCCTGATCGACAACGAGCAGGGCGGCTATCAGGCCGGGCAATATCTCGCGCGGCTCGGCCACCGCCACGTTGCTTGCATCGTCGGACCGGACATTTTATCGCTGGTCACGGGGCGCTTGAACGGCTTCCGACGGGCGCTGCGCGAGGCCGCTGTCGCGCTGCCTGATTCGCAAATCTATTACGGCGATTTCTCTTATGAGAGCGGCGAACGGGGCATGTCCGCGCTGCTTGACCGTGCGCCGGACCTGACCGCCCTCTTCGCGGCAAATGACCTGATGGCAATTGGCGCGCTCAAGGCGCTGCACCATGCCGGGCGGCGCATCCCTGCTGATTTTTCGGTAGTCGGCTTCGACGATGTGGAACAGGCGCGTATGATGGTCCCCGCGCTGACGACCATCGCGCAACCCATGGAGCAAATCGGCGCGGAGTCGGTGCGGGCGCTGCTCGACCGGATTCACCTCGCGGCGGAACCGCCCGCGCGCGTGCTGCTTCCAACACACCTGATCGAGCGCGAAAGCTGCGCCCCGCCGCCTCAGCGCACATCCGATTCACGATAGGAGACCGCGATGCAGCCCGTCTTGCAAATGGAACAAATCAGCAAACGCTTCCCCGGTGTGCAGGCGTTGAGCGATGTTAGCCTGGATGTGCTGCCCGGCGAAATTCACGCGCTGCTCGGCGAGAACGGCGCGGGCAAATCCACGCTCATGAAAATCCTCTCCGGCGTGTATTCACGTGAGGGCGGGCGTATCCGGCTGGATGGCCGCGACATCGAGATCAGCAGCCCGCATCAGGCGCAGATGCTCGGTATCACGATCATTCATCAGGAATTGAACCTGATGCCGAACCTGACCGTCGCAGAGAATGTCTTCATCGGGCGCGAGCCGAACGTCGGGACCTTCGTCAAATGGGGCGCGCTACACCGCCAGACACGCGAATTGATGAGCCGCCTCGGTATCGCGATTTCACCTTCCACAGTCGTGCGCAACCTGAGCGTGGCGAACCAGCAAATGGTCGAAATCGCGCGGGCGCTCTCCGTCAAATCGCGCGTGATCATCATGGACGAGCCGACGAGCGCCCTCACCGAAAACGAGGTGCAACACCTTTTCACGATTATGCGCGGGCTGAAAGCGGACGGCATCGGCGTAATTTTCATCTCGCACCGGATGGATGAAATCTTCACGATTTGCGACCGGATTACCGTGCTGCGCGATGGCGCGTGGGTCGGCACGGTCGCTACCCGCGAGACCACGCCGGGGCAAGTCATCAGTATGATGGTCGGGCGTCCGGTTTCCGAACTTTTCAATAAATTGAATACGGAAGTCGGCGACCCGGTGCTTGAGGTGCGTGGCCTGACGCGGACCGGACGCGCCGATGACCCCGACGCGAAAGTGTTACGCAATATCAGCTTCACGGCGCGACGCGGTGAAATTCTCGGATTGGCGGGGCTGGTCGGGAGTGGCCGCACCGACCTTGTACGCTGTATTTTCGGGATCGACCAGCCCGACGCGGGCGAGATACTCATCGACGGTATTCCAATCAGGATTCGCAGCCCGCGCGACGCGATCCGCGCAGGGATGGGCTTCGTTCCCGAAGATCGTAAGCTGCAAGCATTGTTCCTCGCTATGAGCGTCGAAGAGAACGCGAGCATGGCCGCGATGGGCAGCGTCGCGCGCCTCGGCTTTATTCGCGGACGTGAGCGGCGACGGCTGGTCAATGGCTACGTGAAGCAGCTCAGTGTGCGGCTCGCCAACGTCGAGCAGCGCGTGATCGACCTGAGCGGCGGCAACCAGCAGAAGGTGATCATCGCGCGCTGGCTGGCTTTGCAACCGCGCATCCTGATCATGGACGAGCCGACACGCGGGATCGA
>Ga0123337_10002177_pt1 | contig 22765 bp, 26 predicted proteins | sample frozenSSSSmetaG_FD_89792 | JGI IMG/M metagenome (GOLD analysis project Ga0123337, IMG submission 89792) | Glacier valley bacterial and archeal communities from Borup Fiord, Nunavut, Canada, to study Microbial Dark Matter (Phase II) -... | ecosystem: Environmental > Aquatic > Freshwater > Ice >...
AAGAAAATTTGCCGCAACTGCAAAATCATCCGTCGCAAGGGCGTTGTCCGCGTGATCTGCACAGATCCACGTCACAAACAGCGCCAAGGCTGATTTTTAAGAGATTTAGAGGACGCACATGGCTCGTATTGCTGGTATCAACATTCCGCCGCAGAAGCACGCCGAAATCGGCTTGACTGCAATCTTTGGCATCGGTCGCACGCGCGCTCGCAAAATTTGCGAAGCATGCGAGATTGATTACGCCAAGAAAATCAAAGACCTGACCGACGGTGACCTGGAAAAAATCCGGGACCAGATCGCTCTGTTCACCATTGAAGGTGATTTGCGTCGTGAAACCACGATGAATATCAAACGCCTGATGGACATCGGCTGCTACCGCGGTTTCCGCCATCGTCGTGGTTTGCCCATGCGTGGCCAACGCACCCGGACGAACGCCCGCACCCGCAAGGGCCCGCGTAAAGCCGCTGCGTCTTTGAAGAAATAATTGAGAGGTCGTCATGGCAAAATCACCCAATAACAGCGCTGCTCAGCGCGTTCGCAAGAAAGTTCGTAAGAACGTGGCCGATGGCATTGCCCACGTCCACGCATCTTTCAACAACACCATCATCACGATTACCGATCGTCAGGGCAATGCCTTGTCGTGGGCATCGTCAGGTGGTCAGGGCTTCAAGGGATCGCGTAAATCGACTCCTTTTGCTGCCCAGGTAGCTTCAGAAGTTGCTGGTCGCGCTGCGATCGAGCAAGGTATCAAGAACCTTGATGTTGAAATCAAGGGCCCTGGTCCTGGACGTGAGTCTTCTGTTCGTGCGCTGGGTGCGCTTGGCATTCGAATCAATTCGATTGCTGACGTGACGCCGGTTCCGCACAACGGCTGCCGTCCCCAGAAGCGCCGCCGTATTTAATTGCATTGTCCAGCATGGACCGTTTGCTTGGCACGCGGTCCGTGCTGGACGTTTAATCAAAGCCCACCGCCGTCAGGTTTCCACCTACGGCTCCTGCAGTAATTGCAGCAGATGACAAAAGGATATTCAAGTGGCACGTTACCTAGGCCCCAAGGCCAAACTTTCTCGCCGTGAAGGCACCGATCTTTTCCTGAAGAGCGCACGTCGTTCCATCAGCGACAAAGCCAAATTCGACTCCAAGCCAGGACAACACGGTCGTACCTCTGGTACCCGCACATCCGATTATGGCCTGCAGTTGCGTGAAAAACAAAAAGTAAAACGCATGTACGGCGTGCTCGAAAAACAGTTTCGTCGTTACTTCGAAGAAGCTGATCGTCGCAAGGGCAATACGGGAGCGAATTTGCTGTCAATTTTGGAAACACGTCTCGACAACGTTGTTTACCGCATGGGTTTCGGCTCCACGCGCGCCGAAGCACGTCAGCTGGTTTCACATAAAGCCATGACGGTGAACGGACATTCCGTGAACATCCCCTCTTACATGGTCAAGGCTGGCGATGTGATTGCGGTTCGTGAAAAGTCCAAAAAGCAGACGCGAGTTGCCGAAGCGCTTCAGTTGGCTCTGCAAGTAGGCATGCCTGCATGGGTAGATGTGAATTCAGATAAAGGCGAAGGTGTCTTCAAGAAGGTACCTGACCGTGATGAGTTCGCCGCTGACGTCAACGAATCGTTGATTGTCGAGCTGTACTCACGCTAATTTTCGTTCCTGCGATACGTGTACCGTATCGCCAGGTGTGCTTCGCCAGCCTTATCGGTGTAACGAGCCGAGGGTATTGAGAGGAAGACTGCATGCAAACTAATTTGTTAAAACCAAAAACTATCAACGTTGAGCAACTTGGTGCCAACCGTGCCAAAGTGACTTTAGAGCCTTTCGAGCGTGGCTACGGCCACACGCTGGGCAACGCGCTGCGCCGCGTGCTTTTGTCGTCCATGGTCGGCCACGCCGCCACTGAAGTAACCATCGCTGGCGTTCTGCACGAGTATTCATCCATTGATGGTGTTCAGGAAGATGTTGTCAACATTTTGTTGAACCTCAAGGGTGTGGTTTTCAAACTGCACAACCGTGATGAAGTGACATTGAGTTTGCGCAAGGATGGAGAAGGTCCTGTCACAGCGGCTGATATTCAGACACCGCACGATGTGGAAATTGTCAACCCGGAACACGTGATCGTGAATTTGTCGCACGGCGGCAAGATCGATATGCAGATCAAGGTTGAAAATGGCCGCGGCTATGTGCCTGGCACGATTCGCCGCTACGGCGATGAGTCTCCGAAGTCGATTGGCCGCATTGTGCTGGATGCTTCGTTTTCCCCTGTCAAGCGCGTGAGCTACATCGTTGAGAGTGCGCGTGTTGAACAGCGTACTGATCTCGACAAGCTGGTATTGGATATTGAGACGAATGGCGCGGTGACGGCCGAAGACGCTGTTCGTGCATCAGCCAAAATTTTGGTCGAGCAGCTTGCGGTGTTTGCGCAGCTCGAAGGCAATGAGTTGGCTGCATTTGATGCGCCGGTTCAACGCAGCTCGCAGCAGTTCGATCCTATTTTGCTGCGTCCGGTTGACGAGCTTGAACTCACTGTGCGTTCGGCAAATTGCCTGAAAGCAGAAAATATCTACTACATTGGTGATCTGATTCAGCGCACCGAAAATGAGTTGTTGAAGACCCCGAATCTGGGCCGAAAATCTCTCAATGAGATCAAGGAAGTGCTGGCTTCTCGCGGGCTGACACTGGGAATGCGCCTCGAAAGCTGGCCACCTGCAGGCCTCGATAAGCGCTAATTGATTAAAAATTTCATCTTCGGATGATGAAGTGCACGGGCAGTACCTGATACGGCTGTCTCGATATTAAATAAAGGAAGCACTATGCGACACGGACACGGACTACGTAAATTAAACCGCACCAGCGAGCACCGCCTCGCCATGTTGCGCAACATGATGAATTCATTGCTTCAGCATGAAGTCATCAAAACCACGCTGCCTAAAGCAAAGGAATTGCGCCGCGTCGTGGAGCCCATGATCACGCTGGCCAAAGAGCCTACGCTGGCCAACAAACGGCTGGCATTCGATCGTCTGCGCGATCGTGACATGGTGGTGAAATTGTTTGCTGAACTGGGTCCACGCTACAAGACTCGTCCTGGTGGCTACACGCGTATCCTGAAGATGGGTTTTCGCGTTGGCGACAACGCACCTATGGCGCTGGTCGAACTAGTTGACCGTCCCGATTTGTCAGAAGAAAAAATAGTTGACGCAGCCAAGGCTAAGTAAGCTATAATAAAATCATACCGCGCGGTGGAGCAGCCTGGTAGCTCGTTGGGCTCATAACCCAAAGGTCGTAAGTTCAAATCTTGCCCGCGCAACCAAAATTCAAGTTTTAAAACTTGTGAAAACGTCTACTTAAGGTAGACGTTTTTTTTTGCGCTTCTTTTACAGCGCTAGATTTTTATCCAAAAATCGCTGCATTCGCGGTTGCTAATTCCTTTTGTGGCCCGGTTTTTGTATTTTTCAGAAAGCATCGGGCTGATTTTCCCTTGTCTGCATCACGCGCTGAGCCTCCTTCTAAGTCCATGCGGATTGCTCTGGCCAACATGTTTCCAAAATCTACGAGCAAATCCGCTGATGTTCGACGGATGCGCGGGAACCGCGCAAGTGCAGGCTGCAGGCGCCGGCTTTCCATTCTGGCGGTCGCTTGCCGAACCGCCGCGCAAAGTCCCGCAGCACCGGAAAGCCCACTTTCGCCTGACTCAGGTGTGTGTAGTCTTCTGTTGATGCCGGGTAAATGAACGACTCTCACGATTCGCTGCTCCAGCTTGCAAATATCGCGCTGTTTGACAGGAAACCGTCCCCAATAACGAGATGATGAGTGCGTGCCTTAGTCGTCCTCGTGAGGTTGAGCTTCATGAGTACGCTTCGAACCATGCGTGATGTGGACTCGCATGAGGGGGTTGAGAGGTAGGCGGCCGGGCATTCAAAAAGTGCCTTGAGCACACGCACTAACTTTTTAGACCTTCTGTAGCTTGCTTTCCGATTGATCAGCCCGCAGACAACGGGGCAAGCGGTCCAATGACCTATTTTTCCAGCCTGTGGGTCTTGCAGACCTAAATCCGGTATTCCGGGCTCCTCTCCGTATATGACATCTGGCCTTGCGCGAAGTCCGTCCGTCACAGATGCTCACCCCCTCGGTCTTGCGAATTCAGGCAGTCTGGAGGATTACATGAGAAAAAGAGGAGGCTTTTTTCATTTCTCTTTAGTCTATGGTGAGATGCCCCGGCTGGGTACATTGCAGTGTGCGATTTACTTTAGCGGGAATGATTTTTCGGTAATTCGTACGAAGCCCTCGCGAAAACAAGATTTTGGTTGCTTGTCTCAGGCGGAAAGAAATCGATTCCTACATATCTCAGGCCACTGAATTCAATAAAAATTCAGAAAAATAGTCAGTTGATATGCGAATTTTTGCGCGATGACACAGAAACACATAACTACTACACCGCACACCGTGACGGCTTCTCAAGTGAGTGCTGATTTTCTTCTTACTGACCAAGATTTTTCGAAAATTCGCGCGCTCATTCACCAACGTGCAGGAATAGCGCTTGGTGCGCAAAAGCGACAGATGGTTTACAGCCGGCTGTCGCGGCGCTTACGTGAGCTTGGGCTCAAGGAGTTCTCGGCTTATTTGAACTTGCTGGAAACCGATCCTAACGGTGATGAGTGGCAGGTGTTTACCAATGCACTCACCACCAATCTGACTGCATTCTTTCGTGAGGCTCACCATTTTCCTGTTCTGGCGGAGCATGCCATGAAATTTCCCCAGCCCATCACTGTATGGTGTTCTGCCGCATCGACTGGGGAGGAACCGTATTCAATTGCGATGACGTTGATTGAAGCGCTGGGCAGCCGTGCCAGCGCTGCAAGCGTGGTTGCTACCGATATTGATACCCAGGTGCTTGCCAAGGGGGCGGCAGGTGTTTTTTCGATTGAGCAGGTCAGCAAGCTGTCGAGCGAACGTCTTAAACGATTTTTCCTGAAGGGCTCAGGCGCGTACGCGGGCAAAGTGCGGATACGGCCTGAAGTGGCGGCGATGGTGAAGTTTGCGCAGCTCAACCTGCTGGACCAAAAATGGCCGCTGAACGAGCCGTTCGACGCGATCTTCTGCCGCAATGTGATGATTTATTTTGATAAACCCACCCAGGGAAAAATTCTGCAGCGTTTTGCACCGCTGCTGAAACCACATGGCTTGTTGTTTGCCGGGCACTCTGAAAACTTTTCATTTGCCAACCAGACGTTCAGGCTGCAGGGTCAGACGGTCTATGAGCTGGCGTCTAACCGGGCGAAAGTGGCTGCATGATTTCAGCGGGCATCGAATCGGTAGCAACCCACCATTATTTTGATCGTGAGTTCGAAATTTCTTCCGTGAAGCTGTTGCCGGGTGAATTTTTTGTCACTTCCAAGAACATGTTGCTCACAACAGTTTTAGGCTCGTGTGTGTCGGCTTGCGTGCACGACAGTAAGGCGGGTATTGGTGGCATGAACCACTTTATGTTGCCGACCGATGTTGATCCACAGTCGCGGGATACCGCCGCCTCAATGCGCTACGGCGCGTACGCCATGGAAATGCTGCTCAATGAGCTGTTCAGAGCCGGCGCTAGACGCGAGCGATTGGAGGCCAAGGTATTTGGCGGTGGCGCGGTGCTGGCCAATATGACGATGCTTAATATTGGTGAGCGTAACGCCGCCTTTGTATTGCGCTATCTTCAGACGGAGCAGGTGCGAATAGCTGCTCAGGACTTGAGGGGCGAGCTGCCGCGTCGGGTCAATTATTTTCCCCTGACCGGCAGGGTCACGGTGCGCAAGCTTCATAAACAGAACGATGCGCTGCTGGTGCAGCGTGATGAGCAGGAACTGGCCTTGGCGCTGGGGACGCAACAAGACCGAAACAAGGTGGAACTCTTTGACAGGGGCATTTCGCGCAATGGTACGAAAAAAGCTAGTTGGGCCTTATGAGTGTCAAGAAAATCAAGGTCCTGTGTGTCGATGACTCCGCACTGATACGCAGCTTAATGACCGAAATCATCAATAGCCAGCCTGATATGACAGTCGTGGCAACGGCTGCCGATCCTTTGGTCGCTCGCGATCTGGTCAAGAAGCACAACCCGGATGTGATGACACTGGACGTCGAAATGCCGCGCATGGACGGATTGGAGTTTCTGGAAAAACTGATGCGCTTGCGGCCCATGCCTGTTGTGATGGTGTCCTCCCTCACCGAACGTGGATCGGAGGCTGCGCTGCGTGCGCTGGAGCTTGGGGCGGTCGACTTTGTCACCAAGCCGCGTCTTGGGATACGTGATGGTCTTCTGGCTTACACCGACTTGATTGCCAACAAGATTCGTATCGCCGCGACTGCCCGGCTCCTTCCCGCAAGGCGTGCCCCGATCGCTGGGGGGGCGGCCCTCGGGGCGGACGCACCCATGTTACGAAGTCCTTCGTTGAGCACGGAGAAGCTCATCATCATTGGCGCCTCCACGGGGGGCACTGAGGCGATACGGGAGGTATTGCAGCCTTTGCCGCCGGACAGTCCTGGCATCTTGATTGCCCAGCACATGCCGGCTGGATTTACCCATTCGTTTGCACAGCGCCTTAGCAGCTTGTGCCGCATCGCCGTTTCGGAGGCGGTGCATGGTGAGCGGATACTGCCAGGTCATGCCTATATTGCACCAGGCGGCTTTCATTTGTCGTTGACGCGAAGTGGTGCAAATTACATGGCGCAGGTGGACCAGGAGTTGCCAGTGAACCGGCATCGTCCATCCATTGACGTGTTGTTTGATTCAGCCGCAAAGCATGCCGGAAAAAATGCCATCGGCATTATTCTCACGGGCATGGGGCGGGATGGTGCCCAAGGCCTGCTGCGGATGCGGGAGGCGGGTGCTTATACGTTGGCACAAGACGAGCCTAGTTGTGTGGTGTTTGGCATGCCACGTGAAGCAATTGCAATCGGCGCTGCGAGCGAGGTCGCGCCGCTGCAGGAAATGAGTCAGCGTGTGATGGCACATCTGCGGTCTTTTGGCGAGCGGGCCAATCGGGTTTAGAGAGCACGTGAGAACGTTCGCTGGGCGCGCGGTGTGCACCTGAGGATGACTCATGTTGAAAGTCAAATTTTGGAGAGTAGCGGTGGATAAAAGCATAAAAATTCTGGTTGTGGACGATTTTCCGACCATGCGTCGGATTGTTCGAAATCTGCTTAAAGAGCTGGAGTTTGTTAACGTTGACGAGGCCGAAGATGGCGCCGCCGGTCTGGAAAAACTCAAGGGCGGCCACTACGGCTTTGTGGTGTCCGACTGGAATATGCCGAACATGGACGGCTTGGCCATGCTGAAGGCGATTCGTGCTGACCCCACTTTGGCCAAACTGCCCGTCCTGATGGTGACCGCAGAAGCCAAAAAAGAAAATATCATTGCGGCCGCCCAGGCCGGGGCAAATGGTTATGTCGTCAAGCCCTTTACTGCCGTTACGCTGGAAGAAAAGATCACCAAGATCTTCGAAAAAATCATGAAAGAAGGTGCTTGAGATGACGCGGGAGCTACATTCTGGTGCCGTCGTTGGCGACTCGGCCGAGCAACTGGTTCATCGCATCGGCCAGCTGACGCGCCAGATGCGTGAAGGAATGCGTGAGTTGGGCCTGGATAAGGATATTGCCAGGGCCGCTGAAGCCATTCCTGATGCGCGCGACCGTCTGAACTATGTGGCCAAAATGACCGAACGTGCGGCCGACAGGGCGCTTAATGCCATCGATGTCGCTCAGCCCATCCAAGAGAAGCTGTCCAGGCAGGCAATCCATCTGAATCAGCGCTGGGACCTGTGGTTTTCAAGTCCACTGGAACTGGATCAGGCGCGTGAACTGGTAGTCGACACGCGCCGCTATTTGTCGGCGGTGCCGCAGCAGGTCAGCGCGACCAACGAACAGTTGATGGAAATCATGATGGCACAGGACTTCCAGGACCTGACCGGTCAGGTCATCAAGAAGATGATGGATGTGGTCCGTGACATGGAGACGCAGCTGCTGCGGCTTCTTATTGATAACGCACCGGTTGATAAGCAGCAGGATGTCAGCCACAGCCTGCTCCACGGACCTCAAACCATACAGGGCGATGCCGACGCAGTCGACGATCAGCGCCAGGTCGATGATCTGCTGGCCAGCCTTGGGTTTTAGGCGCCGACCGATCGCCTGATTGTGCGAGGAGCAGGTCTATCCCCGGCCTGTTTGGTCGATAGATCCAAGGCCCTTGGTTCAATAATCTGTGGGTGGGGTGCCTTTGCGCCTGACGCTCCGGAGCATCGATGGCGGAAGACAGTGATCTCGAAAAAAACGAACCCGCATCACCGCGGCGTCTGGAAAAAGCGCGCGAGGAAGGGCAGGTCGCAAGATCCCGCGAACTGGGAACCTTTGTGATGCTGGCAACGGGACTGGCCGGCCTATGGGCGATGGGGGAAATGATAGGGCGTCATTTTGGGGACGCGTTGCGAAATGGCCTGCAATTTGAGCGGGCTTCTGCATTTGATGCCTCATTCATGATGGTCCAGGCCGGAACCGCCGTGCTCCACGGGCTGCAGGCGCTGATGCCGCTGCTGGCCATGATGCTCGTGGCTGCATTGGTGGCGCCCATGATGCTCGGTGGCTGGCTCTTTTCAACCAAATCGCTGGCGCCCCAGTTCTCCAAAATGAATCCGGTGACGGGTCTCGGTCGTATGTTCTCAGCCAATTCGCTGGCGGAACTGGTCAAGACCGTCGTCAAGTCTTTGCTCGTCGGTAGCGTCGCATGGTGGGTTATATCCGGCAATGTGGGTTCGATCATGGCGCTGATGAGCGAGCCCACGCATGCAGCGCTGCCGCATACTCTGCGACTGGTGGCTGAAAGCTGTGCGCTGATTATTGGGTCCTTGTTGCTGGTGGCGGCAATTGATGTGCCTTATCAGTTGTGGAGTCACCACCGCAAGCTGCGCATGTCGCGCGAGGACTTGCGGCAGGAACACAAGGAAAGCGACGGTGATCCTCAGGTCAAGGCCCAGATCCGTCGGCAACAGCAGCAGATGGCGAAGCGCCGCATGATGGCCGAAGTGCCCAAGGCCGACATCATTGTCACCAACCCCACCCACTTTGCCGTTGCACTCAAGTACGACGACAAGGAAATGCGCGCGCCGCGCGTGGTTGCCAAAGGTGCCGATTTGGTGGCCCTGCGCATTCGCGCCATGGCGGAAGAACACAAAGTTCCGATTCTTGAGGCCCCCCCGTTAACCCGGGCGCTGTACCGCCACACTCAATTGGGCGAAGAAATTCCTCTGGCCTTGTATGCCGCCGTGGCTGAAGTCCTGGCCTGGGCGTATCAGCTGAATCGTCAGCATTGCGAGGGCGGCGCTGTGCCTCGCGCGCCTCAAGATCTGCCGGTGCCTGAATCACTCGATCCACGAGGAAGCACAGAATGACCGTGGTCAATTCATTGACGCGCCTGCGCAAGCTGATGCTGGTCGGCGACAAGGGTAAGGCACTGGTGGGCCCCGTGCTGATCATTTTGATTCTCAGCATGATGGTGCTGCCCTTGCCGTCGTTTTTGCTGGACCTGCTGTTTACGTTCAATATTGCGTTGTCCATCATGGTCTTGCTGGTCAGCATGTACACCATGAAGGCGCTGGATTTTGCAGCCTTCCCAGCCGTATTGCTGTTCACCACACTGCTGCGTCTGTCGCTCAATGTCGCCTCCACCCGAGTCGTTCTGATGGATGGCCACACCGGTCCGGATGCCGCTGGCAAGGTCATCGAGGCTTTCGGTCACTTTGTGGTCGGTGGCAATTTTGCGGTCGGTGTCATGGTCTTCATTATTCTCGTGGTAATCAACTTCATGGTGATCACCAAGGGTGCGGGCCGTATTGCTGAAGTTGGCGCGCGCTTCACGCTTGATGCGATGCCGGGCAAACAGATGGCGATCGACGCGGACCTGAATGCCGGCCTGATCGGTGAAGATGTGGCCCGCAAACGCCGTGCCGAGGTGGCGCAAGAGGCCGACTTCTACGGCTCGATGGATGGCGCCAGCAAGTTTGTCCGCGGCGATGCCGTTGCGGGCTTGCTCATTCTGGTTATCAACATCATCGGTGGCCTGATCATCGGCGTTGCCCAACACGACATGGGTCTCTCGGAAGCGGCTACCGCTTACACCCTGCTTGCCATCGGCGACGGCCTGGTCGCCCAGATTCCTGCGCTGGTGATTTCAACGGCAGCCGGTGTGATCGTGTCGCGCGTCACAACGAACGAGGACGTGGGCGAGCAACTGACAGGGCAGCTTTTTGCCAATCCGCAGGTGCTGTTTCTGACCGCCGGCGTCATCGGCATGATGGGGCTGATTCCAGGAATGCCTAACCTGGCATTCCTGATCATTGCCGGTGGCCTGATCTGGTTCGGACGGCGCGTGATGCAGCGTAACGCAAACGGCGCGAACGTCGCTGCCGCCGAACCCCCTCCTGCGCCAGTCGCAGCGGAGCCGCAGGAGGCGAGCTGGGACGACGTGTCGCTGGTGGATCCGCTAGGACTGGAGGTGGGCTATCGGCTGATCTCTTTGGTGGACAGTGCGCAAAATGGCGAGCTATTGGGTCGAATCAAAAGCATTCGTAAAAAGTTTGCGCAGGACATCGGCTTTCTGGTTCCTGTGGTTCATATTCGCGACAACCTCGAGATCAAGCCGAACGCGTATGTGGTCAAGCTCAAGGGTGTCCAGATTGGTCATGGCGAGACATCACCCGGCCAATGGATGGCCATCAACCCGGGACAAGTCAGCGCCACCCTGCCTGGCACACAGACCAAAGATCCGGCGTTCGGCCTGCCTGCCATCTGGATTGATGGCAGCTTGCGCGAACAGGCCCAGATCTACGGATATACCGTTGTGGATGCGAGCACCGTGGTGGCGACGCACCTGAACCATCTCATTCATGCGCATGCAGCCGAGCTACTGGGGCGCCAGGAGGTACAGCAGTTGCTGGACCGGATCGGCAAAGAATCACCCATGCTGATCGAGGGACTGGTGCCCAAGGCCTTGTCACTGACAACCGTGCAGAAGGTGCTGCAAAATCTGCTCGATGAAAGCGTGCCGATCCGGGATATGTGCACCATTCTTGATGTGCTCGCCGAGCATGCCCCCACTGTGAGTGACACCACGGAACTGACATCCTTGATCCGGCTGGCGCTGGGACGCGCGATTGTCCAACAGATTTATCCGGGCAATGAGGAGCTGCAGGTCATGGGTCTCGACGCTTCGCTGGGTCGTGTATTGCTCCAAGCCCTGACGAACAGCAACGGCCTTGAGCCCGGGCTGGCCGACAGCCTTCTTCGGGAAGCCCAGTCGGCCATGGCTCGCCAGGCGCAGTTGGGATTGGCGCCCGTTCTGGTGGTGCAACATCCGCTGCGCGTACTGCTCGCCCGATTTCTGCGCCGCAGTCTGCCGCAGCTCAAGGTACTTTCCCAGGCTGAAATACCGGATACCCGAACCATCAAAGTAACCACCACCATTGGAGGCAAAGCTTGAAGACCGGTACGGTCAGCTGTAAGGTTGTGACGCCCTCGATTCGCGAGGGGCTGCGCCTTGTCAGGGAAAGGCTGGGGCCCGATGCCATTGTGCTGTCGAACAGGATGACAGTTGCCGGCGTCGAAATTCTGGGGGCGGTGATAGAGCCGGTCGCGGGTGTTCCGGTTCCCGCAGCCCGCTCGCCCGTCCCCCGTCGGTACGATGCAGAGCGCCCGACAACCTCCATGCCACCGTTTGGGCAGGAGCCCGTCAGCGATGGCGACAGCAATCCCGTTCTGCGGGAAATCTACTCGATGCGCGGCATGATTGAGGAGCAGTTGGCCAGCCTCGCCTGGAGCGGTGCTGAAAAGCGCGACCCGCTGCGCGGACACTTGCTACGAACGCTCCTGGGCGCGGGGTTCAGTGCGCGCTTGGCCAAAGATCTTTTGAAAGACTTGCCCGCTGGCGAGAGCTATGCCAGTGGTCTGAGTTACGTCAAGTCAATCCTGGTTCGTCAGCTTCCCATGCTGGAGAGTGAAGATGCGCTGATGACCGAGGGCGGCGTCTATGCGCTGATGGGGCCGACCGGGGTGGGCAAGACCACCACCACGGCCAAGCTGGCTGCGCGTTGCGTCATGCGCTTCGGGCCAGAGAAATTGGCCTTGGTCACCACCGACAGTTACCGGATTGGTGCGTATGAGCAATTGCGTATCTATGGCCAGATTCTGGGTGTTTCAGTGCACGCCGTCAAAGACGCGGGCGACCTGGAGCTGGTGCTGGCCGACCTCCGCAACAAACACATGGTGCTGATTGACACAGTGGGCAGAAGCCAGCGGGACCGTGCCGTTTCTGAGCAAATCGCCATGCTGTGCGGGGCCAGCCGCCCGGTCAAGCGCCTGCTGCTGCTCAACGCGTCAAGTCATGGCGACACGCTCAATGAAGTGGTACAGGCCTACCGCCACGGCGAGCAGCCGGGCAGCGGCAAAGACCTGGTGGGCTGCATCTTCACCAAAGTCGACGAGGCGACGCACCCCGGCGTGCTGATTGACATGGCGATTCGCCACCAGTTGCCGGTGCACTACAGCTCCAGCGGTCAGAAAGTCCCGGAGGATCTCGTGCTGTGTGACCGCAACGCCCTGATTGAAAGCGTGTTTCAGGCCAAAAGCCGAAGCGCGTTGTTTGTGCCGGGCGAGGCTGATCTTGACGAAAGTCCCGCCGCACTCCGCCATGAGGCGCCAGTGGCTGCCGCGAAGCTTGCCAGTGCCTCCCTCGTTCGACCCGGAAACGATGGCGCAACAGCATTGACACAGTCCGATATCGCTCCGGCGCAAGGTTGAGGAGATTGAAGTGAATAAAGTGGTGACTGATCAGGCTGATGGCCTGCGACGCTTGATGGCCAGCAGCGTGGGGAGAATGGCGGCCATCGTGGGCGCTGATGCTGACGATGTTGCGAGCGTCGCACTGAACCTGGCGGCGGCATTGGTGCAACAAGGCAAGGAGGTATTGCTGCTGGATGAGCGCAGCGAGGCACCGTTAAGCCATGCCCAGCGTGAAGGACGACTGGTGTTGATCCATGCGGTGCTTGATCAACAAGGCGCGCTGTCGCCTTTGGCCGCCCAGGCCGATCACCTCGTGGTGGTGCTGCAGGCCAATGCGGCGTCCATCACGCAGGCCTATGTCTGCATCAAGCGGCTTCACGCCGCCCATGCGCTACAGCGATTGCGCGCGCTGGTCTTTTGCGCGGCTGACGCGGCTGAGGCCCAACGCATACTGGCCAACTTGGCGCAGACCGGCAAACGCTACCTTGGGCTGGCGGTGGAGAGCGCTGGCTGGGTAAGGGTCGACCCGCTTCTGGCCCAGGCCCAGCGCCTCAATTTAAGCGTCGTCGAAGCATTTCAGAGCAGCCCTGCCGCCATGGATTTTCAGAAAACTGCATCGGATTTGCTGCAGTGGCCATGCGCCCTGGTGGCAGGGCGCGCGCCCTCACAGGCGGGTGTGGTGACGGCAAGCCATGTCGCCAATTCTGTACTCGAGGTGCACTGATGCAGTCGACCGACAGGGTGAACCCCGACCATCAACAAAGAGGGCGTCAACCTTGATGTACACATCCCAGGGGAAAATGGACAAGGCCGGCCCGACTGATTTGCTCACGCAATACGCACCGCTGGTGCGAAGGCTGGGCTTGCAGCTGATTGCCAAGCTGCCCGCCAACGTTGATCTGGATGACCTGATTCAGGCCGGCATGATGGGCTTGCTCGACGCCGCCACGCGCTACCACGACGACAGGGGGGCGAAGTTCGAAACCTACGCCAGCCAGCGTATCCGCGGCGCCATGCTGGATGAACTGCGTGCCAACGACTGGGTGTCGCGCGGCTTGCGTCAGTCCTCGCGCGTTGTTGCAAAAGCGGTTCACGCTCAGGAACAAAAGCTGGGCCGTGCGCCCACCGAAGGCGAGATCGCGCAGGAACTGCAGCTTCCCTTGGGGGCCTACCAGCACCTGTTGCAGGAGATTCACGGGTGTCAACTCGTGTATTACGACGACTTTGATCGCGACGATCAGGAAAACAGTTTTCTTGACCAGCAAGGTCAGGACGAGCGCCGCGACCGGGGCGACAGCAATGGCCCATTGGATAAATTGCTCGAAAGCGGGTTGCGGGACCGGTTGGTGGCGGCCATTGAAGCCGTCCCCGAGCGCGAACGTTTGCTACTCAGTCTCTACTATGAGGAGGGGTTGAACTTGCGCGAGATCGGCGCCGTCATGGACGTCAGTCAGTCGCGCGTCTGCCAGTTGCACAGTCAGGTGATTAGCCGCCTGCGTGGCATCCTGGGTGAGGCCGTCTGACAAATCAGCAGGCCGCGCAGCAATTACCGCCGCTATTTTTTTAAGTCGCAGTCACCCCAAGCCTAGCCTGTTGCCGTTGCTGGTTCCTGCATGGCGTGTGCCATCTGGCCCATACAGCGGTTGGCCGCTCGCTTGCAGAAAACTGATCGACTGCCGGGTGTAGTCCAGATGGGTGTGAATCATCACGCCATTGCGGTGATTGCGCTCATGCGCCTGGGCGGCATGCGCCCGCAAGTCACGCCAAGCCTGCTGCAGTGTTTCACCGCCGGCCGCCGCCATGGCGTCAGCGCCGCTGCGGCCGGCCGCATAGCCCAAGTCCATTTGCTCCCGTTCGCGTTGACGACCAAAAAATGCGATCTGATCGGCTAGCTGTGATTTGTTCTCGGCAAGCCCGGGCAGGGCCGCGAAGTTGCCCTGGGTCATGGCCTCGGCTTCCTGATCGAGCAATTCGATGAAGACGCCTATTGCGGCATATTCCTCGGCCAGGTGTTGGCGCAGCAGGCTGTACATTACGTCCCTTTGCTTAGCAGGTCACGCACCGTCGCAAGCAGGCCGTCTGCAATTTTTTCGGTATTGACCTGGTAGCTGCCTGCGCTGATGCTTGCGCGAATCTCGGCGACGCGGGCCGCATTGAAGTCCCCGTTGGTAGAAGGCAGCAGCGGCGCTGCGGCGGCCTGGCTTGCCACGGAGGACAGTTCTGACGCCGACCCATTGGCGCTTGTCTTGGCGGCCACCCGTGCCGGAGTGACAGCCACATTTTTCAAAGATGGGACGGTTTGATCGATTTTCATGATGTTTTCCTTGGAGGGAGCTCACCCATATAACGGCTGTTCTGGCCAAAACTTTAGGACAGGTTTAAAAACCCGTGAAAAATCAGCTGCGCCGTTCAACGATGCCGCTTGGAAGAACGATTCCGCTAAGAACGGAACCCCCTGGTATTTTGACCTGAACGATCGCACCTACGGCAGCATCTGTCAGGGCTTTTCCTTCGGCGCTGACCACAAAGCCTGCGCCCTGCGAGATTATTTTGACGTATTGCCCCCGCTGTACCAAGGCAACGGCACGCACCAGATCGCTTCGTATCGGCGCACCCAAAGCGATCCTGTTCGACGCGATCACGCCTTTCAATTGGGCCGGATCGACTATGACGCTGCGTGGGAGGGTGGTGAGGTCCCCTTCGCGCGCTACAGCGTCAATGGCTGTCAGCGCCTGGCCCATCTCAATCGGATGGACGGCAACATAGTAGGTGCTCACTACCGCGACGTGAGCTGGCACATAGCGGGTCCAGGGTCGGCCTTCATGGCATCGAACACCGACCGAAACACGGCCCCACAGCTGCGCACCGCTGGGCAGAAATGGCTCGAGTGCTTCACAGGGCGGCAGCGCATCCAGGCGCGGGGCATCAATGCTGATCACCACTTTTCCGGGCAGGCCAGCCGTTTGACGGACCAAAAACGTATTGATGGCGGCCCGCGCGCTGCCAGACAGCGGTGGCGCGCTGTACGTCGGCGTGGTCAGGCCGGCCAAACCCGCCAGGGCCAGGATGGCTGCAAGCGGCCTAAGCAAGGATCCACGCAGGGGCATCGTCATGGATCCTTTTCAAAAAATCAGTGAAGCAGTCACGTGTACCCGGATGTGCGGGAATCTCATGGACAGCGTGTCGAGATTTTAGAGACTGGCGGGTCGGTGCCAAGGCTTGAATTGCGTTGCAATCTGCATGCTGTTCGTGGCATTGAAGCCCCCGGCTTCGCGATGTAATTTCATTTGTACAGATGTTTGTGAAGAGTGCTGAATCAGGCCTTGAAACATCATTTTTTCAGGCGATTTTTCCGGGTAAATGACCTCAACCGATGGGAACGAAATGATTGACAAGCTCGATTCAGCCCTCCGCTTCCATCAGGAGGCGCTCAGCCTGCGGGCGCAGCGACAGGAGGTGTTGTCGGCCAATATTGCGCATGCCGACACGCCCAATTTCAAGGCGCGCGACTTCGACTTCAGCAACAAGTTGAGCGAAGCGGTGGCGCGCGGCAGGGAACCCATGGCCATGGCCGGTACGTCATCCCGGCATCTCGCGGGCGACGCACTGGCCGCCGCCGATGCCGCGTTGATGTATCGCACGTCCACCCAGTCCAGCCTCGACGGCAACACCGTGGAGATGGATGTGGAACGGGTCAATTTTGCCGACAACGCCATGCGCTACGAGGTGAACCTGACTGTGCTCAGCTCGAAAATAAAGTCGCTGTTGTTGGCGGTTCAGTAGTCACCGTGAGCCGCCACCTGGAGTCAGTTCATGCCATTTTCCAATAAGTCACTCGGTATTTTTGACATTGCGGGTTCCGCCATGACGGCGCAATCCCAGCGCATGAACGTCACCGCCAGCAACCTGGCCAACGCTGACAGCGTCGCCGGCCCCGATGGGCAGCCTTACCGCGCGCGCCAGGTGGTGTTCGAGGTGGCCGCTTCAGCGGGGCAGGCGATCGGCGGTGTCCGGGTTGCGCGCGTGATCGAGGATCCGTCACCCATGCGCATGGTGCATGACCCCAAAAATCCGCTGGCCAATGCAGAAGGCTACGTCACCATGCCCAACGTCAATGTGGTCGAAGAAATGGTCAACATGATCTCGGCGTCACGCTCCTACCAGGCCAACGTCGAGGTGCTCAATACCGCCAAAACCTTGATGCTAAAAACGCTGACGGTGGGCCAGTAAGACCGTCGACGGTCCCGCATTAATTCACCGGAAATACTTTTATGGCCTTGTCTGCAATCACCTCCTCTGGCGCTGCCGGCGCCGCTGGCGCACTGGCATCGACCACAGCCACAAATGCCGAGAGCGAGCAGCGCTTTCTCAAGCTGCTGGTCACTCAACTGAACAACCAAGACCCCCTCAATCCGCTGGACAACGCCCAGCTGACGTCCCAGCTGGCGCAGATGAGCACGGTCAGCGGCATCGAAAAACTCAACAGCGCCTTCCAGTCGCTGCTCGCTCAAAGCGGCGCCAGCCAGGTGTTGCAGTCGGCCAGCCTGATTGGTCGCACCGTGCTGGTGCCGGGTGGTGAACTGGCGCTCAAGCCAGGCGCTGAAGTGCCTTTCGCCGTTGACATGCCGGGCGCTGCCGACTCGGTGAAGGTCAATATCACCAACGCAGCCGGCGCCACCGTTCGTAGCTACGACTTGGGCGCGTTGCCGCAAGGGGTCAAGACGCTCTCGTGGGACGGAACCGCAGACAACGGGAATGCATTGGCGGAGGGGGCCTACAGCGTCAATGTGGTGGCCACGGCGGCTGGTTCCGCCGTGTCGGCCAGCGCGCTGATCTACGCGAAAGTCGCCAGTGTGGCGCAGGGCAGCAGCGGTGTCTCCCTCGATCTGGAGTCCGGCCGCAAGGCCAGCCTGAGCGACGTCAGGCTCATTCTTTGAGCCGGCGTCCTGCACGGATCACCACCCTCTAAACAGCAGTTTCAATCAAAGGAAATACCATGGGTTTCGCACAAGGGGTCAGTGGCCTGAATTCCTCCGCCAGCAATCTCGATGTCATTGGCAACAACATTGCCAACTCCGGGACGATAGGCTTCAAATCCGGCAGTGTGCAGTTTTCCGATGTCTATGCCGGTTCACGGGTCGGCCTGGGCACCCAGGTCGCCGGCGTACTGCAAAATTTCACCGCAGGTGCGGTGCAAACCAGCACGCGGGCACTGGATGTTGCCATCGTCAACGGCGACGGATTTTTCCGGCTCGCCAGTCCAGCCGGCGAAGTGTCGTATTCGCGCAATGGCCAGTTCGATATGGACAAGGACGGCTACGTTGTCAATGCTGCCGGGCTGCGGCTGACCGGCTTTCAGTCCAACAGCGCGGTCGGGGGCGGCACGCCCGTGGCCCTGCAGTTGCCAACGACGGCGATGGCGCCCAAGGCCACCGAAGACATCGTCGCCCAGTTCAACCTCGATTCGCGCAGCACCGTCCCCACGGCTCCGTTTGATGCCAACGACTCCAGCACCTACAACTTCGCCAATGCGGTGACGCTGTTCGACTCGCTGGGAAACTCCCATGAGCTGTCGACATTCTTTGTAAAAAACGGGGTCAACAACTGGCAGGTATACGCGACCGCAGACGGCAGTCCGCTTACATCGGCAGGGGCGATAGACACGACGGTTCCTCCGGTGGCCAGCGCGCTGACCAACGGACCGCTTGTTTTCAGTAGCGAGGGCGTCTTGACGTCGCCGGCGGATGGCAAGTTGAATTTCGCGGGAGGGCTCGATTTTGGCAATGGCGCTGCTGCGATGAATTTTGTAGTCGATGTCACCGGCACCACCCAGTTCGGCAATGTCAGCGATGTCAAAAAGCTCACCCAGAACGGCTACACGTCGGGTCAGCTGTCCTCGTTCGCTATCAACGAGGACGGCACCGTCACCGGCAAGTACTCCAACGAACAGAGCGAGGCGCTGGGACAGATCGTGCTGTCTTCATTTGTGAATCCGAACGGACTGCAACCCAAGGGTGACAACATCTGGGCAGAGACCGCCGCATCAGGTCAGCCCTTGACCGGCAAGCCAGGCAGCGGCACCAAGCTGGGGTCGTTGGCGGCCGGCGCACTGGAGGCATCCAACGTCGACCTGACCTCCGAGCTGGTCAATCTGATCATTGCCCAGCGTACCTACCAGGCCAACGCGCAGACCGTCAAGACGCAAGACCAGGTGATGCAGACCCTGGTGAACATGCGTTGATGCCGGTACGCGGTTCGGACACGGCAGGCTGCAGCGGCAAAAAAACCTAAGGAAAAAGCAATGGACCGGATGATCTATGTCGGCATGAGTGGTGCAAAGCAGGCGATGGAACAGCAGGCGTCGGTGGCCAACAACATGGCCAATGTGTCAACGCCCGGTTTTCGCGCCCAGATCAATAATTTCCGGGCCGTGCCGGTGGTCGGCGATGAAGCCGCTACCCGCGCCATGGTGGTCGCCACCACCCCGGGTGCCGACATGCGTGCCGGGCCCTTGACACAAACCGGCCGCGCGCTGGACGTTGCGATACGCGGCGAGGGCTGGCTCACCGTCCAGATGCCGGACGGCAGCGAAGCCTACACCCGCGTCGGCAATCTGCAGGTCGGCGCCGATGGTCAGTTGATGACCATGGATGCCCGGCCACTGGTGGGCGACGCGGGTCCACTGGTGGTGCCGCCCGGTTCGTCATTGGTGGTGGCCGGCGATGGTGTGGTGACCGCGCTGGGCGCCGGTGACCCGGCGGTCGGCGCGGCGGAAGTGGGCCGCCTCAAGCTGGTCAACCCGTTGGCGACCGAGCTGGTGCGCGGTGACGATGGCCTGTTCCGCATGCTGCCCGGCGCCGCCGCCCCGCAGGCCGACCCTCAGGTGCGATTGCTGGCTGGCGCGATAGAGGGCAGCAACGTCAATCCCGTGGAGGTGATGGTCAGCATGATTGCCAACGCGCGGCGCTTCGAAATGCAGCTGAAGACGCTGCAGACCGCGGAAAGCAACGATCAGCAGGCCAATAAGCTGCTCTCCAGCAGCTGATTCGGCTGCCACGGTTCCTTCTTGATTTGACACCAGTACGGCCACAGCCGCCGCTAGTTTGCAGGAGTTTTTCTCATGATTCGTTCTCTCTCAATCGCCAAAACAGGCCTCGATGCGCAGCAAACACAGCTCGACGTGGTCGCCAACAATCTGGCCAACGTGGGCACCACGGGTTTCAAGCGCAGCCGTGCCGTGTTCGAGGATCTGATGTACCAGAATATTCGCCAAAGCGGCGGCCAGACCTCGGACCAGACCCGCATGCCCTCCGGCCTGCAACTGGGTACGGGTGTGCGCGTGGTGGCGACCGAGCGCATTCATGCCCAAGGCAATCCGACCAAAACGGACAATCCCAAAGATGTCGCCATCAACGGCGGAGGCTTCTTTCAGGTGCTGATGCCCGACGGCACGGCGGCCTACACCCGCGATGGCTCGTTTCAGGCCGACCAGAATGGTCAGCTGGTCACGGCCAGTGGCTACCCGGTGCAGCCCGCCATCACGCTGCCACAAAGCACCACCAGCATGACCATTGGCCGTGACGGCACGGTGTCGGTGGTGCAAGCTGGCAGCACCGCCAGCGTGCAGGTGGGCCAGATACAGCTGGCCACTTTTTTGAACCCCGCTGGCCTGCAAAGCAACGGTGAAAACCTGTATGTGGAAACCGATGCCTCCGGCGGGGCCAACCAGACAGCGCCTGGCCAGAACGGCGCCGGGGTGGTCACCCAGGGTTACATCGAGTCGTCAAACGTCAACGTCGTCGAGGAGTTGGTCAACATGATTCAGACGCAACGCGCGTACGAAATCAACAGCAAGGTGATCAAGACGTCTGACGAGATGCTGGCGCGCCTGGCGCAGTTGTGATGCGCAACCGTTTGGTGATTGGCCGTCTTGCAGGGTCGACCTGGACCGCAGGCCTGCTGCTGGTCGGCTGTGCGCAAATTCCGCGTGAGCCGCTGGTGCACCAGCCCATGACAGCACGCGCCGATGTCCCGGTGCGACCGGCCATTGTCGCCAATGGGTCCATTTACCGCAGCGGTTTCGGCACGCAGGCCCTGTTTGAAGACCGGCGGCCACGCAACGTAGGCGACATCCTGACCGTTCTCGTCAGCGAGAACGTCAACGCCAGCAAGAACTCGGCGGCCGATGCCAGCCGCAGCAGCAGCGCCAGTTCCACGCTTGGCCTGATTCCGAAAATTCTGGGCGGACTGATTTCCGGTGCGCAGGACGCAGACGCCAGCGGCGAAAACGCCATCAGCGCCAAAGGCGGTGCCAATGCCAAAAATACCTTCAACGGCGTGATCACGGTCACGGTCGTGGAAGTGCTTGCCAACGGCAACCTCCTGGTCAGTGGTGAAAAGCAGATGTTGATCAATCAGGGCACCGAGTTCATCCGTTTCTCGGGCGTGGTCAATCCGCGCACCGTCAGCGCCAACAACACCGTGCCTTCCACCCAGGTGGCAGACGCCCGGATTGAATACAGCGCCAAGGGCTACATCGACGAAGCGCAGACCATGGGCTGGCTCCAGCGCATCTTTCTCAACGTGCTGCCATTTTGATCCTGCAAGCCATGCCCACCCCTTTCTCACTTCAATTCCACCGCCTCTCCAAGCAGGCCGCTGTGCGGTCCGGCCTGAGGCTTTGTTTCCTGCTGATGGCCCTGGTTGCGGTGCCATCGCAGGCCGAACGACTGAAGGACCTTGCCAGCATTCAGGGCGTGCGCGACAACCCGCTGATTGGCTATGGCCTGATGGTGGGCCTCGATGGCAGTGGTGACCAGACCATGCAAACCCCCTTTACCACCCAGAGCCTGAACAACATGCTGGGGCAACTTGGCGTGACCGTGCCGCCCGGTACCAACATGCAGCTCAAAAATGTGGCCGCTGTGATGGTGACCGCCGTGCTGCCACCCTTTGCGCGGCCCGGCCAGAACATTGACATCACCGTGTCGTCGCTGGGCAATGCCAAAAGCCTGCGCGGCGGAACCTTGCTGATGACGCCCCTGAAGGGCGCGGATGGCCAGGTCTACGCACTGGCCCAGGGCAACATGGTAATTGGCGGCGCAGGCGCATCTGCCGGCGGCAGCCAGGTCAAAATCAACCAGCTGGTTTCGGGCCGTATCCCGGCGGGCGCTATCGTCGAGCGCCCGGTCGAATCGCCGCTCGGTGCCAACGGCACCTTGATGCTTGAGTTGAATACCACGGATTTCAGTACGGCGCAAAAAGCCGTGGACGCGATCAACCGCAGCTTTGGGCCGGGCACCGCCATCGCGCTGGACGCCCGGGTGATCCAGGTCAATGCACCCGCCAGACCCGAAGAGCGGGTCGGTTTTCTGGCGCGTGTCGAGAACATCGAGGTCGATCCGGCGCAGGCCGTCGCCAAGGTCGTCATCAATGCGCGCACCGGTTCTGTCGTGATGAACCAGGCCGTCAGGATCCAGGATTGCGCGGTTGCGCACGGCAACTTGACCGTGGTGATCAACACCGAGCCCGTCATCAGCCAGCCCAATGCCCTGTCCGGCGGTGCGACCGTCGCGACCCAGCGTTCGCAGGTCGAACTCAGCCAGAGCGGTGCCGCACTGCAGGTGGTGCGTGGCGGCGCCTCGCTGGCCGACGTGATCAAGGGGCTCAATACCCTGGGCGCCAATCCCCAGGATCTGGTGTCGATATTGCAGGCGATGAAGGCGGTCGGCGCCCTGCGTGCCGAGCTCGAAATTATTTAAGGCTGCCCATGACCAGCAACGGCTTTCCCAGCCTCAACAGCCTGAATCCGCCCAGCAGTGGCGTGCTCGACCAGCGCCTGGCGCTGGACGTCCAGGGCGTTGATGCCTTGCGGCGCACGGTCCGCACGTCCCCGCAAGAGGGCATGAAGCAGGCCTCCAAGCAGTTCGAGGTGATGTTCATGCAGATG
>Ga0123337_10002178_pt1 | contig 22764 bp, 20 predicted proteins | sample frozenSSSSmetaG_FD_89792 | JGI IMG/M metagenome (GOLD analysis project Ga0123337, IMG submission 89792) | Glacier valley bacterial and archeal communities from Borup Fiord, Nunavut, Canada, to study Microbial Dark Matter (Phase II) -... | ecosystem: Environmental > Aquatic > Freshwater > Ice >...
TCGCGTCGGAACCTTGTGGACAACTTTCCTCCAAGGACTAACCGAGCTAAATTCGCTGAGATGGAAGCCATTCGGAATTCTGTCGATGGGAGCACGTTACCCACTCAGATCTCGATTGTGGCTCTTTTTTCCATTCCGTCGCGTTTCCCTTTGACTATTTGAGGGCTTCGCAAAGTGTCGCGAATCGTCGTCTAAGCCACACTCGCCACTATTTCATGGGCTTCTATTTTTTTTCGAGGAAGCAACCTTACAGAATTACTGGGTATTCCATCGAACCAGTTGTCTACAATGAAATGTTTGAGAGCAAGAACCAAAGAGTTGATCGTCCCGAGCATGTTGTATTTCCTGCGGGCCTTGTCGTAGATCAAAAAAATGAGACTTTGATTGTCTCACTAGGTGAGAATGACTCATGTTGCAAGCTAATCCAGTTTGACATTGATGAGCTTGTTAGAAAATGTGGGAAAACTTTTCATCGAAATGGGAATACGGTGCATGATAGACCAGTTCCTTGCGGATTTAGAATTTGATGCATTTACCAAGATGGATTTAACGATCGTAATTCCAACTTACAACAGGATGGACCTACTAAGTAGGCTTCTTGATTCAATCGTATTCGCATTTAGCCGTATTCAGACTTCGATTGTTTATGAAGTCTTAGTGGTCGACGACGGAAGCACGGATGGGACCGAGTGCATTTCGGATTCGCATTCGGTTCGACTTCATCGCATTCAGAACTCTGGGCCTGCTACTGCTAGGAACGTAGGGATTGAGGCGGCCTCAGGAAAGTTAATGTTGTTCCTAGATGATGATTGCGTTGTTGATTCTAATCTTGGTAATGCGATTGGCGAGATTCTGGGTGAAATCGAGTCTTTTGACATCGGGTGCGGAGTAATCCAATACTTTTCTCACAGATCATCATTGATCGCAAGGTATTTGAGTGAAACTCGGTTTCTTGGACAGGGGGCTCAAGTGCAATCGGGCGGTGGACTAGAGAATGCAATTTTTCCAACTGCTTGTCTCCTTGTCAGCAAGGCCTTTTTGGATTCCACCGGCCTGCGTTTTGAGGAAGGATTTCCAGGGCCCGGTGGCGAAGATGACCTTTTCTCAATCGAAGCGCAGCGGAAGGGCGGTAGGTTTAAAAAGTTCACAGAATTGATCGTATTTCATGATAACACGTGTACTTTCGCTCAGTTCGTAGGGCGATATTTTTGTTACGGATATGGACATGTTTTGGTTTGCCGTTACGGAAGAATTCCTTTTAGGACTTATAGCATTTGGGAGAGGAAGGAGATTTTATTCTGGCTTTATTATCCAGTGTTCATTCTCCGCTGCGCAGCTAAGTATGTGAGACGATACCGTTCGGTTAATCCCGCATTTATTATCCTTTGGTGCCTACAAAAGACGTGTGTTCGAATTGGTAATTTTTCGGCACTCCGCAGTCGTGTGGGCACCCATAGTTGGCCGGCGTAAGAATTGGACACGGAACTTACATTTATCCGGCTATTTCCTTTAATTCTTGAAAATACGATGGTGATAATTTAATAATATTATTTCATGAAATCAGATATTGCTAGCATTTGTGTAATTCTTGGTGTTCCCCGTTCAGGAACAACCCTTTTAAGGGTGCTGCTCGATTCTCATCCGGAAATCGTTTCATGCCCCGAGACTCCCTGGATCCTTGGTAGTTATGGAGAATGCAATTCCGTCCGAAGTCTTATCATGGATTTATGCGGAAATCCACTTGGACCCTCGATGACCCTTTTTGATGGTGAAACAAAGGCCATTAAAGATGCAGGAAGGAATCTGGTTCTGGATATATTGCATCAATTTCGGTGTTCTTCAAAAAAGAGAATTGTCGTGATAAAAACTCCCGACGATATACGGTACATTGATGAGTTGAGTTGGTATTTTCCAGATGCTCATTATATTCACATTGTAAGGGACGGACGAGATGTTGCGGTTTCGACTTTGCGCGTTGCTGAGCGACTGTATTCACTATTTGAACATGGCGATGTGACGATCGGTAACGCGTTGGGTAGGTGGACTGAGTGGAACGAAACTATAGAGCAGTTTTTGTGCGGATTGCCCGAACGTCGAAAATTGGAATGCAAGTATGAAGAATTGGTGAGTAATTCGGTCGATGTGCTTGCTAGAGTCTGCGGATTTCTGGGTGTTCGTAATTCTGCGACGATGCACCAATATTGGAATTACGCGCATACTTACCCAGGGTTTGAAGCAGGTTCGGAAGATGTCAAGAGTCGGCGGGAAATAGAAAACGGTAGGGTCGGAGTGTGGAGAAATTGCGGATTACCGTGGAACGAACTAATTGATGTGAGTACTCGATCAGCACTCCTAAAATATGGATACATGGAGGACTGGTAACATTGGGATGACAAAGTCTGTTACGAGGAATTGTTTTTTGGAACTCGGTGAATGAGTCTCCCTCGCGTCGGCCTCCTGAAGTCCCGTGGGGGAAGATTCCGACTAGCTGCCGTCACAGGACAACGGGACCTTTCTGCTACCGCTTTCCGGAAACTCGGGAGGATACGCAGGAGTAAGAGCTTTTTCGAAGTCAGCGAAACTTTCAGCAGCCTTTTCCTGTTGCCCAATTGGATAAATTGGATACAAAGCGGGTATCCGATGACGCAAGCCCCGCTGATCACCCCGGAAATGCTGCACCTCATCGCCCAGCTCGATGAGGCGAAGGGGCAGTGGCAGGCGTTGCGGACACTGGCCCCAGATCGGCTGCTGGCCCTGCGGCACAGCGCCACGATTGAGAGCATCGGCTCCTCGACGCGCATTGAGGGGGTGAAGCTGTCCAATCACGAGGTGGAGCGGCTGCTCGCTAGCCTGAACCAGACGTCGTTCGCCACCCGCGACGAGCAGGAGGTGGCGGGTTACGCCCGGGTGATGGAGCGGGTTTTTGAGAGCTGGTCCGATCTCACGGTGAATGAAAACCATCTGAGACAGCTCCACGCGGAATTGCTGCAATTCAGCGATAAGGACACGCGCCACCGCGGCGAATACAAGACCCAGCCGAACCATGTGGCCGCTTTCGGACCGGACGGGAACATGCTCGGCATCGTGTTCGAGACGAGTTCCCCCTTCGACACGCCGTTCGAGATGCGGAAGCTGCTGGATTGGCACCGGGAGGCCGAGGTGGTGCCCGATCAATGGCACCCGTTGTTGCGGATCGGGGTTTTCATCGTCCGATTTCTGGCGGTGCATCCGTTTCAGGATGGCAATGGGCGGCTGTCCCGCGTGTTGACCACGCTGCTGCTGCTCCAAGCCGGCTACGCCTACGTCCCGTATTCCAGCTTGGAAAGCGTGATCGAGGCGAACAAGGAGGCCTACTATCTGGCGCTGCGCCAAACCCAAACCACGCTCAAGGAACCGGAGCCTGCATGGCATCCCTGGTTGTTATTTTTTCTGAAAGCACTCAAGACTCAAAAGGACCGGTTGCTCAGCCGTCTGGATGCGGAACAACAAGCGCTCGCCACTCTCACGCCGCTGGCCCGCTCGATCAGCGAGCTTCTCGCCAGCCAGGCGCGCGTTTCGGTGGCGTCCATCGTCGCCGCCACTGGTGCCAGCCGCAACACAGTGAAAGCCACACTCACCCGCATGCTGCAAACGGGTTTGCTGGTCCGTCACGGTTCCGGGCGCTCCGTCCACTATACCAAACGCTAACCAGCCTTCCTTTTTCCCATGACCTACCTCAAAGACCTCATCGACATCCGGGACCATGTGGGCCGCGGCGACTTTGTCCTGCGCCTGAGCGAGGGCGTGACCGATCCGGTCGGCACGGTGAAGCACTATCAGGTGACGCCGCCGCTGGTGAAGAACTTCGACGATGCGCTCGGATTGATCAAAGGAGCGCTCACGGGGCCGAATGGCAGGACGAGCAGCAAGGCGGCCTACCTCCATGGCAGCTTCGGCAGCGGCAAGAGTCATTTCATGGCGATCCTCTATCTGCTGCTGCACGGCGATGCCAATGCCCGCTCGATCCCGGAGCTGGCCGAGGTGATCACCAAGCACAACGCATGGACCCAAGGGAAGAAATTCCTGATGGTGCCGTTCCATCTGATGGACGCCAAGAATCTGGAGTCCGCCATTCTCGGTGGCTACGCGAGCTACATTGAACGGAACCATCCGGACGCGCCGACCCCGGCGATCTATCGGGCGGCTGGGTTGCTTCAGAATGCCGAACAGCAGCGTGCCATGATGGGCGATGCGATTTTTTTTGAAGGTCTCAACAGGAATAAAGAGACCGCAGGACCTGGGGGCGGCTGGGGCAGCATCAACGCGAAGTGGGACGCCGTGCGTTATGCAAACGCGTTGCAATCCAATCCCAATTCGGATGAGTGCCGCAAGCTGGTCCGCGATCTGGTAGATACCCATTTCCCGGCGATGAAAAACACTGAGGAGTTCGTGGATCTCGACGATGGACTCGCGATCCTGAGCGCCCACGCCAAAGAGATCGGCTACGATGCCCTCGTCTTGTTCCTCGACGAGTTGATCCTGTGGCTGGCGAGCAAGGCCGGCGACCCCGCCTTTGTCAGCCGCGAGGGCAACAAGGTGGTCAAGCTGGTGGAATCCAACCGGGCGGACAGGCCGGTGCCGATCATCAGCTTCATCGCCCGTCAGCGTGACTTGCGGGATATGATTGGCCAGCATATCGCTGGTGCCGAGCGTTTGGCCTTCGCCGACGTGCTCGATCACCATGAAGGCCGCTTCGGGGTGATCAATCTGGAGGACCGCAACCTACCGGCCATCGCGGAGAAGCGGATTTTGCTGCCAAAATCCGAGGCAGCCAGGCAACAGATGGATGCCGAGTTCGCCCGCACCTCGACGCTGCGCGAGGAAGTGATGAAAACCCTGCTCACCCGGAAGTCGAACCGGGATGATTTCCGCAAGCTCTATCCGTTCAGCCCTGCGCTGGTCGATACCTTGGTGGCGGTTTCCTCACTGCTGCAACGGGAGCGCACGGCGCTCAAGGTGATGGCGATGCTGTTGTCCTCGCAGAAGGAAACCTTGCAGCTCGGGCAAATGGTCCCGGTGGGCGACCTCTTCGATCAGGTTTCCCAAGGCGATGAAGCCTTCAGCTCCGACATGAAGATCCACTTTGAGAATGCAAACCGGCTCTACCGGCAGCATCTCAAGCCGCTGCTGGAAAAGGAACACAACCTGACCTTCGAAGAGGCGGAGGTGATGGATTGGAATGACCCGAAACGCTCAGCGCTACGCAACGACGACAGGTTGATGAAAACTGTGCTGTTGGCGGCGCTGGTTCCTGAGGTCGAAGCGCTCAAGGACATGACGCCGGCGCGCTTGGCGGCCTTGAACCATGGCACGATTCTCTCGCCGATTGCCGGGCAGGAAGCCACGACGGTCATCAACAAGTTCAAGAAGTGGGCGGCAGCTGCGGGACAAATCAAGATCACCGAGGGCGCTGGATCCACGCTGATCTCGATCCAGCTTTCCACGGTGGATACCGAGCAGATTCTGGCCAAGGCGAGCGCGGTGGACAACAACGGCAACCGCATCCGCAAGGTGAAGGAGCTGATGTTCAAGGCGCTCGGCCGCGAGAATGAGGATCAGCTTTACTACACCCACGAATTCAAGTGGCGCGGCACACCCCGGGAAGCGAGCGTGATTTTCACCAACATCCGTGAACTGGGCTCGGACTCGTTGGTCTGCAAGGGTGGTGGCTGGAAAGTGATCATCGACTATCCCTTCGATCAAAACGGACACACGGTGCGCGACGACATCGCGAAGATCGAAACCTTCCAGAGCGAGGAAGAAGCGACTCGGACCATTTGTTGGATTCCCTCGTTCTTCAACGCGCAGAGTATGGATGCGTTGGGAACCTTGGTGAAGCTCGACCAGATCCTCAAGGACAGCCAGTTTCCGAACTACGTTCAGCACCTCAATGAGACCGACCGTCAAGCGGCCAAAAGTCAGTTAGGGAGCCAGCGCGACCAACTGAGGAGCCAGATCCTCTCGCGCATCGAGATGGCCTATGGCATCCGTGGCGGCGGCGAGGATTATCTGGATGATGGCAATCTGTTGGATGCTTCCGAGCAATTTCGCAGCCTCGATCCATCCATCCACCTGCAAGCACCGGTCGCGGCAAACCTAGAGCAGGGACTCACCGCTCTGCTAGATCAGGCGTTGCGGCAACAGTTCCCCAAGCACCCGCACTTCGATGACAAGATCAGCCTGACGAAAGGCGCGCTCACCAAGGTGTTGGAGGTCATTCGCGAAGCCGCGAGTAGCCCGGAGCCCAGCGTGATGGTGGACCCTTCGATGAGACGCCAGATGCAACAGTTCGGGAATCTGCTCAAGCTCGGCGAGATGGGTGAGACCCGCTTCCAACTGGGGCAATCTTGGAAGACCCATTTCAACAGGCATGCGGCCCAGAGCAATGGCACGCTCACGGTGGGCAAGCTGAGGAAGTGGACGGATGAACCGGAGACGATGGGATTGCCGGAGCCGATTCAAGATCTCCTCATCCTCGCCTACGGCGACCAAACCAACCGGGTTTTCAAATATCATCTCGGGCCTGCCGTCGCGGAGATCGGAAGTCTTGACGATGAAATGACGCTCGAAGAGGTGGCCCTGCCCGCCGAGCAGGATTGGACGCTCGCGCTTGAGCGGGCCAGGGCCCTGTTTGGCATTCCCACGTCACCGCTGCTCAATGCCGTCAATGTCACGGCATTAGGGGAAGCCGTGCATAAGAAGGCGGTGGATCTTGCCGGTCCACTCCAGTCGTTGATCAGCCATTTGGAATCGATCCGGGTCAATGCGTTTGGCAGTGGTCCGTGTGCGCGGCTGGATACAGCCCGCGAGGGATTGTTACTTTTGAAAACACTTGAGGGGGTGCAGGGCAATACGCTCATCGGCAGACTCGCCGGATTCAGTCTAACCGGGAAGCCCGCGGTGTTGGCATCGAGCATGGCGAGCGCGACGAAGTTGAGCCAGGCGCTAGAAACTGCGGACTGGGAAATCTTCGAAGGAATCCGGAATTTGCATGACGACCGCAAGGCGGCCGCAGACGGAATCTGGCAGGATCTGGAAACCGCGTTTGCCAGCGATGAACATGCCATCGCGCTGCTGCCAAAGATGAACGAATTGCGGGGACTCGCGGTGAAGCTGCTGACTCGTCCCGCTCCGGCCTCAAAACCCGCCGCGTCCGAGCCGGTCGAACCCGACCCAATCGAACCCGAACGCGTGCCGGCGAAGACCACCCAACAACTCAAACAGCTCTATGGAAAAAGCCAGGTTGATGGGGATCAGTTGCCGGATTGGGTGAAGGCGGATGATGTGATGAATCTCCTGCGCGTGCGCTGCGTGGGAATCCATCCCGAGGATTGGCGTTCGTTGATTGTGGTTTCTCCGCTTTATGACGAACTGATCCGACTGGACGCTGGCGCGAAGCTAGACCTGGCTACTGAAACGCTGACGTTGCCGCGCTTTGGCAAGGAACTGAAACTCACCGTCCACCCACAGCATCTGGAATCCTGATGAGCCTCTCGTCCACCAAACAGATCGAGGCTCAGGTTTCGGCAATCCGCCGGAGCATGAAGAGCAACTCCAGGTATTTCGCAATCCGCGCCACGGATGCTTGGAACGGCCCGGATCGCCTGATGATTGATGGCGCGGAACATCTGGTGTTTCCCTGCGTGTCCGACTTGCAGGTGCGGGAGTCCTTGTTGCAGGCGGAGGCCGACAACAAACCTGCCGTGTTGTTGTGTTCGATGCCGGAGAACACTCTCGGCGATGATGTGTTGAGCCGGTTTGCCAAGCACAAGGTGTTCGCCCCGCAACTCCGGGAAATGGTGGCCGAACTTTTCTCAGCCCGAATCATTGATCCACGGGTGCTCAAGACGAAGTCGCTGATGAACGGCCTGCTGGAGAAGGTGCCGGTCCAAGGATACGCGCCTGTACCCGGTGGAACGCTCGACTTACAGACCGCGTGGCTCGCGCTCCTGAGTCAGATCATCGGAGAGACCGTCGAGTTTCCGAGCCTCACCCAGGTTCTGGAGTGGTCGCTATCGCCGGATCGGTTGCGTCGATTGATGGAAATGGAGCCGGATTTGAAAGCAGCATTCACCGAGTGGTTCGTTCGCTCGCGGGGAGAACCTGCTAGATTTATCATGGCCGCGCTCGAATCCGGACATGGGCATGATTTGATTCCCCTCGGTGCGGTGATGGGATTGGTTTTCGATCCGCAGCATTTCCGCGATGCGGAACATCAGGCGGCCCGCGGCAGGCTGGACAAGTATCTGCAAGGACGGATGATCGACGCCGAAGCTGCGATGGGCTGGTATCGTGCTTCGCAGGCATTGCTCAGCCAGTGGCCTGCCGTATTTGGTCCGCAGCTCCGGCGGCAAACACTCAATCGCTTGGATGAATTGATCGGTGAACTCGGCCTGCTTTATCAAGCGTGGGCCAGCGAGCAATCACCGCAGGGTCTGGAACAACGATACCAACAGTTAGGCCAGCTCCTGACCCAAGCTCTCGCCGCCAAGAGCTCCTCGCAACTCGGCGAAGTTCGGGATGCGATCTCGCGGGTGAAAAAACACCTGCTGGGCATGGAGGACTCCGAGCGCCTTGAGCGGATGGAGATGGCATGCCGAATGATCCGTTGGCTGCAAACCACGGCCGCGCCGAGCAGCCAAGCCAGCTTCGACGGGATGGTGGATTTCTATCATCAGGATGGGGGGTTCATCGACTGGGCGAGGTATCGGCTCAAGGAGTCGGACTTGTCTGCGGAGGTCCGCAAGGCGTTTGACGCCATCCTTGAGCGGGTCGATCAGCGGGCAAAGGCGTTTGAGAAGGATTTTGCCATCCAGCTACAGGATTGGACTCGGAGCGAACACAAGCCGGACCGATTCATCCTCATTGAAGACGTGCTGGAAAAGGTGGTGACTCCGGTTGCGAAACAGCAACCAGTCCTGCTCCTCGTGCTCGATGGCATGAGCGTCGCGGTGTTCCGCCAACTCATGCAGGGGATCCTACGGCAGGACTGGACGGAGATCGTGCGCGAAGATGATCCGCTTCCGAAACCGGTGTTGGCGACGCTGCCTTCTGTTACTGCGATCTCAAGACGCTCGCTTTTCCTCGGCAAACTCGATCCATCCACCAACGGCACCGAGCAGGGTGAATTTCAAAAGAACGATTTGCTCTTCAAAGGCAGTGGCGGCCAGGTGCGTCCGCAACTTTTCCGGATGGGCGATCTCACCGATGAGGATCAGGGCGGAATCGCCAACCAAGTCCGCCAAGCGATCAGCGACAAGAAATGCCGGGTAGTTTCAGTGGTACTCAATGCCATCGACGATCACCTCGACAGTGGCAAACAGATTGATTTTTCCTGGGAGGTGAACCGCATCCGCGGCTTGAAGGACATCCTGCGCCAAGCCTCCGAAGCCGGAAGACTGGTGATGATCACGAGCGACCACGGCCACATCCTCGATACCGGATCCAAAATGCTCGCAAGCCCGAAGGACGAGCGGGGCGACCGATTCCGAATGTCCACCGAAACGGCGGTCGATGGGGAGATGGAATTTGAAGGAAGCCGAATCTACCAGGCCACCGGGCGGAACCGCATCACCTTGGCATGGTCGGACAAGATCCGCTACGGCAAGGACAAGCGCGGCTACCATGGCGGTGCCAACCCGCAGGAAATGGTCGTGCCCTTTGCCATCATCAGCGACGCCCGCGCCGATGCTCCGGACGGCTGGCGCGAGGTGGCTGCGTATCAGCCGCCGTGGTGGAACCTCGGAGCTTTCGCGGAGCCGGAGATCGTGCCAGTGAAGGGCAAAGCCAAGAAGGATGCTCCGAAGCTCGAACTCTTCGAACACGCGCAGGTGAAGATCGCCAGCGGCGGCGCGGATTGGATCGGCACGTTGTTGGCCAGCCCGTTGTTCCAGGAACAATCGAAGCTGGCGCTGCGGGGCGCTCCGACCGAGGAGTTGTTGCGAAAGCTGTTAGACACCTTGGATGCCCGGGGTGGTTCACTGATGAAGCCAGCGCTCGCCCGGGAATTGGGGATGCCAGCATTCCGGGTGGACGGGTTGGTTCAAAACGTCAGCCGGATCCTGAACGTGGATGGATACGAGGTGATAGGTTTTGATCGCAGCTCGGATACGGTTTCGCTCAACGTCCGGCTTCTATGCACCCAGTTTGAAATCAAGACCAAGTAACTATGCTTAGCCCCAAGAAAAGAATCGAAGTCCTCGACGCCCTGCGCCGCGGAACCGTGCCCCAGGACGGGCTCGACGTGTTGGCGGTGGGCTTGGAACGTTTCCGCCAGCCGATTGACGATGAGCTACAGCGCGCCGCCGACGGTGGCTGCGGATTCAAAGCGGTGCGCGGCGAATATGGTTGCGGCAAGACGTTCTTTTCGCGCTGGTTGCAACAGGAGGCGCGAGATCTGAAGTTCGCTACGGCGGAAGTGCAGATTTCCGAAACTGAAACCCCCTTGCACAAGCTGGAGACCGTCTATCGACGAATGATGGAACGGCTGGCCACGACCAGCAGCCGGTCGGGAGCGTTTCGTGGGATCGTGGATGGATGGTTTTATGCCTTGGAAGAAGATGTGATCAGCTCGGGCAAAATTGACCCCAACGACGAGCAAGCTCTGATCAAGGCAACGGGGGAATTGATGGAGCGCAGGCTGGACGTCATTTCGATCAAGGCCCCGAGTTTTTCGGCGGCACTCCGCGCGTACCGGGAATGTTTGGCAAATGGTGAGTCTGCGATTGCTGAGGGATTGATCGCCTGGCTGTCAGGACAACCGAACGTCGCCGCGGCGGTGAAGAGGCGGGCCAACATCAAGGGCGACGTGGATCACTTCACGGCATTGAGTTTTCTGCAAGGCCTGTTGGCGGTATTGAAAGATTCCGGGCATCCGGGGCTGGTGCTGGTGTTGGACGAGGTGGAGACACTCCAGCGGGTGCGGTCGGATGCCCGCGAGAAGGGCTTGAATGCATTGCGCCAGTTGATTGACGAACTCGCTGCCGGGGTGTTTCCCGGGCTCTATCTGGTGATCACGCGCACCCCGAGCTTTTTCGATGGTTCGCAGGGGTTGAAAAAGTCACCGCCACTCGCACAGCGGCTGCACACGGATTTTGAAACGGACAGCCGCTTCGACAATGCCCGGGCACCGCAGATCCGCCTGAATGCCTTCAACCATGAGATGCTGTTGGAGGTGGGTAGGAAAGTCCGCGACATCTATGCGGATGGATCCAAGGACAGCGGGCGGATGCTTCAGCTCGCGGACGATGCACTGATCCAATCCCTGGCGCGTGGCGTCGCGGGTTCGTTGGGTTCCAAGACAGGAATCGCACCGCGTATATTTCTGAAGAAGCTGGTGGCTGATCTGTTGGACCGGATCGAGGACCACCCGAGTTTCAATCCTCTCAACGATTATCGCCTGACGATCCGTGAGGAGGAACTCAGTCTCGAAGAGCGGAACCTGATGGCGGCATCATCCGTCGATGACATTTCACTGAAACTTTGAGCGCCTTCGACCAACTCGATCCCCTCGTCCAGCACCATGTGGTCAACACGCTGGGGTGGCGGTCGTTGCGGCCCTTGCAGGAACAAAGCATCGCGCCCATCCAGGCGGGCGATCATTGCCTTTTGCTGGCCGCGACCGCCGCCGGCAAGACCGAGGCCGCCATGTTTCCGGTGCTGTCGCGGATTTGCGGCGAAAACTGGACGGGATTGAGTGTGATTTACGTGTGTCCACTCAAGGCGCTGTTGAACAATCTCCATGTACGTCTTGATGGATATTGCCGGATGTTGGGGCGGCGCTGCGAAGTTTGGCATGGGGACATCGCACCTTCGGTGAAAAACCGGATCAAAGCGGACCCACCCGACGTGTTGCTCACGACTCCGGAATCGCTTGAGGTGATGCTGATTTCAAAGGACCCGGCGGGGCGGGAAATTCTGAAGGGAGCGCGGATCGTGGTGATTGATGAGATCCATGCCTTTGCTGGTGACGACCGCGGTTGGCATTTGCTGGCGGTGATGGAACGGATTGGCAGATTGGCGGGGCGGGAACTCCAGCGAATCGGGCTATCGGCTACGGTGGGCAATCCGGCGGAGTTGCTGACGTGGCTGGCGGGGCATTGCTTGGGTGGCCGGCAGGTGGTTCAACCCGACACAAGTGCGAACGTGGCGGAAACGCGGATCGAACTGGACTACGTGGCCACCCTCCAGAACGCGGCCATCGTGATTTCACGACTGCACCGTGGAGAGAAACGTTTGGTTTTCTGTGACAGCCGGGGGCGGGTGGAGGAACTCGGAAACGAGCTTCGTGATTTGGGCGTCACGGTGTTTCTTTCCCACAGCTCCCTCAGTGCGGAAGAACGCAGAGTCTCGGAGCAGGCGTTCGCCGAGGCGCAGGATTGCGTGATCGTCTCCACCAGCACGCTTGAGCTGGGCATTGATGTCGGGGACTTGGACCGAGTCATCCAGATCGACGCGCCACATTCGGTGGCGTCGTTCCTTCAGCGGCTAGGCCGGACGGGGCGGCGTTCGGGCACCACGCGCAACTGTTTGTTTCTGGCTACCAGCGAGAACGCGTTGTTGAAGGCCGCTGCGCTGTTGGAGCTTTGGGCATCCGGGTTTGTTGAACCCATACGACCTCCGGCCAGACCTCTGCACCTTTTCGCACAGCAGTTGATGGCGCTTTCGCTTCAGGAAGGCGGCATCGGGGTGAACGACTGGTTTTCGTGGTTGGGTCGGCTGCCTGCGTTTGCCAACGAAAGCCGGGAGGTTCTGAATGATGTCGTCCGTTTCCTCCTGCACGAAGAGATTCTTTTCTCGGACGGCGCGCGCCTGAGTTTCGGCGATGCCGGGCAAGCCCTTTACGGGCGGAAGCATTTCCTGGAGCTGGTATCGGTCTTCACCTCCGACCCCGTCTTCAAGGTTCTGCATGGCCGCAAGGAACTGGGCACGGTGGATCAGGTGACCTTCCTCCGGCACCGCGACGACGAGCCCGCGACTCTGTCCATGGGCGGTCGCAGTTGGGTGGTCACCGCTCTGGATTGGAACCGCCGCGAGGCATTCGTCGTGCCCGCCGCCGGACGTGGAAAAAGCCAATGGCTCGGCGGTGGAATGGGGATGTCGTATCGGCTTTCGCGCGCCGTCCACGGCGTGCTGACAAACCCGGAGGTTTCTCCGCACTGGTCCAATCGGGCGAGGCAGACGATGGAATCGCTTCGGGCCGAATATGCCTTCCTCCATTCCGGGGAGGATGTGGTTTTCATCAACAGCCAGTGCAACGAAACCCGATGGTTCACGTTCGCGGGAGGCGTAATCAACACCGCGCTCGCGGATGCCGTCTGCGCCTTCGGCATGAACGAGGTATCGTCGAGCGATTACATGGTGAAGATCACCGGGGCCACGGGGGCGCGCAGCCTTGTGGATCGGGTCCGGCAGAAGACGGCGTATGAAATTGTCTCCTCCTTCATCGTTTCGGACGAATTCATGGAGAAGCTGAAATTCTCCGAGTGCCTGCCCAAGCGAATGGTCCACGAGTTGCTGCGACGGCGCATGCTCAATCACGAAGACATTCGAGAAACGCTGGGCAGGGCCATGATCGTTGTGGAGGAGTACGGTTGACCCCCGGCGACCTCGCGATGTCAAAAAAACACCGACATCTCTGGAAAGAGTCGAGGACATTGTAGTGGCGCGGCCGCCTTACGTTTGGGTAGAACCAACCCCGATGAGCAAATTCTTCCAGAATCGCAAATGGGAGTTGGGCGCGACGCTGACGGGTCTTGTCGGGGGAGCGTTCATGGGAGCTCGGATTGGCGGTGGTGTTGGCCTTGTTGCCGGCCCGGCCGGAGGCATGGCGGGAACTGTTCCCGGCGCAATCATCGGCGGTGTCATCGGGGCGTTGGGCGCGAACAAGGTGGGGAGCGAGGTAGACCGTGCCGGTTCTCCGAATTCCTGAGGTTGTTTTGATGCAGAGAATACAAATCGGCGAAAAGCCAGCCCTCGATGGGCTGGATCTCCATCAGGAGGTATGCGGTTCCTTGGTCCGCCTGTGGGTCATGGACGGCAAATCCAGAGTTGGAAAGCTCACAGCAGTGATTCAGGAAAACAACCAGGTCCTACTCAGCGATGTGGAGGTTAAGGCCGCCGTGATGACGCGGTGGATTCCGTTTCGTCGTTTGATTGCCAAATGGTACCCAAACATCGGGACGACAAACTACCGCCAGCGTGGCATTGGCACCCTTCTGCTGAAGACCCTGGTCACATGGTGTAGCGAGAACGGATTCTCGGAAGTCTTCGGAACCGTGGTGCAAAAGGATTTGGTGAGCACCCCGGTGCTGCTTGACTGGTATGCGCAGCATGGATTTGAAATTTGTCCGCCGGATCACCGCTGTCTTGGAAATACCGTTCATCTGGTGGTTTGGAAAAATAAAAAGCCTGTATAAAATCAGACTGGGGGATCATCCGGTGCCTGAGGTAACGCCTGCTCGTTGGATGGATTCACGAGCTTCGCATCCGTTCGTGGAGGAGCTGCAAGTCCTTTCCAAAGTTTCGGATTCGAGGACTCCATGAGTTCACAAACGATCCCCGCTTTGTTTTCCGGGAAAAGTTCGGCGAGCCGGTTGCAAACCTCCGAAATTGTTCGCTTTGGCATCAAGGCCTTCATGAAATCGATGGCGCCCTTTCCAGAGCCCTGCTTTTTCCACTCCCAATTGCCGGCACCGACATGTTGGAAAGCTTCGACTCGGAACGAATTGTCCTCCAAAAGCAATCGGTAGTCGAACTCCACCCCCGCCACGGAATAATGTGGCAGTGTGGCTCTGAGATCCCCGTGTTCCGAAACGACGAAACCGAGTTTGGCGGCGACATCGAGAACGGGAAGACTGCGGAGTCTGGACCGTTCACTTTCAAGGTTGTTTTGTGCAAGTTCGAGATCTCTGATTCTTTCATCGAGCTTCGCCCGTTCATTCATGAGCGCTTCCTCCATCGCCTTGAGCTTTTCCCGCTTCCTTTCCAGTGTTACCTTCTCCTCCCTCAACGAGTCTCTGGTGAACTCGTTATCAGCAATCACCATGTTGGCTGTTTGGGTGGCGGTTTCGAGCGACTTCGTTTGTTCCTGAGTGAGGTTTCGTGCGATCTCTAAATCACGCTGAGTATCGCGCATTTTTCGATGCGTTGCTTCGCTTCCACGCCGCCCCCGAAGAAGACCGAGTGGTTTGATAGCCAGTCCATATTCATCCTGCCATTTGATCAAATTCGTCCTCGTAAAGAATGCGCGGCTACTTAGCTTTAACTGCCCCTCGACGTAACGAGCCTTTCTTCCATTAGCATTCCAAGTCTTCCGCGATTTGTGTTTTACAACCGGCATGATGTAAACGTGGAAGTGTGGAGCTGATTCATCCTGGTGATAGATGATCGCCACGACCCGCTCGCCAAAGATCTTTGCCAGCATTTTTAGAACCGCGTCCTTCCACGCTTCCACTTTTTTCTGGTCCCAATTTTGAAAACCCTTCCCGCCGAAGTAATCCGCCGCGACTGTGAAAATCAGTTCAGCGACCAGAACCGAGCTCTTTCCGTAAGGCTTCACTCCAAACTTCTTCTGAATTTTATCCAAAGCCTTCATGATGGTCGCCTTGAGACCTGCTGGATCTCCCAAAACAATTTCGAGTGGAGGCGCCAACAGATCCGCATTAGGCGCTGACTTTTTGGAAAGTCTATAATTGTGCAGATCGTGACACCACGTTTTGCTAGCCAAGTCGGCGAGGCGAATCTTTTTGTCGCCTACACGGAGAAACCCATAATATTCTTTTTCCATAGCTGCGGTTTCTTTCAGGGGTGCTTAATTTTTTGTGACTGGATGCTTTGATGCCACGCGATGAGTTTTCTCCGCGAGAAGAACTCATGGGCTGAAAGCTTCCATGTCGGGCTGCAAACCTTGGTGTCACCGTTGGAATTCAGGTGCAAAGAATCTCCATCTCTTACAATCGGCACCACGAAGACTTGAAAAATGATCCTGTTGCCTTCGGTTCGAAAATAAATCGCAGCCAATCCAATCCCAAAAAGCATATTGATTAGTCGGCATGCTGCCGTTTTGGTTTGGAGCATTTTCTTTTTTGAGCTCTTTCCACTTCCCGATTGGAATGAGTGGGTCGTCTTGAAAACAATTGTGACTTCGCCGGCGACGACCGAATCGGAATCGATTGGTCGGAGCTGGTGGGCAGCAAGAACGACCTCGATAGATTTTTTCAAACCTTGGACCGAGCCGACAAGCATACCTGCCTTTAAAGGAATACTCGCCAGATTAGGCGAGAGCGAAATCTTTGCATGGGCGAACTTGCTCAAGCCGGCACTCATAGGAGCGTCGGCCAAGTCGTCGACGCTAATCTTGTTGTCGCTTACGCGGAGGATAATTTGATTTATAGGATTCATACAATAGTCATTGATAGTTAACTGTGTCACCTACGAGACACTTTACCTTTTCGCCCCCCGCTGGGCGGGCCCGGTAAAGTGTCTCTTCGGCCCCTCACGGGGGCCAAGTGGTCCGCGACCGGAAATCCGGCGCGGAACCACGTAGATGACGCCTTTCTCACAGGGCAGATTCTTGCGGGTCGACCATAGCTTCGGAACCGCTGCTTGAACCGTGTTGAACGGCATCCGCAACAGCACTTTGAGCTTCTGCTGCAACCGGAGTTGGGGACGCAGAGGAAGCAACATTGTTCTTAACAATCGACTTCGCATCGGGCGCATTTAGCGAGCCGTGAGTTCTGATATTGAAATGTTGGGCGACCTGCTGAGCGGCATCGCTAGGAATCCGATCAAAGAAGGCCCGATTCGCGGTGTTGAGCACTTTGGAATTGTCACGGTCTTCGAGATAGGCCTCCGTGAGAGCCTTGAAGATTGCTTCGGTTTGTTCAGCCCCGTAAACATCCGAGAAAACCTTGTGGTTTTTTTTGAGCTTTTCTTCGATCATGGAACGGAGTTCCGAGGTCTTGATACCCGGAACTTTGTCCTGCTTGGTTTTGTTTTCTTTTTTTGCTGACATTTTGTTTTTCTGTTTGTTTAGCCCCCTGATTTTCGGGGACGCAGAACAGCAAGTAGAATGGCACCACAGGCCAATCAACGCGCTTTTCGCGAGCCGAACAGCATGAACAACATGAGCAGAATGTGCTGAAAAAATTTCGGATGATTCAGGAAATTCTCATGCGAGGAGCTGAGCAAGGAGTTCTTTTTTCATTGGTGTCTGGATGTCGGTTAATAGGCCCGAGTTTCTTTTTCCGAAAAGCAAACGCCCTCGCTGCAAGAGGAAGGACTGGGCATCAAAGACAAATTTTGCAGGTCGGGGTAGTGGCGAGAAAATTTTTCAGCTACTGAAAAGAGATAGACACCATTTTGCAGAAGAGGAGCCAGTGAGATTCGGACTTCTCACTTGTTTGGAGTAAAAACTTCTTTCGAGAAATTTCTGACTATCGAAAGTGTCGTCGAAATTTTTCTCCATTTGTCTGGTCGGTGCCGTTTTACGACGTCGGATAGAAGCCGAGAACATGTTCGAGCCAGCGCATGGTCGGTTTTTTCGTTTCAGAGCTATTTTGCACTTGGGCCGTCATGCGCTTTCGCGCCTGTCGGTCACCGTGGCCTTTTGGGTCATGCATGAAAAGTTTCTCCAGAATCATTCTCTCACCACAACAGCAGCAAGTTTTCGACCAGTTGATTCCTATAGCTAGGATGGTAACCAGTGGACGGATGGCGAACCTTCCGTTCAAGACCAGGGCGCATTCTCTCATCATCGCTCCAAGCGGGAGCGGAAAAAGTCACGTCGCGCGCTTATTGGGCGCGGAGTTGGACCTGCCAACCTTGGTGATCAATGTTTCCTCCTGGGTGGTGCTTTCTGCAAGAAACGAACCTTGGACGATGTCTTTAATTTGCGAATGGCTCAATGGCCTTTGCGGCGGAGGCATTCTCGTCCTGGATGAGGTAGATAAATTGGGCGGAAGTTTGTTCTCGGGGACTGGAAATGGAGAGTGGTCCCGTATGATCCTGATCGAGCTACTGGATCTGCTTGATGGAATCATTCCGCTCGCAACCCGTCTTCCAGAATTACCGGAGGAGTGCTGGAATCCAAAGCCTGGTTACACCCTTCGCGAAACATTATCGAGGCTGCTCGGTCAACGTGTTTTCATTTTGGCTTGTGGAGCATGGCAACAAGCGTGGAGGGATAACGGGCGCCATCTTGGATTCGGAGCCGATGCAGCACCGGCGAGCCAGCATCCCAATAGCGATCAGATCCTGCGTTCGATGGTGCCGGAATTCCGGCAGCGATTTCGCAACGAGGTCTGCTGGTTGTCGCCGATGGTGCAAGCCGACTATCTGGAGATTTCGGATCGTGTGGCCAGTCAGCTTCAGGATCCCGCATTGTTGCGGAGTTGGAAGAAACTCGCGTTGCCGATGATCGACGATGCCGCCGCCGCCGGCCACGGCATGCGGGTGTTTGAAGAAATCATGCTTGCCGCACTCCTGGATTCCCAAGAGTGCGATACCCGACCTCAAATAAACACTGTGGCATTGGTTTGAAGTGATGCTCGTTTGGAAGCGATTGATCGGACGACAAACCAGAGCGGGCACAATGAAAAGCCGGGAGGTTATTGACGACGGATTATCGCTGCCAGACTGCGTACCCTTGCGAGCGGAGGGAGCGGGCGAGTTCCCGCTCGCGTACAAGGGCGAGTTTTCTGTCCATGGGTTTTTGAACAGGCATAAGATCATAGCGGATTTTCACCACGTGCTTTCCCGCAATCTTGGACGCGTTGTGTCCCTGACGGTGATCAATGAGCCGGTCTTCCGCAGTTTGACTTGTAGAGCCGACATAAAGACATTCGGCGTTCTCGCCGCATCGGAAATTGGCCATCACAAAATCCCTGTTTTCAAACACGAGCGGTGACAGCTCGATGACGTAGAGAGTCCGTCGAAGGTGCCTACCGGACTCTGATCTGATTGCATTCTTGTTTCTGGCGGAGGCTGGCAGGGTGCGGCGTTTCATGATCGTATAAACTTTTGATGGGCAGATGGGATTCCGGGCGCAGCCGGGTGTTCTTTTTGTTCGCTTACATAGCGTATGTCGAGAAAATTTTATCAGCCCCACGATTGACGACGCCTCGACTCATTTCCTGGTCTTGAGTTCTTCCAACATCCTCTCCGGCTTCACCTGATCTTCCGATGCGGCACGCAGAATCTCGACAAACAACTCGCCCCAAGCCGGATCACCTTCCAGCAAGCGCTTTAATGCGGCCAAGGTTTGGCGATGGTCAAGATCAGCGAGATCCGACACTACCACGCCCAGCGCATCGGCAAGCTTCCTGAGATTGTTGGGGCTCGGAAATCGACGTCCCGCCTCAAGATCACAGACGAAGGAAGGCGATACATCAGCCCGACGGGATAGTTCCCGCAGTGTGATTCCTTTTTCTTCACGAAGCGAGCGCACTTTCTGGCCGAGCGAGGGAGTCTGCATTTGCTTGGTCAGCATGGTCCGCGCCCCTGACCGGTGCAAGGTGGAAACCCTGAGAGAGGTGTCGGCAAACCGCGAGGCGGATAAAATCAACAGAGGAGCCGAAAAGCGTGCCCTTTCGTGCCCGCGCTTCCGCACTCCCCCTCCTTCTTCAGGTTTAAAGAACCTCACACAGCCTCCATGAAAACTAACTACAACTACCGCCGCGTGGGCCGGGACACCATCCGGCTCGCATTTCAAATCCCAGGCCCGTATGACCGGGAACCCTTCAAACTATGGAGGATCCGCCCGGAAGAAGGGAAACATTTGTTCCATCTCGAAGGGTTTTTCCTCAATGAGCCAAAGCGCAAGACCCGCGTCGCAGTGAGTCATGTTCGGCCAGGAGACATCCTGATGATCACCCATCTCCCAAGAAATGGTGAAACACCTCCGCACAACGGATTCCACGTGGAAGAAAATGGAGCCCCGACACCAGTTACAGACCTCTCTCCATTTTTCGAAAACCACCTTGTCTCACATGGGCCGACGCTTGATTTCGATGGCCACCGATTCATTCATTTTAACGCGGACGATGTTTGCACGTTCATGACAGCCAAGCACCCCGCTTGGTTGCAAGACCACGTGAACGCAACACTCCGCATTTGGCGGACCAGTGCTCCTGATCTGTTCTACAGTGTGGCACCCGCGCCGTGGCTTGTGACGAAACCTTGGCGGCTGGCCAGCCATGATCCTCGCAGGGTCCTTGAGGAGGATTCTGGAAAACTTGGCAACGATCTCCGCAAATACTGCATCCGCCGCCTTTTGCCGCAGAAGGACCGTTCCATTGGCCGCATGCTGCCATCCACGCTCAAGCCCGTGGCTCACTACGAAAACGCGGCATTCCTTCTTCGGCGTTATTCCATGGATCTAAATGACCAGCAACTGCGTCTGTGCGCGGCAATCAATCCGTCGGCTGCCATCGCACATTATCCTCACGTGACCGATAGCCGGCATAGAGCTCTCCTCATCTCGTGCGCATTCCAATACGCATGGCCAAACCGAGCACTGATGCGCGATCCGGGATTCCAGCAGGATGTAATCGACTCTCTGACGGAGCATTGCGCCGAATGGATCATCTCCCAACCGAAAGGCTTGGTCGCTGTCATTCAGATGATTGCGGATCGGATTCCACTCCGTCCTACCCCCGATGAACTGGTGCGAATGATGGCGCTACTGGAGCCGCATGCGCGGCAGTGCGTGGCCGACTTCGTCTCTTCCCGGATCTGAAAAAGGAAATCGAACAATCTAACATTTGAAAATTATGGGATTCCATCAAATTGAACCACTCTTCGAACCAGGAAGCCTTCTCGTGTCGCACGAAGTTCTCGTTTCAGGTCTTGATTACCAACGGCTGCTTCGCCGCCATCTAGCAGGCGACTGGGGGGACATCTGCGACTATGACGCGCAGGAAAACAGTCTGGCGCTGGCTGCCAACAAGGCTGTTATTTCTCAGTTCCGTGTCACCATGGCTGACGGGCAGTCTGCCATGATGTGCATCATGACCGAAGAACGACAGGTTTATACCGTCGTTTTCTTTCCAAACTAACATTCAAATTCGATGAATCAGCATAACAAAACACATACAAGAAATCATCATACCATCCCCATGGGGAACGGTGCCGCACTTTTGATCTTTGAATCGCATTCCGGAAACCGTTCCCGGATTCCGGATATCGTCCGATTCCATAAGGCTCGTCACGAGTTCGCCCCCATGGACAAGGGGCGAATGTTTGCCGGAGATTCACCTCGGAATTGCTGTCTAGTAATCAAGGCGCAACGCGGAGACCTCATCGTAATCGCAGAACCGCGTCGTCAAGGACTTCTGCTTGACTGGCTTCTCGTGAGGGTAGGTGAGGATTTTGTTCCACAGATCAGCGAAGAAGGTAGGAAGCCGTCCTACTTGGAAATCCATGAAATGCTATCGAACAAAAAAGCCAGGCAGTCTGAATCCCTGACGCTAACAGATGGCGATCTTAGACGTCTGTTCCAGGCCGAGGTGCCAGCATGGCTGAAATCAATCCTGGCTGCGCAACTTGATGGATGGAGGGAGCGGGATCCCGCAGCCTTTGTAAACTTCACTCCATCTACCCCGGACCCTGGCGACTTTGAACGCTGCGCAACGGCCTCACCCTCCATCATGCTCGAGCGGTGGAAGGATCTACTAGACGAGCGCTTACTAGGCCGCTGCATCAAGCAATCGCCGGCAGGTGCTGTCCGATATGCTCTCACAGATATTCCGGATCAACTGCGGGAGGATTACCTATTTGAAAACGCCGCGATAGCAATAAGTGTCTGCCAAGCGGAGCTTTGGGAAACCGATTGGTGCATCTGTGCGCAGGCACTGCCGAAGGAAACCTATGAACTCAGAATGTCATTGAGCTCGCGCAAACGGGCATATATTCTCGCAACACTTTACGAAATCTTGTGGATGCTCCCCTTCGCGAATCCCAGTCCCGGAGAACGAAAAGAAATACTCGAATCCATACTTGATCATCCGGATGTCTGGCTCTCCCTCCATCAGTCGAGCTTCGGACGGATGTTCACGAAACTCGATAAGTTGGCGTCGATCAGTCCCGGCCTCCCTGAGATCAACTCGCTGAGATTTCATCGGAACGAAGAGGTGAGAAACAGGATCCACGACTACATCGCCTCTCAGCTTTAACGGCGAAAAGTCTGCCACATCGCAATCAACGATGAAAAAAATACGTATTCGCAGATACTACATACACCAAGTCGGAGGCGGCTCCGCCCGAATAGCTTTTGAAATTACTCGACCCTTGCGGTATGTTTCATTGATACCCGAGATCGTCCGGGAGAATCAAGATGGCCATTGTTTCCGTTCCTGCCGGGATGGCTTCGCGCCTCCCGATTGCGTCTCCGCCACGCTCGTCGGGACCGTCCATGTCAGCCCAAGAGAAGTCATCATCATTAGGTTCTACAGCGAATCCGGAATTTTGGTTCACCAGGACCGAATTCGGATTTCGAAATCGTTCAGGCCCGAACTGGTGGAATTCCAGAAACACCCAAAGTCTCGCAGAGTGGTTTCGACACAGCAGCATGATGTCCCTACTGGAACCGGAACCCTCGTTCACATGAACCACGGCGAATTGAAAAAACTGTTTTGCGACCATCACCCGAAATGGCTTCGAACCCGTCTGGATGCGGCTCTTGATTCCTGGGAAATGGAAATTCCCGTGTTTTCCCTCCGGGTGGCA
>Ga0123337_10002179_pt1 | contig 22756 bp, 22 predicted proteins | sample frozenSSSSmetaG_FD_89792 | JGI IMG/M metagenome (GOLD analysis project Ga0123337, IMG submission 89792) | Glacier valley bacterial and archeal communities from Borup Fiord, Nunavut, Canada, to study Microbial Dark Matter (Phase II) -... | ecosystem: Environmental > Aquatic > Freshwater > Ice >...
AGCGCGGTCTTGCCCATGGAGGGGCGCGCAGCCAGAATCAGCAACTCGCCCTCATGCAGGCCGCCGGTCATTTCGTCCAGCTTGGTGAAGCCGGTGCTGATGCCGCGGATGCGCTTGCTGGGGTCCAGAAAGGCGTTGATGCCGCCCTGATATTCCTCAATGATTTCGGCCGGGGTTTTGAGCCCTGGCCCCATTTGGGAATCGCCCAATTTAAGCAGCGATTCCTCCGCGCCCGCCAGAATCTGCATGGCGTCTTCTTCGCCCACCAGAGCCCGGTTCATGGTCTGCTGCGAAGACGAAATGATTCGCCGGAGAATTGCTTTGTCTCGAATGATCTTGACGTAGCTATCCAGGTTCGGTATATGCGGCAGGCCGTCGTCGAGCGAGACTAAATAGGTGAGGCCATCGACCGATTCCAGTTCGTTATAGCGGAGCAGTTCGTTAGCAACCGTGACGCGGTCGATTCTTTCGGAGCGCTCATTCAGCTCCACCATCCGGCTGAATATTTTGCGATGCTTTTCAAGGGCGAAATCTTCCGCTTTCAGCACGCCGGCTACATCGAGGAAAGCCGTGTCGTCCAGCAGGATGGAGCCCAGGACGAAGCGTTCCGCGTCTATATTGGCGGGAAGACCTTTTTCGAGGGCGAGGGTGGTGGGGGATGACTGAGCCATGGCTTAAACCAAAACTACGTTAGACCCAAAGTCTGTGGATTAGCAGGAATTTTTTCCTACTTAGGCCGGTGCTGCATTTTCCGGCGTTTTCCACGCGGAATTCACAGAACGTTCACAAGAACACAATACCGCAGAGTTGTTTCCGCTCAAGCGCCGGTGTAGGCGTACGGGCGGCGGGGCTCCAGTTTTGCTAAACTCCTAAAGTCATGGCAATCCCGAATGTAAAACGTTTCCGCCCGTTCTGCCCCACCTGCAACGATAGTTTCACCGTAATGGCGGTTCTTCCGCGCGCAGCGAATGTGGACAACTATCTTGCTGAGACGGTAGCCCGTCACGATCACAAAGCTTTTCAGGACGCGAAGACCGCAATGTTCAAGGTCCGCGTCGGTCAGCAGAAACAGGTCAAAAAGAAGTAGTTCTCTTCCTCAATTCAAGCCAAGGGCAGGGTGTAAGAACCCTGCCTTTTTTATTGCCTCGACTCAATGGGTTGGTAGCGTGCGACATCGATCAGCTTTTCCCGACGGCGGGTTTGAGCTATGTCATAGGAGTTTTGTATCGTCCTAGAGATAGTCTTCATAATCTACATCGCTTATCTCGTCGTTCTCGACCTGGAATGTCAGCCGCCAATTACGAGTTACGTGCAGGCTCCAAACACCATTTCATGTCCTGCAAAAACGTTAGCACTAACTGAAGTTTCTCAGCGGCACGAAATTCCTGATTTGCGCCCAGCGTCAGTTTAGTTTCTAAGGCTACACACGTCAATTTCTGGCCGCTGACGCCGATCGTAAGTTCTTCAAAGCACGCAACGCTTCCTGTGCCACCTGGGAATCGCTATCCCGGCTAAGTTTTTCCAGATGCGGCTCGGCCTGCCGGTCACCGGTTGCACTCAAAACCTGCGCCAGCCCGATCTTTTCATCTCTGACGCCGCGCTCCATGGGTCCGTAAAGTTGCAGCCGCACCCCAGGGTCTAAAGCCAGTTCTGAAAGATAAGCCTGTGCCACGCCGCGGTACCCGGTACTGGCCAAGTTACTCACCAGCACCCGCAGCGGGCTGTTCTCCGTAGTCTCCGTTCGGCCATCCATCGCCATCGCGAATGCCAAGGCCAACTGCGGCCCGCGTTTTGCCTCGGCGTCATAAGCCTTCTGCAGCATGGGCGCATCCTCCGCGCTATGCAGCCGCGCAAAACCTTCCGCTGCCGCCGATCTCAGAGCTTCATCTTTATCCGAAAGCATCTGCGTGTAAAGAGCCCGGTTCGCCACATCGGGGAACATCGCCAGCGCAGTCAGGGCAGCACGACGCACCTTTGTCTTTTTCGTGGTTTCCAGGACCGTTCGCAAATCCGGTGCAGCCGCTCGATTTTGCAGCACCCCCGTGGTCTCAATCGCGGCAATTTGCACGTTCTCATTCAGATCGCGAAGCAGGAACTGCACCCGCGGACCACTTTGCTCATCCCGAATTTTCTGGATAGCGACAATGCTCTCGTACAGCACAGTGGAATCCTTTGACCGCAGTGCCGAGTACAATTCCGGCAGCGCTTGCTTTCCGCGTAGAATCCCAATTGCCCGGGCCGCATTGGCACGCGAATCCATGCTGCTGCCGCCCGTTACCAGTTTGCCGATTGCTTCGACAACTTCCGGCCGCACCATCACGTACCGCTCAATCACCTGATCGTTGCGGTCGGAAAAGCGCTGTCTGATGGTGCTTCCCGCACGTTTGATGTTCGCCGTTAACCCTTGCGCCACGTAACCGGGCAGGTAAAAATTCACCAGTCCATCCACCGCGCGAACTTGAATCTGGTCGTCATTATCGCGGGTAGCTTCAGTCAGAGCGTCTAGCGACTTTTGGCCGCCAATCTCCACCAGCCCCCTCACGGCCTCGCGGCGAACTTTCGAATCTGAATTCTTAAGCAATTCCACAAGTTCAGGAATCGCTGTCGAGCCGTCCTTTGCGATAGCCCGGATCTCACGGGCCGACTGCGCCATCGCGCAACCCGCGCACAAAACCAGAAGAAGTAGACGCGGCCTTACCGTACGAACTCCACTTGAACGCGGTTGGGAATCAGGCCCACCTCATGCCCCATGTCGAGCAGTTTCTGCGCCGCTTTGGGAATCAGATCGCCCGCATCCAGCGTGTAATGGTTTACGTACATACCCACGAATTTCTCCGCCAGACGGGGATCCATATCGCGCGCGAACTGCAATGCGTAGCTCAACGCCTCATCATGGTTATCCAGCGCATATTGAATGCTTTCGCGCATCATGCGGCAGCATTCGCTCATAATATCCGCCGGTAAAGTCCGCAATAGCGCATTGCACCCCAGCGGCAGCGGAAGGCCGGTCTTATCTTTCCACCACTTGCCCAAATCGATGATCTTGTGAAAGCCGCTCTTGTTATAAGTCAGCTGCGCTTCGTGAATGATCAATCCCACGTCGGCACTGCCGTCCTGCACGGCATCCAGAATCTGATCGAACGGCACAACCACCGGCTCGAAATCGGGCTGCATGATTTTAAGAGTCAGATAAGCGGTGGTAAGTTTGCCGGGAATCGCAATTTTTTTTCCGCGAATTTCTTCCAGGTCCATCGGCTTCAGGGCAATCAGCATGGGCCCGTAGCCATCGCCAATGCTGCTTCCCGCCGCCATCAGAACGTATTTGTCCGCTACATACGGGTAGGCATGATAGGAAATCGCGGTCAGATCGTATACGCCCTCCACGGCTTTCTGATTCAAGGTTTGTATATCGGAAAGAACGTGCTTGAAATTCACCTTCGTAGAGCGAATTTTCTTCGTAGCCAAGCCATAAAACATGAACGCATCATCGGAATCCGGGCTGTGGGCGCTCACAATTTCCCGGGGTTGTAAATCTGACATAGAAGGGGGTCGAACCTCCAGTATGGCATGATGCTGAAACAGGTCCCGGCAAGTTGAAATGTGGAAAATTCTGCAAAAGGTGCGGGAATGGTGGGCCCCTCAGCCGGTCCGCGTCTCAGGCCCCCGCCGAGTAAAACACTATGCGGCACAAACCGGTTTTCAATATCAGTACCGGCTGCACGTCTCGACGCCCGGCGATTACGAATTCCACATTTGGACTACCGGCCAACCCCCGCGGCCCCTGCGAATTACCGTCCCGTTGACCGGGCTCGCCGCACGCGACCGGTACGCTCTCGCCAAGCTGCACTTGTTTCGCAGCCTGGATGAGCAAGCGCCCGCCGATCTGCCCGCTTCCTTGGAAGTGACCGATTCCACCGCTCTCGATGACCTTCAGGCTATGATGTAGGGCAAGCTAGATGGCCATTCCATCCCTGCCAACTCCGCTCGAACAGCTGGGCCCTCGTCCCTTCTCGTTCTATCCGCCTATCCTCGGCGTAGAAAAGAATGAGTGGCTTTTCCGGCGCTCCACCTGGTCTGAGGTGCTGGTGACGAACGCCCACACCGGAGCTCAAGTTGCCATCCCGCGCCGGTTTCTGGGCGAAGTCTCGCGCATTGAAGAGCCTGTCGTCATCGTGGGCTTGCTGAATGAATTGGAATACCGCGAAGGCGCGGTTTGGCCTCACCGCCGCCGCGTGTTGCAGATGCCGGTCGCCGTCGGAGCGGAGACGTACACGCCTCGCAGCCGCACCGGCCCTGCTCCCGTTATCGGCATCAGCTTGCACTCAGAAACTTCATCCCGCCGCAGCCGCATGATCATCGGCGCAATCGTGGCAGGCGTTTTGGCGGCGCTCGCCGTCGCTGGCGCACTGCGGGAATCGCACCCGCGGACCCGTCCCGCTTACAGGCAGGTACCACGTTGAGGTTCACTCATTGCACGTCGAGGTTCGCCCATTGAAGCCGAGGTTCGCCCATTGAAAGCTGCACTCTGGATCGCCATCGCCTCCGTAGGCGCTCTCGCCACCGGCGCCATCGCACTGAACCGCGATGAGCCGGTAAACAGCTTCTGGCTGATTTTGGCCGCGGTTTGTATCTACCTGATCGGCTTCCGGTTTTACTCGAAGTTTATTGCTGCGCGCGTGCTGGCGCTTGACGATAATCGCGCCACCCCCGCCGAACGATTGCGCAACGGTTACGATTACGAACCCACTAACAAGTGGATCGTCTTCGGCCATCACTTCGCCGCCATCGCGGGCCCGGGTCCACTCGTCGGTCCGGTGCTCGCGGCACAATTCGGCTATCTTCCCGGTACACTCTGGATTCTTGCCGGCGGCGTCCTAGGCGGTGCCGTGCAGGATTTTATCATCCTGTTCGCTTCACTTCGCCGGGACGGAAAATCCCTCGGAGCCATGGCCCGGGAAGAAATCGGCAAAGTGGGCGGGTATGTGGCGCTCATCACCGTCCTGCTCATCATGGTGATCCTGCTGGCGGTAGTTGGCTTGGTCGTGGTGAATGCGCTGGTCGGCAGCCCCTGGGGCGCATTTACCATCCTCGCCACCATGCCGGTTGCGCTTTTCATGGGAATTTACCTGCGGTTCGTGCGGCCTGGGAAGGTCCTCGAATGTTCGGCCATCGGCTTTCTTCTGGTGCTGCTCAGCATCTTCGGCGGGCAGTGGATTTCGCTCTCCACCTACGCTGCCGCATTCACTTTTTCCGGTATCACCATCGCGCTCGCCATCATCGCGTACGGGTTTTTGGCCAGCGCTCTCCCGGTCTGGCTGCTGCTGGCCCCGCGCGATTACCTCAGCACGTTCGTGAAACTCGGGGTGGTGTTCCTGCTCGCTGTCGGAATCCTTATCGTTCGTCCTGAACTGAAAATGCCCGCGCTCTCCCGCTTCGTTGATGGCACCGGCCCGGTGTTCGCGGGCAAAGTCTTCCCCTTCGTTTTCATCACTATCGCCTGCGGTGCCATCTCTGGTTTCCACGCGCTGATCTCATCAGGCACCACGCCGAAAATGCTGGCCCGCGAAACTCACGCGCGCTACGTTGGCTATGGCGCGATGATTCTCGAAAGCTTCGTCGCCATCATGGCTATGATCGCCGCCTGCGTTCTGCAACCGGGCGTCTATTTTGCGGTGAATTCGCCCGGCGCGATTCTCGGCAAGACCGCCGAGGCCGCGGTCGCCACCATCACCGCCTGGGGCTACCCTGTCACAACGGAGCAGATGGCCACCCTCGCCCATCGCGTGGGCGAAGCTACTCTGTTCAGCCGCACCGGTGGCGCTCCTTCGCTCGCGCTCGGCATGGCGCAGATTTTCTCCGCAACCGGTGGCGGCGATGCCGTGCTCGGCTTCTGGTACCACTTCGCCATCATGTTTGAGGCGCTCTTCATTCTCACCATTCTCGATGCCGGTACGCGCGTGGGCCGCTTCATGCTGCAGGATCTGGCGGGCAATCTGTATAAGCCGTTCGGCCGCGTTAGCTGGATGCCCGGCGTGATTGTCTCCAGCGCTCTCGTGGTGCTCGGCTGGGGCTACTTCCTTGTGCAAGGCGTACTCGATCCGTTGGGCGGCATCAACACCTTGTGGCCGCTGTTCGGAATTGCGAACCAGTTGCTGGCCTCTATCGCGCTCTGCGTCGCCACCACCATTTTGATCCGCATGCATGGCGCGAAATATTGTTGGGTCACCGCGGTGCCGCTCGCTTGGCTGGTAACCGTCACGTTCACCGCCGGCCTGCAGAAGATCTTCTCGCCGGTGCCGCGCATCGGTTTTCTGGCCCAGGCAAATTTGCTGACCGGCCGCAGCGCTTTCAACGCACGCCTGGACGCCGCCGTAACTGCCGTGTTTCTGATTCTTGTAACCGTAATCCTGCTCGATTCGCTCCGGGTCTGGGCTTCCATCCTTTCCGGCGCGAACCAGCGTCAAGTGCGCGAATCCGCTTTTGTGCAATCGCAACTCTCGGCGGAGGGGTTATGACATTCTGGCGCTATCTGCGGGCCCTTCTCCGCGAACTGAGTGACGAAACCGCATATGAACGGCACCTCGCTCTCACCGGTTCCGCTCACACCGGTGCCGAATGGAAGCGCTTTTCCGATGAGCGCCATCGCGCCAAATATTCCCGTGCCCGGTGCTGTTGAGAACCTGTAATTGAGGTCGATTGTCCTCCAGCTGGCCGCCTTCTTTTCCACGCTTGGCGGCTTCGGGCTCCTGCTCTTAGGCATTCTGGATTCGTCGTTTCTCTTCCTTCCGCTGGGCATCGATCTTCTGATGGTCGCGCTCACGGCCAAGCACCACGACCATATGTTTTACTACGCTGCCATGGCCGCGGCCGGATCGGTAATCGGCTGTTTTACAACCGATTGGGTGAGCCGCAAGGGCGGGGAAGCGGGTCTGAAGAACCGTGTCTCGCCCAGGCGGTTGAAATACATTCAAGCGCGGGTGGAAAAGAGCGCCGGTGTGGCGCTGGCTCTTTCTTCCGTCGCGCCACCCGGATTTCCGTTTACGCCGTTCGTCGTGGTGGCCGCCGCCCTGCAATATCCGCGTGCCCGGTTGCTGATTATTGTGGCCATCTTCCGGCTGATCCGCTTTGTAATTGAAGGGCTGCTCGCCATCAAATTCGGTCCGCATATTTTAAAGCTGGCAGAGATGCCGGTGGTCCAACACGGAATCGAAGCGGTGGTGGTGGTTTCCATTGTGGGTAGCGCCTGGTCCCTCTTCAAGCTCTTTAAGAACAGTACGAAGACGTCGTCCAGCCCGCCGCCGGTATAAAATAACTCGCATGAAATCTATAGCAATCCTGCTTGTATGCGCGGCAGCCGCAAGCGCCCAAAAAACGGAAATTCCCGCTCTGCTCACGCTCGCCAAAACTCCTGCCAGCCCGGCCTTCGTACCCGCCCTCCGCGATACGCTCACGCAAAAAGCGATCGATACCGGAGCCGCCGTGGCAGGCTACGGTTCTGATTTCCTCTTTGCCACTCAAGCCGCGACAGCCCCCGATCTTTATATCGACGATGTGCGCGCCGGCACCCTGCAACCCGTGCCCGGCAACGCGCAATTGTGGATGATGCAAGCCAAACTCCGCCCCGGCACGTCCCACAACTTTTATTACATGGTGGATGGCAAGCAGTTCGGCGGCAACCATGACATCGCCGCATTTACTCAGGATTCCTACGCGCAGGCAGGCGTGCCGCAGGGAACGGTCTCGGAAAAAATGGTGCACACCAGCAAGATTTACGAAGGGATGGTTTCCGATTGGTGGATCTATGCCCCCGCGCAGTACGATGCCTCAAAGCCCGCGGCGCTGATGGTCTGGCACGATGGGCAGGGCATGGTCAACCGCACCGCTCCCGCCAACGCGCTGAATGTTTTTGACAATCTGACCGCGCAGGGTAAGATCCCCGTCATGATCCAGGTTTTCATCGCTCCCGGCAAGGTCGGCGAAAAAGCCATGCGCAGCATTGAGTACGACACGGTGTCCGACAAGTACGCCCGCTTTGTGCGCGATGAAATCATGCCGCTGGTTTATGCCAAGTACAACGTGCGCCGCGATGGCTACAGCCGGGCCGCCGCAGGTAACTCATCGGGAGGCATCTCCGCATTCAACATGGCATGGTTCCAGCCTGACCAGTTCTCCCGCGTACTGATGCGCATCGCCAGCTTTGCCAATTTGCAGCAAAACCACCCGGGCGAATTCGATGGCGGCAATACCTACCCGTACCGTGTCAGGCGTGAAGACAAACGCCCCATTCGGGTATGGTCCGCGGATGGCACGGAAGATCTCGAGAACCCGTTCGGCTCCTGGCCATCGAACAACATCAACATGGCCAATTCACTCAAGTTCCGGGATTACGATTTTCACATGAGCTGGAGCAATGGCAGCCACAACGGCGCGCACGGAAACGCTGAACTGCCCGAAGCCATGGCCTGGCTATGGCGTGGGTACGATTCCGCGAAAACCTCTGACACATTTCCCCCGGATCCGGACGAGAAGGCAAAGCCTTTCTTCCGCGTGAAGTCATTCAACCGCTAAGATCTAGTGGATGGGGCTAACCGGTTTCCAGGCGATCGCCGACCGCCTGAACAGAAGGCCCGCCATCGTCATCGCGCTGCTTACAGTTCTGTTTGCGGGGCTGGTCATCCAGCCCATGCAGAAGATTCTTTGGCACGATGAACTGTTCACGTTTTACATAGCGAACTCGCCCACCGCGGCGAAAATGATCAACTCGATGGTGCACATCGATTGGCAACCGCCGCTTATTTTTGTCACCGCCTGGCTTTCGCAGCACCTTTTCGGCGTCAACGAATTCGGCACCCGGCTGCCTTCCACAATCGCTTTCTACGCCGCCGGTATTGGTGTTGTTTTCATCCTGAAGCGCCGCATCGGCGTGCTCTGGGCGTCCATTCCCGTAATGCTGTTTTGGTTCTCTTTTTATTTCAAGTACGCCGCCGAAGCGCGTCCTTACGGGCTCCTCACCGCATTCTTCGTTCTCTCCGTGCACTGCTATTTACGGGCCACCGACGAAGGCCACGTCACCAAACCACATTGGTATATCGCAGGTCTTTTTGCCGGCAATATGGGCATGATGCTCAGCCACATACTCGCCCCGTTTTCCATGATGCCGTTCGGTGTCGCGGAACTGGTCAGAACGTGGCAGCGCCGCAAAATCGATCTCGCCATGTGGTTCGCCATCTTGGCACCGTTGGGGGTTATTGCGATCTATCTGCCCATGATGCATTCATTTCAGCAGAACTTTTTCCCCTACATCTTTCAGGCTTCGTTCAAAAAGATCGCCATTTTCTACGCGAAAGCTTTGCGGTACGTCTGGCCCAGTCTGCTGCTCGGTGTGTTAGCTGCGGCCGCCGCCGCGCGCTTCTGGCCCAAGCGGCAGCCCGATCCTGGTGACCGGCCTACTTTCTCTCTCCCGCAGATCGCCTTAGCCGCGGCGCTTCTGCTGCCGCCCATCCTGGTGAATCTCATGATGATGCGCAGCCACGGCGCATTCTGGGAGCGCTACTGCATCACCACCGCGCTCACCCTCTACGTGGCTTGTTCCTTAATCCTCGGCTGGATCTCCCGATGGCAGCGCCCGGCAGCGCTCGCCGTTTTCATAGCAGTCTTGCTTGCCGGCCTGGGCCAAACCGCCGCAAATTACCGGCCGCTCCCTCCCCTTCACACCATTGAGACCGTCCGCCCGGACCTTCCGCTAGTGGATGCAAGTGGTCTTGCCTTCCTTGAGATGGATCATTACGAAAGACCCGCGCTGTTAAACCGGCTCTTCTATTTGACAGACCGGCAATCCGCGATCCGGTACGCCCACGCCACGCTGTTCGAAGACTTCGCTATTATCCACAACTATTTCCCCATCCGTGCCCACGTGCAGCCCTATATTGAGTTCGTGCGGCAGAACAAGCATTTCCTGGTCTTCGGGACACCTCAAAACGCGGAAGACTGGCTCTTCGATAAATTGCAAGCCGATCAAGCCTCCGTTCAGAAATTGCAGGGCGTAACCACTCCCTACCGGGACTATCAAGTCTTTGAGGTCACCCTTCCTTAACTCTGATACGATTCGGAATATGAGCCGTGTTGCCGCCCTCGTTTTCCTATCCCTTCCCGCCTTCGCCCAGCAAGGTTGGGTACAACTTTTCAATGGCAAAGATTTAACGAATTGGCAGGTGAACGAGAACAAAGATTCGTTCTCCGTGGAAGATGGAGCAATCAAAGCGCACGGGAACCGCAGCCATTGTTTTTACACCGGCCCGTACATGAACCACATGTTTAAGGATTTCGAACTGGAAGTGGAAGTGAAAACCCTGCCGGGCGCTAATGGTGGCATTTATATCGATACCGAATTTCAGCCCCAGGGCTGGCCCGGCAAAGGGTTTGAAGTCCAGGTGAACAACACCTACGTGTCTGATCCGCGCAAAACAGGCAGCCTGTATGAAGTGAAAGACAACAATAACACCGTAGCTCCCGATAACGAATGGTTCACCGAACACATCACGCAACGTGGCGATACCATTACCGTTCAGGTTAACGGCAAACAGATTGTGCAATGGACACAGCCGGGGAATTGGGACGGCGTGAAAGAATTCAAAGGCCGCAGAATCGGTGTCGGCACAATCGCGCTGCAAGGTCACGATCCGAAGAGCACCGTTTATTACCGCAACATCCGCATCAAACCGCTTTAAAGCGGTAGAGCCGGGCAGGTGACCATTCGTCGCCTGCCCGTCGCTCCACAAATTCTATTTCTTGTGTGTTAGCCGGTCATACCCAAACCCAGCCGCACCGCCGCTTAGCGCACCGATCGCGGCACCCTTACCTCCGCCAGCCAGCGCGCCGATTCCAGCACCCGCGGCAGCCGTGCCGGCCACTATCGCGACTGACTTTTTCTTAGAACGCCCGCGGCGTACCTCAGTCCGGTAAACGCGCCTGGTCTGGTACCGGCGCACGTGCCTCGTTCTGCGGGTTACGTACATGGCTTCATGCAAGTACGAAGAGCGTTCCACGGAAGGAGAATAGTCATACCGGTAGTAGGCGGTCGAATAATTTGGCAAGTTGGGACGGTACAGCGCATCCCGCGATTCCATCGTTGGGTTTCCAGTTTCGTGGGAACTTTGGGCATACACCGCTTGAGGTGGCTCCGATCTGTGCATCCAGGCGGCCGCGCCGCCAACGGTTGCCAGTGTTGCCATCACTCCTGCAACAACAATATGTTTCCGATCGCCAAATGGCATAACATTCTCCTGCATTCCTCCATTGCGTCTGTCGTGCCAAACCATGAAAACCGACCGAAACTTAATGTGAACCTAAAGCTCCTTTCACACCAGAAATTGCTTCTGCGTCTCCGGGTATCCGGCCAATTCTTCGTAAACCTGTATCCCCACTCCTCATAGAATCCATGGGCTGGGAAGTCGAGCGTATCTAATGGTACAGCCCTGCCCCGGCGGAGCGTGCCGCAGCCTCTACCTTCTCCATCAGCTTCCGGCCAGCACCCCACCAGACCACGCCAAAAGCCCCGCCTGGCACCGTCCCACCCTCTGCCACTACATAAACTTCCATTCGCGGCGGCTGATCCGGTTCCCTGGCATACAGCCTGCGCATCCTCCGCCGAACGCTCGGTGTTGCTGGCCGTCAATCTGCCACGAACCGCCAGATGCGATTCGTCGTTCACACCAGTCCGAAATATAATTTCAGCAGCCAACTGCTTACTTGTTTTCGGTAATTCGGGCAGCCTTCAACGCGGCGGCAACATGCGCGATCCGCCTGCCCTGATACCGCGCTACCGCAACGTCATCAGCCGTAGGTGGCGCGTTATTCTGGCCCGAAACAGTGGACGCTCCATAGGGGGTTCCCGCGCGGAACATAATCGGGTCGCCATACCCAAGCGGCACGATAATCAGTCCCAAATGCGCCATCGGGTTGTATAACGAGATCAGGGTGCTTTCGTTTCCGCCGTGCATGGTGGAAGTGGAGGTGAAGGCGCCACCGGCTTTCCCCACCAATTTGCCCTGGAACCAAAGGCCACCCAGCGAATCGATGTAAGCTTTCAGTTCGCTCGATACATTCCCGAACCGCGTCGGAGTGCCGAAGATAATCGCGTCGGCCCATTCGGCGTCCGCCTCAGTGGGCGCACCGTACTCGGCATTCATGCGGGCGCTGTTTTCCACCCAACCGGGGGCATGGGTCATCACCTCCGGGCTCACAATATCTGCCGCGCGCCGCAGGCGGACTTCCGCTCCGTTGGCGCGCGCACCTTCCGCCACTTCCTTGGCCAACGCTTCGGTGGAACCGTTGCGCGAATAAAACGCGATCAGAACTTTGGTTGCATCCATGGGGTAACAATATCAATAGAGAGCAAAGCGATTCGAGATACTAATAAGTTGCCGCGCCTTCAGATTCATAATGTTACGAAGGTGTACACTTCCGGCGGGCAACCCTTAACCGCGCTCGGCGGTGTCTCGCTAACAGTGGAAGCAGGAACCGTAACAGCGCTGCTCGGCCGGAGCGGATGCGGGAAATCAACCCTCCTGAAGATCGCCGGTGCGATGGATTTTGCCACGTCAGGAGAGGTTTTCATCGACGGCGAAAGCACCACGGCGCTCTCCGACTCGCGGCTCACGGCGCTGCGCCGCACGAAAATTGGGTTCGTTTTTCAGTTTTTCGAATTGCTGCCTACGTTGACCGCACTGGAAAACGTGGAATTGCCGCTCTTACTGGCAGGCTCCTCCCGCTCACGGGACGCCGCTCGCGAACGCCTCGAATGGGTCGGTCTGGCAGACAAGTTCCATTCGTACCCGCATCAGCTATCGGGCGGACAGATGCAACGCGTCGCCGTGGCCCGCGCCCTTGTGCACAAACCGTGTCTTCTGATCGCCGACGAACCCACTGGAAACCTGGATACAACCAGCGGTGCCCAGGTACTCACGCTGCTCCACTCCGCTGCAATAGATTTCGGCGCAGCGGTCCTGATGGCAACCCATTCCGAAGAAGCCGCCGGAATCGCCACCAACCGCATTTACCTGCGCGATGGGCAAGTCGTCGAATCGCCGAACCTGCTCAATCATGCACAATGATGCACAACGCTCCCTCACTTCGCACTGAAAACCTGCACAATCATGCACAACGCGACCTTACACCGCACTCGCCACCCGCTCAAGCGCCATGCGCACGCGGCCGAATCGCAAAACATGCACAATCCTGCACAACGTAGCGCCAGCCCATGGGCCGGTGCCTGAAAACCTGCACAATCATGCACAATGCCACTCTCTTCCGCATTCTAATCGTCCGCCCGCTCCTGCACGAACCGCTTCGCACGGCCCTCACGCTGACAGCGGTGGCCCTGGGCGTCGCCGTAGTCATCGGAATTGAGCTGGCAGGCAGTGCCGCTTCCGGCTCATTCGAATCCTCACTCACCACACTCACCGGCACAATCGACCTCCAACTGTCCGCCAACGGAGGCCTTGACGAAGCATTAATCGGCAAAATCAGCCAGCTTCCGTTCAATCTAAAACTTAACCCGGTAATAGAAACCCCGGTTCTCACCGCCCAGAAAATCTCAGCCACGCTATACGGCGTCGATTCCGTGCAAGTCCAGGCAACCCCCGGCACCAGTTCCGCTACCGGAAGCCAAATCGCGGTATCCGAAGCGCTGGCAAAACGTCTGCACATTCGCGAAGGCAACCCACTCACGTTACGCCTGCCGTCAGGCCCCGCCAGTTTCACGGTTGCCCCGCTCATCCCAGCCAAAGACGCCGAATTCCTCGCTCTCGATATCGCCGAGGCACAGCGCGTACTTGCCCGCTACGGCAAACTGGACCGCATCGAAATCACCGTCAGCCCCCGCGAGGATTTCGCTCAAGCCGAGCAAGCCATCCGTGCCGCCGCCGGCCCTGGCGTCTCGATCGACAAGCCCGGAACGCACGGTCAGGAAAACCAGCGCATGCTCCGCGCCTTCCGTTGGAATTTGCGCGTCCTCAGCTACATCTCCCTTGTGGTCGGCGCCTTTCTGATTTACAACACAATATCGGTTAGCGTGGTCCGGCGCCGGCCGGAGATCGGCGTCCTGCGCGCCATCGGTACCTCGCGCGCAGCCATATTCACGGTTTTCTTAACAGAGGCCCTGCTTTTCGGAATACTGGGCAGCGCTCTCGGTATCCTGCTCGGCCGCGCAATGGCGGAAGGCTTAGTCGGCCTCATCTCCGTGACAGTCAATTCGCTGTATGCGTCCAGCCGCCCCGCCGCTATAGCTCTCACCCTGCCGGTAGCCATATCAGCCGTTTTCACAGGGCTTGCCGTATCGATCCTTTCTGCCCTTGCACCCTCTCTTGAAGCCATGAGCGTCGTGCCAACCGAAGCGATGGGCCGGGGCTCCCGCGAGACAGTCTTCCGCAGTCACACAAAACGAAATCTGTGGCTGGCGGTGTTGCTCGCATTGCTCGGCAGTGCTGCCACCACGCGGGACGCCGTCGATGGCACGCCCCTGTTCGGATACGCGGCAGTATTGCTCTTCATCGCGGCCGCCGCCTTTTGCGCTCCCCCCTTGGTGCGCGTGGGAGTTGCGCTCACCTCGCCGGTGTTGCGCGGCGTTTTCTCCGCGGTCGGCCTGCTCGCCGCACGCTCACTCGTCACTTCTTTGCGCCGTACCTCAGTCGTCATCGCGGCCCTCGCCACCGCCATCGCCATGATGGCCAGCGTGGCGATCATGGTGGGCAGTTTCCGGGAAACGGTGATCGTCTGGCTGGATACGCAGTTGCGCGCCGATCTCTATATCCGCGCCGCCGGTCCCCCGCAGGCCGGTGTTTATCCGGCACTCCCCGCCGAGGTTCCCGCGCTTCTCCGCGCCATTCCCGGTATCGAAGCCCTGGATACGTTCACCGCGCTTGAAATCCGCTACGAAGGTCAACGCTCCTCGCTGGGCGCGACGGATCCGCAACTGCTATTGCGCTACGGGCGCCAGCGTTTCCTTCCGGGCCAGAATCGCGATGCCATCTTGCGAACGCTTGTCCGGTCGAACAACGCCATCGTCACCGAAGCGTTTGCCAGCAAGCACCATCTTCGTCAAGGCTCTCTGGTCCAGATCGCGCTAGGCGGTCAGCAGGTACCTTTGCGCGTGGCTGGAATTTATTACGATTACAGCAGCGAACGGGGCTTCGTGCTGATCGATCAAGCCACGCTCGCCCGCTATTTACCAGATCAACCGGTAACGAATTTGGCGTTGTACCTCGCGCCGGGCACTCCTGTCGAAAATGTAAGGAAAGCCGTGGCAGACCGCACAGCCCAATACGCCATCGATATCGCGCCGAATGAAACGTTGCGTGCCGGAGCCGTCGAAATCTTCGATAGAACCTTCGCCGTTACCTATGCTTTGGAAGCGGTTGCCATCCTGGTTGCAATGCTGGGCGCGGCAAATTCATTGCTTGCCCTGGTTCTGGAGCGCCGCGAGGAACTGCGTCTCCTGCGCTTTCTGGGAGCCGCAACACAGCAGATCCGAAACATGATTCTGGTGGAAGCCGGGCTTATCGGAATGCTCGCGAATGTGCTGGGCTTGTCACTCGGTTTTGCTCTCAGTTATGTGCTGATTTATGTGATCAATGAACAGAGTTTCGGCTGGACCATCCAGTTTCATCCGCCCTTCGCATTGCTCGCCGCGGCACTTGCATCGGTCTGGATCGTGACGATAATCTCGGCCATTTATCCCGCTCGATTGGCGGCACGCAGTTAGAAAATGGGCTGAAATCAGGCCCGATATGCCACAATAGAAGCTCCCAATACAACATGAGCACCACAACTACGCGCAATATCGCGATCATCGCACACGTTGACCATGGCAAGACCACACTTGTGGACGCCATGCTCAAGCAATCCGGAATGTTCCGTGCCAACGAAGAAACCGCTGACCGGATGATGGATTCTAACGATCTGGAGCGCGAACGCGGCATCACGATTCTCGCCAAGATCACCGGCCTGAATTACAAGGGCGTGAAGATCAACATCGCGGACACCCCCGGCCATAGCGATTTCGGCGGTGAAGTAGAGCGCGCACTCAAGATTGTTGATGGCGTCATGCTCCTGGTAGATGCCAGCGAAGGCCCCCTGCCGCAGACGCGTTACGTGCTCATGAAATCGCTGGAGCAGAATTTGAAACCGATCGTGGTGATCAACAAGATCGATCGCCCTGATGCGCGGATCCAGGAAGTGCTGAATGAGGTTTATGACTTATTCATCGATCTCGATGCCACCGAAGAGCAGCTCAATTTTCCGATCCTCTACACCAATGGCCGCGCCGGTATTGCCAAGAAAACGATGGACGATCCATCCGAAACACTGGAGCCGCTTTTCGACGCAATTCTAGAGCACATTCCAGAGCCGCAGGGCGAGAAAGACGCGGTTTTGCAGTTGCTGGTCGCGAACCTGGATTACAGCGATTATCTCGGTCGCTTGGCCATTGGCCGTGTTTTCGAAGGGACCCTGAAGTTGAACGACGAAGTTGGAATCGTGAAACTGGATGGTTCCGTCCAAAAAACCCGCGTCACGAAGATGTTTTCCTTTTCCGGCCTCCGCCGGGTGGATGAAACCATCGGCATTCCGGGCGACATGCTGGCGCTTGCGGGTATCGAAGGCATCACAATCGGCGAAACGGTCACGCACCCCGAAACCCCGATCGCTCTTAAGACCATCCAGATTGATGAACCGACCATTGCCATGACGCTGTCCATCAACACGTCCCCGTTTGTCGGACGCGATGGCAAACTGGTCACCTCGCGCAATCTGCGTGACCGCCTCAATCGGGAATTGCTGACCAATGTATCGATTCGTGTGGAAGACGCGGGCGGCCCCGATGCGTTCAAAGTGATGGGTCGCGGCGAACTGCAGCTTGCCATCCTCATCGAAATGATGCGCCGTGAAGGCCACGAAATGAGTGTCGGCAAACCCGAAATTGTCACCAAGAAAATCGATGGCGTCATTCACGAACCGGTTGAGATTCTGATTATCGATTGCCCTGAAGCCAACCTCGGCACCATCATGGAAAAAATGGGCACTCGCAAGGGTAAGATGACCAAAATGGTGAACCATGGCTCCGGCCGCGTGCGCCTGGAATTCGATATTCCCTCCCGCGGCCTCATCGGTCTTCGCAGCGAAATTCTGACCGATACGCGAGGTATGGCCATCATGAATTCGCTGTTCAAGGGTTACATCGAATGGCAGGGCGATATCCCCGCGCGCCCCAGCGGTTCACTGGTCAGTGACCGCGCCGGCAAAGCCACGGGCAACGCGATCTGGAACCTGCAGGAACGTGGAGACATTTTCATCACGCCCGGCACCGAAGTTTATGAAGGCATGATTGTGGGCGAGAACGCCCGCTCTGCCGATCTGGACGTCAACATCATCAAGGAAAAGAAGCTGACCAACATGCGAAGTTCCAGCGCCGATGAAGCCATGCGCCTGGTACCTCCCCGTTTGATGAGCCTCGAACAGGCAATAGAATTCGTCCGTGAAGACGAATTGGTGGAAGTCACTCCGGGCAGCATCCGCTTACGTAAGAAAGTGCTGAAAGCCAACCAACGATAGGCTGAAAGTGTGATCCGCGTCACCATTGCACTCTGTTGCTTAAGCGCCGCAATCGGGTGCGCCGGTCAAACCTTTCAAAGCATTTCTGTCTCTCCCGATGCCAACGTCAACGTGGTACTGGTCGATAGCACAGGCGCCAATGTGGCTCCACCCGTTTTAAAAGACCAGGTTTCAGCAAGCCGGCCGCTGCTGAGTCCGGATCGCCAGATAGCCGGCTGGTTGGTGGAAGAAAATCAAGGCAACTCCTACCCCATCGCCACCAGCTTGGTTCTCTTCCGCAACGGGCACATCGTCCAGCGTCTTGGCGATGGCATGATGGTCTACAAATGGGCCTTTCGGAACGGCAGCAGCCAAGTCGTGTTAGAGACGGGTACGGTTCACGGCATGCAAGGGCATCACATGCTGCTCTTCAGCGTGGAAACCGGCCGCCAGTTAAAGGTGTGGTCGGGCAAAGAGGGCCAGAGCCCGGAATGGGGCCGGGCGTTGAAGTAAGGCGCTAGCTACTTTACGCAGTCCCGTAGCGCTGGTTCCAGGTCCCGAAACTTCCACTCGAAACCTTTATCGATCGCAACGCGAGGCAGCACGCGCATGCTGCTGAGCACGATCTCGCTCATCTCTCCCATACCCGCTTTCAGCAAGCCCGCCGGTACTTGAAGGAACGCCGGCTTACCCAAAACCTTCCCGAGTGTCCGCGTGAACTCACTGTTGGTCACCGGCTTTGGAGCGACTGCATTCATCACACCCGTTACATCGCCTTCCAGCGCCCACTTCACCATCGCGGCCAGATCGTTCACATGGATCCAACTGGTCCACTGCTTCCCATCCCCCATCCGTCCGCCGAGAAACGCACGAAACGGCGGCAGCATGGCGGCCAGTGCCCCTCCATCCGGCCCTAACACCACGCCGATTCGCATCTTCACCACCCGCATCCCCAGATCCATCGCGCGGTCTGCTTCCGCCTCCCAGTCGCGGCATACTTCAGCCAGAAAGCCCGTGCCTCCCGCGGAGGTCTCGTCCAACTCTTCGTTCCCGCGCGAACCGTAGTACCCCACCGCGCTCGCGCATACCAGAACCGAGGGTTTGTGATCCACCTTCGCAATTGCATCCACCAGCCGCTTGGTCCCCAGCACGCGGCTATCGCGAATCTTCTGTTTCGCCTCGGCGGTCCAACGCTGCGCCACGGGTTCGCCAGCCAGATGGATCACGGCATCGTACTGCGTCAAGCTTTCTTCAGCCGGCTCCGCGCCCAGCGGGTCCCAATAGAACGCGCCCACGGCATCGCGAGTTTCCCGGCCCGGCTCACGGCTCCACACCGCAACGTAGTGGCCCCCCTGCAACAGCGTATCCACCACCCGCCTGCCGATAAAACCCCGGCCACCCGACACGATGCACTTCATATCCGCGTATGATCCTTTCCCGTCCGCTCCATCTGGGCGACTTCATCGATATAAGACACAATGTCGGTCTTGCGCTTCATCCCGTCATAGCTCATATAGCGAAGCTGTCCGAAAATGGGCCGCTCGCCCCACGGACGATCATGTAACCCGAAACACCACAGAATATTCGTGTACGTGTTCGGGTCGCGCCCGTCAAGGCAATACTTATCATGTAAGTAGATCATCAATTGCAATGCGTCGTCGTAAGTGGCGGACCACTCGATGATCTTCTTGCCCCAGTACATGCGGTAATAGCCGTGCACTTTCCCGCGCAGCAGCATTTCTTTCTGCGTAGCATTCCACAACTGATCATATGTTTCGCCATGCTCCATCTGCTTGGCGGTGAACTGCGGATCGCGCTTGTCTGAGGCGTGCTTGGCCATGGTTTTCAGGCACCATTCGGGCAGCGCGTCCAGGGTCTTCACATTCGGTGTAAAGTGCGCGAAGTTGAACGCAAGTTCGCGCCGGACAATCAGCTCTTCCAGATACTCACTCGCGATCAGCCCATGATCAGCTGCGTAGTCTTTGGCGCGCAGAGCGATGTGCAGGCTTGAGATCATGCCGAAATGCAAATAGGGGCTCATGTGAGACGTCGCATGCTTCGATGGCTCATTGCGCTCCTTGGCATAGATACGCAGATTCGCTTCCAGAAAGTGCTCCAGCAGCCGTTCCGCCTCGCTCTGCCCGCCGTGAAAGCTCAATGACGGCGCAACCGTGTGATCAATCTCGCAACCGGCCACCAGCTCCGCCACATTCTTCGGCGTCACCTGAACGTGCCACTCCGGAGTGCCGTCTTTCCACGCATGAACAAGCTTCACTTCCTCAACCGGATGCAGGTATTCCGGCAGCATCTTGTGAATTCGCGGCCTGATCGTATAGGCGCCGTAGTTGCGCTTTTCATGACGGCTCATCGGCACAATGCAGCTCGCGTCCACTGCATGAAAGGCGACCCCGATCTTCTCCGGTACGCTCGCGTTTGAATCGGCGCGATGAACACCGGATAGTCATCCGTCACCACCAACGCCGCATGCTCCGCAAGCTTGTAAAGGACATCGTTAGCATCGCTTTTGCGCTGCCTCAGATAAAAGCAATAGCCGATGCGGCGAGCCGCCAGGCGCTTCGCGGTATCCGGCACGCCCTCCACTATGAAGGTGTGGATGCGGTCGTTCGCGTACTGATAAGTGCAGCCCAGGCCTTCATAGACCAGCAGCGGTACGCCGCAGCGGTTCGCCTGCTCCGCGGCGTATTCCAGCGCTTGGTTCATGGGAACGCGCTGGTTCATCTGGCACCAATACAGAACGTAGCGGGCATCCTGCCGCACCGGTGCGCTGTTTAAAATCCGAAGACGCTCGTTCACTTCCACTACAATATCGTTAGCCACTGCTTGATCGATGAAAAACCGCCCACACGGGCAGATTCTTTTTGGCTTGGTGGCCCGCGAAGTACCATTTTCGCCGCCGCATCCGTCCAATCACGTGAGAAACTGCTTGTTCATGCAAAAAGCTATTCTGGCTCCGCTGGTGTTGTCGGCCCTGTTGACCGCAATCCTGCCAGCGCAAACACCGCAAAGAGAAACGCTGGAATATGCGGTGGAGTGGCACCTGGTGCCCGCCGGCCGCGCCCGTCTCTCTTCCGGGCCCCCGCCGTCTTCGGAAAAGAAGGCGCAAATGGAAACCAAGCTGCATTTGGAATCGACAGGTCTGGTCTCTCGCCTCTTTCATGTGAATGACGATTACACCGCGGAACTGAAGAGTAATTTATGTGCGGAGCAGTCTTTCATGACCGCTCACGAAGCTGGCCGGAACCGCGAAACAAAAGTGGTGTACGATTCCGCAACGCGTAAAGCCGCCTATCGTGAGCGCGACCTCACCACGAATAAGCTGACCTCACACGACACAGAGATTCCATCGTGCGTTCACGATATTATCGGCGGCCTGTTTCAATTGCGGACGCTTTTTCTAGAACCAGGAAAATCCACAACCATTCCGGTCAGCGATGGCAAGAAAAGTGTGATGCTGAAGATAGAGGCGCAGCGCCGCGAAGAGATCAAAACGCCCCTTGGCTTGCGCAAATGCATCGCCTACGAAGTTTTCGCATTCAATGATGTGCTTTATAAACGGCAAGGCCATCTGCACGTTTGGCTCACGGATGACGCGCGCCATCTGCCCGTGCAAATTCAGATCCGGATGCAATTCACCATCGGTACCATTACCCTGCGGTTAGATAAAGACGAGAAAGCCTGATGCTCTTGCTGCCACTGTTTTTACTCATGCAAGCCGCACCCGCGCCGGAAAGTGCAAAAGCCATAACGGAGCGAATCGGTCAATTGATGGAATCCACCGCGGCGGCAGTGCCGGGTTTGGTCAAGACCAGTGCTGTATTAGCGGAAACCACCAAAGCCACGCTTGTAAAGCTGCAAGCCGCACCCACCAACCTGCCGCTCAATTATGAATTCCTTCAGGAAGTGCGCGCTTATCTTGCTTTGGCGGATTCCATGCCCAAGCCCTACCCGCTGCCTGAAACGCCGCGGCGGCAGTTTGTGGAATTGCGCGACGGTGTCGAGCACCTTGAGACCGTGGTGCGTGGGTTGCTCGATCAGAACCAGCGCCAACTGCGCAGCCCGGACCGCGATAACCTCCAGCGGTATGCGGAGGCGAACGATCGCTTAAGCGCGCCCGCTGCGAACCAGCTTCGCGTTGTCTTTATGGGCGACAGCATCACGGATTTCTGGCGCTTGAACGAATATTTCACCGGGCGCGAGTATCTGAATCGCGGCATTAGCGGCCAGGTCACTGGCGAGATGCTGGGCCGCATAAAGGCCGACGTTTTGGACTTACGCCCCAAAGCGATTATTATTCTGGGCGGTACCAACGATATAGCCCGGGGCACGCCCGCGCGCACCATTCAAAATAACCTGGCGATGATCGGCGATCTGTGCAGCGCGAACGGAATCACGCCCGTGTTCGCCAGTATTCTGCCCGTCGGCGAATCGCGGCGCAATGAGCGTCCGCCAGCCATCATCACGCAGGTGAACAAGTGGATTCAGGAATATTGCCTGCGTAACAATTACGTCTATGCGGACTATTTCACGCCGCTTTCGCAAGCCGGAATGCTGGACCCCACCTGTTCGGACGACGCTCTTCACCCGAACGCAAAAGGCTATCGGTTGATGGCTCCGGTTGCCACCAAAGCGCTCGATCAGGTTTTGAATCAACAGAGCCCGACGGAACAAAAGAAGCGCCGCCGCTAGTTTTGTGTAACCTGCCGGGAGCGCGATGCGACAATAGCTGTATGCGGTTTGCAATGGCGCTGCTGGCTGCCACACTGGCGTTCGCGCAAGCGTCCATGCCCGTAGAAAAACTGGTCGAATTCGTCCGGTCCTCTGTCAAACTCAAGCTGCCCGATAAGCAAGTGGCCGCCCAGATCCACGCGATTCATCTTTCGGAAAAGCTGGAAGACACCAAGATAGAAATGTTGCAGGGTGAAGGCGCGGGCCCAAAAACGGTAGCCGCATTGCGCGAGTTGGGCAATGCTTCGCAATCGCTCGCTGTTGCCGCTCCCCCGCCCGCGCCGGTGGTCCGCAAGTCCATTCCGCCACCCTCTTATGCCGATCAGCAAAAAGTGATCGACGCCATGCGCGAGTACGCTCTCAATTATTCAAGCTCGCTTCCCGATTTCGTATGCAAGCAGGTGACCCGCCGCTACTTCGATCC
>Ga0123337_10002182_pt1 | contig 22740 bp, 19 predicted proteins | sample frozenSSSSmetaG_FD_89792 | JGI IMG/M metagenome (GOLD analysis project Ga0123337, IMG submission 89792) | Glacier valley bacterial and archeal communities from Borup Fiord, Nunavut, Canada, to study Microbial Dark Matter (Phase II) -... | ecosystem: Environmental > Aquatic > Freshwater > Ice >...
GCCCGGCCCTGCCGTGGCTGTTTGATTGTTCCTCCGCTCAAGCGGTCTTGTCAGCTCCTGAGGGCAATCTGGCAGCGAGCAGCTTGTCCACATACTTCGCGAGCATGTCCACCTCGAGATTCATGGATTGTCCGACTTTCGCCGCATGAAGATGCGTGTTCTCCCAAGTGTGCGGAGTGATCCAGAAAACCGCACCGTCCGCTGTGAGCTCGGCGATGGTTAGGGAAATCCCGTCGAGCGTGAGCGAACCCTTGTCGATGCACAGCCGGTGGATTTCCGGCGGCAGCGAAACTCCGACGATGTGATCCTGTCCGCTTTCCTCCAGCCGGGTGACGACACCGGTGCTGTCCACATGCCCCTGCACGAAATGCCCGCCGAAACGCTCGCCCACCATCATCGCGCGCTCCAGATTGACGATCGATCCGGTCGCCAGCGCGCCGAGCGAGGTCACCTTCAGTGTCTGCGCTAACAAGTCGAACGAGGTGCCGTTTTCTGCGGGATCCGCCACTGTCAGGCAGCAGCCGTTGATCGCCACGGAATCGCCTAGCGCGAGTTCGCTGGCGAACGGGAGATCAAGGGTGAGCCGCGCCTGTTCGCCTTTGGATTCAAGCGAGAGAACGGTTCCAGGGGCTTCGACGAGTCCGGTGAACATGGGTCAGGGGTGGGGAATGGGTTGTTCGATGGCGGGCGGCTCCGGCGGTTGTTCCTTTGCCGTGCCGTTGGGCAGGATGATGAAACAGGCGTAAACGATGATCGTAGGGACCAGCGCTCCCAGCAGAAGTCCGAGCGGTGAGACGCCATCCTTGAAATAGCGCGAGAGTATGCTCTGCCCGGCCGGGTTCGGCGCGTTGGCGATCACGGTCAGGCCGCCGCCGGTGACGGCCCCCGCGACCACCGCGTGTTTCGCTGCGAGCGAGAGGCCTTCGACTTGTGACGCCAGATAGGTGATCGCCGCGTTGTCGTTGAAAGCGGTTAGTATGGTTGATCCAAACATCAGCGCCTGGTTCGGCAGCGCCATGATCACCGGCGCGATCCACCATGCCTGGCAGCCGCCGTGGACGACCAAGCCTGCTAGAAAAAAGCCTACCAGCAGCGGGCTCTTCAGCGAGATCCGGTTCTGGTGGTGGCCGGTGGCGTTCGTAAATGCCATGAAAAACAGGAAGCCGCCGATGAACAGCACCGGATAGTGCGCCGTGTAAACCGTCCATCCGAGGAACGCGAGATGGACCAGCGTGATCGACACAGGAATCGAGTCTTCCCGCTCGTTCCACGCGGGTTCCTCGACGATTCCGTCCTCGTTGCCGTCCGCGATGTCGGAGATTTTGAAAAGCGCCTTGCGGAAAAACAGGAAATAAAGCCCGCAGGAAATCAGGATGCCGATGAGCGCCTTCCAGCCGAAATGTTCCAGCATGAACAGCGAGTCCCAACCCCATTTCCCCGCCACCATCAGCACCGGCGGCGCGGCGAAATGCGTGAGCGTGCCGCCCACGGAAATGTTCACAAACAACAGGCCAAGGGTGCCATAAGCCAGCATCGGCGGCGGATTGAATTGATAGAAACGCTTGGCCAGGATCAGCGCTCCGATCGTCATCGCCGCGGGCTCCGTGATGAACGAGCCTAGTACCGGCGCGATGATCAGCACGCTCAGCCACCACGCGGCGGGCGTGCCCTTGCCGAGCGCCGCCGCCTTTGACATCAGAATTTCCGAAACCCGCAGCACCGGGCGGCTCGCGGCGATCGCCATGATCACAAACACAAATAGCGGCTCCGTAAACACCCGGTCCTTCGCGATGTAGAGGATGAAATCATGCCACGAGTGATAGTAAACCGCCGCGCCTGCCAGAGCGATCACCCACATGCCGAACACCGCCTCCACCTCGCCGAGGTAGTGGAGGAGCGTGGCCTTGAACGAAACCGGTGCCACTCCGTCGGGATGCAACTGGTCGCGCACCCCGCGGCGTTTCAACTCCTCCTCATGCTCGTGCTCCAACTTGTGCGAGAGTTTCGTGAACGAGCTGGCGGCGAACGTATGGAGGATCGCCAATAGGAAAATCACCGAAGCAGCGACGTTGAACGGATCCGCCTTCGCGCGGGCCGTCAGCGTTTCCACGATGCCGCCTTCCGCCGCCGGATAGGTTTCGAGCGGTTTCGGAAATGCCGCGTATTGCACGCTGCCGTCCGCCAGTTTCGGATAGGAAGCCTTGTCGTGTGAATCCGCCGCTGCGGACAAGACCGGCGGCAGCAGGAAAGCCGCGATGGCGAGCAGACGGAGGAGGGACTTGATGGCGGACACGACAACGGAGTCTAAAAGGCGCGGGACGGGAGCAGCAAGAGTAACTTGGCGCGGTGAATTTCCAAAACGCTGGACTTCGCCGATGGGAAAACGCTATGCACTGCCCGGTGATCCGCTCCTCCCGCCTCCGTGCGTTTGCTCCGCTTCTCCTGCCAGTCGCTGTATGTCTGTGTCTGGTGGCCTGCTCGTTTCCCTCGCTGTTGATCGCGAAAAAAGTGATCGGATTTCTCGTCCTGCCGTCCGGACTCGTCTGGCTCGGGCTCATGGCACTCGCCTCCTGGCCGGGACTGCCGCGCTGCGGTCGGATTTTTGCCGTGCTGGTGCTTTGCGTTTACACGCTCGCCGGAAACTCCTGGTTCGGCGGCTGGCTGTTGGGAAAACTGGAGTCGCCCTATGTTTCGATGGCCCACCCTTCGGAGCCTTTCGACGCCATCTGCGTGCTCGGTGGTGGATCGTCCGCCACGCCCGCCGGCGATGCCCAACTCGGCCCTTCCGGCGACCGCCTCATCGTCCCTGCAAAGCTGTTTCTATCAGGGAGGGCCCAACACCTCGTCGCCAGCGGGCTCAGCGTCACCGACATCGGCGGCAGCCGATCCATCGCGGACGACACCGCCACACTCTGGATCGCGCTCGGCATTCCGGAGAGTGCCATCACCCGTCTATCAAATCCTCGCACCACCTCCGAGGAAATCCGGGCCTACAAGGAACTCATCGCCGCGAAGTCGTGGAAACGTGTGGGAGTCTGCACTTCAGCCTGGCACTTGCGGCGCGTGGAGAAACTCTGCCGGAAGGAAGGTATCGCTATGACCCCGGTTCCCGCAGATTTTCTATCATCCCCGCAGCCGTGGTCGCCGATGTATGCCATCCCGCAGTCGAGAGGCTTTCAGAACGTCCAGAAAGCGCTCTGGGAATACCTCGGCAGCGCCACCGGCGGGTGATCTTCAAAGTCATCGGGGGATGTTTCGAAATTGTCACAAAGTTTCCATTTGCTTGAGTCGCCCGACCTTCAGCCTTTAGTAAATCCATGGGTGTTTCCTCATCCTTGCCTCTGTTCCGGCTATCTTTGTTAGCCACCCTCTTGATCGGCGCTGGTCCCTGCGTGTCAGCTGCGGGGGAGCCGCCGGGGCAGAAACTTCTCGGTTTTGTCGGTTCTAACACTCTTGGTGAGCATGCGGTCCCAGAGCTTGCGAAGGCCTTTCTGGAGCAGGAAAAAAAAGCGACCGACGTGAAGATTCTGTCAAAGGGGGAACTCATCCACATCACCGGCACCGTTCCCGGCACTGGCCCAGTCTATGTGGAAGTCCACGCCATCGGCTCCGGCGATAGTTTCAAGAGCTTCCTTGGAAAATTCCCCCGCCTCAAGGAACCGTGTGATATCGGAATGAGTTCCCGCCGCATCACGGATGCGGAGGCGGAAGACATCATGGAAAAACTCGGTAGCGATTTTTTCAACCGCGGGAAAGAGCCCGGCAGCGGCGCGGAACATCCCGTCGCCCTCGATGGACTCGCCATCGTCGTCCACGAGAGCAATCCGCTCGGCCGGATTTCTTTCAGCGAAATCAATGCCATTTACTCGCGGAAAATCACCGATTGGAAAGACCTCCGCGAGTGGAAAACTTTCGGCGGAACCGAGCAAAGCCTGCCCATCGTTCTGCTGCGCCGGAAGGAGCCCAGCGGCACTTTGGACTTCTTCAAGCAAATGATCGCCCCGGACGCCGCCGCCATGGCGGATGAGAAACAAGTCCAAGCCTTCGTCAGCAGCAGCGAGCTCGCCAAGCGCACCTCGGAAGTCAAGGGAGCCATCGGCTTCATCGGCGAGAGCTATGCGACCGTGCCGGGTCTCAAGCGGCTGCAGGTCTATGACGATTCCCCTTCCATCGGCATGGATGCGGACGCGGCGGTTTTCCCGGATCGCGCCGCCGTCCGCATGGGCATCTATCCGCTATCCCGCTTCGTCTATCTGTACGCCCGGGAGGCCGCGTTCAATCCCGAGGTCAAGCCATTCATTCAGTTCGCTCTCAGCGAGGCCGGGCAGACCATCATCGCGGACATGGGCAATCTCGTGAAAATCGAAGGCACCCATGATCACATCACCAAGATGGACCGCACCCCCGCCGAGGCGGCTTCACCCGTTTTCCCGGACGCCGCCAAACGCAAGACCCGCATCGTGCTGCGCATCTCCGGCTCCAACACCGTCGGCTCGGTCTGCGCGGTGAATCTCGCCTTCAACTATTTTTCCATCGTCACCCAAGGTGCGAAAAAATCCCCGTCCATCGAAGACCACACCATCGAGTTAGAAACCCCGGAAGGCGAAAAAGCCCTCGCCCATGATGTGATGTGCGATGTCGATTCCGATGGCACCTGGGAAACGATTTCCATCCGCCCCACCGGCTCCAGCGATGCCTTCCGCGATCTCGCCCGCGGCGCTTGTGATATCGGCATGTCCTCCCGCCCCATCAGCGGCACCGAGCAAGGCGACCTGATGGCCGCCTGTGGAAATCTGCTCGATCCTGAAGCACAGTTCGCCCTCGGCCTCGATGGGCTCGCCATCGTCGTCAGCCCGGACAATCCGTTGGAAAAAATCACCGTCGATGAACTCCGCCGCGTGTTCCTCGGGGAAATCACCAGCTACGCCGCGCTCGGCGGGCCAGACCGCCCCATCCAGCTCCATGCCCGCCCCGAACGCTCCGGCACTTACAAATTCTTTTCAGACGCGGTCCTGCTAGGCCGCTCCATTTCCGGAGGGGCCAGGCGGCATTCGGAAAACACCGCCGTCGCCGAGAGTGTTTCCAAAGACCCGAATGGCATCGGCTTCGTCCCCATGACCCATGCAGGTCCCGCAAAAATCCTGACAGTGGGCGACTCGAAAACCTCCTATTGCGTTCCCACCGAAGACACCGTCCGCCGAGGTGAATATCCATCCGCCCTCTGCCGCTATGTTTATTTCTACGTCCCCGCTGCCGAGCCGCAGAGCGCCAGTGCGATCGCCCGCAGGAATTGGCCGATCGCCCGCGAGTTCGCCGCCATGAGCCAGACATGGCGCGGCCAGGCCATCATCGAGAGCAGCGGCTTCATCGCGGAGACAAGCACTCTGGATGCCTCGGTCAAGGTCCGCCGCATGGAGGGCGAGGCTCTGCCAGACTACCTGCGGCGTCTCGGTGAGATCGAAAGCAAGGTCCGCACCGGCAAGCTCCAGCTCCAGCCAAAGCTCACTCAGGACGAAGTCTGCCCCCAGCTCCTCTTCGAGTTCAACGAATGGTCACTCACGCCGGAGTCCACCAACATCATCGATAAGAAACTCACCTCATGGCTCAAGATGAACCCCCAGATCGCCAAATCCGGCCTCATCGCCGAAGGCTGGGCGGACTCCGTGGGCAGCGATGAAGCCTGCAAAAAAGTTTCCCGCAAGCGCGCCAAAACCGTAGCCAGCTACATCTCCTCCTCACTCGGCGTCACTGTCAGCCCCAGCGGCATGGGCAAGTCCTTCAACCCGCCTAACAACACCGAGGAAAACAAGCAGAAGAACCGCCGCGTCGTGATCAAACGCGTGCCTGCGGAATGACGGAGCCGGCGCGTCTCGTTTCGCCAGCGTCGCAGGCAGTGCGGCCGGCTCCATTGCCAGCAGCGCTAAATCCATTGCCAGCAACTCTTGCTCCATTGGCAGCAACCCGCGCTCCATTGTCAGCAACCCGCGCTCCATTGCCAGCAACCCGCGCTCCATTGCCAGCATCCTCCGCTCCATTGGCAGCAACCTCCGCTCCATTGCCAGCATCCTCCGCTCCATTGCCAGCAACCTCCGCTCCATTGCTAGCAACCTCTGCTCCATTGCCAGCAAACCCCACCCTATTGGCAGCAACCCACTGATTTTCAACAAAATCCACCCATCCCACCTGCTTCAAACCCTCTGAGCCCCTCCGCGACCATTTGCTTGCTCCGGCATAGCGAAGCGACGACGAGCGCCTCAGCGGTAAATCCCCCTCATGAATCTGACAATTTCGTCACCACCCCGCCTAACATCCTGCTTGTCACCTCCCACCATTTCTCCAGCATCCGCAGTGTCATTACCAAAGAAATCACCATCCACCATGAGCACTCGCCGTAAATTCACCTTCCCCTTCGCCACCCTCACCAGTTCCGCCACCCTCCTCGGGAAGGCTCTCATCGATCCCGCTTACAAGGACGCCATGACCGTGCGCCTCGGCGCGGACTTCATCACCGCCTTCCCCTTGAAAATCACCGCCGTCACCGGCGGAACTGCCGCCCAGAGCGGCCAGACCGGCGATCTCTCCACCCTCACCGATCAACAGGAGGCAGATTTCAAGGAAATGGAACGCCTCGCCGCCGGAGCGCGCCGCAGCGCCCGCCTCGCCTCGCCTTTCCCGGCCAGGACACCCTCCTCAGCGCCGAGTTCCAGGTCGGAGAAGCCGATTCCAAATCCATCTCCGCCACCATCGACCGCGCCCGCCTCACCCACGCCGCTGCGGTGAAATACGCCACAGACCTCCAGGCCAAAGGCTGGATCCCCGCCGACACCGCCGCCCTCGGCACCGCCGTCGCCGCCCTAGCGGAAGTCGCCCCCGAGCAGGACAAAGCCGAGGACGACAAAGAGGGCCTCACCAACCAGAAAGTCATCGACGCCAACGCCCTCTACGCCGACTGCCTCACCATCCAGAACGCCGCCCGCCTCCAATACCCCGCAGGCACCGACGCTGCCGGAAACGCCAAAAACATCACCGAGCGCGCCCGCTTCCTCCTCGAAGAATTCCCCCCGCGCAATCGCGAAAAACCCGACGGCGGTACCCAAGGCAACACGCCGCCAACTCCAGCCGTCCCGTAGATGGCTTCATTGTTTAAGAATATACGCCAAGATTAATGGTTCATCCCAATCTTCTCATGACAGAACCTGAAATCGCCCGATGGACCACTTACGGTAAAGAATTACATAAGTTCATCCGCGACCCCAAAAATGGAATGTGGCTTGAGGCAACTCAGTATCTCGATCCGTCAGGTAAAAACCATCACATTCCAGGAGCTGCATTTTACCTCACTTCTGGACGCTATCGAGGAGAATTTATCAGCATGTGGGAAATGTTTGATCATGCAACAGAATTCGATACCTGCATCGATATGCTAGTCGAGCGGGCTGAAATGATCTACCATAAGGAACGAAGCTTCAATACCATTGTAACTTGCACGCATACTGCACGTGAGATTGTGCGCCACCTGCGGCCGCGACTGGGAGTAAAACTTCGCCATGACATCGAAGTCAGCGAATTCGGGCACTATCCACATGACAGCCCAGACCAACTTGAGAACAATACCTTCCGTTCAAGACGGGTTCTCATTTTTACCGATGTCATGGCCAGTGGCACATTAGTCCGCGATATGGCGCTAAGCGTCGCCCGGACTGGTGGCGAAGTTGTTGGCATACTAACGATCGTGTTATGTGACGAGGAAATGTCACGAAAACTAACTCCTCAGGGGACTGTGGCTATGGATGTGGAAACTGGCATAGAGGGACGGCGTTCTGAATTGACGTTGCATGCACTCACTGGCATTGAGGTGGTCGAACTGAAAGAAGGGGATTTTGACCCTTCTCGGCTGCGGAAGATTGACTTCGTAACTGTTTTTCCCGAAGCCCCCACGTTTCTAGAAGAGGAACCAAGACAAGCAGACAGCAATATACCAGAGGAGGATCTGATTCAGGCCCGCTTCTTAAGACATGAGATGCAGGTTCATTTTCAAGAGACGGATGCGCTCATCCACGGTCACTTCGCCAGCGACAATCGACATTTTACACTTGGCGTGCGAATTAACAAACTACTTACAAAATCCAAAGTAGCAGATGAGATCTGGCAGCGGATCAGGAAGGATTGTAAAGGTGAACCCGATCAGGACCTTGCTCTGATTTGCACCTTCAAAAAGAATAATCTTTTATTCACCCACTTTGTGAGGGATCGCCTGCTGGAGGAAGGGCTTGAAGTGCCCTACTATGTGATGAAACGAGAGCTGGGGGATTTTCCGCACTTACATCAGGCCCTCTATCCCCACACGCACAAGGTCACAGGAAAATCCGTGATTTTGCTTCGTGCTACTGCAACTACCTCGGAAGAACTGCGTTCAATTGCTGCACTTCTTGCGGCGGAGAACGTTAAAAGAATTACGGTTATTTGTCTCGTGAACCGGATGGGGAAGTATACCGTTAGTTTTGTTCGAAGGGTCAAAGAGTTGGTCACCACCCATCCCGGCATCGCCGTTTTCAACTTCGTTCAAATCTATCACCTTACCGATCTTCGAACGGATGACCTGGCGGAAATGCAACGCCGAGCGGACAGTGTTCTGGACCGCTACACCCGTGTGACAGAAGTTCCTTACTTCAAATTTCTTGCGGAAGATTTTCGTGAGGCGATGAACCCTGTTTCCGCAGATACTGTCGATTTTGACGCACCGCAGAAGAATGATTTAGCGCGTATCCTAGCTGATCTAGTGCATGAAATGAGTGAGCATCGTATTGACAACCTGCTTGCTCTGATACGTCGGCAGGAGAATGAACTTGGCGCATCTCTCAAGGAAATACCTGAGGGAGAGATTTACCTCCCATTGGCAAGACTGATCATCGCTGACGTTGACTACATCCGTCTTTCCAAGAATCTCCACATCATCATGAAGTGCTTACATGAACGATTGGAAGACCTGCGGTCCGAACGTTTTGATGAGGAAGAGGAATTCCATCGTGTCTACAGTTCAGGATTCAGCTGGGACGAATTTGAAAGTTCACCTTCCTGCCAGCGGATTATTGGCAATTTATATATAGAAACCCAACTCATCTTCTGTTTAGCACTCTTGAGTCATTTTGACAAAAACAATACTACGGTAGAGTCTCTCCTAGAGGACGTGCTTTTCGGAAATCGAACTCTGGAACAGTGGCGGAAGCATCCCCTTAATCTCCGCTATCACTTTAGAGAGCCGAAAAGTTACTGGCTGTCCTCGTTCATGCTCCATGCGATTCATCCAGATTTTTTCACTCATCCTAACGGTGTTGCACGGCGTCTTGATGTCGCACGGTGGCTACAGGTTTGGTTTGATGACCTGCTGTCGGATCTGCCTCCTAGTGCTTACATGGCTGACAATGGAGAAACATTATTAGAGGGGCAGATTTGGGACATGAAAAACCATTTGCTATTGGAGTTAGGTGCATATGCTCGTGGTCTATGGCATCAACGCATCAGGTTCTTGCACCATCACTTGCTGCACCGCAGTGAGGGACACAGTCCTATCTGGACGGCCTTGAAGAGTCTAGAGACCGATTACGAAATATGGTTGGAAACCTCGGGTTCAATTGACCTGATCCTGCGCCTACCCCGGCATTCTCAAGAAGCACTGAACGCGGCCATGACACTCCGGGAAATCGCTCAAGCCGCGCATCATCTTTCAACCTATCCCAATCATGAAGTAAGCGAGGCGCTCAAGGCTCAATTCGGCAATCCCAATATTCGCGATTCGTTTGAACTGGCTACCGTCTCACCCTTGATCGAGTGGATCAAGAACCATCAGGATACGCCGCCCGCTGATGAGGAAGACTTTGAGGAATTCAAGAATCTTGTCTGGAAAGTCAAACAAGTGGTCTTTGACGCTGCCTGCGCTTTGCGCACCGGTTTGTTTCATTTCTGTGTTCCGTTGGATCAAGTCTTGATGGATGCAATGTCCAGTGTAAATCTCCGCCTTGCAGCTGAAGGGTATACTCAGGTATGGATCAAGCAACTCGACCGCCTCAGATATAAGCAAGGCAATCATTCGTATTTAATGCTATGCGAGCCGCATCTGCTTCTGGAAGTGCTTCGCAACCTGCTTTCCAATGTGCGCTACGCGGTGGACGAAGATCATAAGCAAGATCTCAATAGCGAGCATATCCGCCTCCACATTGAATCACGGATCGACAAGCTCCCAGAGCCTGAAGGAGGCGAACACGAATTTATATTCCTCGTTGTAGAGACTGAAGGCCTCTCCTACTCAGAGCGGACAGAGGGCGGAATCCAAGTAGGCGGAACCTTTCGTAGCCACCAAGCACGCATCATGGAGTTTGGCGGAAATTTATCTATCAGTGATGGTCTTGATGCCAAAGGTTCACGGGCGGAACTCAAACTTATTTCACGCATCAATTACAATGGCATCGCTGAAAACTAAACCACAAATAAAAAATGAAAGCACTCGCTTGGGATGATGAGGCCAACGCATCGGATGTATCACTTCAATACATGCGGCGTCTGAAAGACGAACTGGCACGAAACGGGATCGAAGTCGATCTCGTGGATGACTCCACTGAGTTTATCAGAAAACTACAGGAGGAAAATCACGACCTGTATTTAACTGACTGGGTCAATAAACAAACTATCAACGCTGCGGATTCGAAAAACTTCGGCAGTTTACTGCTCAACGCGATCCGACGTGTGAACAAGGATAAACCGATTTTCGTAATTTCCCGGCATACCAAGAAAATTGATCAGATGCTTCTGGATATCTCACGTCCGATTTTTCTTAAAAGCAAAGATGTGAGTGCTTCATGGCTGGCCTACGAAATCATCGAATCGATGCGCGATTTAGGTCTCATGGTGGATCGCAAAAGAGTCTTCATCATCTATGGTCATGACGCTAAGGCCGATGGCACTCGTCAGGCCGTGGAAGATTGGTTGAAAAGTAAGGGTGCAGTGCCGGTATTATTGGAAACTAAGCGGTCTCAGCACGGCATTTTTCCCGATTTGATGCGAGAGATGCAGACCTGCGCAGCTTTCATCGCAATCTGCACGCCGGATGACCTTTGTGAGGCACAGTTGAATCCAGACTCCAAATGGGCCCAACCTCGCCAGAATGTTCTGTTTGAGATGGGCATGGTCTTCGGCCTAGCCCGAGGGCCGCAAAAGCTCACGGTCCTGCAAAAGCACGTCGATGGGCGCCCCGAAGAAATGGCACGTCTGCCTTCAGACTGGGGAGGTTATCTGACGATGCGATTTGCAAGCAACGTGAATCAAATTCTTCCGGATTTGGAAGCACGGCTCAAGACATTGGGAGTTACCCTAACTTGATTGGGAATGAATGGTACCAGTTCTGAATGGCGCTAACTTAAGCGCTGTTTCGGAGGGATTTTGCGAGCGGGGCGGGCACTTGGACATCCCAAATCCTCCTTAAGTTAGCGCCATTCGGGTCAGTTCTATCGCTTTAACATTAATGGGATCAAGACTCACCGATTCAATAAAGCTCAGACCAACCGAAATGGACGGGACTCTCTCAGGCTCTCGCGGCGAGGTGATCGGAAGTCGCAGTCGATCCTCCCCTGTTTCTTGAGTTCCAAAAGAACGGGTGAGGAGTGACGGGGAAGCATGGCCTGCCCCAAGCAGAAGCGGTAGATGTCTGCCTCGCTGAGCAGGCTGCCATCCAAGAGGGACTTTTTTAGGGAAGCTTCAAACACTTGCACCTTTTTCGGCTTGGCGAACATGTCCATAGCGAGGAAGGGTGCGAGATCACTGAAGTCCTCGCGATTGAGATCGTAGTCCGCTTCGCCATTCAGTTTGTCCTTTTGCCAAGCCACGGTGAGAAACTGCTCCATGCCTTTGGTGCTGCCGCTGCCGAAGATCAGGCTGTAGATGTTCTTGCCTTTCATGAACGAGAACGGGGCGAGGTAATACTCCACGCCCTTAGGGATTTGCGAACGATACCACTCGATGAGGGGTTTGTGGGCGAGGTAGTGATCCTCCGCCCGTTCCAGCTCGATGTATCGCCTCACGGTCGGATGGTCTGCGAAGCGGTGAAGATGCTGGGTGGAAACGAAAAACAGGATGTCGGTGACCGGGCAGCGAGTAAGCGTGGCAAAGACTTCGGAATCAATCTGCTTGAAGCCATATTGATCGAGCACCACGAGGCAGGCTACGTCTCCGCTTTGGAGGATGGGTTTGTATCTTTCAAAGACGGTGGCGAAGTCTCCGGTTTGAGGATTAAGGCGCAGGCCTGGCGGAATCAGGGATCGCTCGTTGAAATAGGTCGTCAGCGATGCAATCTTGTCTGGATCCGCATCCGAAACCGTGAGGGTGACTTGAAGGTTCTTGCTCTGAATCTCCGCCCAGCGGTTCCGTATTTCGGCAAGGAGGAGGGTGGCGCTTCCCGGTGTGCCTTCGCAATCGCGACCCCGCCCTGCGAAGAAGTCGAAGACGTGGATGCGCTTCCAAATAGGTTCGGGGGGCGCAGTGAAGACCGGCAACCAGGCCCGGGCGTAGAGTTCGAAGAGCTGGAGCTTGGTCAGCGTGCCCTCATTGAAGGGCTTGTCTTCGATTTCCTCCGCAGGCATGTGACAGCGTGGTTAGGTGGTTTGGAGGAGTTCGACGGCTTTCAACAGCGCTTCGCGTTTCTCATCGGGAGTCCGCAGGCGGGTGCGTCGTGGTTTGGGGAATTCATCCCAGGTCCTGCCGTTGAGTTCGCGGCCGGCCTTACTCTTCTGGACTCCGCCCCATTGTTTGAAAAAGAAGGGAATGCGGGCGGCGCGGCATTGCTGCTGAATCGATACGACCCATTCCTCTTTCAAAGGTCGGGCACCGGGGCCGCTCTCGCCACCGACGATCACCCAGTCGATGCCACTGAGGTCGAAGGTCCCGAGATCTTCCAGGAGAGGCTCGATGGAGAGGAATTTCATGGCGGCACCGGTGCGGCGGAGAGCATCAATGCGCGGCAGGCCGTGGCGGCGGTTCTCGACGGTCACGCCCCACCAGATGTGCTTGGCGGCTGCGGCGTCCTTGAGCCGGCGGGTGAGAAGCTTTTCCAAGCGCTTCGGGCGCTTTGTGAGAATCTGGTAGGTGTGCCAGTCGGCGAGACGCATCACCGCTGCAATGTCTGCGATGTATTGTTCCGGGATTTCCTCGTGAAACAGGTCGCTCATCGAATTGACGAAGATCCGGCGAGGGGTGGACCACTTGAGAGGGTCGGCGAGCTTTTCAGGGACGAGGCGGAGGTCGAATCCGAACTCAAACGGATGCCCCTTCACTCCCCGCCAGCGTTCGGCGAAGGTTTCCGCGTAGCAGTGGGCGCAACCAGCGCTGACTTTGGTGCAGCCGCGCACGGGATTCCATGTCGCGTCTGTCCACTCGATTTTGGAATTGTCAGCCATGGGAGGTTTCTAGCGCAAGGGGAATGCTTTGGGAAGGTGAAATACGTTGGGTTCTGCAAGTGGGTGATTCGTTTGTGGACCTTAGTTGTTCCCCACGGAGCAACATCGATCACCTAATGTTAACCGCCAAATGCGAGGAGTTTAGTTATTCACGAAGGTTGGAACTTCGTCCCTAGCCAGTGGATCCGCTGGTCCCACATCATCCCGGGACGGGCAGCTCGCCGGATCAAGGTGCGGGATGGTGCCTTGCGATGAGAAGGGGTTGGATTTTCAGCCGGTGACTGAGAATCATGAGGTGATCCCCACCGCGGATGATGTGGTCGATCTTTTGCCGTGAGATGGGAAACACCGGGTCCTTGTCGCCGTGGATTTGGACGATGTCGGGATGGAGGGGTGGGCATTTCCATGTCGCGGCGTTCTGGCAGGCCCAGCGGATGAACATGGCATCGGCCACACGAAACATGGCGAGCGCACGGCGGCGGGTGCGGCTCAGGATGAAGGGAGGAAAGGGCAGCTTTTGGAACATTTGCCAAGGGATGAATTGGTTCACGGGGCGGAGCTTGCGCAGGAGTGGCTGAATGTGGCCGGAGTTGGTGCAGGAGGAAACGAGGGTGAGCTTGGAAAGCGGCATCTGCCTTGCGATTTCACACGAGATCATACCTCCGAGCGAAACACCGATGAGGCTGTCTCCCGGCTGGATGCCATTTTCAGCGATGAGTTGAACGGAGTAATCCGGCAGTCCCATGCTTGTCCGGGCAGGCGCGGAGTACTCGACCGTGCGGGTGGGAAAGGGAAACTGGTAGTCGGCGAAAAGGTCTGAGGTGGCACCCAGACCTGGGAGGAGGAAGATAGATCGTTTGCCAAAAATAATCTCCGAAACCTCCTTCCGCTTTTGCGACCAAGGAGGAGTCCGGAGTTCGCGCTTTAGCATGATCTTCCCGAAGACAAGCTGAAGCTTGAACTCCGGGCTGTCGCTGGATTGGTGGCACGCAATCCAATTACGGCACTCAATTTTGGCAAATGGTCTAAACAGGAGGCGAAGTTAAATATTGTTAGTTTTTCAGGGGAAGCCACAAGCTCTCCTCGAAATAGCGGGGAATGGTGGGGGCGGGATTTCGGGCACCATTCAGGCGACCTGACGTTTGCCGATGAACATTCCGTAGTGCCAGATGCCAGCGTAGGCGGGGTGGCGTTCATCGACGAGCGGCTCGAGTGCGGCGCGGGATTCCTGCCAGAGGTGGCCTTCCATGCGGACGTGGTTGACTCCCATCCAGCGGCGGAAGGCCCCGGAGCGAGTGTGGGAGAAGTCCACGATGGCGAGCATGCCTCCGGGGGCGAGGTCCCGCTTTGCGGCGTGAATGGCCTGTTCCCAGCCGGGATTGAACATGGAGAGGGCGTAGGAGAAGAGGACGAGATCGTAGTTTCCGCCCAGCGGGGCATCGTAGGGCTGCTGGATGAGCTTGACGCCGCCGGCCTTGCGTCTCGCGATTCTCAACATGTCTGCGGAGAGATCAATGCCGGTGATGTCCGCCTGGGGGAAGATGCGGCGCAGGCTTTGGAGATTGCGCCCGGTGCCGCAGCCGACTTCGAGGATGCGCCGGGGGCTGGAAACGGTGGCGATGCGGCGCAGGATGCGCTCGCGCCCGAAGAGAAACGTCCAGCGCGTGACGTCATAGATGCGCGCGTGGACGGCGTAGTAGCCGTGGATGGAGTCGTTCATGCGATGACCTCCGCGAAATGGGTGCTGCCATAGGTGCCGACGCGGTCGAGGCGATGCGCGGCTTCGGTGACTTCCGGCTGGAAACGGAGGCGCTCGCGCACTTTCGCAGGGACGAAGCTGAGGTCGATGCCGGCGGAGCGCATGAGAACCCTGGTGCCGGGGCGGCTGTTCGCGAGGATGAGTTCCCATTCCTCTAGCAGGGCCGCCGGATCGTTCCAAGCGAGCCAGTCCTGGTGATCCAGCAGGACATAGTGGGAATAGCAGCCGGGGTTTTCCCGGAGGAAGTTGGATAGGGTGCCGGTGTGGGGTTTCAGGCGGCCGATGCGCTGCATGAGGGCTCCCTGGTTCTCGCGGCGGAGATAGTTCGGACAACAGTGGAGGGTGTAGGAACCGGTGATGTAGATGCGCCAGAAGTAATTGTCTTCGATGGGGAGCTCGGTCATGACGTGTTTCAATTTATCCTTCACGTAGCCGGTGAGTCCGCCCGGATAGGATGAATCGATAAGATTGATCTGCGGGCGCGGGACGCCTAGCAGGGTCATGAGCGCGGGCTGGCGGAAAAGCCAGTTGCTGAAACTGCCCCAGACTTCCGTTTCGATGAGGGAATACGCCTCGCGCTGTTCTGCGAGCGTGCGGCAGTCCAGGAGACTGGTGGCGAAGTTTTTGATATTCGGGCGGAGCTTGAAGAGGGCGTTCCCCATGACCCAGGCGGCGAGGCCGGAAGTGCCATGATAGTAGAAGGATTTCTTGAGGCTCCGGGGATTGAAAAAACCGATCCGCTTGTCCCAGAAGCGTTGCGAGGATTCGCTGAGTAGGTGGCGCACGCCAGCATAGACGGCCTTGTAATCCACGTGGGAGCCGATGCCGAACATTTCGAAAAGATCATCGAAGTGATCGCGGGCGATGAGTGCCTGCTTGAGCTCAAGGAGCGCGTTCTGGCGGTGGTTGACATCGATGGAATGGATCTGCGCGGGGTCGTCCAACAGATAGTCCAGTGCATTGCATCCGGCGCTGGTGATCATGACAACGGTGCTGTCCTGATCGATGGCCATGAGCTGGCGGTCGATGCGGGGATCTTCCCAAGCGCAGTTGTAAATAAGGTTCGAGCCGTGGACGTGGCGGAAGAGCATGTCGTGAGCGGCTTTCTGACTTTTGGCGATCTGCTTCATAGGTGGTTGCTTCGGTTGAAACGGGCTGCAGATAGTGAAAAATCCATATCGACGGAATGTTGACGATGATTGATTTGCAACAATCTCGTTGGAAATGCCTCCCTTCAAAGTGGTCCAGGACTTCAATCCGTTCTTCAGAAACATCCAGAGCGGACTGAAGTCCTATACGACTTTTGGCACCAGCCACTTTTCGCGCTTGAACCACGTTTCCTGGCGCTTCGCATACTGGCGGGTGGCGGCGTTGATCAGGTCTTCGCAGGTGGCGCGGTCGATCTCTCCGGTTAGGAGCGAGCGGACCTCGCGGAAGCCAATGGCTTTTTCGCAGTTGGACGAAATCGCGCTCATGGCGGCGACTTCCTCCAGCGCTCCGCCGTCCAACATCGCTTTCGTCCGCAGGGCGATGCGGGCGTGAAGGTCCTCACGGGTGCGCTGGATGACGATGCCGCGGAGTTTCGAAGAAATTTCGGCGGTTTGTTTTTCCCAGCCGTCGCGTAGATCGGAGGCCTTTTGTCCGCTGAGAATGCAGATTTCCAAAGCCCGTGAGACGAAGCGCCGGTTTTGTAATGCGGTGCGGGAGGCTTCGACGGGGTCCAGAATGGTTAGTTTTTCGACGAGTTCTTCGAGGGATAGTGAATCCATCTCCGCACGCAGCACGTTGTCTCCTGTTGGAAGCGGCGCGGCACCGTGGGTGAGGAATTTTAGATAGAGTCCGGAGCCGCCGGTGATGATGGGGGTCTTTCCGCGTGATTGGATTTCAGCGATGACGGGCTTCGCGAGTTTCACATAAAGCTGCGCGTCGGCGGATTCGGTGGGCTCCAGAACTCCGTAGAGATGGTGGGGGACCTGCGCCCGCTCGTCCGCCGATGGCGCGGCGCTGACGATTTCGAGGCCATGATAGAGTTGGAAAGCGTCGGCATTGACGATCTCGCCATCATGTTCCCTAGCCATCCCGATGGCGAGGCTGCTTTTCCCTGAAGCCGTTGGGCCGCAGATGTAGATGGGCTGGAGCGAAACGGAAGTCATGATTTCCGCGCTTCAAGATTCCGGCGGGCGGCGGTGATCTCCGCTGCGAGCGATTTTAGTGTCGCTCGTTTTCCTGAGTTGCCAGATTCGAGCGACACTGTCGCTCGAATGTTTGCGGAAGGGAACGTGAGATAGAACTGCCGGAACCGACCGGGATTGAAGCGTGAAAAACCCTTGCCGAAGCGGTCGGTCAGGTCAGTGGCCAGTCGGAACAGAATCTCTTCCCCATACTCCGCGCGCTTCTTTCCGCCCTGCTCGAATTCCACGCTCCGGCGGCCGATCTCCCAATAGGTCGCGGTCATCACCGCGTTCACGGCGCGGGCTGATGTACGGCGGGCGGTTTCCAGCAGTTCGGCGATATTGCCGATGAGACCGGGGTAGTCGGTGGCCGATGGCTTCGCTGGGACGGATTTTTTCATGGGCTTCGGGCGGGATAAATCCCGCGCTCCAGTTTCAGAACGGGAACTTGCCGCCGCCGAGGCCTTTCATCATGTCCTTCATGCCGCCGGCACCGCCCATTTGTTTCATCATGGCGCCCATCTTGCCGGGGGATTTCATCATCTTGCGCATCTCGCCGAACTGTTTGATGAGCTGGTTCACTTCCATGATGGTGGTGCCGGAGCCGGCGGCGATGCGCTGGCGGCGCGAGCCTTTGATGATCTCAGGCTTGGTGCGTTCCTTCATCGTCATCGAGAGCACGATGGCCTCGGTGCGTTTGATTTTTTTCGTATCGAAGGCACCGGCGGGGAGCTGTTTCTTGATCTTGCTGAAGCCGGGCATCAATCCTAGCAGGCCTTCGAGCGGACCGAGGTTCTGGATCATTTTCATCTGATCGAGGAAGTCGGTGAAATCGAATTTGCCTTCCTGCATGCGCTTCATCGAGCGCATGGCGTCGGCTTCGTTGACCTTGTCGGCGACCTGCTCGACCATGCCGACGATGTCGCCCATGCCGAGGATGCGGTCGGCCATGCGGCTGGGGTGGAATTCGAAAAGCTGGTCTAACTTTTCGCCCTCGCCGGCGTATTTGATCGGCTTGCCGGTGACGGAGCGCATCGAGAGGGCCGCGCCGCCACGGGCGTCGCCGTCGAGCTTGGTGAGGATGATGCCGGTGATGCCGACGGCGTCGTCAAAGTGTTGGGCGACGGAGACCGCCTGTTGTCCGGTCGCGGAGTCGGCGACTAACAAGGTTTCCTTCGGGTTGACGAAGGCGTGCAGGCGCTTGAGCTCGACGATGAGCTTCTCATCGATTTCCTGGCGGCCGGCGGTGTCGAAAATGAGGACAGTGCCCTGTTGTTTTTCCGCCCAGACAAGGGCGTCCTTGGCGACCTTGACGACGTCGGTCTCGGTGGCTTCCGGCGTATAACAGGGGACGTCGATCTGTTTCGCGAGCAGGGCCAACTGGTCGATGGCGGCGGGGCGATAGAGGTCGCAGGCGATGAGCAGCGGTCGGCGACCTTCTTTTTTCAGGCGGTTCGCAAGCTTGGCGGAGGTGGTGGTCTTGCCCGCGCCGTTGAGGCCGCAGATGAGGATGCGGGCGGGCGGATTGAGGTCGAGCGGGGCCTGGTCGCCACCGAGCAAGGCTTCGAGCTCGTCGTGGAAGATCTTGACGATCTGTTCGCCGGGTTTGATCGACTTGAGCACGTCCTCGCCCATCGCCTTTTCCTTCACCTTGGCGATGAAGTCCTTGGCGACGCCGAATTCGACGTCCGCCTCCAGCAGGGCGATGCGGATGTCACGAAGCGCGTCGGCGATGTTTTTTTCCGAAATGCGGCCGACGCCACGGAGGTTGCGGAAGGTTTTGTCGAGACTGTCTGAAAGTGATGAGAACATGGTTTTGAGAGATGAGGTGTTTATCAGTCGCCGTCGGGAAGATAGGCGGATTCGAGATCGATTTGGAAGGACCAGCGCAGCGGGACTTCGGGTGCCTTTCCGGCGGCGTCTTTCCAGGAGATGGAAACCTGGCAGGTCGGCAGACGCAGGCGGCGGTTGACCATCCACGAGAATTTTCCGGTTTCAGGAACAAAAGTCGCGGGGACCTCGCCGAAGCCGGCTACTTTCATCACCAGCGATTTCGGGTCGAGATCGGGGACGGTGGAGAGGTCGGCGGAAATTTCCGGGAGTCTGGAATTGATGACCACGCCGGGCCCGGGCGAGACGGGAAACGGGGTAGTCTGCGGCGCGGCGGAGGCGGCTCCGCCCGCTGCGCCGGGGATGCTCTGGCCGTCACGGAACGAGGTGGCGAGCTCGAAGGTCTTGTCGTAATTGCCGAGGATGATGTAGCGGGGGAGTTTTTCGTCCGGCAGTGATTTCTTCACCTTGCCGGGCAGGACGGTGAACATGAAATCATAGCTGAACTCCTTGCCGAGTGTTTCCATTTCCTCGGTGAAAAAGCCGCCGGGATAGGCATAGGAGCCGACCTTGGTGGAGAACTTGGATTCCAGGAAAATCTTCGACTCGCCCATCTCCTTGCGCAGATAGGCGTCGTAGGCGACGGGGCCCTTCTTGCGGTAACTTTTCACCGTGACCGGATAGGGATGGCTGACGGAGTGGCTGCCGATGCTGGCTCCGTGGGCCATCATTTCCTGGATCATCTGGATGGTCAGCGCCTTGCCGCCGCCATCGACGTAGTCCTTGTAGAGGAAGATGGTGAACGGGTAGCCGAACTCCTTGAGCACCGGATAGGCGTCGGTGTAAACGGACTTCCAACCGTCGTCGAAAGTGAGCAGGATGGATTTTTCGGGAAGCTGCTTGGCTCCTTTTTTCCAAGCGGTGAAATCCTCCATGGTGATCACGGTGATGCCGAGCTGCCGGATCACCTCCATCTGCTTGCGGAACTTCGAGGTGTGGATCCGCATCGCGGTCTCAGGGGCGGATTCGGAAAAATCATGGTAGCCGATGACCGAAACGCGCACGCCGTCATCCGGCACGCCGGGAGTTTCCGCAGGGGGCGCGACGGGCACGGGGGCGTCCTGCGCCCACAAGCAGGCGCTGGCCAGAAAGCTGAAAATCAGGGCGAATCTCGTCATCGATGACGGGAGCGTAAGCAGGGACGCGGATTTTGGAAGTCCCAAGACGCGCGGGTGGATTTATCGTGAAAGGCCCGGAATCCGCGCCGGCTGTCAGAAACGGACTGTGAATTGTCCGGCGGCGAGGTGGGAAATGGCGTCATCGGTGTGGTCCTCGTGTTGCACGGTGTATTGGAGTTTTACCTGCATTTCCGGCGTGAACCGGTAGGTCACGGCGGCATCGAAGCGGCCAATGTCGTTGCCCCATGGCACTTCGCCGCCGTAGCCGTCCGGGACGTCGCCGAAGACCTGCTGGTTCCAGCGCAGCGCGCCCGCGAGGCTGGGCGTGAACTTGTATTTCGCCTCAAGGTAGTAGCCCAGCGTGTCCGCGTTTCCCACGTTCGGCACCTCGAATCGGGCCTCATACACCTCCGCCCAGATCTGCCAGTGGCCCCAGGAAAATGAGGCATCCTGCCCCAGAACCATTTGTTTGAAATCCCCGATGTCGGTGCCGGCGGGCAGGCTGTGGCGCGCCTCGCGGGTCAGGTAGGCACCCTCGCTCGCGGAAAAACCGAACTCCCAAGCCATGTCCGGCCGCCACGAAATCCGGGTGCTCACGGTGGGATTGCTGAATCCGCCGTCGGTCGCGTCCCACGATTCGGGGCGCGACGACAAGCCCGCGTTCTTGATTTCCGCCGCGTAACCGAACTGGCCCAGCTTCCCGGAAACCGAGAGTCCGGTGCAGTAGGACGGCCCCCAGATCACCGGATTGTATTCATACTTCTCGCCCGGCGGATAGCCTCCGACAAATTCCTCCGGCGACTGCGGCGCTTCGGCGTCGTAGATGCCGGTCACGTTTTCGTAGATCAACGGCGCACTGATGAACGGATTTTCCCATGACCCGTGTCGTTCCACTTGCTTTCCCACCACGGTGGCGAATCGGCCGACCTGCAGGTTGAAGCGGCTGTCCACCCACGGCGTCCAGCGCGCCGCATATTCCTCCAGGCGGGCTTCCAGTGAGCCGTCGCTGGGGTCGAATCCCTGGTCCACCCGCGCCTGCGAGAAAAAGTAGAGCGCCGGGCCTAACTGGGAATCGAAAAACAAGCTGAGCCGCGGATTGAACAGATGGTTGCTGTCCGTGAAGATCAGGCCGGGGGCGCCGCCGGTGAACTGATAGTATTCCAGATCCAGCAGGCCGCTGATCCTCGCGCGATATTGATCGTCGGTGCTGGAAAAAGTAAGCGCGTCATCCAGCCGGTCCATGAAATCGTCACCCCGCGCGCCGACAGCGGTCAGCGCGAGCAGTGCGGCACAGATCGGGCGGCGGATCATGGAGAAGCAATAGATGGAGCAAGCCGGAATGAAACCTCAAATTCCGTCCACGAGTTTTCGGAAACCACCAGCCGCAGGTCGCCGCCGTGGAGCAGTGCGAGTTCGCGGGCGATGTTCAGACCCAGTCCGTGACCGGGAATGTTCTCGCCCACCGCCGCCCGGTGGAAGCGCTCGAAGACGTGTTTCTGCCCGTCCTGGGGAATTCCCGGCCCTGAATTGCCGACGCGCAGCAGCAGCCTGCCGCAATCGGTGCGGGCGCTGATCGAGATGGTGCCGTGCCGCACATTGTATTTCCACGCGTTCTCCAACAGATTCTGCAGGATCATGGAAAGGTAGCGTTTCTCGCCGAGGACGTGGAGGTCCGGCGGCACATCCACCGTGATGTTGAAATCGGCCGCTCCGGGCACGACGCTCAGATCGTCGGCCAGGGAATCGATGAAACGGGTGAGGTCGATGTCCGTCATCTGCAACTCCAGCCGACCCGCGTCGAGGCGTGATAGAAGGAGCAGGTCGTGGATCATGCTGGAAATCTTGGTGGTCTGGCCGATGAGGTCGGTGATCTCCTCGCGGATCTCCTCGGTCACGCAGGGTGCGCGGCGGATTTCCTCCAGCCCGGCCCGCAGCACGGTGATCGGAGTTTTCAACTGATGGGAGGTGTCGGCGGAAAAACGCATCGAGCGCTGCAGTTCCACGCTGGTTTGGGCGAGCGCGGCTTCGGCTTCTTCGCGCTGGACCTCGCTGCGCGCCGAGCTTTCCGCAAGCTGCTCGACCGGCACCGCGAGCCTGCGCGCGATGAGGTGGCTGGCGATTCCCGCCCCTAACAATAACAGCGTCCCCCCGCCGAGGATCTGCCAGCGCAGGTTCCGCTGGTGCTCCAGCGCCTCCGCCATCGGATAGACGCTCACCTCGTAGGCAGGCGGGAAAAGCGAATCCGGATTGAGCAAGCGGCTGATTACGAGGTGGGGCTCGCCGCCGATTTCCGCCTCGAACAACGAATCCGTCGGCGCGCTGCGGATCGCGGATGCGAGTTGCGCGTTTCCTTCCGCCGA
>Ga0123337_10002183_pt1 | contig 22737 bp, 21 predicted proteins | sample frozenSSSSmetaG_FD_89792 | JGI IMG/M metagenome (GOLD analysis project Ga0123337, IMG submission 89792) | Glacier valley bacterial and archeal communities from Borup Fiord, Nunavut, Canada, to study Microbial Dark Matter (Phase II) -... | ecosystem: Environmental > Aquatic > Freshwater > Ice >...
AATTATAATACTTAACTCTGATCGATAGCTTTCCAAACTTTTTAAAAACAAATAGCCATCAAGCATTTACTAATTGAATTTTCGTTTAGCTTAGAAATAATCATTAAAACAACCTTTGATGAATAACTCTGCAACTGGTTGCTAGTGTCATGTAACAGCTAATGTGTCGGATAAAGTCTTCCTCACTTACGAGTAGGCAAAGGCATTTCAGCCTAAGCCTACTCGACAATGAGGAAATGAGGAAGTTTCAGGCTCGGTAGGATGATTGTTATTTCACTCCAAATGTCGTCCTAATGGCTGTCATTTTTGCAGATGCCACAGGTGTCCTATTAGCTGTTACACGACACACACCTGACACTGATAAAAGAACTTGAAATGGCATGGATAAAAAAAGTTGTCTCACGAGTTGTCTCACAGAAAACAAAAACCCTTGCAAGCTTAGTGCTGCAAGGGTTTCATTTTTGTAATCGTGACCCAGCTGGGATTCGAACCCAGGACCCCATCCTTAAAAGGGATGTGCTCTACCAACTGAGCTACTGAGTCATCCTTATTGTGATGCCTTTTTGTTAAGGCGCTGCAAAGGTAACCGCAATTTCCTCTTTTGCAAATCATTTCTGCAATTAAACTGCACTAATCTGAACATTTTATAAACAACCAATTGTTAGCTTAATAGTTAGGGTGCCTAAAAAATTTAATTTAATTTTGCATTTAATAAAATTAAAAACTTTCGGTGTGAGAAATAAGGTAATAGTTATAACAGGCGCCTCCTCTGGGATTGGGAGGGCGTTGGCCAAAGAATTTGCTTCATTGGGCTCGAAATTGTCATTGGCTGCCCGTAGGACAGAACTTTTAACTGAACTAAGTGCAGAATTGCCGGGAACTGAAATTCTTATTCATACCACCGATGTGAGCAAAGAAAACGACTGCCGCACGTTGATGGAAGAGACCATTAAAAGGTTTGGCCGGATAGATGTATTGATTAACAATGCCGGCATTTCAATGCGTGCTATCTTTGAAGATGTTGACCTGAAGGTGATCCGTCAACTAATGGATGTTAATTTCTTCGGAACTGTTTATTGCAGCAAATATGCTTTGCCCTACCTACTGAAAACCAAAGGCAGCCTGGTAGGCGTGATATCCATCGCGGGATATGTTGGATTACCAGGGCGCACAGGCTATTCGGCTTCAAAATTTGCCATTCGCGGATTCCTGGATACTCTCAGAATAGAAAACCTAAAAAAGGGTTTGCACGTATTGGTGGCTGCACCAGGGTTTACGGCTTCCGAAGTAAGGCGTGTGGCACTAACAAACGACGGTTCGCAGCAAGGAGAAACGCCACGCGACGAGAGTAAAATGATGTCGTCAGAAGAATGTGCCCATCACATCGTCAGGGCCATCAAAAAGCGCAAACGTGAATTGATACTTACTTTTGTGGAGGGTAAACTGACTGTTTTTTTGGGAAAATTCTTTCCTTCATTGCTTGATCAGTTAACTTACAATCACATGGCCAAGGAACCTAATTCTCCATTCAAATAAAAAACAACTATAAAATGATTGTTACTGAAACCAAAATCAGAATTTATTACCAGGATACCGACCAGATGGGCGTTGTTTATTATGGTAATTATGCCCGCTATTATGAAATTGGCCGTACCGAAATGATGCGCGATTTGGGATTTACCTACAAAAAAATGGAAGAGCTTGGGATCATGCTTCCGGCTCGAAGTTTGAATATAAATTTCTTTAAATCAGCTTATTATGATGATTTATTGACAGTACGCACCATTGTTGATACGATTCCAAAAGTAAGGTTCCCAATCAAAACAGAGATTTACAATCAAAAAGAAGAGTTAATCAATTCAGGAGAAGTTGTGTTGGTATTCTTTAGTGCAATTACCAATAAACCGATTGGAGCCCCTAAATTCTTCATTGATGAAATGTCAAAATACTTCGGGAATGATTTTAAGGTTTGATAAACGAAACAAAAAAAAACAATTGAGCAATATGGAAATCTATCCCGCATTATTTTATATTTTTAGAATTCCTAAAAACCAATTACAAAATGGATAAACTTGCAGTTCAAATCCATGTTGATCACCCCCTTATGATGAAATGATCAATAAAGATAAAATTACTTCGTATGAAATATTCCTTGCACGGGGCGGGAGAATAGAGATCATTAAACGAAATAAGGATTTGGAAGTAATGGGTGCACCTGCGGAGAAGCCTAAAAATTCGTTAACTTTGACGGAGATTGAAAGATAAGGTAAATATGCGGCAATACATTAAACGCATTTATAGATTATTAACATCATTCAATATATTATTTGCCTATAAAGAACATTATTTCATTGGCGCTAAATCATAATCAGATGAAAAATAGACACACACAGAAGACATAGAACCCTTTTAACAATTTATCCTATATGCCTAATTATTTGATGCTATAAAACAGCAACAAAAACAAATTAGAATAAGAAAAAAATAACCACAAAGACATTTAGGACAAATAGTTAGTTTGTTTTTCTATGTATCCTATGTGCCTATGTGTTTAATAAAAAAAAATACATGAAAACAACTTTAGCACTTTTTACATTGGTCATTATTAGTTTATCAGCTATGGCACAGGATTTTAAACTGAAGGTATGGCCAAACGGCGCCCCCGACAGTAATGGCATGACTCAGCCCGAAGAAGTTTTTGAGGGTAAGCGTGTACGCAATGTTTCGGAAGCCGAATTATACGTTTATCTACCCAAGCAAGGCATCAATACTGGTGCTGCCATTGTTATTTGCCCCGGGGGAGGATATGGAATGGAAGCGATGGACCATGAAGGTTACGATATGGCTGCATGGCTTGCACAACAGGGGGTAGCTGGTATTGTTTTGAAATATCGTTTACCTTATGGTCACCATCAGATTCCTTTGGAAGATGCCCAGCAAACCATTCGGTTGGTACGCCAAAAGGCGGCTGAATGGGGAATTAATTCCGCTAAGATAGGCATAGCAGGTTCATCAGCTGGTGGCCATCTTGCTTCAACGGCAGGCACCCAATTTGATTTGGGCAAACCTGATGCAAAGGATGCTATTGAAAAAATAAGCTGCCGTCCCGACTTTATGCTGTTGCTTTACCCGGTAATTACATTGAATGAAGAGTTTGGACACATGGGTTCGCGCACCAACCTGATTGGAACAAGCAACAAATGGGAATTAGTGGAAAAATACTCAAACGAGTTGAATGTTACCCCTCAAACGCCCCCCACTTTTCTGATCCTGGCAGATGATGACAATGCAGTCCCGCCACGCAATTCCATCGAATTTTACATGGCCCTGAAAAAATTTAACATACCGGCCGAGATGCATATCTTCAGCAAAGGTGGACATGGCTTTGGAATGAACAAAATTAATCAGCCGATTGATCAATGGCCCAATCTATTTGCACAATGGTTGAAAGCACAGAGAATTACTATTTAATGGTTGGATGGTTGGATGATAAATTGGTTTAATTTCACATCATGTACTCAAATACACACCCTGTTAATGTTCTAAAGTTCTGTCCTCGTTGCGGATCCAGTCGTTTTCCTGCAACAGGCAGCCGGTCCTTTGAATGCAAAGATTGTTCGTTTAATTACTACATCAATTCCTCGGCAGCAGTGGCCGTATTGCTATTTAACGAAAAGGGAGAATTGCTCCTGACACGCCGGGCCTTTGAACCTTATATGGGCAAACTTGACTTGCCGGGAGGATTTATTGATCCGATGGAAACTGGTGAAAAAGCTGCTGTTCGTGAAATTCAGGAAGAACTAGGCATTGAGATTCATTCGCTGCACTATTTCGGTTCCTATCCGAATGAATATGTCTTTTCCGGATTTTCGGTCTTCACACTCGACATGGTTTTTCTGGCCAAAACTGAAAGCCTGCACCAAATGACGGCTATGGATGATGTTGCATCCTTCGAATTCATTAAGCCACAAGATGTTAACTTAGATGAATTGCCTTCGATCTCAATGAAAAACATACTTAAAGAACTTATCCAACGTGAAGGAACTTATTGAAAACCGCATCAGCAACCTCAGAATTGAGATGCAGAAAAAAGAACTGGATGCATACATCATTTATGGTACTGATCCACATTTGAGTGAATATATCCCTGCCTACTGGCAGACACGTCCCTTTATCTCAGGATTTACAGGTTCGGCTGGAATGGTAATTGTCAGTCTCACAAAAGTAGCATTGTGGACTGATTCCCGATATTTCCTTCAGGCTGAAGAACAATTATCGGGAACAGGTATTGAGTTGGTTAAAATGCGTGTAACAGGGCAACCCGAGCCAGCCGAATGGTTAAAAATGAATCTGGAAAGGGGATCAAGTGTAGGCACCGATGAAGGATGTATTTCTGTCAATCAATTCAGACAATTTGAAAGCAGATTGAGCCAATCAGGCATCCTGCTGAAGGAGTCAGGTGATTTATTGAAAGCTATATGGATCGACCGCCCTACCCTACCCGATTTTCAAGTCTATGAACATGAACTGAAATATGCCTGCACCGATCGGAAGTCCAAAATTGAAACCATTTGCAACGAATTGGATCGTTCAGGCGCTCAAATTCAAATCATTACTGCTTTGGATGATCTTGCATGGACTTTCAACCTACGAGGCAGCGATGTGGAATGCAATCCTGTATTTATGGCTTACGCCTGTGTTTCCAGGAAAGAAACCATTCTATTTATTGAAAGCAAAAAACTTTCTGCTGAACTTAGAAATAAACTGGAGGCAGAAGGAATTCAAATAAAAGCTTATGATGAATTATTCAACTTTCTAACTCTATTACCTTCAACAACAACTATTCTGATTGATCCTGATAGAACCAATCAGGCCATCCTTAAAAGCCTTCCCGGTTCATGCAAAGTAATTGAAGGTCTGTCGGTACCCTGTAAACTGAAAGCGATTAAAACGGAAGACGAAATTCGGAATATTCGTCAGGCAATGCGTAAAGACGGCGTTGCGATGCTCAAATTTCTATTTTGGCTGAACAATAACCTTGGCATAATCCCCGTAACTGAATATACAGTGGCTGAAAAGCTCAATGAATTTCGTGCCAGACAACCTGAATTTAAAGGTATTAGCTTTTATCCCATCGTCGGATACAAAGAGCATGGGGCTATTGTTCATATACATGTTACCGAAGCAAATGCCCTGGCCATTGAACCCGATGGCTTCCTTCTTTTCGACTCAGGAGGCCAATATCTGGATGGAACTACTGATATTACCCGAACCATTGCACTCTCTGAATTGACCACTCAGCAAAAAACTGATTATACATTGGTTCTAAAAGGAATGATTTCATTGACTGTGGCCAAATTTCCTGTTGGCACCAGAGGTTATCACCTTGATATTCTGGCACGTAAAGCCTTGTGGCAACATGGATTGAATTACGGACATGGCACGGGGCATGGCGTGGGCTATTTTCTGAATGTACATGAAGGCCCGATGAGCATCCGTCAGGAATTTAATGACCAGGCCATTGAAGCTGGCATGGTAATATCCAACGAACCAGGACTTTACCGCTCTGGGGCATACGGTTTGAGAACCGAAAATATGATTGTTTGTTTGAAAGATGAATCTACTGAATTTGGAGACTTTCTCCGGTTTGATACCCTCACACTTTGCCCCATTGATACCAAAGGGATTGATAAAAGTTTAATGAATCCAGAAGAAATCAATTGGTTAAACTCCTATCATCAAAGGGTTTTTGATGAACTAGAGTCTTTAGTAACTGGTGAATTAAAAGTATATTTGAAAGAACTTACAAATAAACTAAAATAGTATTCAGAAAAATTAATAGTGACCTCTGGCAGTTTCAATTTCTATCGTATCACTTTCAATATTTACACTGTAAACCAATCGATTAGCAAGCATTATTCTTCGAGACCATGAACCAGATAGTTGGTATTTCAATGCTTCAGGTTTACCGATACCTGTAAAGGGATGCTTAACAATATCGGCTATCAATGCTGATATTTTCTCCTGCACTGGCTTTATTGCCACTTTTTCTCCAGTAGCTTATATCTTCCAAAACCTTCAAGGAATAGATTATTTCCATAAATCTTTGGTGGCTACTTCGACACCTTTTCCCCCTTTGATTTCTTCCTTTGCCAAAAGAACACGCTCTACAAATTGAGGGTCATAAACTTTTTCTTCTTCAACTTCAAACTTGATTTTAAAAGCTTTAAAGACCGACTTAATGGCTTTTATTTGTGCCTTATCTTCGGGGAAAACCTTAAAATTTATTGCATTCATTTTCTAAATTTTGATACTAAGATAGTAAATTTAATCCTAAAACTTTTGCAGGATGGTTCAAAATTCTCAAAATAAATTCTCTGCGGATTTTTGATTGAAATTTATTTCAATATTAAAGCAAATTGCCCTTTGAACTATTTTATACCAATTGAATATGCAGTGTCTACAGGACACACTGGGTTTAATTGCAATCAAACTTAAATTAAACAATTCTTGTACGCTTGTAACTATTCAAGCTATATAATACAAACAATATACAAAGTATAGTTTCACCAGTGATAGCATACCGATATCGTAATTTGTTTAAAACAAAAAAAACCGTCTCAGACCTAAGTCCAAGACGGTTTTTTTATTTCAATTTATAGTGGGTTTAATTTACGAATTCAGCTGCTTGCAAATACTCAACTGATTTCTGGACACTTTCGATCAAAGGCAATTTAGATTCTTCCACTTCAACAATAAAATGTTTCATACCAGATTTAGCAGCATTCTCAAATATCGGTTTGAAATCGATAATGGCATCAGAGCCACCAATTTCAGTTTTGTCTTTTACATGCCACAGCTCGAAACGGCCAGGGTATGCATTGAAATAATCAACCGGGTTTTTACCACCTACTGTGATCCAATATAGATCCATTTGAAACATCACTTTTGCAGGATCCGTATTTTTCAGCATGTGCTCGTAAATAATCTCACCTTCAACTTCTTTGAATTCTGCATCGTGGTTGTGGTATCCGAAACGGATTCCGGCAGCATTGCATTTTTCACCAACGGCGTTGAAATAATCGCAATAACGTTGATTACCTGCAAGGCTTTGATAACCAATACTATCCATAAAAGGCTGAACAATGTATTGCACACCTGCCGCTTTGTGAGCAGCAATACAAGTATCCCACCAAGCCATTGAAGTTTCCCAGTTAGCTGAATCAGGAACCGCTTGACCGCAATGTGCAGAGATGAAATTCAAGCCATTTGCATCAGCCAATGCTTTAAAATCAGCAGGCTCCATTCCGTAGATTTTACCGTCGCTGTAGCCGGCAGCTTCAATCAATTTATAGCCCATTTTACCAACTTTTTCGATGGTACCTTTGGTATCAGCCTTCATATCTTCGCGAATCGAATATAACTGGAGACCTACTTCCTTGGCAGGTTTAGGCGGTGTACAGGAAACAATTCCTCCAGCTACGAAAACAGCCAAGGCCATGATTGTCAATGACTTTTTAACATTTGATTTTAACTTCATTGTAAATAATTTAATTGATAAATATTGATTGTTTTTAATTTCAGGGTGTCTTTTGTCAACAAAAATAGGTTCTAAAAACCATTTTTGAAACAATTAGTTGAATTTTATTTTGTTTATCAATACGTATTGAAGACGGATTGCTCCATTTCCTTCCCATTGTAATTCCATTTCAGAATACTCGAAATCACCGGCAAGGCATGTGCAGCCATTTTGCGGGCTCCGCTATAATTGGGATGGGTATCCGATCCAAGATCCTTTTCAAAATCCATTAAATAGGTTGGTATTCCAATAAAATATATGTTCATTTTATGGTTAACCGACCTGAAATCTTCCACCAGTTCCTTGACATACAAGTAGCAAGGCTCATCGGTCATAGGCCCAACAATGCAAAATACAGGTACATCACCATACTGTTTGCAGGCTTCATTGATCAGTTTTTCATAACCGACTTTAAACACTTCTTTGTCAGGAAAAGGTTTGGTACTGAAATCATTGGTTCCTAAATTAATGACTACCACATCAGGTTTCCATTGTGTAAAATTCCAGATAGGTTGTTCATTTTCATCGAATACCTGGTCGAAGCGGTCAGGCATGGCATTGGGCGATACTTTTTCCTTGTACCCGTAATTGCGCACAACACCCATTCCTGAATGTGCTACTATATGATAATCGGCATTGAATGCCCTAGCCATGATAGGCGCATAACTCTTATAATTATTTTCGGTTGAGGGTTTGAATTGTTCACTGTTCGAAAGGCCTTCGGTACCGTAACCACAGGTAATCGAGTTACCGATAAACTCTATTTTACGGGTTGGAATTTCTTTCCATGGAAGCATTTCTCCATTTTCCGAAATAAGGATTCCTTTAAACGAGCCAGTGCCCTGATTTCCCTCGGTGCGTTTATAAATCTGGATTTTATGAACCTGTGATTCAATATTGCTGGCAATCACAATGGTTGTATCACTCTTTATATCAATGGTTTTAGAGGGCTGATCATCTACAAATACATTGTAATAATTGTGACCCGTGTCGCTCATCTTAACTGCACAATCCGTTCCGGTGAAGCTGAATTGAATATAAACACCCGACCAGTCAAAGCGCACTTCTTTGGGGTTGGAAAAATCGAAGCGGCCTACATACCTGATCTCCTGATTATTGGCCCTGATGAATTTAGTTTGTGCTGCACCTATGAAGCAAATATGGAGTAAAATAAATGCAAGAATTAAATTCTTCATAAGTTTCAAGTTTAAAGTTCAAAGTTTCAAGTTACGTGCCGAATTCTGTGCGCAACTATATCCTAAATCTCGGATGAACTTTGCAGCCCCGATCGGCACGCAACTTGAAACTTGGAACTTAAAACTTGAAACTCTTTTTGTTTGGACTCAAATATATATAATTTAATGAAATTATCAAATAAATATTGTCAATCCAACTCATTTTATTAAATTTATACCATTCAAAAATAATCATTAAAATGATCAAATCATCTGAACTTCTTATAAATGCTGACGGAAGTATTTTCCACTTGCATTTAAAACCTGAACAAATTGCTGATACCATCGTTCTTGTTGGCGACCCTGACAGGGTTGAATTAATAGGTAAACTATTGGCTGATATTGAATTCCAGGTACAAAACCGTGAATTTGTTTCTACAACAGGCAAATATAATAATCAGCGCATTACAATTGTATCAACCGGAATTGGGACTGATAATATAGATATTGTAGTAAACGAACTGGATGCGTTGGCTAACATTGATCTGAATACCCGTGAGATAAAAGCAGTTCACCGTACATTGAATTTTGTCAGGATTGGCACTTCAGGCGGACTTCAGGATTATTTACCCGTCAATTCATTTGTTATCTCGAAGAAGGCAATTGGGTTCGATGGTTTGCTGAACTTTTATGCCAACCGTGATTCGGTGTCTGATTTACCTTTCGAGGAAGCTTTCAGGCAGCACACGGGTTGGGGAAAACAACTGGCTGCACCTTATGTTGTAGACTGTTCTGAAATACTTTTTTCAAAGATACATCAAATTAATACCACTTCAGGAGTAACGATTTCGGCTCCCGGATTTTACGGGCCACAGGGAAGAGTGTTGCGGTTGCCGATTGCAGATCCTGTTTTAAATGAAAAAATAGCATCATTCTTATTCGAAGGGCAAAAAATTACCAACTTCGAAATGGAATGCTCTGCCATCTATGGCTTGTCAAAACTCCTTGGTCACGAAGCACTTACCATCTGCCTGATTATTGCCAACCGTGTAAAAAAAGAAGCAAATGCGAATTACCATGAAACCATGGAAACATTGATTAAATTTGTATTGGAAAGGTTAACCAGTTAAATGAGTGAAAGAAAGCACTTGAAGTGAACTAAAGTATTTGAAAATTAAACGATCACCTTACTTTAGTTCACTTTAAGTACTTTAGTTCAGTTTAAGTACTTTAGTTCACTTTAGTTCACTTTAAATTACTTCGCATGAAACATACAAAGCTGGACGCACTCATCATATTGCTTGACGACCCTGATAATTCAGTGTTCAATCTTGTATTGGATGAACTTTTGAAAGAAGATATTTCGGTGATTGAGCAGCTTGAGCATATTTGGGAAACAAGCGTTGACGAATTGGTTCAAAATAGAATAGAAGGAATCATCCAGGAAATTCAGCTAAAAGATACAAAAGAGAGAATTAAAAATTGGGCTGACCAGGAAACATTTGATCTTCTTGAAGGGTTCTTTCTGATTTCCAAGCATCAGTATCCTGAAATAAAGTTCAATTTAATTCAATTACAGCTTGAGAAAATCAGGAAAGACATTTGGCTCGAATTCAGAAGCTCGCTGACTGCTTTGGAAAAAGTTGTCATTTTGAATCAAATATTTTACGATCAGTATAAATTTAAAGTCGATTTTTTCAATCCCGATTCTCCCCACAATTGTTATATCAACCGTGTACTGGAAACTAAAAAAGGCAATCCGGTTTCAATTGCTATTTTATACACACTTATAGCCCGTTTACTGGACCTGCCGGTCCATTACATTGATTTTCAGAAAAACCCGCTGGTTGGTTACTTCGACAAAGAAATTGCACAACTGGTTCACGGCGAAGCAATTGGCCATTCGATACTTTTTTATATCAATCCATCCAACAACGGAGCCATCATTGGCCCTAAGGAGGTTGAATATATTCAGCATACAAGTGATGAGGACGACCAACCTAAGCTGACACAACCTTGCCCGGACCGTGTAATTATAAAGCGGCTGATCGAAAAACTTATCATTGGATACAACGAACTGGGGCAATTTAATAAAGTAAATTATTTGAATGAAATAGCAGCCATTCTTTAAATTTACAAAGGCTGACCGATGAAGACAGCCTTTATTATTACTTAATTTCTGAAAGATTTATTTCATTTTATCAATAAGTTTATGGAAGCGTTTTTAATTTTCATTTATAGGAAGTAATATTTTTACTTCCACGATCTTTTTTCAGAATCTCAATTACAGTGCGGCGGTTGGCCTGATGGTCCACTTCAGGACAAACAATTCCATCGGCACATTTATTGATCAGTTGCGATTCTCCAAATGCTTTTGTTATAAATCTTCCTTGTAAAATTCCATTATCAATCAAATATGCCTGAACTGAATCAGATCTGCGTTGAGATAATTTCATATTATAACCGGTATCAGCACGGCTATCAGTATGGGACCCAATTTCTATCCTTACTTCTTGATTTTCAAGCAGCATTTGAACTAAATCATATAATACAAGGGCAGCATCAGTCCGTATATTTGATTTATCCAAGTCATAATATAAATTCTCCAATGTAAATTGTTTACCGACTGATAATTTCTCCATTTCAATGGTCATAGAATATTCACCAGGAACTTTACCTGTACTTGTATATTTTAAAGTATTTGGATAATATCCTTCAGCAATGGCATAAAAAGTATAATCTGTTGAATTATTCATTTTCATGTGGAAAACTCCATTTACTTCATTAAGCGCCGACTCGTCATATTTACCTTCAGTAATAGTAACAATTGCCAATGGCAGCGCTAATCGTGACTCTTTATCAATCACATTTATAGTCAGAAAGGGGTAAGATTGCCGTAGAAAAATGTCTACCTTTTGTTCCAGGCCGAATATTGATTTGGAAATGCTAATGGGCTTTAAATCTGAAATATAAGTATTATTTTCTGCTAAAATAGTATAATTGCCTCCAAGTATTAATGGAAATTCGGCCAACCCATCTTTATCACTGACCGATGAAGTGATAATGTCTCCATTTTCAGTTTTTAGGTAGATTTTTGTAAATGGCAGTATGTCTCCTGTACCCTCTATTTTACTGGTTACCTGAAGGTTGATTCCCCCAACTGAGTAGGAATAAATATCATCGTCACCTGCACCGCCAGGCCGATTGGAGGTAAAGTAGCCAGACATTGAATCTGTATTCAATATAAATCCAAAATCGTCATATTTTGAATTGAGGGGCGAAAGAAAATTCGCAATTATATATTGTTCTTTGCTATCTGATTTTTTGGCCGCATAAATATCCAGACCGCCTACACCAGGGTGGCCATCTGATGAAAAGTACAATATTCCTTCTTTATCAACAAAAGGAAACATTTCTTTTCCTTCGGTGTTAATGGTTGCTCCCATATTTGTAGGTTTTGACCATTGATCATTGAACCATTCCGATTTATAAATATCAGTTTCGCCATAACCCCCTTGCATATCCGAAATAAAGTAAAGAGTTTTATTGTCAGCTGATAATGCCGGATGGCCAACTGAATAGACATCACTGTTATAGGTAAAATCCTCAGGATCTGACCAGTCTTTTCCATCGAATCTTGAAATGAAAATTTTCAGGTTATTTACTCCGTTGGGTGATTTCTTATTATTGATTCCAACAGTACTATTTCTTGTAAAATAGATGGTATTATAATTAGAAGTAAAACAAACCGGGCCTTGATGAACTCTTGCATTTAGCTTTTTAGAGAAAATTGTAGATTCATTAAAATCGGGTTTGCTATTTGGGTTGGTTACATACAATTTCAAAAATGGCTGTCCGTTCCATTTATACTTATCGCGAATCATTGTAAAACTATCTTTCGCGGAAGAATAAATTAGCTGGTCATTGAAAAAAGCCGGAGACATATCCGTAAAACTAGTATTTCCTTTTACTTCCTTAATATCTATTTTATTAAATTTATCCTTTATAGTAATAATCTCACTTATTTTATTGTACTGATTGATTGCCCGCTTATCATTTGGTACGAGTTGAATGTATGTTTCAAGCCATATTTTTGCTTCTTCAATGTTACCATCAATACGGAGCAATTGGGAATATTCATAGTAATCGATCGTGCTTTTTGCATCAATATTAACGAGATATGAATAATAAAACAAGGCTTTTTTATAATTCAACATCTTGCTGTAACTATAAGCCAATCGTTGTATAATTTTGCCGTTCTCAGGATATTTTTTGTACAATGATTCATAAATACCCGATGCCTTGCTATACGACAAATTTTCATATAACAAATCAGCCCGCTTTTCGAGTATGGATTGCGCTAATAAGTTTGCAGGCAAGAAAACAGAAATTAGAATGATATATGATATAATAGCACTTTTCATGTTTGTTGTTTAGTTGTTAAAAGTATCTTGGTGATAATATTTTTTTGTTCCTGAAGTCAATATCATAGCTTATATATATTTCGTGAGTTCCCTGATTGTAGTTTCCAAGTCGCGAAAGTGTCATATCATAAGCATACCCCAAGCCTAACTGGCTTGATATATCGAATTTAACCATCGCTCCCAACGCTTCAGTGTATCGATACATACCACCCAGCCATAACCGGTCATTGAATAAAAAGGCTCCGGAAAACTCTGAGGAGAGGGGGGCGCCTTGTACCATTCGGAAAGTAAAAGATGGTTTAAACTTTACATTTTCAACAATATTAACGACAAGGCCACCGGTGAAATAATAATGGCGCTCTTCCTTATTTAATAAAGTATTCTTGTTATCAGACAAATTATTCTGAAGCATTTTAGGAATTGAAAGGCCCAGATAAAATCTATTGGAATACAAATAACTACCCATACCAAAGTTAGGCAAATACATTTTTTCGACCTTCGGATTATCTTCATCCTGGGAGCCTCGCAAATTTAATGTGTTAATATCATACATATTAAATCCTCCCTTTATTCCAAATGCAAGTTTAACTTTCGTGGCAACTTTTAAATGGTAGGCATAATCCGTATAAACTCCTACCTGCTTGGTTGGCCCAATCTGATCATAAAGTAAGCTAAACCCGATACCAACATTGTAATTAATAAAAGGACTGTTAATTGATAATGTCATTGTTTTGGGGGCGCCATCAATGCCCACCCACTGCTGACGATTCATCATTACAGCATTTAAAGTTCCCCTGCTACCTGCATAAGCCGGGTTGATCAAAACCGGATTGTGCATATACTGAGTGAACATCGGGTCTTGTTGAGCTGATACACTTCCTACTATGTCTAAAAGGAATATAATAATAATAATAATAATAATAATACTTAATTTCATCCTTCCTGTATTTTTCTTATTTATCATGAGTTGCAGATTTTATTAAAAAAGATTACACGGGTTGCCTCTACGACAATAGTGCACCCCACCTTAATTGCTATTGCATTAATCGTTAATGCCGTATGTCAAATGATCGGCACACAATCGTTAATCCTCAATCATTAATCGTTAATCCTCAATCGTTATTTCTTATTTCTTATTTCTTATTTCTTATTCCTTATTTTAAATCGTACATTCTCAATCGTTAATCTTTAATCGTCCCAAGTACTTGGGCAACAATAACTCTAGACACTTTAGTTCACTTTAAATACTTTAGTTCACTTTCCTACCTGTCCAGGTATACAAAACCCGTTTTATGACGATTCTTTCCATAATCGATCAGATAATAGTAGGTTCCAATTGGTAGAGCTTTTGATCCTATGCTATTTACATTGGAATTACCATTCCACTCGTTCTGGTAATCATATCTCTGATAAACAATATTTCCCCAACGGTTATATACAGTTACTTTATTAACCGGATATAAATCGATCCCTAGTATAATAAATGTGTCGTTGGTATTATCGCCATTGGGAGTTAGAATCTGGTTGGGCAATAAAATATCTTCAATCGTGATTGTAACTTTCGCTTCATCGCAATTGCCATCGCCATCGCATAATTTATACGTAAAACTATCGCTTCCTAAATAATCCGCATCAGGCGTATAATTATAGCTTCCATCAGGATTAAAAAATACAGTGCCCTTTGAAGGAGGAGTTACCAGTGTCCATACCGAGTACTCGGTACCGCCATCATTGCTCTGAATGTCATTGTCAGCAACAGTATTGTTCAATGAACCATCAACATTCATAGTTACAACATCATCATTGGCAATAAGTAGGCCATTTACAGAGTTGATAGTAATTGTTACTGTTGCCTGATCACAATTACCATCGACATCGCAAACCTTGTAAATAAAAGTGTCACTTCCATGAAAGTTTTCATTGGACGTATAAGTTACAGTTCCATTTGTATTGACTAAAACAAAGCCATTTGCAGGCACTGAAGTAACCTGTACCGAGTACTCTGTATTAACTATATTATTATCACAATCAAGATCGTTGGCCAATATTGAAATTATGATGGGCATATCTTCATTCGTAGTGGAATTATCATCATTAGCAATTAGATAACTTTTCACTGTAATTGTTTGCGCGAAGTTAGTAATGTTGCCACTATTATCAGTTATTGTCCACGTAACAAGATTTACACCAACCGGATAAGTGCCGCTGGCATCGTCCGTTCTATTAAAATCGTTCACCACGCTTTGAACCCCGCAATTGTCTGTTGCAGTTAATAAGTCCACTTTTACACTCACCGTACATTGACCAGGGGTAACTTCAACTGTCTGGTTGGCTGGGGAGGATGTAATAATTGGGTTTACCTTATCTTGAATGGTTACAATTGCATGTGCTATTGAAATATTTCCGCCCTTATCTGTAACAGTTAAGGTTACCTGGTTAGCACCAACATTGGTACAGTCGAAATTTGTTTTATTCAATTCTATTGAAACAATTCCGCAGGCGTCATTTGAACCATTGTCAATCTGAGCTGCAGTAATGGCAGCATTACCAAAAGCATCGAGCTGAACAATAATGTTATTAACCATTGCAATTGGTACAATATTATCAAAAACAACAAGGTTGGCTCCAACATAAGTTAGTTCATAATTATCACCCCGAGTAATCGGGGCCAATGTTCCCTGGTTGATGGCATAAGTACCGATCAAATCTTCTGGATCACGCGTTAGACTTCCCTCCAACACATCTTCACCCACCAACGAACCAGAAGTTATTTGGTAAGTTAAAGTAGGATCAAAGACAGCTGCACATTCTTTGGTTTGGGCATCAGCCGTAACTGTCAGCATGGCTTTGGTTACTGTAAAGTTAGCAGGAAAATAAGTGAAGGTGTAGTTGTTATCTACTCCACCGGCAAGGATAATGTCAATGGCATAAAGACCTACAGGACTAGTTAAAGAAACTGTTGTGCTGGCAACCGGTTCTGTTGTTAGATCAGTTTTGTCGTCACCATTAAGAAATCCATTATAATAGAAGGTCAATATTGGATTTGCTTCACCATATACTTTACTCTGAGCATCAGCAGTCATTGTGAGCATGGCTTTTGCTACAGTCATCGTAACTTGTGTCCTTGTTGCACTCTTACACCCTGTAATCGTATTTCTGGCTTCGGCCCATGCAGTAGAAGTGCCCACATTGATTATTGTTGGTGCTGTAGTTACAGTTGCACCTGTAGCGTCAGTATACCAATCAACTATTTCGTTGATGGCAACTGTTGCATTGGCAGTATGAGCTATACCATCATAAATTAAGGTTGCATTTACTGCTGTTGGTGGCACTGGTAGAGAATTTACCATCACTGATAATACATTACTTTTAACTCTGCAACCATTCGAATTAGTTGATTTTACATAGTATCCATTTTCACCTGCAAGTCCCAACCAGGTAAGACCCGTTCCCGTTCCTGGCTTGGATACCTGAACTGTGGCATTGCCTGAATCATACAATTGATAGTTTACTCCAGCTACTGAAGTGCTTGAGGTAATTATTCCATTGCCGCCAGGACTTGCACAAATAGCACTGCTTGTTAATACAAGGGCAACCGGGTAAGCATTTACTTTTACTGTGAAGTCAGTTCCGTTGCTAACAAATCCATTCGCATTCTTAACAGTAATTGTTCCCGTATAGTTTCCTGCTGGAGTATTTGCAGGTACTGATATCGCAATTGGGCTTACAGGTAATGCAGAATTAATGACAGTTTCAAAACTATTAGCTGGTAATACATTCCATGTAATGCTATAGGTGGTTGGTGTTCCTATTGGGTCACTATATGTTAATGATGTAGTTTGAAGACTACTTCTCAAACATACACCTGTTGCCATTGCTGAAGTTGTTATCGTTGGTAAACTATTCACTGTTAACCCCCCCGAACCATTACTTTTAACTGCACAGCCAGTAAAATTGGTAACTGCTGCATAGTAATACGAAGTTCCAGCAGATGCAGTAAGCGGGGTAAAAGTATTCCCCTCATTTTCATCATCAAATTTTGCAATGGTTGCATTTGACATGGCAACTATTTTCATTTTACCATAAACAGTAATATCCGCGTTGGAATATAGGTTATCATACCGCCATACCGACCTGGCGTTAAGGCCATTGTTTCCCATATCCGTAATTAAAGACCGATTGGCATCTATCATCGAGAGCTCATTTCCATTTAAATCTATGACAATCAATTTAGAATATGCCTGAATGATAGATATAGACAGTAGTATGCAGGTGCACAGGAATTTACTGATGTAATTTGTTAGGTCGAATTTATTCATAGCACGTTATGTATTTCATTTTTTCTTTTCAAAAACCGGTATTTGCTTTTTTACACACACCGGAGCATTCAGATGATAATTAATAAACCTTATTCCATCAATTGAATCAAAATTCACTTGTCAGATTAAATTTTATTACCCATTGAATAACAACTATTTACACGATAATATACTCAATATTCATCACTAAAATAGATACAGGTATTACAAGAATATTCGAATTAATTAAATATAACCCTAAATTATAATATGAAAATTCCAAAATCTCAGGCAATTATCAAATCGGCCTTTTGGATTATCCAACAACCCATCTTGGTATCTACTGATATAGAATGACATATCAGGCTTTTAAAAAAAATGGATGGTTACTATTCCCATTTTGGCACGTAATTATTTTATGCCGCACAACACTTTTGAAGGTATTTGGATGAAGGAAAAATTACTTAAAAACGGTTTTAATGCTGAATGCTGAATCGCATCTGCTCAGAATATAAAAACCTTCATATCAGTTATAAATTCTTAAGTGAGGCTTTGTGGTAGAAAAATACGTATCGGAGTTAGTACAACTTTATTATGGTAATAAAATCAATGCAACAAAGATCTGTATTTTACAATGAACAATTTATTATTAAAACCAAAAGGATTCTATTTGATTGAATAAGAATTTAATCATGCAAATTGATTGAAATTAAGATTGAAATTTGAATTTATCATACAGTAAGTCCTATAGTAACCCACATTATCGTGTCGTTACTATAATAATTTATTGCATTTTGAAGATCCAAAATCAGCTTTTATTTTGCTGCATAAATATTAAAATTGAATTTTTAAATTCTATATTACATTCTAATTTAATTCTTACTTTTTAGAATAAATTTAAATTATGCAATTGACTTTTTAAAAATAACAACAAGTTTGAGGGGTAATTGTTTTCTAATTTTCTAAATTGTATTCTAAAAGTTCAAATCAAATATAAATCTTTTTTTCTAATTAAATGAATAAATTGTGGGAAGATCGTTATTTATATTCATTAAAAATAACAATGTCGAAATAGTTGAATTTCAAACATTTTGAGCATCATGAATGATCCTGCCTTGTGACCTGTAAAATGAAACCACTCCTACTTTCCCGGTAATATTTTACCAAAGCTTTCTTATATTACTGCCATGGTTTTTAAGTTCTAATTGAACTGAAGATTCTTAAAATTATACAAAGGTTATTAGAAGGTTATTCGAAGGCTGTTCGAAGGTTATTCGAAGGTTATTCAAATTTATTCTAACAATCATCGAATAATTTTCTAATAACCAATGTGTAATTTTGCAATAATAGTCAGCCGAACCGATGGGCCTGGACCTTCAACATGCAGCTACATGGCTGGTGTTATGTCATCTACGTAATGATGCCTTGAACATCATTGCGACCCACTACCCCATCAGGCAAAGATTAGTGTGAAAAAATAAGGTTTGAGAAAAACAACTTCATTTAATATTGCCAGGAACCACCATCGAAGCATTATCATAAAACAAATTACATTTATGAATTAATGTTAAAAAGCCAATTTTGTCAATTTACATGGTGGCATTTTGAGATCCATAGCCTCCCATTTTTGCAGATGCAGGATACGTCATCCGGTGATGAATTACATTTCAGAATAGAAGCGTAGCGCGATTACCAAATAATTGTGTATTTTTACCCAACGTTCAGCAAATTATATCAGCAATGTCAGTATTCTATTTTTTAACCAGGTTAATCATCCAACTTTTTAACTGTTTTTTTACTAAAAATTGGATATTGGATATTACTTGTTTCTAAATTGAATGAATTAACTGTCAACATATTTGATTAAACCCAAAATATTTATAATTTTGCGCGGCCTAAATTTAGGTATAAAGTATTCATGTTTAATTAATTTAGATGTTTTATGAAAAACCAGTATGAAACCGTTTTCATCGTTACTCCCGTTTTATCTGATATTCAGGTAAAGGAAACGGTAAAAAAATTCAGGGACATCATCACCGAGGCCGGTGGTGAGATGGTCAATGAAGAGGACTGGGGATTGCGCAAATTAGCTTATCCCATTCAAAAAAAGTCGACAGGGTTTTATCAACTCTTCGAATTTGCTGCCGACCCTTCGTTTGCAAAAACGTTGGAAACCCAATTCAGACGCGACGAACGCATTATCCGATTCCTGACTTTCAGCAAGGATAAACATGCCGTTGCTTATGGCGAGAAAAGAAGAAGTAAACAAAAAGTAAAAACTGAAAAGGAGAACTAAAGGTATGTCTGCAAATTCAAGTGAAATCAGATATTTGACCCCACCATCGGTTGAAATCAAGAAGAAAAAGTATTGCCGTTTTAAAAAGAACAAGATCAAATTCATTGATTACAAAGATGGAGAGTTCTTGAAAAAGTTCTTAAACGAACAGGGTAAAATTTTACCCCGTCGTATCACAGGAACCTCTTTGAAGTATCAACGCAAAGTGGCTAAAGCAGTTAAAAGAGCCCGTCATATCGCAATACTGCCTTATGTAACTGATATGATGAAATAATTTTTAAAGCTGAATAGAAATGGAAATTATATTATTGCAAGATGTTGCACGTTTAGGATCAAAAGATGATGTCGTTACCGTCAAAAGCGGTCATGGACGTAACTATTTGATTCCTCAGAAGATGGCTGTAATTGCCACCGAATCAGCTAAAAAAGTGTTGGCTGAAAACACCAGGCAGAGAGCTCACAAAGAAGCAAAATTTAAAGATCTTGCTTTGGCTATTGCCGAAAAACTCAAAACTGTTCAACTTGTTATTGGAGCCAAGACCAGCACCACCGGAAAAATCTTCGGTTCGGTTAATACCGTTATGCTGGCTGAAGCCATCAATGCCAAAGGATTTGAAATCGATCGCAAACAGATCATGATTTCAGATGACAGTGTTAAGGAAATAGGAAACTATACTGCAAAAATTAAATTGCACAAAGAGGTAATTGTTGAATTGCCTTTCGAAGTAGTTTCTGAATAAATTATTAATCGTTTATAAACACAGATTCAAATATTTTTCAAACAGATATAGCCACTCGTCCTCACATGCGGGTGGCTTTTTTATTTCTTTTAAAATAGCATTCCCCTACTCTACCGTTTTGAACAATCCGATAGAATAATTGGTATCATTATTGAACCTGTTTTTATAATTTAAACTTGTTCCACTATGAAAATATTTCTTCCAAAGCTTGCGCTACTATCAGTCTGCCTGATATTTCTTTCCCTTATTTCGAATGCTCAAAATAGCCAGGATTCCATAAAAAGCCAGATTGAAACAGTGGACGGCAATGAGTACATCGGAACAATCCTTGAACAGAACACTGAAATAATCAGGATAAAAACTGATAAGCTCGGTGAAATAAGCATCCCGCGTATAGAAGTAAAAAGAATAACTCAGCTATCTTCCATCAAATCAAAAGACGGAACTTATTGGCTCGACAATCCCCAGTCAACACGCTACTTTTGGGCTCCCAACGCTTACAACCTGAAAGCTGGCGAAGGCTATTATCAAAATGTATGGATTCTATTTAACCAGGCTGTGTACGGCATCACCGATCATTTTACGGCTGGAGTTGGCGTGATGCCCCTTTTCCTTTTTTCCGGCGCATCAACTCCCGCATGGATTACAGCTAAATATTCTGTGCCAGTTGTGAAGGATAAAGTCAATCTGGGTGTTGGCACTCTGGTAGGAACAGTTATTGGTGAACAAAATACAAACTTTGGTATTCTTTATGGAATCTCCACTTTTGGGTCGAAAGACAAAAACATCAACATTGGACTTGGATGGGCATTTGCAGACGGAGAAATGGCAACAAAACCAACTGTTAACATAAGTGGAATAATTCGTACAGGACCTAAAGGTTATTTAATGACTGAAAATTATTTCATTGGAACTCCTCAAGAATTCCTTGTTTTGACGTCAGTGGGTGGCAGAAGGATCATTAAACAAACAGGACTCGACTTTGGGGTCTTCATCCCGCTGGTGACCGACATGGATGGATTCATAGCCATTCCCTGGCTGGGACTTACAATTCCATTTGGACAAAAAGCTACGTTGGTAAAGAGATAATACTGAACATGTGCGCATGTCCATCGGCTAAAGCCAGACTGCAAAGTATATCGCTTTCAATAAATGTTTTCACTTGTATTTATACATCAATGTTTCTGACTACTTAACACTTAATTCTTGAATTCGATCGAAATGCTTTTTGTTAAGGGTTTTTACTGGAAGATTATTGACCAGGCAAATGGCGGCTATGAAAATGTCCCTAAATTCGATCATCATGTTTAATTGTCGAAGTTGATGATAGATTTCTGCTGATTTCTCAGCAACCTCTTCATTAAAAGGTAAAACAGGAATTTCATCGGTCAGTATTTTTATGTCTTTGATTTTATCGGGAGTAGAAGCTCCCATAAGTAATTCATACAAGGTTACTGATGAAATGTAAATTTGTTCATCATCACGAATCAGGAATAAAGCAGTTTTTGTTTTGTCTTTAGCCCTTAAGAATTCAATAAATATACTGGTATCGACTACCATTCCTGGACTCTCCATTGATTGAACAATTCTTGGTTTTGATCAAATATTTTTAAGTCCGAATCGGTCCAGATGGAAACCTTGAGGATTTTGTTTTTGTAAGTGGACAAAAAAATGGGATTATTGGCTTTTTGTTTACTTAGTAAAAAATCCATAAAGTCATTTACTTCCTGCCTTGCAGTTTTATTTAACCTGCTGTATTTTACTACTATATCGCTCATCTTTTTTGTGTAAAAGTAATGAAAATAATTATCCGTAACATCATTGTCATCAGTGTTCTTATTTGTTATTTATAATCCCAGCAATACCTCCTCTGGGTTCCTTCCACCTGTGATCAATCGCTCAGGGTTCTCAATCATCTCTTTCACCTTCACAAGGAAGCCCACAGAATCTTTGCCATCGATGATACGGTGATCGTAAGACAAAGCCACATACATCATTGGCCTGATAACGACCTGCCCGTTCACTGCCACCGGACGATCGAGAATATTGTGCATCCCCAGGATAGCCGATTGAGGTGGGTTGATAATGGGCGTTGACATCAAAGAGCCAAAAGTGCCGCCATTGGTAATGGTAAAAGTTCCGCCAGTCAATTCTTCAACGCTTATTTTCTTGGTACGGGCTTTCTCAGCCAGTTCTTTTATCTCAAGTTCAATTTGTGCAACCGT
>Ga0123337_10002184_pt1 | contig 22734 bp, 23 predicted proteins | sample frozenSSSSmetaG_FD_89792 | JGI IMG/M metagenome (GOLD analysis project Ga0123337, IMG submission 89792) | Glacier valley bacterial and archeal communities from Borup Fiord, Nunavut, Canada, to study Microbial Dark Matter (Phase II) -... | ecosystem: Environmental > Aquatic > Freshwater > Ice >...
ATAGGTAATGTTCATCCCCTTATAACCGTATTGGGTGTAATTGTAGGGCTGAATCTATTTGGTTTTATAGGTCTAATTTTTGGGCCGTTGCTCATCAGTTATTTCTTAATACTTGTAAAAATTTATATTAATGAATTTTCCGAAAACCATGAGTCGCAAGTTATTTTGGAAAGAGAACTGGATAAAAAAATTACAGGTCAACCTTAAATTGTACGACCTTTAACAAAATAAATTAATTATTTTAAAGCCTGCAACCTACAATGTTGCAGCTTTTTTTTATTATTGTGTTCCAATTATGAGTTTAGAAAAAGATATCAACCAGCCAAAGTTTAGAACCGAGCACCAGAAGGTAATAATCAATCTTATTTACACCTATAACTGGATGAACGAAAGGCTAAAAAGCTTTTTTGAAAAAGAAGATATTACACCGCAGCAGTTTAATATTCTGCGCATTCTGCGGGGTGCAGCCACACCTATTTCAACATTGCAAATAAGGCAAAGAATGCTCGATAAAATGAGCGATACCAGTCGCATTGTTGACAGGTTAATTACCAAAGCACTTGTAAAAAAAATGGTATGCCCCGGCGATAAAAGAATGGTAGATGTTACCATTACCGCAAAGGGCAAAAAGCTGTTGGAAAAACTTGATGCTTTTGAACTTACTATGGATGCTATTGCCGGTTCTCTTACAGAAGCCGATGCAAAAAATGTAAACAAACTGCTGGATAAAATGAGACTTGTTTCCTAAACATTTTATTTTCTATTTTACCGTTCTTAAAATGCTTGTAATGAAATTTTATCTGCTGCTGTTTACTTTTTTATATGCGTTGGGCTCAACAGCACAAAATGTTGCAAAGCCTGAGTTTAGGGCTGTGTGGGTTGCTACTGTAGATAATATCGACTGGCCTGATTCGCCAACAATTTATGCCCATTTACAAAAAGCTGCATTTTTAAAACTCCTTAACATGCACCAGCGCAATGGTATGAATGCGATAATTGTACAGGTACGCCCTGCGGCAGATGCATTTTATCCATCACCCTTTGAGCCCTGGAGCCAATGGCTAACAGGCGTGCAGGGTCAGGCACCATTTCCGTATTACGATCCTCTGGAGTTTATGATAACTGAAACACACAAACGGGGCATGGAATTTCATGCTTGGATGAACCCTTACCGTGCCGTTTTTAGCATAACAAATTCATCTATTACAGCAACACATATTACACGCCAACACCCCGAATGGTTTATTACCTACGGTGACAAAAAATATTTTGATCCCGGCAATAAAGATGTGCAGCGTTACGTAACAAATGTTGTGAAAGATGTAGTTAAACGGTACCAGGTAGATGCAGTACATTTTGATGATTATTTTTACCCTTACCGCATTGCAGGCAAAGAATTTCCTGACGATGCAAAGTACAGGCAATATGGTAATGGTATGAGCAAAGATACCTGGCGCCGGAGCAATACAGATTCTATAATTGTAATGCTTGGCAAAGCCATTAAGGAAACCAATAAAAAATGCAGGTTTGGCATAAGTCCGTTTGGTGTGTGGCGCAATGCATCTGTAGATTCTATGGGCAGCAATACCAAGGCCGGGCAAACAAATTATGATGATTTATATGCAGATATTTTACTCTGGCTGCGCATGGGCTGGATAGATTATGTTACACCACAACTGTATTGGGAAATAGACCATAAGCTTGCAGACTTTAATACCCTTGCAGATTGGTGGGCATCACACAGCTACGGCAAAGATTGCTACATCGGCATTGGTTATTACCGTGCAAACAGCAATGCCGCATGGAAAGATAAAACCCAGTTGCCAAAACAAATACAAAAAATACGCAGCCTGCCCGCATTAAAAGGTATGGCATTTTACAGCAGCAAAGTTTTTGAAAAAAATCCTAATGGCTGGAACGATACATTGCGTTTAAATTATTTTAAAGACAAGTTGATGCGTTAGAAGCAGGAGCATTAGACCTTGCTCCAACTTCAGTATCGGGCTGTACGCTGAACCTGCACCCGTGTAACGCAAAACTACAGTTCGTTCCTCACTTTGTTTGCTAACACGGCTTACGGTGCCGCTTCCATCCCGGCTATGCTCATCCTTAAATCTATCTTCAGTATTTTTCAACATATTTTATAAACGGGGTCGCTTCAATTATATTAGTTATTAATTTCGCCGCTTAATTATTCAAATAAGAACATGCGAAAAATATTTTCTTTACTCTTTATATTAATTTCTTCAACTCAAACTTTTGCGCAAAATACCTTTAAGGCTATTTTAAAAAACGAAAAAAGCGGTGAAGTTTTAGCGGGCTTTTCTGTAAAAATAAAAGGTACATCAAACAGCAGCATTAGCGACAGTACAGGGTTTGTACAGCTAACAAATATTGCAGATGGCAAACAAACAATTGTTGTTACCGGCATCGGCTACACCGAAAAAGAAATAAAAATAACCTTGCCGCAAAATGAAACTTTAAATATTTTGATGGATGAATCAGCAGAAGATCTTGAAGAAATAAAAGTAGTCAGCTCCACCAGAAGCAGCCGAAATATTAGGGATATTCCAACACGTATAGAAGGAATACCCGCAGCCGATCTTGATGAAAAATCGGTAATGCAGCCAGGCAATATTAAAATGCTTGTATCAGAAATTGCAGGCGTGCAAACACAGCAAACATCGCAGGTTTCAGGCGGTTCAAGCATTCGCATTCAAGGGTTAGAAGGAAAATACACACAGCTTTTACAGGATGGGTTTCCATTGTATTCCGGGTTTGCTAGTGGGTTAAGTGTTTTACAAATACCACCATTAAATTTAAAAAGAGTAGAAGTTATAAAAGGTGCAACCTCCACATTGTATGGGGGCGGCGCCATTGCGGGGCTTATCAATCTTATAACAAAAGTGCCTACTGCAGAAAGAGAAATTTCTTTTCTTGCAAATGTCAATCAAACCAATGCCTTGGATCTAAGTGCATTTTATGGTGAAAAATATAAGAAAACAGGATTAACATTTTTTGCATCCAGCAATGCACAAAAAGCTTACGATGCCAACAAAGATGGCTTCTCCGACATTCCAAAATATACCCGTTATTCCCTCAACCCAAAATTTTATTATTACCCTAATGATAAAACTACGCTAAGCATCGGCGTAAATGCAGGCTTTGAAAAACGCATAGGCGGCGATATGCTTGCTATAAATAATAAAGCAGATGCTGTACATACATTTTATGAAAGCAACAACAGCGACCGTTTTAGTACACAGGCATCTTTTGAAAAAAGATTTCTAAATAAAAATATTCTTACCATTAAAAACAGCGTCGCTTTTTTTAACCGAAAAATTGAAAGAAAAACCTACAATTTTGATGGTAAACAGACAGCAACATTCAGCGAAATAAACCTGCTGATTCCCCACGAAAAATCTGAATGGAATGTAGGGGCAAATTATATTTCAGATAATTTTAAACAGACAAATATTACGGCTGCAAAATTAAATTATAACAATACAGCAGCGGGTTTATTTGCACAAAATAATTTAAAAGTTTCAGAGAAATTTATTGCTGAAAGTGGGTTGCGGTTAGATGTTACCAATAGAAACAGCGCCTTTGTATTGCCACGTTTGTCTTTGCTTTATAAAATAACAGATAATCTTACATCGAGAATTGGTGGTGGCTTAGGTTATAAAACGCCAAACATCTTTTCAGAAGATGCAGAAGAAAAAGCTTTTCAAAATATAATTCCGCTGAATTTTGAAAGTATTAAAGCCGAAAAATCTTATGGTTTAAATGGCGATTTAAATTACAAAACAGTCATTTTTGAGGATATAAACTTTTCCATTAATCAGTTGTTTTTTTATACTGTTATTAAAGATCCGCTCGTACTTGAATCCGTTCCAGCAACCAATGATTTTGCTTTTAAAAACGCTAAGGGAAATATTGATACCAAAGGTTTTGAAACAGCTTTAAAATTTAGAATGGAAGATATTTCTTTGTATGTAGGTTACACTTTTACCGATGTAAGAAGAAATTTCAACAACAGTTCTACAGCCAACCCACTTTCTGCAAAGCATCACCTTAATATAGATTTAATGTATGAGTTAAACGAAAAGCTGCGCATAGGTTACGAACTTTATTATGTTGGTGCACAGTATTTATCAACCAACGAAAAAGTACGGGATTATTGGGTTACAGGGCTTTCAAGCGAATATAAATTTAAACATTTCAGTCTGTTTATAAACTTCGAAAACTTTACAGATACCAGGCAGTCACGCTGGGATAATTTATATTCAGGCACAATTCAAAATCCTTCTTTTAAGGAAGTTTACACACCAACCGAAGGGTTTATTTTTAACGGTGGCTTTAAAATTAAACTGTAAAATAAAAAAATTCATTTGAACCTTTTAAAGGTAAGGTTGTAATATTCTTTTTATAACTGGACAAATATTTGCTTGTGTGTGATGTTGCTTTTACTTTTTAGTCAGCAATAAAAAGTATTTTCTTTTTAACCATAAACCTTTAAGTAATTTATTATGCCACGTATTTCAATTATTTCAGCCAGTGTAAGAACAGGGCGCAACAGCCATCGTGTTGCTTTGTATTTTGAAAAATATCTTAAAGACAATAATCTTGCAGAAACCCAAATGCTTGATTTAATGGAATATAATTTCCCCATATTTGAAGAACGGTTACAATTTCAAGCTTCGCCATTGCTTAAAACGCTAGAGTTTGCAGAAAAAATAAAAGACAGTGAAGGAATTATAATTGTAACGCCTGAATATAATGGTGGTTATCCCGCAAGTTTAAAAAATGCAATTGATCTTTTATTGGAAGAGTGGCGGCATAAACCAATAGCCATTGCAACCGTTTCTGCAGGACCTTTTGCAGGCTCACAGTGTCTTATTTCTTTGCAGTTTACTCTTTGGAAAATAAAGGCATGGACTATTACAGAAATGTTTTCAGTAGCAAAAGTGCAGGACAATTATGACGAAACCGGGAATGCTGTTAACAAAGAAGCAACGGATAAATTAGCGGCCACTTTTATTAAAGAATTATTGTGGTGCGTAAAAGCAGATACTTCAGATTTGTAAGATGGCAAATTTATAGTCATTCTGTATTCTAAGTTTTGTCTTTGTAAGTATTGATTATTATCAGCTTTTTAAGCTGTTTTTTTAAATATTTTTATCTTCAGCTAAAAGCTCTTTTTTTAAATTTTAAATATTGAAAAGATGAAAACCATTATAGTGGCAACCGACTTTTCGCCTATTGCTTTAAATGCTGCCAAATATGCTGTAAAAATAGCTGAAACCGTAGGTGCTGATATTTTACTTTTTAACGTTTTTGAGGTTCTGCCTAATTATGGAGAAATTATAATTGATATTAATGTAGATGATTTAAAAAAATCTGCTGAAACACAGTTATTACATTTTAAATCTGATCTTGTTCAGCAATCCAATTTTAGTTTTAATATTACGACCGAAATAAGATTAGGCGTTTTTAATGATGAGTTGATTTTAATATGCGAACGCTTAAATCCCTATGCAGTAATAATGGGCAGCCAGGGTAAAACCGCTGCTGAACATTTTTTAATGGGCTCGCATGCAGGTAAAACCATCAATCATTTTGCATGGCCAATAATTACTGTACCATCTACATTTACTTTTACAGCCATAAAAAAAATAGGTATTGCATACGATTTTGAAGAAGTAATAAAAGACGATTTAATTGCTGATATAAAATTAATTGCCGGGGATTTTAATGCTTCTATTGATATTTTAAATGCAGTACAGGAAGAGGAATTTAATGAGCATTTTACATTATTAGCGAGCGAGCTTGAAAATGCCTTTACTCCTTTTATAATAAAATATCATTTTTTAACTTCACATCAAACTGAAGAAGCTATTTTAAAGTTTGTGGAATCCAACAATGTAGACCTGCTAATTGTAATGCCTAAACATTACAACATGTTTCAAAGACTATTTCATAAAAGCCATACCAAACAACTGGTACTTCATTGCCATGTTCCTGTAATGTCATTGACTAAATAACTGCGTCACTTTGGAAGTGCATGAATAATAACTTGTTTGTTACCTTTTTAAAGTAGGTAGATAGCTGTGATACTGCTTACTGATTTTGATCATTTTAATAAACAACCTGTTTAAATATTTTTATACTATCGTAATAATTCGATTGATAAATTTTATTTCTGATGACAGGTATGATGTTAACGAAATAAAGCAATATCGTTTTTCTACTCCTGTAAAAAATTACTCTCAAATTGATGGGCGGAATATTATGCAGTATGGAGAATCTGTTTGGCATTATCCGGAAGATGAATTTTTTTACGGAAAATTCACGTTGAAAAGTATTGAGTATAACATGAAAGAAGGTTAAGGGTTGAGGAATACCGGAATTCTATCTTTAATTTCTTATTATTTTATATGAGTGATTCCCTAAAATAATATCTGTAGAAACAACTTACTGTAAACTTTTTTGCAAAATACTTTTTATGCCCTTAATTTTTGTTGTTTTACTGAAAGCTTAAAATCTTTGTATAAAAAATATTATTATTAATAATGAAAATGACGAAATGTTTAAGAAAATGAATATGGATCTAAACAATACAATACCCGTATCGATATAATTCATTTTTTTTATTAGAACCTTTTATAAATATGGTAAATAAAATAAAAAAAGATGTTTAGGCATCAGGGAAAAACAAGAACGGTAAAACATAATTTACAAATTGCATCATTACTTTCTTTTGTAGCAGGAATAGTAAACGTTGCCGGTTTTTTAGCTGTTAAACAGCTTACCACAAATGTTACGGGGCATTTTGCATATTTTGTAGATGAGGTGTTTCAGGTGCATTTTTGGAAAGGATTGGTTTACTTTTTATATATTTTATTTTTCTTTTTAGGGGCTTTTATCTCCAGTTTGCTGGTAGAATACGTTTCTTTAAAAAATGAAAATAAAACTTATATCCTTCCAATTGTTATTGAAATAGTGTTGCTTTTGTTTGTTGCCAGCTTAGGAAAAAACTTAATTGAAAACTACGCCAATTTTATTGTTTGTATTTTATTGTTTGCAATGGGGTTACAAAATTCTTTGGTCACAAAAATATCTGATGCTACAGTACGTACTACGCATTTAACAGGCCTTTTTACAGATTTAGGTATCGAGTTATCTCAACTTTTCTTTTATAAAAAAGCACTACAAAAAATAAAATTATATGCCTCCATAAAATTGCGGTTAACAATTATTATTTTCTTTTTTATTGGGGGCATTTCATCTGGCCTGTTATATCAAAAATTACAATTAAAAGTTTTAATCCTTGCAACCTTGGTATTGTTTATCGGCTTGATATATGATACTTTAAAATTGAAAATGATACAATTGAAAAGAAAAATTTATAAATAACTGAAATGACTGATGGTCAAAAATCAGTATTTAAACCTTCACTAAATAAAGTAAGTAAATGAAAACAATTATTGTAGCAACAGATTTTTCTTCAAATGCGTTAAACGCATCAATGTATGCCTTAAAAATTGCGCAGATCATAAATGCAGATGTTTTACTTTTTAATGTATATGAATTAATGCCAAACTTTGAAGATCCAATTATTGTTATGAATATTGTTGATTTAAAAGCAATTGCTCAAAATGATATAGAAACTTTTAAAAATGAACTTGTAAAAATTACAGCTACAAAACTTAATATTTTAACTCAGGTAAAGTTGGGTGTTTTTGCAAATGAGTTAAATGAAATTTGTGATAATATAAAACCATACCTTCTTATAATGGGTAGTCAGGGTAAAACAGCAGCTGAACGAATTATGTTTGGCGGACATACAGCCGACGCATTAAAAAACTGCACATGGCCGCTTATAACAGTTCCGTATGATGCAAGTTTTTCAGCTTTTAAAAATATTGGAATTGCTTATGATTTTAAAAATGAAATTGATGAAGATTTTATTGCTGAAATTAATTTGCTGGCAACCGATTTTCATTCAAATATTCATATTATAAATGCAGCAAAAGAAGAGGAATTTAACGAAGATTTTATTTTATTTTCAAATAAAATTAATAAGATGTTTGAAACACAAAAAGTAGAATTCCATTTTGTTGAGGGCGAACACATTGATAAAAGTATAGTCGATTTTGCAAGAAAAAATAATATTGATTTATTAATTGTTATGCGAAAGCATCACAGCTTGTGGGAAAAAATTATTAGCAGAAGTCATACCAAGCAAATGGTTTTACATAGCCATGTACCTGTGCTTTTATTAAGATAATAAGTGTCTTGTATAGTTTAGGATGTGTAAAAAGTTTTCGGTCTAAAAATTGAGGTGTTTATTTTTACATATTAAAATATCTTCAAATAAAATATGTAAAAACTATTTATGAAAACACTCTTTTACAGCACAAAACCTTACGAGCAACCTTATCTTGAGAAAGCCAACATTCACAAAAGCGAAATAACTTTTTTAAAAAAACCGCTTAATGCAGAAACTGCTCATCTCGCCACAGGGTTCGATATAGTAAGTATTTTTACAGGTGATGATGCAAGTGCAGAGGTAATAAAATTACTTTATGAAATTGATGTAAAATGCATTACAACAAGAGCGGCAGGGCACGACAATATTGATATTGAAAAAGCAAACGCTGTAGGTATTAAAGTTACAAATGTGCCTGCATATTCTCCTTACGCTATTGCAGAACATGTAATAGCGCTCATACAGGCGCTAAACAGAAAAACCATTATTGCAGAAAAACAGGTTCACCAACAAAATTTTACTACAGATAATTTAATTGGTTACGATCTGCATGGTAAAACCATCGGCATTATTGGCGTTGGAATTATTGGTAGTGTACTGGTAAAAATTATGTATGGCTTTGGCTGCAAAATTTTGTGTTGCGACCCAAACGAAAATGATCAATTGAAAGAAAAATTTGGTGTTAAATATTTGGACAAGGAATCGCTTTGTGCCTCAGCAGATATCATTAGCATTCATACTTCATCTACACCCGAAACAAAATATTTAATTAATAAAAAGCTGATAGATTTAATGAAACCGGGTACAATGCTCATCAATACGGGGCGTGGGGCATGTGTAAATACGGTAGATGTAATTGAGGGATTACAAAATGGTAATATTGCCTATTACGGGGCAGATGTATATGAAAATGAAAGAGGTATTTTCTTCTCTGATCTTACAGGCAAAGAAATGAAAGACGGTCTGTTGAAAAAATTACTTTCTATGCCGAATGTCTTGATAACTCCGCACCAGGCTTTTGCAACGGTACAGGCACTTACAAATATTGCAGATACTACTTTTGAAAATATTGATTGCTTCCAAAAAAACGGCTCTTGTAAAAATGAGCTTACAAATATTTTGGTAGAAGAAGAAATATCCGGAAATGGAAACAGCTAAACAATATTATGTCAACCATCGTTACCGTTACATTCAGCCCATGTATTGATAAAACCACATCAGTAAAAAAATTACTGCCTGATAAAAAACTGCATTGTGCAGCGCCAAAACTTGAGCCCGGTTGTGGAGGAATTAATGTAGCCAGGGCAATAAAGAAATTGGGTGGAGATGCTACAGCTATTTTTCTGTCAGGCGGTTGTACGGGAAAATATTTTAATCATTTACTGGAAGTTGAAAATATACATGCAGTAATTATTGAAGTACAAAATGAAACAAGAGAAAATATAATAGTGCTTGATGAAGCTGAAAATGCACAATACCGTTTTGGTATGCCGGGCAGAAACCTTAGTGATGTAGAATGGATGCAATGCCTAAAAGCAGTTGAAGAAATTCAGGATATTTCTTTTATTGTAGCAAGTGGAAGTTTACCGCCCGGAGTACCTTTAAATATTTTTGCTCAGCTGGCAAAAATTGCAAAGAATAAAAATGCAAAATTTGTTGTAGATACATCCGGTGAAGCTTTAAGGGAAGCTGTAAATGAAGGCGTTTACCTGCTTAAACCAAATCTTGGTGAACTCTGTTTTCTTTCGGGTAAAACACATTTGAAACAACATGAAATAGAAGCCGCTGCTAAAGAAATTATTACAGAAGGTAAATGCGAGGTAGTGGTAATATCTATGGGTGCACAAGGAACTTTGTTTGTAACCAATGATTTAATAAAAACAATTGAACCACCTGCTGTAATTAGAAAGAGCACTGTTGGTTCAGGTGACAGCATGTTGGCGGGTATTGTTTATTATTTATCAAAACAAAAAAACATTGCCGAGGCAGTAAAATACGGAGTTGCATGTGGCACAGCAGTTACAATGAATACAGGTACAGAATTGTGCAATTTAAAAGATGTAGAAAAAATATATGGTCTAATGAATAATGCGACAAATTAAATACTGCTTAAAATCTTTTATTCACTAATACATTATATTTTAAAATTGAAAAAATAAATAAAAAATTATTTCATGAAAAAAATACTTGTTACAACCGATTTTTCTGAAAACTCAAAAGCCGGTTTATATTTTGCAATTCAACTGGCTTCACAAAATAATTATGAACTCACTTTTTTTAATACTTATCATATTTTAACTCCTACTGCGTGGAATGAAGTAAGAGTAGGTGGTTATGAAAAAGATGAAGCAGAGAAAATTGAAGAAAAATTAAATGCTTTTGTTGAAGAAACTTACAAAGGAATAAATGAAACTGCTGCTCCATATAAATGTGTAATAAAAAGTTCTGTATTTGCAGATAGTTGCATAAGAGAATATGCTGCTGAAAATAATTTTGATTTTATTTGTATAAGTACTAGGGGAGCAGGAACTATAAAAAGACTACTTGGTACAAATACAGCTAACCTGATAAATAATTCTGAAGTGCCGGTTATTGTCATTCCCCATAACTATGAAAAGCTTTCTGTAACAAGTATACTTTATGTATCAGATTTACTTAATTATGAAAAAGAAATTTTAAAGGTAATAGAATTTGCAGAGCCATTAAAAGCAACAGTAGAATTACTTCACCTTACATCTGCACCTGATAAAAAAGAAAATTTAGCATTAACAGACAGGGCTATTAAAGCAATTACAAATTATAATGTAAACTTTCAAACAACTCCAAGAAATCCTAATGACTCTTTGGTTTCAGATATTGAAGTTGCCGTAAAAAGTATTCAGCCTTCTGTTATGGTTATGTTTACCGAGCAAAACAGAAACTGGTTTGAAAAAATATTTTTATCCAGCAAATCTGCTGAGTATTCCTTTGATGCTAAAGTACCCCTATTGGTGTTTCATAAATCATAATAAATATTAGTATGAACATAAAATATCCAATTGAAGCTGTTCATACTTTATCAGTAGAGGAAACGATAACTGCCCTTAAAACAAATGCTCAAAATGGCATAAGCGCCTCAGAAGCTGAGGTGCGTACAGTAAAATTTGGTGCAAATATTTATGCGGCACAAAAACAGAAATCGGTGCGGTTAATACTGTTGCTGCAGTTTAAAAGTCCGATTGTTTATTTGCTGCTGTTTGCCATGGCTGTTACGCTTTATTTTCAAAATTATATTGAAGCCATTGCTATTGGCGTGGTCATTTTTGTAAATGCATTAATTGGTTTTTTTATGGAGTTGCAGGCCCGCAGTTCTATGAATGCTTTAAAGGAAATGGATGTTATACTTTCTAATGTTATTCGTGATGGAAAAACGATGCAAATACCTTCTGAGAAAATAACTGTAGGAGATTTAATTGTTTTGGAAGCCGGTGATGTAATACCCGGCGATGCACGATTGGTAGAAGCCAACCAATTGCAATGCGATGAATCATCGCTTACTGGAGAATCACTTCCCTCAGAAAAAAATACAGAAAAATTACCAAAAGAGGTCGCCTTAGGCGACCAATTTAATATGGTTTTTAAAGGTACATCTGTAATGAACGGTAATGGCAAAGCAATAATAACAGGCATTGCCGAAAATACGCAACTTGGTACTATTACATCTCTTGTTGACAGCCATAATGAAACACAAACACCCCTAGAAAAAAAGATAGCCGCATTAAGCATAAAACTTATCTGGATAACATTAATAATGACATCCATTTTTGCTGTAACAGGAATTATACAGGGAAAGCACTGGGCATTAATTCTTGAAACTTCTATTGCATTAGCTGTGGCAGCGTTCCCCGAAGGTCTGCCAATAGTATCTACTGTGGCTTTGGCTTATGGCATGTTGCTGATGGCAAAAAGAAATGCCATTGTAAAAAAATTATCTGCTGTGGAAACACTTGGCAGTACCAATGTTATTTTAACCGATAAAACAGGAACGCTCACTGAAAATAAAATTTATGTTGATACTTTTTCTTTTCCTGAAGAAAATATAAAGGTATCTAATGAAAACAATATATTAAAATACGATAAAGCGGCTGTAGAAAAAAGTAAAAATAATTTTGAAAAATTGATATTAATCGGTGCGTTGTGCAACAATGCTGCAGCAAAAAATGATGATAAAAAGAAATTACTGGGCGATCCGATTGAGATTGCTTTGATACATTTAGCAGATTCATCGGGTACAACAGCAGATAAATTAAAAGAAGATAACGAAAGAATTGGAGAAATGCCTTTTAATTCAGACACCAAAATAATGGGTACGGTCCATAAAAATAATTCAGGAAATTTTGTAGCTGCAAAAGGTTCTGTAGAACATTTGCTTGTAAAATGTGAGCGGATACTTTTTGGCGAAACAGAGAAGGAGTTGAGTGAAGACGATAGAAAAAAAATAATTGCTGAATCAGAAAAGATGGCAGCAGAAGGTTTGCGTGTATTGGCTTTTGCTTATAGGGAAGATAAGGAAATTAATAAAGAAGATTTTTTAAACGGGTTGATTTATGCAGGTATGATCGGGTTTTTAGACCCACCAAGGCTTGATATTAAAGACGCTATACTATCCTGCAGAAACGCAGGTATAAAGATTGTGATGATAACCGGAGACCATCCAATGACGGCCTTAAACATTGCAAAAAAAGTTGGATTGGTTGATGATGCTGAGCAAAAAGTAATTACCGGAAGTGATTTGCCGGATATGGTTTCGGTAACGGATGAATGGGAGAAAAGAATATTGGAAACAGCTGTATTTGCAAGAACTACCCCGAAACAAAAATTAGAAATCGTAGGCGTTTTTCAAAAAGCCGGAAACATTGTTGCCATGACGGGTGACGGTGTAAATGATGCCCCCGCTTTAAAGAAAGCCAATATTGGTATTGCCATGGGGCTTAGAGGAACACAGGTTGCCAAAGAAACGGCAAGCATTGTTTTAAAAGATGATTCCTTTACATCAATAGCATTGGCTGTTGCACATGGCAGAGAAATTTTTCAGAATATACAAAAGTTTGTAGTGTATTTAGTGTCCTGCAATTTGAGTGAAATATTTATAGTAACAACACTAGGTTTTATTGCGCCTGCTGCTACTTTACTGCCCTTGCAGATTTTGTTTTTAAATATGGTGACAGATGTTTTTCCTGCATTGGCACTTGGTTTAGGCAAGGGCGATAAAACAGTTATGGACAGGCCACCGAGGGATCCTAAAAACCTGATAGTTTCAAATAAAGATTGGGTGGCAATTGGTTTATATGCTTTATCAATAACATTTGCCTGCATGGCTGCAGTTATTTATTGTAAAGCATATTTATTGGTAGATGATAAGACAGCCAATAATGTTGCCTTTATTACTTTGGCATTTGCACAGTTATTTCATGTATTTAATATGGCATCTGCAAAATCAAAATTATTGCTGAATGAAATCACTAAAAACAAATTTATATGGCTGGCAATAATTATTTGTGCGGGTTTAATATTGATGGTTTTTATTGTACCGCAAATGAGGAGGGTATTGGAATTAAATATGCTTGGTTTGAATGTTTGGTTGATAGCAATAACAGCAAGCTTAATCCCATTGTTTTTGGTACAGTTGTATAAAATTATTTTTGGAAAACAACGTAAATAAATAAATTTGGTTTCAAAAAAATAAGTCAAATAAATCTTTTTAAAAAAATAAAATCAAAATAAAAATTAATATTATGACACACGAAAACATAACCGCATTAATTGGAAAAGAAAACGAAGAATTGCTTACGCATACCTGTAAAACAGTTTCTAAAGATTTGCTTCATCTTCCTTCTCCTACTTTTATTGATGATGTAATCAGCTTATCTAACAGAAACAACCAAACACTTTGCAGCCTTGGCACTTTGTATAACAATGGCAGACTTGCAGGTACAGGGTATTTATCAATTCTACCAGTGGACCAGGGCGTAGAACACAGTGCAGGTGCATCTTTTGCAGCTAATCCGCTTTATTTTGATCCTGAAAATATTATTAAACTTGCCATAGAAGGCGGTTGCAATGCTGTGGCAAGTACGGTTGGTGGATTGGCAATGCTGAGTAGAAAATACGCACATAAAATTCCTTTTATTGTAAAATTAAATCACAATGAACTGCTAACTTATCCAAACAAATTTGACCAGATACAGTTTGCATCTGTAAAAGATGCATGGAACCTTGGTGCCAAAGCAGTAGGCGCTACTATATATTTTGGTTCGGAAGAATCGGGCAGGCAAATAGTAGAAGTTGCCAGGCTTTTTGAAGAAGCACATTCGCTGGGCATGGCAACAATTTTGTGGTGTTACCTGCGCAACAATGCATTTAAAAGTACAGAGGCCGATTATCATTTATCTGCCGATCTTACGGGGCAGGCAAATTATTTAGGCGTAACCATACAGGCAGATATAATAAAACAAAAATTACCTGTAAATAATGGTGGGTTTACTTTTTTAAATTCCGCGGGTATAACCTATGGTAAAACCGATAAGCGGATGTATACAGAATTAAGTTCTGCCAACCCAATTGATTTATGCAGATACCAGGTATTAAATTGTTTTATGGGGCGTGCAGGGTTAATAAATTCCGGTGGCGAATCCAAAGGTGAATCAGATTTAAAGGAAGCCGTAATTACAGCCATCATAAACAAACGTGCAGGTGGTACAGGTTTAATTTCAGGAAGAAAAGCATTTCAAAAACCAATGGCAGAAGGTATTGCTCTGCTGAATGCTGTACAGGATGTTTATCTGGAAAAGGAAATTAGCGTTGCATAAAATTATTTCAATATTTATAAAATAATAACAATATCATTTTAATGTAAACAACGAAATCTATTTCGTTACTATGTACTAAAACTTTCGGAGTACAAACTAAAATACCAATAAAAATTTGTGTTTAAAATATATCATTATGGCAAATAAATTTTCAGAAATAATTAATAGCGATAAACCTACCCTTGTAGATTTTTTTGCAGAATGGTGCGGACCATGTAAAATGATGAAACCTATTCTGGAAGAGTTAAAACTTAAAATGGGCGATAAATTAACCATTTTAAAAATAGATATTGATAAAAGTCCTCATGCGGCATCTGCTTACCAGATACAGGGTGTGCCTACTTTAATTCTTTTTAAAAAAGGTCAGCTAAAATGGCGGCAATCCGGTGTATTAACTACAAAACAAATAATGCAGGTTTTAGAAAAAAATGCCTGATAATTTTGATAACTGAAACTATAAAGACAAATTATAAATCATGAAAACTTTATTAATATTTTTGGTAAGTGTGGCAGTAGTTGTATTAATTGTGTTTACCATTATCCGTAACAATAGAGATAGAAAAAAATTTGAAAGACAATTAGAAAATCATTCTCCGACCATTAGACATGGTGAAACGGATACAGAAATTGAAGACACAAAATAAAAAGGTAAGTAATTTTTAAGTGATGATCTTTTAATATGTAAAATTCATTAATAGTTAACTTGTTTATTAAAACACGCTTATCACCTGGCTTCATATACATTTACATACGCCTTCTTCCGAACAAAATAATTTTAATTAGTCTTACCGTTACGGAGCGCTTTTTACCATGCTTCCATGGGTATTGTGGTAGTAAACAGCCATAGAATAATTTTATCCGTAAACCCATTTGCACTTAACCTTTTTTGTTACAAAATTGAAGAAATAATTGATAAACCGATAGAGATATTAATACCGCAACGCTACCACCACAAACACAATGATCACCGAAAAAATTATACACACAATCCAAAGAGCCGATCGATGGGTAATAGTATGGATCTGTTCGGTGTAAAAAAAGAAGGCAGTGATTTTCAGGTAGAAGTGAGCTTAGGTAATTATGAAAAAGATGGTGATAAAAATGTAATTGCATTTATAAGTGACACATCTGTCAGAAAAATGCAGAAGCAGAAATTATAAAGTTAAATGATGATCTGGAAGCAACTGTTGAGCAAAGAACAAAATAACTTACAGATGCCATGCACCAGCTTGAAAAATCTTAAGAAGAACTTTCCAGATCGCTTGCAAAATAAAAGGAGTTAGGCGAATTAAAATCAAGGTTTGTTTCCATGGCTTCCCATGAGTTTCGCACACCACTCAGTACAGTTCTTTCATCTTCTTATTTAATATAAAAATACACTACTACTGAGCACCAACCCAAGCGTGAAAAGCATTTGCAGCGTATTGTATCGTCTGTAAATATGCTTACAGATATTTTAAATGATTTTTTAAGTGTAGGTAAAATAGAAGAAGGAAAGATACCGGTAAGGGTTTCTGAATTTAATATTCAGGAACATATTGTGTCGGTGATGGAAGTGATAAAAAATAATCTGCAAAAAAACCAGCAGATTGGTATGATCATACAGGGAAATTAAATGTTGAAATGGATACATCGCTGGTAAAACATATTATCATGAATTTAATATCCAATGTAAGTAAGTTTTCACCGGAAGGCAGTGTTATTGCGATATCCACAAATCAAACAGATGAGTGTTTAGTGTTGTCAGTAAAAGATGTGGGTATGGGTATTTCAAAAGATGATCAGAAACATTTGATGGAGCGTTTTTTTAGAGGTGCAAATGCAGGAAACATAAGGGGTACAGGCCTTGGGTTGCACATTGTTGCCAAATATGCTGAGCTCATGAAAGGTTCTGTTGAATGCAACAGTGAGCTGGAAAAAGGTACAGAATTTAAAATAACATTCAATCCAAAATATCCTGTATGAAAAAGATATTATTGATTGAGGACAATGATTTTATACGGGAAAATACTGCTGAAATATTAGAGCTGGCAAATTATAAAGTAAGTACCGCTGCCAATGGAAAAATTGGTGTGGAAATGGCATTTCAGGACATACCGGATTTAATTATTTGCGATATTATGATGCCTGTGCTTGATGGTTATGGTGTGCTACTTGCAGTACAAAAAAATAATGCTATAAAAAATACACCCTTTATTTTCCTTACTGCAAAAACAGAGCGAAACGATTTTAGAAGAGGTATGGAATCTGGTGCAAATAATTATATTACAAAACCATTTGACGGTACGGAATTATTAAATGCAGTCAACAGCCGATTAAAAAAAAATGAATTGCTGAGGCAGCAACTTAAACCTACAATAGAAGGCTTTAATACACTGATGCAGGCATTGTTTGGTAAAAATGAACTTAGTACTTTAGCCGAAGACAGAAATATGAATAAATATAAAAAGAAACAAATAATTTACTACGAAGGTAACCACCCCAACAAATTATATTATGTGGTGAACGGAAAGGTAAAAGCCTTTAAAGCCAATAATGATGGTAAAGAACTGGTAACCGAATTGTACAGACAAGGCGATTTTTTTGGATATATTGCCATGCTGGAAGAAACTGTTTACAGAGATACAACCGAAACCATGGAAGAGGCCTCGCTTGCCATTATTCCTAAAGATGAATATGATGAATTATTAAACAACAATTCGCAGGTAGCAAGAAAATTTATTCAATTGCTAGCAAAAAATATTTCTGAAAAAGAAGAACAGTTGCCGGGACTTGCCTATAATTCGCTCCGTAAAAAAGTTGCAGAAGCTTTAATGCTTTCAAAAAAAAATACAGGAATGAAAATGTTGATAATTTTGAAATTGCAATAAACCGGGAGTGCCTTGCAAGCATTGCAGGCACTGCAACTGAATAGCTCATACGAACGCTCAGCGATTTTAGAACAGAAAAATTAATTGATATTAAAGAAGGGAATATCATAATCTTAAACGAACAAAAATTACAGTATTTAGTTAATTAATTTTTTTCTTTATCACTGTTATGTCTTAATAAGAAGGAAACTTTGTTTTTGTTTGTTCTGCTCAATTAAACTGAACCAGAAAGTAACTTGAAAAACAAGTGATCACTTGATAATAACTGTACTAAAAAGAATTGTGGAATGGTGGTAGAGTAATTGAGAAATCACTGCAAATTGCTATTGAATTGGTAAGAAAAATGAACAAGAGTTTAGCCAGGTATAAGCTTATGGAATTGAACCGGTAGGTGGATAAGTTTTACTTTAAGGCAGATTTGTAATAATCATACCATTTTAATATTGCTCTTATTTAATTATGCTTAAAAGTTTTTTTGGCTTGACTAAGCCCTTAAAATTAAAGCAATATTGTATAAATGATATTTTGCGTTTTTTTAGAGAACTGTGTTTATTTTCTATTAAAGTTTTAATCTACACTATGTATTATTCTTTACATCATTTTATTGGCATGAATATATAATGATTACCGTACGTTAATTAAAGCTGTTGCTGTTTTTAAAAATTAATTAAACGATCTTCCTGTTAATAATATATTGTATACAAGTAAATTAAGTATGGTTGTTATGTTGTATAAAAGTCAAAATCAGAAAATTCGGAGAAGATGATTTTTTTATCCGATAACTTATTAAAGAAGTTTTTAATAAATAAAAAGGCAGAATATTCACAATTACTTTTTTAAAAAAAATGTTTATAATAAAAGAAATTTTTTATTTCTGTATTTGGTAACCTCAATTAAATATAGAGGCAGGAAATAAGGTATTTCATAAATTATTTCAATTCATTTGTGTATAAAATACTCATTCTTTTTCAATGAAAAGCAGTATTTTTATTCAGATTACTAATCAATTATTAAATTATCATCCTTAAATATTACTAAATAACTTTCAATATTTGTTCTTCAGTAATTCTGGGATTATAACAAATAAAAAAATTTCTGTGAATAAATAATTTATATATAACCCAAATGTATAAGTTATTATAAGTAAATAATTTATTCAATTCAGCATAATTGCTGTGATTTTGAATTAAAAGGGGATTTGATTTCTTAAATATTTGATTGAAGGATATTGCGAAACAATATTCTCAGCACAAATAAACTTCAACTATTTAAAAACTAAAACAACCAATATTAAAATGAAAATTAAGGCAGTAAAATTTACTTGATTGGAAGTACATTGATCAGAATAACACATCAATTAAATTTATTTTAAAAATCTATTATTTTAAATATAAAAAACAGCAATCTTAAAAATTAACTTATGAAAAAATTATACTTCTTAATTTTAAAAAATCTTTTCCCCGTTATTTTAATATGTATTGTCACTACAAATGCACTCTCACAAACGGGGTTAAATTTAAATTTTGTCGGCACCTCAAATAATTATGTAAAAACTCCTGTTTTATTACCGGGCACTTACTCCAAAGAGGCCTGGATAAAAATTCCTGATATTTTGACTCAGTACAGCAATATAATTTCGGGTGGTAAACCTGCTCCTCAATACCATGTATTCTGGACTTCTTATGGAGTCTTAAATGCCGGGCATACAGAAGCGTTTGACGCAGTTAAAGACAACGTAACACTTACACCTAATATCTGGTATCATGTAGCTGTAACATATGATGCAACAACAACTACTATGAAATTATATAAGGATGGTATGTTGATTTCTACAAATACCGGTGTTCAACCCTTTGGTGTTGACCCATGTGTGTTTATTGGAGCTCTCGGAACTGATATATCAACAGTACCTCTTGCCAATAGTTTTTTTAATGGGTCTTTAGATGATGTACGTATATGGAATACTGTTTTAACTGCCACCGATATTTTAAATAGAAAAAATTGTGAATTGGTTGGTAATGAACCCGGGTTGGTAGCTTACTATAAATTTAACCAGGGCATAGCAGGTGCAAATAATGCAGGTATTACAAATTTAATTAACAGTTCAACCACAACAGGCCTCGATGGTACATTGTTCAATTTTGCTTTATCAGGCACTACTTCTAACTGGGCAGCTGGCACTGCTGTAACTCCAAATATTGCAACAACTCAAATTACTCAAACTTTATCTGTATCAGGACCAACAATATTTAGCAATAGTTTTTGTTCAAATTTAATAACCACTCTAACTCCTAATGGAGTTTCTCCACTTAGTGGGAGCACGACAGCTAAAGTATGGATAGAAACTTTACAAGATCCGGCATTTGTAAAACGCCATTATGAAATTACACCTGATATAAATACAACAACAGCTACAAGCAGGGTTACAATCTATACAACACAACAAGAATTTGATGACTTTAATTTTGTTAACACTGTTAAATTACCCACTGGCCCAACAGATATGGCTGGTATTGCAAACTTGGTAATAGAAAAACGTGGCGGGGTTAGTAGTAATGGTAGCGGTTTGCCTGCTACTTACCCTGGATTAACTACAATTATAAAACCTGCAAATGCAGATGTTGTTTGGAATAGTAATGTAAACAGATGGGAAATTACTTTTGACGTAGTAGGATTTAGTGGTTTTTTTATAGAATCAGCAACAGCGCCTTTACCACTGCGTTGGCTTTCATTAACAGGTGTTATAAACGCCCAAAAGCAAACTGTATTAAACTGGGAAGTACAGGAAAATAACGTTTTAAATTACATTGTTGAAAAAAGTGACAACGCCGTAAATTTTACCGGCATTGCAACAGTAAATAGTAAAGGTGATGCCAAAAACAGTTACAACTTTACCGATGCGAGTATGATAAACGGATTGGTGTACTTCCGTATAAAACAAACGGACAGAAATGCCAGAACATCCTACTCGCCGATAATAAAATTATCAAACAACCAAAATGGAAAATTTGCAGTTTACCCTAACCCTGTAAAAGATATGGTTAGCATTACCGGTGCAACTATTGGCAGCACTGCAATACTTACTGATTTATCCGGCAAATCGTTACAGCAAATAAAAATTAAACAATCTGCATTTACTATAGATATGAGCAAATACAACAGCGGAGTTTATGTTTTAAAAACAGATAATGGGATTACCCAGAAAATTATAAAACAGTAAAGGATTTTGTAAAACTATTATTTCTAATATTATTTTTTCTAAAAGAAAATAATATTTAATGGTAAGTTTTTAATTTATTATCATAAAAATAAAAATCTGTTAACGATTATTTCGCTCTTGCATTATCTATCTTTCGTAACTCAGGTTTTTATTTTTATCAATTAATTTTTAAGTAACAAGGAGGGCTGTATTAATTTGAGACAAGATGATTTTTATGCCTGCGCTAGATACTCTTGAAAAAAATCTCAAATTAAAAGTTTGTAACAACGTATAATTTCTAAAACTTTATGCTTAATAACTGATGGTAACAAATGCACTTATCAACGGTGTAAATAAATAGTCTCTTTTTAAAATGAAGTATCAAGTTGTTTTGAAATTGCAGACCCTGTGCTAATTAATTTATTTATTTGTCTCCGGAAGCGCAAGTATTTATTCCAAATAAACGATACAGCGGGCAAAACCCAGTAAATGCCGTAAGTAATGGAACAAAGGCTAACAAACCCCACCAGCTTTTATAATAATATCCAACTCCCGCAATGATAATGCTTAATATCATTCTTAAAATTCTGTCTGTTTTACCCATGTTCTTTTTCATAATTGGTTATTTAAATTTTATAATATATTTTTTAAAATCTGCTTCTTCAAAATAATCTTTACAACTACTTACCCTATTGCGCATAAATATTATTGGTAGAAAACAAAAGGGACAGCAATAAAATAATTTTAAATCTGCTGTGCTTTCTCATGCTAAATATTTTCAGATAGATATTTATTAAAGTCAATACTTTTTTTTGTAAAATCTCTTTCAGCAGCATCAATGTTATTTCTAACATTTTCTATTCTTTTTTTAATTAATAAATTGTTTTCATGGTTAATTAGGTACCACTTTAAAATATTATCTATCGCTGCCACTTCGCTTTTTAATAAACCAATAACTTCATCTTCTTTAATAAAGTTGGTTTGAAAAAACTCTACTTCATCCAACAGGTTTTTATTAAATCTTTCTTTTAGAACATCAGATAACCTGTTTTTTAAATGAACATTTTCTTCCTGCATAAAACTAAGCATGCGTTTCCATGTATTTATTTCGTGCCGCAATTGCATTAATTTTAACTCAGTCATTTTCTCAATTTGCATTTTGAACAATTGATAGTAATGTTTAAAGTTATTTTTATGAAATACTTTAAACAACGATTAATATTAGCAGTGTGGGTGATTGTAATCAACAAAAATCTTTAGCAAAAAGCTATCAATCTTTTCTTAGGTAAGCCTTTTATAAAAAACAAAATATAAATTTTGTTACCCTTGCAGCAGCATACAAAGGGAATCTTCTAAAGCATGTACAGCATGTAAATCATTAACCGGAATGTCAAATTCGTCGTATTTATCTCATATTATTTCCTCTGCTTCACTTTTGTAGGTAACCTTTCCATCTAACACAACTAATTTTATTGGCATATGCGCCTTGTGTTCTTTTAAAATCATCCCTTTTTTAAATGCAAGCATTAAAACTTTAAAACCTTC
>Ga0123337_10002185_pt1 | contig 22717 bp, 15 predicted proteins | sample frozenSSSSmetaG_FD_89792 | JGI IMG/M metagenome (GOLD analysis project Ga0123337, IMG submission 89792) | Glacier valley bacterial and archeal communities from Borup Fiord, Nunavut, Canada, to study Microbial Dark Matter (Phase II) -... | ecosystem: Environmental > Aquatic > Freshwater > Ice >...
GCCGCGATGGAGCGAATGTTCTCGGATTTGGGCAGCCAGTTGGCGCGGAATGCAACAAAGTCATCGCGTTTGAGGACCATGTCCCGATGTTGCAGGAATGGAAGCTCTGCCGCGCTCAGTTCATTTTTACTGGAGACGGCAAGCAGCACGCCGCGATCGCGAAGGGATTTCAGAAATATCTGGAAAGCAAGAAAGGCTTCGCCGGAACCGCTGCCCTGGCCGATCTGTATGCCTTCCACTCCATCGTCGCCGATGACGCCGTGCCAGAGCGTATTGTCCAGATCGACCACAGCGCATTTATAGACACGGCCAAGAATGGCGGCTGCGATCGACGCTGTGCCACGCACAAATTCGGAGATGTTGTCGGCGGCAACCGGCTGTTTCGATTCATGCCAGTCACGCACATCGAACCACTTGTCGAGACCTTTGCGTTCCGCCAGGCCGCAGACATCGTGGATATGAACAAAGGGGGGCGCGGCATCGGCTAAGGCAAGGTTGACGCGGCGGATAAAGTTCGCGGGGCCGCCGGGAACACGGCTTTCCAGATTGCCGAGCTGCCGCGAGGGGAGACCGTGGAAGTTATTGAGAATGATTTCACAGCCAGTGTGCTGATGAAGCATCCGGCATGGGCCAAGAAGAGCTTCCACGGCTTCAAGCGCGGCAGCTGATGCTTCGCTTACCCGTGCCTCCGGGGCGGGCCAATGATGAATGTGGAAGGGGGTAACCAGGACGATGGCGATCGCCGGCGCAAATTGCGCGGTGGCGCTTAAGGCGTCCATCATCTCCGGCATCATCTGGCCGTAACCGGAAACATGAAGTTCTGCTTCGATACCGGAAGCGGCTAGTGCAAGACGCAGCGGTTGAATCAAAAGATCTGTGGTGGCTGTTCCGAGCACGGCAATTTTGACCGGTGCGGTATCGGGAAGTGTCCAACCTTGCGCTCTCAATTTTTTCAGATCGCGGCAGAGACCGAGTAGGGTCAGGTAATCGTCGCACCCACGCCAGGAGGAACAAATACCTCGCCAGGATTCGGAAAGGCCAGCTTGGCCTATTAAACCCTGACTCATTGAACCGCCTGAGTGCCTAGCTCATGCTGCTGGATAAATTCCGCAGTGGCCACCGAGATGCGCGCGGCGCCTTTACCTGTGGCGTGAACGGCATCGGAAAAATCGGCAGCCGGCAGGAACTCGCCCAAGTCCAACAGGGGCGCATCGCCCCGTGCGGCATTGATCACCTGAAGATAGTCTTCGTACACGCCAGGGGCAAACATGCTTTTATTTACCGGCAGCAGTGGAATATTTACGAAATAGAGACGGGAATGATACCTCTTGGCGAACTCTATAAGAGCCTTCATTTCACCCTCGACCGCATCCCGGTGGTCCGATGCTTTCCACGCGTGGGTTTTGCGCCAGTGCGGAAGGGTGGTAAGCAGCGCCCTGATCTGGCTATCTGTGCCACGGGCTCTGGACCATGTTTTTGCTTTGATAAGCAAGCTGCGCAGATCGTGTTTCCGAGTCCATTCCGGGCTGACAGCAGAAGCCAGCTCAATCCACAACGCCTCCATTGCACAACGATAACGCTCCGTTTGATGCAGCCGGAATTCCAACCAGGAAGCCGCGGCGGATACAAAGCCTTTCCGGGCTACCCGGGCAGTGGGACCGGAATCTGTAATACCAGGGCTGTACTTATCGATGGCCTCGCGGAACAATCGTGTCTTCGGAATGGGGATGTTCGCAACGAATCGCTGGGTAAGGCCCACCACAATATCGGAGGGGACCGCGGCGGGGCCATAAATGCTCTGGAGATATTCCATCTGGAAGAGAACATCGGTGAAATTGGCTCCATCGATCGCCATGTTTTCCACCGCCAAGCCGGGTAGCTTTTGTTTCATCACAGAATCGATGAACCCTTCGCCTGTTTCCGAAGCTCCGAAAATCATAAGGCGGCCTTTGCCTGGGCGGCTGAATTTTGCGGGACTCAACAGCATCAGCCGCTCGTCAGTTCGCCACAGATAGTATCCCGGCTTTGCTTCAGCCCAACGGGAGAGAGCTTCCAGACCGCAATGGGCCACGATGAGAACGGCGAGCGGAATAACGAGCACCGCCGCCAGCCCTTTCAGGTATTTAAAACGCGGCGTAGACAAAATCATTTTGCTGGGACCAGAAAATTACGAGCACCAGAACGAGCGCGGCGCACCACGCCATCTGGAGCGCAATCCGGTACCGCTCCGGCAAGTTGGACCACCATTTTTTCAGATTCATAAGAGGTGAATGAGTTTGGCGGCTACCTGGCCAAGCTGCTTCGAAGTAAGGGTGAAGCAAAGATACGCGGCGGCGGCGGCGTTGAAGGTCACAAATACTGAAGCCGCAGTCATAAGCGGGTTATGCGTGAGCGCCGCCACGCGCTGCGCGGGAAGCAAGGTTTTCAAACCGCGCTCATATAGTCGATAGATGATCATAAAGCAGCCGTGCACGATGCCGAAGATCAGGAATGCCAGCGTGGTGCCGTGCCAGAGCCCGGACACTACCATGGTGACCATGAGCGCGAATAACAGGAGGGGAAATGCGGCAGTCCGGGAATTCCACCGGCGCAAGCCCCACGCGTATATGGGCGTAAACACATAGTCCGTAAGCCATTCCGTAAGAGAGCGGTGTACACGCAACCAGAAATCGGCCATGTTGCGGGCCAGAAATGGGAAATTGAAATTCTCGGGTGGGCGCAGGCCCATTAAGGTTCCGATTCCAATTACGATGTCGCAGTATCCGGAAAAATCGCAGTATAGGTAGGCGTAGTACACGTACCCCTTCATCAGAATGGCCAGAAGACCGACTGAACGGAAATCGAGGGACGGTGAAGTCACAATGTAAGGTGCGAGCAATTCGGCCAGAACGAATTTTTTTACCAGGCCTCGCAGAATGCGATTTACCGCGCCAAGCTGCTCAGAAAAATTGCGCGGCCTGGAATCTATGACGCCATTCCACTGATCTACAAATGTTTCGAAGCGCTGGAGAGGCCCGATCAGAAAGGTAGTGAAGTTGAGCGCATAATTTGCGAAAAGCAGAGGATCTACGGCGGGAATCGAGCCGCCGCTCGCATCGATCAGAACGTGCAGTATGCGAAATAGCATGAAGCTGAGCCCAATAGTGGCGAGCACATTGGACAGCATCCATCCGGGCAGAACCAGCGGGAGAAAGGCGTAATTCCTCATAACAATGAAGGCCATGACCAGGACCACCACGCCAGCCGGCAGAGCCCATTCCTTGCCGGCCAGGGCAAGCCGGATAAATAAGTAACCTGCTGCGCAAAACGCCAGCGTGGACGCCACCCCCACCGGTGTCAGGTAAGAGAATACAAAAACAAGGTTAACGGCAAGAAAAAGAACTGCCCTCAAGCGTCCCGTGAAGAGAATGGAACACACAATCGCGACGGAGGAAAGCACGAAAAATTGAAGGGAAATCAGAGGCATGCTGAGGGCAGTCCGCAGGCATAGCGGGCGTTATTTTTCCGAGAATTTAGACAGTATAGCGAATCATATGGATGGGAAGATTGAAACCGCAATGAAAGAACTTGGATCCAAGACAGTTTCCTGGGAGGAGCAACGGAACTTCGCGCGTGTTACCGGAGATTACAACCCGGTACACATGGACGACATAGCGGCACGGCGAACCCAGGCCGGAAAAGCGCTGGTTCATGGGATGCACATGGTGATGTGGGCGCTGGACCGGCTGATTGCAGAAGAAGTGCTTTCGATGCCGCTGGCTGGATTCAAAGCGCGCTTTTCAAAAATGGTTTATGTGGGTGAAACGATTGCCCTTTGGGTGATTCGTGAGAGTGGTTCGCTGGTATCCGCGCAGGTGCGCGTGGGGAACACGGTTGCGGTGATGGTATCGGTGATGCGCGGAGAGCTTGCGCCTGCGCTGCCACCGACAGTTCTGGAGAGTGACAAGGAGGGAGAGCGCGCGAGGGACCTGACCCTGGAAGAGATGAACGGAAAATCGGGAAGCGTTCTTTTTGCTAACGGAGCCGAAGACATGTTTCTTTCTGCTGGCCGTGCACTTGGCAGCACTCGGGTGCGGGCCATTGGCGCCATTACGAGGCTGGTTGGAATGGTGTGCCCAGGGTTGCACTCCATGGCCTATTCCTATGATGTGGCGTTTACGAAAGGCGGAGAAGATGAGGAGTCACTTAGTTTTCGAGTGGAAGAGGTAGACGAACGTTTCCGCCTGTTGACGCAAGCGGTAAACGGTGGAGGCTTGAAGGGTACGGTGGTCGCCATTGCAAGGGTTCCGCCCGTTTCGCAGCCGCGCCTGAATGAAATTGCGAAGTGGGTGAACCCAAGAGAGTTCGCCGGGATAAACGCGCTGGTAATTGGTGGCTCGCGCGGCCTTGGGGAACTGACCGCCAAGATGATCGCGGCGGGCGGCGGCGGTGTTGTGATTACATACGCGGTGGGGAGCCAGGAAGCTCACGCGGTTTGTGAGGAGATTCGCGCCTGGGGCGGCCGATGCGAAACGATGCAATACGATGTTCGCAGGGGCGCGGCAGAGCAGCTTGATGGTTTAGCCCGCATGCCGAGCCATCTGTTTTACTTTGCGACGAACGTCATTTTTACGCGAGCGGATGGAGTGTTTTCCGCAGCGGCTTTCGAGGGCTTCCGCCAGTTCTATCTCACCGGCTTTTACGACCTTTGTGAAGCACTTATGAAGAAGCGCGGCGAGACTGTTTTGCATGTGTTTTATCCGTCATCGGTGTTCGTGACGGAGAGGCCCGCGGGGATGACTGAGTATGCCATGGCTAAGGCAGCCGGCGAAGTGCTTTGCAAGGACATGACCTCCGCAATGCCGGGTTTGCAGATCAAAATGGCGAGACTGCCGCGCTTATTGACGGATCAGACAGCAACAGCCACCGCTCTGCAAACGGAGGACCCGATTCAGGTACTGCTGCCGCTGGTGCGGGAAATGTCCCAACGGGAACTCTACACACCGCCGCTTTCGTGAGTTAAGAACGCCGCGGGCTAAAGTGCTTTTTCAATTTAAGACTCGGGTTTTCCTGGCTGTGCCAAATAGCCACTGCGATCACGAAAGAAACCAGGGCCTTCAGTAACAAGACAGAGAGCGTAGCCATTTCCCGAGAGCCGGTCACCGAAACCACGCTATCCCAGGGGAACCAGGAATCCATCTGGCTATTCAACATCCCGTCAATCACATACCAGCGGTAACTATACCGGCCACACATCAGCGGCTTTTGCCATGACCGTCTATTTCGCATACGGAAGCAATTTTACAAGCGTATTTTCATGGGCGAAGGTAGCAAGAAGCGCCTTTGTGGCCAAGGCATCGAACCGGCAAAACGTTAAGGTGAAATAGAACGGGTGCAGGCCTAAGTACACCCCTACGCAGCGTGCCAGGAACGCAAGGCCAATAATCAAAAGACACACCTTCCATAGTGATTTCAGGGAAAACAAGTAGACCAGAAAAGGCCAGACAAGGTAGAAGTGTTCCTCCACGGCCAGGGACCAAAAGTGCGGCACCCGATAGTTGCTTGGTGGAAGATAACCCGGTAGAAGAACATCCCGAAATTGACGGAATGCAGCCAGATAAAGCGCTGCTTTGACAAAAGGGCTTCCATTGTAGGATCCGGCGCGCGTAGAAGTTTTTGAAATACCCCTCTTTGCCTTTCGCCCGCAAAAGAATTCCGGTGATAAAAAATCCGGATAAAACAAAGAAAAGGCCAACGCCGATCCATCCGGATACTATTAGCTTTCGGAACCACTCCGTCCATTTTGTAGACATGGCGGCCTCATGGGTACCGTGCTCTACAATGACTAAGAGAATAGATATCCCGCGCACTCCGTCGAGTGACAAGATGTGGCTTGGGTTAGAAAAAAGCGATTTTTTTATAACGATAATGACTTGCGGAAAAGCCGGAATGCGTATTTCACCATGGATATATAAAATGCGGCCAGGAATGCGTTTCTTGCCGTGGCTAGCGCTGGCATTACCCGCACTGTCACAAACCCCGGCGAACAGCTTCCAGGAATTTTTCGATTCCCCGTCTCCCAGCAGCCAGTGGACCATCAAATCCAGTGGAGCGGATACTTTGCGTTGGTGGAATCCCACGGATTCTGCTTCTGTTTACGGCACCACCCCCGGTTTTTTCGGCAGGAATGATGCGGGTACGGGAATCGCCTACGCTCCGTGGGCTCTCAACGCCGCTCCTTTTAACTTTCAATTCGATATCTATCCGGTAAGCATCTGGCAAAAGCAATCAGCGTCCGGCTTGATGGTCGCCCTCAGTACGGCCGTACCGGGCTCGATGAGCAGCAGCGATACATCCATCGTGATGGCCTTCTGGTCTTCCGGCCCGATGGTCGATCTGAGAACCGGGGATCTCACCACCATCTTTTCAGTCCCGAGTAATCCCGCCGAGTTTTTGCGTGGCAGCCTGAGCCGGGAATGGCGATGGATGAACGGGGGAAAGGGCGGGACGGGCGGAGCCGGTTTTGACAGCTTCCCCTGGCCACAAGCTTCTAACTCGGGACCGATTCCCTACTGGCGCTGGACCGTTCAGGTGACGCGCGATTCTTCGAACCAACTTACCTGGAACTTCTCGACCGATCAGTACAAAAACGGTTCCGCGCCTTATTACAGTTACCGGATGACAATCCCGGATGGCCATACCGCCGACAACTTTAAATACGTAAGCCTGCTGACGTTGAACCCGCAATCGTTCGAACCCTACCAGGCAGCGGTGAAGGTGACCAGTCTGCGGGGCTGGTCCGGTGTGCCTGACGGCAAGCTTCCGGTAATCTCGTCCATCCTTCCTGGCGGAGGCGCTGGTACATTTCAATCCGGACAGACCGTCCTCATCAACGGCTCGAACTTCACAGCCGATCCTCCGTACATTTTAAGAATCGGGCAGGGTAGCAGCCTGCAGACCGTGACGCCCACTTATGTCAGCGATACCCTTTTAAAGGCCGCCCTCCCCACGGAAGCCGCCGGCACATACCAGGCTCATCTGCAACGTAATGGAATCGACGCGGAATATTATCCAGGCATTGCTTATTCACCACCGGCGCTTTACCGGATTGACCCGTTTGAAGTTCCCGTAAGCCCCGTAAGCGATGACGATGCAACCGTTCAGTTTTACGGGACCGGCTTCGACCCAAGCTCTACCGTGACCATCGGCGGCAACCCCGCTTTCGTAACCTACATCAGTCCGGTTCAGTTATCGGTTGTGGTTCCTCCGGGCGTGACAGGGTCGCCACGGGTTCTGGTAACTGCTGCTAAGGGAACCGTTGTGGTTTATGACAGCTCCGTCTCTTCCACCTACCCCCCCTCGGGAAAGCTCAACTTTGGCTATGCGCCGCATCCCTATCTTCAGTTCAATAGCGGCACGCTCGCGTCTCTTCAAGCGAAATGGACTGACCCGAATTATGCCGCTTATGTGAATCCCTTGATTCAATCGGTCACCAGCGGAACCGGGCAGGGTTCAGGCCCCGCGGGCGAGCCCGATTTCTGGGATCTGGGTTATGGCATTGCGTTATCAGGAGACACCAGCACTTACCCCCTTTTTAAATCGCTTTTGGCATCTGCTCCGCTGGGTAGCCCGGGCCTGCCTTCCGGCGAATTGAATCGGCTTCAGTTCACCGTTCCTTATGCCAATTGGTCGATGTTTCTTTACAATTACGCTTCGCAGATCGCACAGTTTTACGATCAGTTTTTTCCGGTGATGACGCCTGCTGAGCGCTCGGCTTACCTGAATTATCTTCAGAATGCTCTCGGATACTATTACTACGTTATTCATACCAATGACAATGAGGTGAGCGGGTCCTCAGGCTGGCACAATCGTGTTGCGATTGCGAATGCCGGGGCCGGCGTGGTGGCCTTGTCGGTGATCAACAGCCTGCAATCGGTCCGGGGATATTCCATCGCCGCGCCGTGGGTGGCCACCACCGGCCGCATTGAATCCACGGGAGCTGCCGGCAGGCTAAAGAAGTGGTTCGCCAATGCATGGACGGCAGATGGCGGGTACGCGGAAGGGCCTCTCTACGCGGGGTATGGAACCGGAGCGGCGCTGATTTTCACTCATGCCCTGGAAAACACGAATACGATGTTGGGCGTCACTCCCGCGGACGGCGGCATGTTCTCCAGCGGCGGCAATTTTTTTGCGAACTTTCAGAACTGGGTGAATTCACTGTGGGATGGAACCCAGTGGTCTACCTTCGATGATTCTCAGCCCCAAACATATCTGGTCAGCCTGATGCTGGATGCGGATAACCGTTTCGGCTTGCCGAACCTGACCTACCTTGCCGATTACTTGAAGACACAGATCGTCAATGGAAACGGGATTTATCGCAATACCGTTTTCGGCGCGTCTTCGGCCGGGGGGGATTCCGCGGCTTACGCTCTGATGTGGAGGAATTCCAACTTCCCCAGTTCATTCACCGGTTTTCCGGCTTTGCAGGTGAATCCCGTACTTCAGCAGGCGGCGCTCCGCTCGGATTCCAGCCTGGCGACGCAATTCTATATCGGCATCAAGGGTTCGTCCAATCAAGAGGTGGGCACAAATCTTCACCATCAGAACGATACCGCCTCGTTTGTGGTCCAAAGCAGAGGTGAATTGTTCCTGATCGATCCGGGGTATTACCTGCCCGGTGCGCTGAATCATTCCATCCTGTCGATTGACGGCGTGACACCCGGCACCTCAAACGCAAGTGTCGGCGTGATGGATTCCACCGCCAACCTGAGCACTCCCACATTCCGGTCCGCCACCATTGACGCTACCCGCGCTTATGCGGGCGTCTCAGCTTTCCGGCGTGTTTTTGCCATGTACGCGAACGGCACCTCTCAATTGGGTTTGATTCTGGATGACGTTCAGACATCGGGGACGGGCTCTGTTGTCTCTTATTACCAGTCTGGACAAAATACAAATACAAAAGGCAGCGCAGGCTTCACTCTCACCGGCAATTTTTCGAAACTAAATGCGATGTTCGATGGGCCGCCAAGAACAGTCTCCGCCGCGGCCGGTGCGCCTTCTTTTCACTTGGGAACGAGCGCAAATTCATGGATTTACGACGCGCTATCCTGCCAGTTCCCGGCCGACCCCTGGTGCGCCACCACCACTCCGAAATACCTTCAGAAATATACGACGGTGAAGGCCGAATATACAGCGTCTGCGGATAACCCGTTACTGACTCTGATTGCGCCCGCCGGTGTGGATGGTTCAGGAAGCACCGCAACGATAGACCGCTCCACTCCGGGCATGATCAACGTCACCATAAGCGACGGTGCGTATATTCAGTTCAGCCGGCTATCGGGCGTGTGGCGCGTGAGCGCAACCAGCACGGACAACGTCCGCCAATAAATTCCCACCTACTAAGCAAGAATTGGATGGACGAGAAGTGGCATAAGCGTAGCCGAGTGCCCGCTCTGGAAAACCGTGCATAGCCGATCCGCATAGCTGCCTCCTGTCTCAAAACCCAGCCGTGGCCAGTGGTTTTGAGATGTTGATTTCGAGACAAGTATTGCAACAGCTTCTATGCCGGTTTGTAAGCTTGGTGCAATTGCCTGTCGGCAGTCTCGAAAACGGAGGTTTTTTAGACTGCCGGTAGAGGCACAATTTGGCTACTCTACGGAACATGCGTCTCGCCCGCCGCTTCACGCGTATTCTTCAAACCTGCCTGAGCGAAGGTTTAGCTCGGACCTTCGTCGTAGGCATACCATCGGTTGTCGAGTTTTCGGAAGGAATAGCCTTCATCGCGTGTCCTCGGATCGTACTTCCGCTCGCCGCGTTCCTGGTGCAACATACAAGGATAGAAGCGCCTGGCACTGGGCTCAGCAGTTGGAGCACAGTATAAATAGCCGCTGACATGACCCCGGTTGAGTAGACCGACCGAGTCAACCATGATGAAGGCGTCATTCGAAGCATCGCGTTGGACACCAAGTCTTATACCATTCCGGTTATAGATAGTGCGATATACATCCCAGCGGGAACGTGCCAGCCCTGCTTTTGGGTCGTCTGCCATGTATCTTCCAAACTTGTGCGGATTGTCGGGGGTGCGATCGAGGAACGTAGGGGCGATACGGGAGAAAGTCAGATCTTCGTCAGACATGCGGAGAATCATTTCAATATCGGCGCGTTTCGATGGAAAGTCGCGCTGCAGATCTGTTAACGTTGGTGGCTCTTTGACAATAGTGAACCGGAGAAAGATCCAGAAAGTCACAGCGAGCAACATCGGAGCTGCTAGCAAAAACGTGAGGATTCGAATGTTGCGAAGTCGAGGCTGACGGTGTGTAGTAAAACTCAGCACCAGGCCGATCACGAGTCCTCCGATATAGGCGAAGCAGAGAACCGCCGGCCATGCGATCACGAGTACAATTCTACCGGAGTCAACCTGTCAACCTATTGGGTGCACCCGCATCCGAACATGGCTTAGCGTACAAAATTCCCGGAATGGTCCCGGCTAGTCGCTTTCGCCTTCTTTGCATGTAGTTACACTTTTGGAGTTACACTAAAGCAGGGATGATTCAGTTCGAATGGAACCCGGTAAAAGCACGGACCAACCAGCGGAAACACGGCGTCACCTTCGAGGATGCCATGCACATCTTTGACGACCCTTGGGCACTATTTGAGCAGGATCGCGCCGAGGAAGCCGGGGCGTTGCGTTGGCAAGCGCTGGGCGTTGCTGGAGGCGTTCTTTTTCTACTGGTCGCCCACACCGTTCGAGAGGAAGGAGAGGACGAAATAATCCGCCTTATCTCGGCACGCCGAGCTACCCGGAGGGAGCAAAACCGTTATGAGCAAACTCGTGCGCAAGACGCTAGCTGACAGCCCGATGACGCCCGCCCGCCAGCGCAAGCTGGCCCGGATCGCGGCCCGGCCTGATGAGGAGATCGATTTTTCAGAGATTCCCCTGCTCAAAGAGAGCTTCTGGAAAACCGCCGTCCGTAACCCTTTTTACCGCCCGGTGAAGCAACAACTCACTGTGCGCCTGGATGCCGATGTCGTCGCCTGGCTGCGCCATCAGGGGAGCGGCTATCAGACCAGACTGAACAGGGTGCTTCGGGAAGCGATGCTGCAGGACATCAACAAAAGCGCTTGAGTGGCGTTCGGGACTCTATTCCAATTCTCTGCCAACGGTCTTTGGCAAGGTAGCCATCAGGCCCTGTTGTTGCAGACGTTTGCGCGCTTTTTTATCAGCGTCCTGCTGTTGCTTTTCTTCCTCACCCAAAATTTCAAGAGCATTCAGACGCGTTTCCGGGTTTGCCAACGCATTCGCGAGCAATGTTTCCAACTGGCTGGCAAACCGTAAAATTGTGTTGCGCTCAAACAGATCGGTGCGGTACACCCAATACCCCACAAGCTGGCCTGCGCGTTCGGCCATGAATACCGCCAGATCGAATTTGGAATAGTTCACCGGCATGGGGAACGGAATCAGTTCCAGACCGGCTATCTCTCGCTTACCGGCCGGGATATTCTGCATCACGAATAACACTTGAACAATGGGGTTATGGCCGGTGCTGCGTTCCGGCTGTAACTCTTCCACCAGTTTGTCGAAAGGCATATCCTGGTGAGCCCATGCGTCGAGAGCTACCTTGCGGACGCGGCCCAGCAGTTCGCGGAAAGAAGGATTGCCCGAAAGATCGGTATGCAACGCCAGGACATTGATGAAACATCCGATCAAGGCTTCCGTTTCAAGAGAAGTCCGGTTAGCCACATCCGTACCGACAACTATGTGTTCCTGGTTCACGTACCGGGCAAGCAGAGCCTGGAAGCCTGCCAGCAAAGTAATGAAAAGAGTAACGTCTTCTTTCCGGCTAAACGCTTTCAATGAATCTGAAAATTCTGCTGAAAACTCCACCACCTCTGAAGCTCCCTGCAACGATGCCGTCTCCGAGCGCGGTTGATCCGAGGGCAATTCCAGAACGGGCGGCGCGCCTCTGAGGTGCTCCCGCCAATAGTCGACCTGGCGTTTTAAAATATCACCTTGCAGCCAGTTCCGCTGCCATACAGCGTAATCCGCGCACTGGATGACCAGCTCCGGCAGGGGCGATGGTTTGCCTTGCGTGAACGCCTCATACAGCGCTCCCAGTTCCCTGATGAAGATGCCCGCGGACCAGCCATCACTGATGATGTGGTGTACGGTGAGGAGGAACAAGTGATCGTCAGGCGCCAGGCGCAGTAGTTGAGCGCGCACAAGGGGTCCCGTTTTTAAATCAAAGGGTTGCCGCGCTTCTTCCTTGGCTATTTGCCGGGCCGCTGGCTCCCGATCCTCTTCCGGCAGCCCGCTCAGATCCCGCAGCGGAAGAGGAACGCGCAGCCGCTCGGCGATGATTTGAACCGGCTCTCCGTCCTTTCCCTCAAACGTGGTGCGCTGCGATTCGTGCCGCCTGAGAACTTCATCGAGCGCCCTTTGCAACGCCGCGGTATCCAGGGTTCCCTTCATGCGCAAGGTGCGCGGGATGTTGTAAACCGGATTGCCGGGCTGCAACTGGTCGATTACCCAAAGCCTCTGCTGTACAAAAGAAAGCGGCAGCAGCCGATCGCGCGAAACCGGAACAAGGGGCGGAGGGAGCGCATCGTTACCCTCGCGGCGTGCCCGGTCTACCCACGTGGCTAATTGCCGGACTGTTGGGCAATCGAACATGACGCGCAACTGCAGATCGATTTCAAGGCTTCTGCGCAGGCGCGAGACAACCTGGGTAGCTAAAAGAGAGTGGCCCCCGATATCGAAGAAGTTGTCATCGAGACCGATGTTGCCGCGGCGCAGCACTTCTCCCCAGGTACCGGCGATCAGGGTTTCCGCCTGACTCCGCGGATCTGAATCGCTTTGCGCACGGGCAAGTGTTTCCTGAGGTTCCGGCAGGTTCTGACGGTCGATTTTGCCGTTCGCGGTAAGCGGCATCCGCGACAACACCATGATTGCGGCCGGAATCATATGCTCGGGAAGCTGCTCTTTCAACCAGGCGCGGATATCTTCCACCGATAGATTCTGGTCGCGGCTTGCGGTCACATAAGCAGCAAGCCTGTTGTCTCCGCGTTCATCGGGCCTGGCGATGACCACTGCCTGTTTGACGCCATCCTGAGCGGTGAGCACCGCTTCCACTTCGCCCAGTTCGACACGGAAACCACGGATTTTCACCTGATCGTCCGCACGGCCAAGGAACTCCACATCCCCTTCCGGCAGAAAGCGCGCAAGATCTCCCGTGCGATACATCTTCTGCCCTGGTGTTTCGGCAAATGGATCTGGCAGGAAGCGTTCTTCCGTTCGTTCCGGCTGGTTGAGATACCCAGCCGTAACACCATCTCCCGCGATATAAAGCTCTCCGGCGATTCCAGGAGGAAGCAGTTCCTGACGCGTATCGAGAATATACACGCTGGTATTCGCGATAGGCTTGCCAAGAGGGATTGTGGCCCCAAGCTTCTTCGGCGAGATTGAGGCGGACCGATACTCTTCGAGGGACAGCGTGAGAGAGCCGATGGTGGTTTCCGTTGGCCCGTAATGATTCACAATCCTGCAAGTTGGATTGAGGGCGGAAATTTGTTCCAGAAGGCCGCGGCGGAATGCTTCGCCCCCCAGCACAAGATATTTCCGTGGGAGCACTTCCCTTCCCCCGCCCGAATCGAGCAGCGCTGTTAAGTGCGAAGGCACGATCTTTAGAACATCGCAAGGATGCTTACCGGTGTATTCACTGAGGCGCTGGCTATCGGCGGCAACATCGTAGGAAATCACATGCAGACAACCACCCGAAAGAAGAGACGGATAAATGCAGGTATTACCCAGATCGGCGGCAAGTGTCGAAACCGTGGCGAAATGCAACCCTTCGGGATGGGTTTCCAGTTTCAACATCCGCCGGATGAACCACGCGTAATTGATTAAGTTGCGGTGCCGTACGGCTACGCCCTTAGGCACTCCCGTTGACCCGGAAGTGTAGATGACATAAGCCAGAGTGGAGGAATTCTGGTTGAGATTGGGATTGGAGCGCGGCCCCTCTTGCCAGGAATCGCGGTCGAGGCAAATGGTTTTACCGGCAAAGGGAGGCATCCGGCTGAGGAACTTCTCTTCCGTTAACAAGACCGTGATGCCGGCGAGTTGCTGCGTCAGCCGGGCCTTGGGTTGATCGGCGGCAAGGGGCACGTAAGCGCCTCCAGCTTTAAAGATGGCCAAAAGCGCCACAATCATTTCTATGCCGCGACCGAGACACAGGCCGACCAATGCACCGGGTTCCACGCCAACGCGGCTAAGTGCAAAGCTGAGTTGATTCGCCTGTTCGTTTAATTCCCGATATGTGAGTTGCTTCTCTTCGCAACGCAACGCCGGACGGTCTGGAGTAAGCGCCGCCTGGGTTTCAAATAGCTGGTGAAAACAGAGGTCACGCGGATAGTCAGCAGCAGTATTGTTCCATTCGACAACCAGGCGGTGATGCAATGCCCCGTCGAGTAAAGGCAAGCGGCTAACGGTGGTATCCGGAGCATCCACCGCGGCTGTAAGGAGCGCCAGGAAACAGCGAGCCCAAAGCTCCACGGTCTCCCGTTCCAGGCGCGAGGCGTCATAGTGAAACTCGAAAGAAAGGTCCGGGCCCTGGCGGACGGACAATTTCAACTCGAACGCTTCGCAACACGTTTCGAGCTTTGTGAAAGTGAATTTTGTGCCGCCGTAGACCTGCCCGGGTTCGACGTCGGCATACTCAAAAGCGGTGGGGAAGTAAGAGCGTAGATCCGGCTCGGCAGCGGCCCAGGTAAAGGTATCCTGCCAGTTATTCATCTCTGCAACCGTGCTCTTTACCTGTTCTAAGAAAAGGCGGAACGGCAGGCTGGGAGTAATCTCGGATTGAACGGGTAAGTATCTCGCGAACAACCCAACGGCATCGTCAAGTTCCGCATACTTCCGGCCGTCAAATTCACAAGCTGTGGCTATGCCGGACTGCCCCGTTATGCGCCACAGGAATATCTGCCACGCAGCAAGCAGCAAATCGGCTTCGGCAGCCCCCTGCCCTGCACAGAATGCGGAAAAACGGGAAGCAAGGGCGCTATCGGCCTTGGCCAACACCACCGCGGGAGAGAACAGCCCCTCTGGGTTTGTTTTGAAAGAAGAAAGAAGGGAGTTGCCGGAATTCAAATCCAGCTTGCGGAAGTATTGCCGCCAGAAATCGCGCCCCGGCCTGGAATCATCGCTGGTCAGCAGTTCCCGCTGCCACTCCACCACATCCAGATACTGCATCGCCTCGCCGTTTACATCCGAACCGGCGTAAGCGCGCCCAATTTCACCCATCAAATTCTGCAAGCTGCGCCGATCTGCGCAAAGGGCGGGAATGGTGATAGATATGGCATGGCTTTGCAGGCCTAACGCGAATAGATTCACAAGCAGGTTCGGGCCCTGCTCCAGATCCAGCGCGGCATGGCTTTGCTTCGCCAAGGCGTACATTTTCTCCACCTGCGTAGAGGCGTCCAGCTTTGTGAGATCGAAACTGTTCCAGGAAAGTTCAACTGTTTGCTTGACTATCTGGAAGGGAGTCTTGAACCCGGTCTGGCGATCAAGGACAGTCCGCAGGCTCTCATGGCGGCCAGCTGCCTGCTGAACCACATCCCGCAGCCGCAATTCGTCTAAGGGGCCTTCGATAAATACCTCGCACCCGGTTAGAAAGGGGACGGGAGTTGCGGTTTGTTGTTCCCAAAGTCTCTCCTGCTGAGGCGAAAGTCTGAAGTTGGCAGTAGTCGTATCACTCATCCGAACAGATCAAGCTGCGGCTTTTTCGTGCACCATTCCTGGAACGCGGGCAATGTCAGTTCTTCCCGTATATCGCGGCGCAAAAATTGAAGGGCAAGGGCTTCCTGATGCAGCGAAGCCATCCGGCTGAAGCGCTCATCGGCGCGGACCCGGTGCATGATGATTTCTTTGATTTTGTTCTTTAATTCCGGCCCGGGATAGCGGGAACCCACAGCCTCTTCCACACGCTCATCGGTCCACTCATCGTATTTCACTTGAAGAGCGAAGGTTTCAGACTCTTTTTCATACTGATTTTTATTTAGCTTTTCCTGCTCGCGCAAGCGGCGCGAAGTAGCGAAGCTGGCTGGAACAGCAACCTGGTTTTCAATGGTGTAGATGATAAAGCCCGCCGGATTTTCGAACTTCCCGCGGCGATCACGCGAAATTAGGAACTCGGCATACTCGATCTGGTCCACAATCGTTTTGGGATTGTGCAACCTGGCTAGGGCGTCCGCTTTCGCAGGGCTGATGCCCCGTGCCACCATGGCCTCGATCGCCGCCGGACGCTCGTTCTTTCCCTCAAGAGCAAACTCGGCCTCTTGCTGCTGCCCTTCGATTTTCCTTTGCGAAATGGTCAGCACATGGAGAAGTTCCTCTCCCGGCAGAAGCACCAGCTTGTAACCCTCTTTCGAAGACATCGGCTTGATGTCCCATGCCGAAAGATATCCGACATTCACCAGTTCATCGAGCGAACGGCCCATCGTGTCGCGGATCTTCGAGGCGTGGTGATACACGGCAATGTTCAGCAAAACACAGAGTTCGGCATAATCTTTCTCAATTTGCCGCCCTTGGCTTGCATGAAACCAGAGGTGTAAATAGCCGAAAATGCCTTTCGCTGTCGGCCGTTTCAGCTTGCGGTAAGCATTGAAATCCTCCGGTACGACGTAACTCTGGTTTAGATTTTCAAGCAGCCAGTCTTCGAGAACCACCTCGTAGGATTCAGTTTTCCCGGTATCGTCCAAATTGCTTTGGCCTGAGCGGCTGAAGCTGCGGAAGACATGCACCGTCTTGTTGGCGTAGCGCTTGCGGGCCGCCAGATAAATCACCTGTTCAGAGGTGATCGTGGTATCGGCCATGCGCTGGCCCCACCGATTGATATCTTCGTAATTTTCGCCGGAATAGCTTAGCCCGAGTTCCTTGAGCAATCGATATCCGGTAAAACGGATGGGGTTGGTAATGCAGCCGCGCCGGCCTTTTTCATCCATGGCAATACGCATGAGGGCGATGTATTTATCGCGGTCACTGGTGGAAGGAAGCCCAAATTCCTGAGAGGCGCGGAACTCAGCCGAAACTTTAATCTTTTGGCCGTTCCTGTTTACCAACTGTTCAATGCGGCGGGTGGATTGGCTGGTATGGCGAGTATCGTGTGCTCCAAAAAACCCGATTTGCAGAAGGTTCTTCTCAAAACGGATGAAGTCAACAGCAACAGGCAGTGGAATCAGGGAGGGAGCAGTCTCCTGCTTGTTGGATTTTGCACGTTTCATACGAAGCCTGTTGTTGATGAAGAATACTATAGAACAGCAAACTATAGAACAGCTTTAAACCCTGTGGAATTGCGTAAGTCTTTCAAAATAAATGATTTAAGTTGCATTCTTTTCCAACCGGGTGCGATGTTACTGCCAACCGGGTGCGATGTTGCTTCCAACCGGGTGCGAATACTTCTTCCAGCCGGGTGCGGTATTTGTGCCAACCGGGTGCGATGTTACTGCCAGCCAAGTGCGATGTTGCTTCCAACCGGGTGCGAGGTGTGACGTGATGGTTGTTTTCATGGTTTTCCGCAACCGAATTGGACGGGCAAGTGGCTTCCAAAGAGGTTCGATATTCTGGATTTGCCAACCGGGTGCGATACAAAAGCCCGGTATCTCTTCCAACCGGGTGCGATAGACCGTTGGGGATAGAAAGAAGATTGCTCTTTAAATCACCGTTCCAACTGGGTGCGATAGCGCACCTCATCGCTTAATCTTGAGCTATGCCGGTAAGGATGAGAGTTTTACTTTTTGTAATTGCGGCTCAGTTTTTGGTACCCCAGGTAGTCGGGGGATCTGAAGCTTTTCTAGGCCTTCTTAATATGGTTTTGCCAGAGGACGTGACTCTGTATGGGGTCGTGTTGGATATGAATAACAGACCGAACACCACGCTCCAGGTAAAGGTCTGCTGGGATGATCCGACATTCACGAACAACTGCGATAAGTCAGTAACGGCGAATACCACTGGGTTCCCTTACACGCTTTGCAGCGCTGGCGCGGTTTGTCATGGATTTCTCTATACGCCTCCCAGGACGCCCGTCGGAAACGTAATGCCGCGCGATGGCAAAGACCACCTGATGTATGCAAAGGTGCTTTCCCAGGAGAATCCAGGATCCGGGGATAAACAATTGGACGGGTCTCCCTGGCCATTTACCTTCAAGAAAGGGAACGTTGCGCCAATGTGGACGCCGAATCTGGAAGCGTCGCCGGGCAGGCTAACGGCTTCGCAACTGGCCATTTTTGCGAATAGCCAGGACCCGTACAGCGTGGGCTCGAGCGGCACGACTGTCTGTACCGTTGGCGGAGCGGCAATCAAAGATGACGGGGTAGTGGGATACTACGTGCAAAAGCATAAGGTGCCGTGCGGAAACGTTTTTGTAGTCTCGCTATCCACAGCGGCATATGTGGCACAAGCGACGTTGGAATCCACTGTTTTGGCCGTGCGCTTACCCGCGTCCCTTCAGGCAATCGCGCTAGGGTGGGTGGCCCCCGCTCAGGTTTCTTCCACCCTCAGTTCCGATGGGCCTCGTTCCATATCCGCTGTCGTAGCCAACGGAGGATGGATGAAAGGAGCACCTTCTACTTGCACAGTATCAGGGGGTCCCAGTGCTCAACCTCTTCTGGGACAAGGGCCAATTAACCCGTACTTTAATTCAGCTTCAAAAGCCCCGTTTACTGATTATAAATTCCGGCCTACGATGCTGCTGGCGGGAGAAACCTGCCCTGCCTGCGCTAAAAATAGCAATACCTACGTTGGTCCCTGGTTACCCGACGTCTCTACCGCAAAGATTACGATCGATGCCGCAATAGCCGCGGTCGATACCAACCCGACGGGCGGCAATGTGTATTGGGCTTATACCGCCGACCCAGTTAGAAACCAAACAGTCTTTATTGTTTCTCCTTTGCTGCTGGGCAGTGGATTGTCTCCCAAAGTGAACACCCAGATTCTGGGAACCCGTACAAATTTTTATCCTGCGGATATCACATCGAAGAACATCCTGCTGTATGACGAGGGAGCGCCGCACTGGAATTATCAAGGTGCGACGTTCCTGCCTGGTGCGGGAATAGGTTTTGCCGTCACGTCCACCTCTGGCTATTTGCCTTATGACGGCAACCAGACCAATGTGGCTTCCTGGCTGCAGGCGGGGGCTGTGGCTGCCTACGGAAATGCGATTGAGCCGTGCAACCTTTTCGCTTATAAACATCCCGATCCAGCCATACTGGTCTCGAACTATCTGCAAGGGCAGACTGTGGTGGAAGCCCTCTGGAAGTCTGTGAGATTGCCCTGGGGGGGCAATTTTGTGGGGGACCCGCTGGCATCGCCTTTTAGTCTTGGCCCTTCTATTCCACGGTCGGGTCCGCGCGTTTCACCAGGAGGTGCTGTGAACGGGGCGAGTTTCGCTCCAGGTCCGGTGAGCCCGGGCACTGTGCTTACTGTGTTCGGGTCGAACTTGGGCCCCCAGACGGTGTCCGGTTTGCAACTCGATAATTCCGGCCACGTCGCTGTCTCAAGCGGAGGAACGCGTGTCTTGATCAACGGAGTTCCCGCCCCCATCATTTATTCGCTGGAGGGGCAAGTAAGCGCGATCGTTCCTTTTGGGACGCAGACGAACGCGCCGGCACAAGTGGTGGTGGAGTACAACGGGGAGCAATCACCCGCGGAACTCCTCAGCACCGCGGATACTTCGCCGGCGCTGTTTACCGTGAACGCGAGCGGTAAGGGCCAAGGAGCCATCCTGAACCAAAGCGGAACTCTGAATGGGCCGGACAATCCGGCGGCCAAGGGTTCCGTGGTTGTGCTGTATGCCACGGGTGCTGGTATCACCTCCCCTCTGAGCGTGGATGGCGAGATTACAGCGGGAGTGTTTCCGAAGCCAGTCCAGCCTGTGATCGTGCTCATTGGCGGCCAGCAGGCAGTTCTAAACTATGCGGGTGCCGCGCCGGGCCTTGTGGCAGGGGTGCTGCAGGTAAATGCAGTGATTCCCGCTGGTGTCGGTTCTGGAGATCAATCGGTAGTGCTGCAGGTTGGTTCGGTTACAAGCCCAACTGGTGTAACGGTAGCCGTTGAATAGCACTGTACATGTATACATGCAGCACTGTATATATACATCACTGTATACATGTATACCCTTTAGAGCCCAACCTTTGCAGCCGCATTTTCCAGAAAAAGTGACCCGCTGCGGATGTATTTGCGGAGGGTGGTCAATGACCGGTGCCCTGTCTGAGCCATGATGGCGCGTTCTGGAACTCCTGCCGCGGCAGCCGAGGTCGCAAGGCCAGACCGGAGACTATGCCCGGCAAGATCCGCCGAATCCAGACCCGCTGCGCGAGCTGCGCGTTTTACTACCAGCGCCACAACGCGATCGGTCACCCTCCGCTTAGACATTTGACCATGCCGGTTCACGGGTCGAAACAATGGTTCAGTGTCCCCAGGCTCAAGATCGGCTAACCATGCCCGGGTAGCTCGAACCGGGCACGTCGCCGGGGTGGATCCAAAAGGAATACCAACTTCCCTTCCCTGCCCTTCCTGGTCCGTCTTAGACCGGCGCACTTGAATGATCAGACCGTCATGAGTGAGACGGAGATCGTTCTGATTCAGGCCCACCAGTTCGCTTCGACGAAAGCCCCCGGCAAACCCGAGAAGGAGGAGAGCCCGGTCGCGGCGCCCGGCCAGGGTGTCCGGCAGGAACGAAACCATACGGCGTAAGTCTTCCGTCAGAATGGGCCTTTTCCTGGATTGTGCGGTGCTCTTGGAGCGGCGAATGCCGGCAAGAACGGTCCGGACCAGAATGTCGTGAATAGGAGAAACGTGTCCGGCAAATTGGTGAGCTTGGGAAAGGGCGGCCACCCGCTTCGCCAAAGTGGCCACTTTAAGCGTTTGAGCTTGGTCGGTGAGATAGAGGGCGACGGTTTCCGGTTCTGCTGGAAGGGATAGGCGCCTATGCTGCTTGCACCATCCGGAAAAATGCCGCCAATCGCGCTGGTAGGATTTCCGGGTGGCGGAGGCTTTGGCTTGGTCGAAGTAATCCCGGGCTTGGGCAAAAAGCGGCCCGAGGGCGGTCCGCTGCCCTGGGATCCCGGCTAACCCTAGGTTTTCGGCCATAAGCCGAGTGTAGCGTAACCCGGGGGCGCTAGCTACCGGGAACCTTCTGTTCCCGGTAGTCAGAAATGAATTGCATATACACAACTGTGCACAAACATATTGTATTATATTATGTAGGTTCGATGCCAGCAAAACCCCAATGGTTGCTTCAGCTTCCAGCGATTCTGGACACACTCGATTCCCTGCCCTCCCCAGTTGTCGACCGCTTGGTGATTGAGAAAGTGTTTGGAGTCGGACGGCGTCGTGCCATCCTGCTGCTCCACTCGTTTGGAGGATTTCGGAGCGGTCAAACGTTTTTTATTGAGCGTCAGAAACTGATCAACCAGCTTCAGCGGATACGAGAGGGCGAGGAATTCACAGGTGAGCGTCAGCGGAGGAACCGTTTGGCCCGGGATCTGGAACAAAGCCACCAGCTTTCGCCTGGCAGGAACATCGGTATCGCCGCAGCCGATGATGTACGCGAGCGTCAGTTGGCCGATCTCCCCAGAGGGATTGATTTAAAGCCAGGAGAACTGACCGTCGAGTTCAGCGGCGCCGAAGATCTGCTGCGGCAACTGTTCGAACTCTCGCAGGCGATTCTCAACAACTACGCGGCGTTTGAGGATCTTGTATCCCAAAAGAATAGTACATGTGACTACACGACTACTGCTAGCATAGTATAAGTGTATACATGTATATAGTTGCTATTGTGGCCGAAAAGGGCGGTGTGGGAAAAACCACCGTGGCCCTAAACCTGGCGGTATCAGCGGCCAGGGATGGCCATACAGTAGCCATTATCGATGTCGACCCCCAAGCAACCGCATCGAAATGGACCGACCGGCGCGCGGAGGAGTATCCATGGGTGGTTCCGACGCACTCGGCGAGGATCGCCGCGGCCATCGCTCAGGCAAAAAAACAGGCGGTCGATTTTATCGTGATCGATACCCCGCCCCATTCCGGAATGGATGCCGTGGAAGCGGCGCGCCAGGCAGATCTTGTCCTGGTGCCGGTGGAACCTCATCTGTTCGCACTCGAAACTCTGCCTAAACTGGCCGATCTTCTAAAGTTGTCCGGTGACTCCCCCGCCTTGTTTTTGGTGAACAAAGCCGCAACGCAAGGAAGCGAAGGCACCCAGGCGGCGGAGCACATCAGGGCGCGGGGTTTTCCCGTTTGTCCCGTCATTTTGCACATGAGGGCGGCTCACCGCCACGCAACGAACATCGGTAAGGTGGCCGCGGAGTATCAAGCCGATAGTAAAGCCGCCCAGGAAGCTATAGACCTATACATGTATACAATCCAATTCATAGACACCGCGAGGAAAGCTTATGCCAAAGCCAAACCCACTCACGCAAGGGCTTGAGCAGCAATTGCAGACTGTTCGAAGCAGACCCGCACCGGGCCCGGATGTGACGGCAAAGCCCGCGGCAGGCACGTCATCCCGATCCGGCCGTGTATTGGTGGGAGGGCATTTTGCCCCTGAGGTACAAACTGCTTTGAAGGTGATTGCCGCCGAGGAACGCACTACCATGCAGGCCTTGCTGACTGAAGCGATTAATACGGTATTTGTAAAACGCCGTAAACCGGAAATAGCTAACATGTAGAGAAAGCTACATGTATACA
>Ga0123337_10002186_pt1 | contig 22712 bp, 17 predicted proteins | sample frozenSSSSmetaG_FD_89792 | JGI IMG/M metagenome (GOLD analysis project Ga0123337, IMG submission 89792) | Glacier valley bacterial and archeal communities from Borup Fiord, Nunavut, Canada, to study Microbial Dark Matter (Phase II) -... | ecosystem: Environmental > Aquatic > Freshwater > Ice >...
CAACTCAGATACAAGAGACATCGAGAGTAACGCCACAAACGTACGTGTGGCGAAGATGGCTCCCTTGACCTTAAATCTTTTATCCATCGATCTTCTCCCGTGAAAAAGTAGCCGAGGCTTTTCTTGTATCGCGCTTCTGATCTTTATCAAGGCCCGAGTCGCCCGGCTCTCAGAGGTCAGGTCGCCAACCACGGTCCCCTTCGCCGAAAAAGTCCAAAAAGAAAAAAGCCACCTCGCGGCGGCTAAGAAATGTGGAGCGGGCGGCGGGAATCGAACCCGCGACTCTTGCTTGGAAGGCAAGGGCATTACCATTATGCAACGCCCGCGTCTCTACGTGACGTTTAGCCCAGGAAGGCGGGCTTCCTTTTCGGAGAAGTGTCCTCAGCAACGTGCGAACGGATTTTCGACGCGAACGTCGGCGATCGTCTGGCCGTCATTGAGATCTTCGGAGAGAAGCCGCACCGCGCCGGATCGCGCGGCCGATGCAAGGATGAGTGCGCCCCAAAATCCGATATTTCTTGGAGCACGTGCGGGCTGAGAATTCCAGACGCATCGTTCCATACTGCGCGTAGCGCTTGGCACGCGATGTCGCGTTTTTTCGGTTCATCGACATCGTGCGCATAGACCGCGGTCGAGGAGCGCGAGCGCGGTCGACTTGGCGGCTAAAACCTTGGCCTTGCGGACGGTTCGCCGATCGAGTTTGAGCGTCAGATTTTGCTTCACAATAGAACGCGTGGCACGCGCGGCACGTACTGCCAAGGATTCGGCGCGGACGCGCGCAGCGAAAACGAAAAACGCGCTCCGTTTTCAAGGAGCGCGTTTTTCGTGAACCTTGGGCAGGGCAGGATTCGAACCTGCGTAGCGCGTTAGCGCGTTGGATTTACAGTCCAATGCCTTTAACCACTCGACCACCTACCCATGATGGCAGCCCTCACAGTACGCCTCGCCGATGGCCGTCTCCTTGAGTTGCGGTGAGGTTTTTTCTTGAACCCGCCGCCAAGCCTCGCGCGATTACGATCCTCTGCAACCGAAACTGCGGGCCAAAACGGGGACCGCGTCAGGTACGCCGAAAATGGCACAGACGCCGACGTAGCTCAGGGGTAGAGCGGCAGTTTTGTAAACTGCGGGTCGGGGGTTCAAATCCCTCCGTCGGCTTATTTTTAGCGGTTACTCCTTGGCGCGGACCGCAATCGCATCGACCTCAATGAGGATTCCGCGTAAGGCGCAGCCCACGGTCGTTCGTACGGGATACGGCTCGGAGAAAAACTCGCGATAGACCTCGTTCATCGCTGCAAAATCACCGAGGTCTGTCAGGTACACGTTCACTTTGAGCACGTGTTCTAGCGTCGATCCGCCCGCTTCGAGTACGGCTTGCACGTTTTGCAGCACGCGCTTCGTCTGGCTTGCGATGTCTGCTGGAATCGCTCCGGTCTCGGGATCGGCGGGGCGCTGACCCGCAACGAACACCAGGTCGCCGAAGCGGACACCTTGCGAGTAGGGGCCGGCGGCTGTCGGTGCCGCGCTTGTTGCGATCGCTTTTTTCTTCATCGCAGCAAAGATTGTTCGTTCGACGGCGTTTCCTTTTGATTCCATCGGCGTCCAACCGCGCGTGGGGCGGAAAGTCCGTCCGCAACCGTCAACACGGGAGTCATGGTGCCGAGAAAAAAGCGATTCACCCGCGGACCGACGCGATGAGCGCGGTGCGCCGCCTCATCGTGGGCGTCTCCGGCGCGAGTGGAAGTCTCTACGCGCTCGCCGCGCTGCGTGCGCTTCGCGCGATTGGCGGCTATGAAGTGCATCTGGTTCTCTCCGAGCAAGCGCGACAGACGATCGCGCTCGAAACCGATTCAACGGCCGCGGACCTCGAGGCACTTGCCGACGTACTCCATCACGATACGGATCTTGCGGCATCGATTTCGAGCGGCTCGTTCAAAACCGAGGGCATGTTGATCATCCCGTGTTCGATGAAAACGGCCTCTGCCGTCGCACATTCGTTCAATTCAAATTTGCTCACGCGAGCGGCCGACGTGTGCCTCAAAGAACGCCGTCGGCTCGTGATGATCGTGCGCGAAACGCCGCTGCACCTGGGACATTTGCGGACGCTCACCCAGCTCGCGGAAATCGGCGCGGTCATCCTGCCGCCGGTTCCGGGCATGTACTCGCGCCCCAAAACCATCGAGGATGTCGTAGCGCACACGGTCGGCAAGGCGCTCGACCAATTCGGGATCGACAACGAGCTCTTCAAACGATGGAACGGGGTCGTCTAGCGCCGACGCGAATATCCCCATCGTGGCTATTCCTATCGAAGCAAAACCTATTTGGGCAAAGTCGGGCGGCCTTGCGCTGGTGTGCGAGAAGTGCTCCGCGCAGCGCTTTATCGAGGACTTCCCCGAATACGCGGGCGACGAGCGACTCGAACTCAAGCGCTGGCTCAAAGACCGTCTCAAAGCCGAAGGAAAATGGGGACCGATCCGTGTCGTGATGACGAGCTGTCTTGACGTCTGCGCGCGCGGCGGCGTAACGATTTTGATCGACCCGATCGCGCGCGGCGGCGAGCAACGGTGCCTGGTCTTCGAGGCACTCGATCGCGAGTCGATCTACGAGCGCATCGTCGCCGAACTCTCTCCCGTGCAAGCAAAAGAACCGGTCGCCTAAGGCAACCGGTTCTTCTCACTAGTCACCGAAGGTCGGTGTTAGGGAAGTTCGATCTCCGAGAGATTCTTCTCGATCTTCCGCTTCACGCGCTGGAGCGCGTTATCGATCGATTTTACGTGACGGTTCAGGTCGCGCGCCATTTCCTGATAGCTCTTGCCTTCGAGATACGAGAGCAAGACTTGCGATTCCAAATCCGAGAGATTCTCTTGAATGCGCTCTTTGATGTCTTCGGAGACTTCCTGATTGATCACGAGTTCTTCGGGATCGGACGTCTTTTGCGAGGCCATCACATCGAGCAGCGTGCGCTCGCTGTCTTCGTCGTAGATCGGCTTGTTCAGCGAGATGTACTGGTTGAGCGGAATGTGCTTCTGACGCGTCGCCGTCTTGATCGCGGTAATGATCTGACGCGTGATGCAGAGTTCCGCGAACGCCCGGAAACTGGAAAGTTTATCGGCCTTGAAGTCACGGACGGCCTTGTAGAGACCGATCATCCCTTCTTGGATGATATCTTCGCGATCGGCACCGATGAGGAAGTAGCTTTTGGCTTTGATACGAACGAAATTCTTGTACTTATTGAGCAAGAATTCCATCGCCAAATTGTCGCCAGACTTGGCCGCGGAGACGAGGTCCTCGTCCGGCCGCTCGTGATAGTCGAGCCCATCTGCGGGCTGCGTGAGCGCCATGTGGTGTCCTACCTTCGGGGAATGGACCGGCCAAGCGAACGCCAGGGGCCGGTCGATGTGCCGAAAATGCGGGCCGGGGCCCGTCGAGCCGGGCACATCCGAACCATTATAGGAGACTCCTGCTAAGGCGTCAAGGACGCGTAGTACGCTGCCGGACGACTTCGTAAAGGAGCACGCCCGCGGCGACCGAGGCGTTGAGGGACTGGACCTTCCCCTCGAGGGGAATTCGGACCAGATAATCGCACTCGCGCTGCACCAGCGGCCCGATTCCGTCGCCCTCAGCGCCGATCACGATCGCGATATCGCGCTTGAAGTCGGCCGCCGTATAGTCGACCGCTGCCTCGCCCAGCGCCGCCCCGGCAATCCATATCCCCGCCTTTTTCATCGTTCGGATGGCCTGGGCGATATTCGCGACCCGAGCGATCGGCATATAGGCGGTCGCGCCGGCCGAAGACTTTCGAACCGTCGCGTTGATCCCGGCGGCCCGGCGCTCGGGGATGATGACCGCCGTCGCGCCGATGCATTCCGCCGTGCGGACGATGGCGCCGACGTTGTGCGGATCGGTCACGTGGTCGAGCACGACGAAGGTGGACGACGTTCCGCGCTTGCCGAGCGCGATCGCTTCTTCGAGCGAGATGTAATCGAACGGTTCGCCGAACGCGACGACGCTCTGATGCGCTTTGTACGGGAAACTTGCGAAGAACGCGCGGTGTTCGAATCGAATCGGCACATTCGTCGCGCGCGCGCGTTCGAGCAATGGCCGCAACGCCGGATCGCTCTTACGATCTTCACCGACATGCAATTTGCGAATGCCGTCGCCAGCCGCGAGCGCTTCTTCGACCGCATGCACGCCATAAATGACGTCATCGAGATCGACGCGTGGCGGACGGCGTTCGCCACCGCCTTCGACGCCTTCCGCCGGTAGGCGGCGCTTACCGTCCGCGAGCGAGCGCGGTTTTCCGGTTGCGCCGGGTGGACGCGGCTTACCGCCGCCGCCGAACCCCTGTGGCCGTGAAAGTTTGCCATTGCCGGTATTTCCCGGTGGACGATTTACCCGTCGATCTGCCATGTCGTGCCGTCTTTACTGTCCTTGAGGACGATCTTCTCGGCGGCGAGCGCGTCGCGTAAGCGGTCGCCGAGCGCGAAATCTTTGTTTTTCCGGGCGGACGCGCGCGCGTCGATGATCGCCTCGATCAACGTTTCGGGCCCATCGCCGTTGAGGTGGACGACATCGCCGACCGCCGTGCGCAAGCGCTCGACGATCGCCGGATCGATGCGCGTTGTCGACACGCGCGCCGTATCCGAGAGCGCGCTCTCGATGCCGAAAATGGTCAGGATCTCGATCAGCAACGCGCGCGCGGCGAGACCCCCGCTCTGCAGCGCGCGACTATCCGCCGTCAGCTCGAAGAGTGCGCCGAGGGCTCCAGCCGTGTTCATGTCGTCATCGAGTGCGGCGAACGCACGCTCGCGATACGATGCGACCGCGCTCGCATCGTCGGCGGTCCCCTCGGCAAGCGACGCATAGGCTTTGCGCAGTTTTTCGATCCCGCTTTTCGCCGCGCCGATCGATTCCTCGGTAAAGTTCATCGGCTTGCGATAGCCGGTTTGCATGAACAAGAGGCGGATGGCATTCGGATCGTGTCGATCGAGCATCGCCGAGAGGGGTTCGAAGTTGCCGAGGGATTTCGACATCTTCTTGCCGTCGAACATCAAGAGTCCGCCGTGCACCCAGACGTTTGCCATCGGCGTATCGGGCTTGAGCGATTCGCTCTGAGCGACTTCGTTTTCGTGGTGCGGGAAGATGAGATCGTAGCCGCCGCCGTGGATGTCGAACGGTTCGCCGAGTAACTCGCGCGCCATCGCGCTGCACTCGATGTGCCAACCCGGACGACCGTCGCCCCATGGTGATGGCCATGAGGGTTCGCCCGGTTTCGCGAATTTCCACAGCGCAAAATCGAGCGGATCGCGCTTGTGTTCGTCGATCGCGATGCGCGCACCGATCAAGAGTTCATCGGTGTTGCGCCCCGAGAGTTGACCGTAGCGCGGGAACGACTCCACTGAAAAATACACACCGTCTTCCGATGCATAGGCGAACTTACCGTCGACGAGTTCTTCGATCATCGTCAGAATTTGCGGAATATACTTGGTCGCATACGGTTCGTCATCGGGCTCTGCGACGCCGAAACGACGCATCGATGTTTTGAACGATGCGTAATAGCCGGCCACGATGTCGCGCCACGATTCGCCCGTTTCACGCGCGCGATTGATCGATCGGTCGTCGATATCGGTCACGTTCTGCACGTACCGGACGTCGTAGCCGTTGTGTTTGAGATAGCGCCGCAGCACGTCGAAAAATAGGAACGACCGAGCGTGTCCCAGATGCGCCTCGGCCGACGGCGTCAGGCCGCAGACATACATACGAACGCGCCGCCCAACGAGCGGCGCGAACGGTTCGACCGCGCGGGTACGGGTGTTAAACAGCCTTAGTGGCATCGTTTGGTTCGCGTTCGGCAAGACGGGCCTCGAGTGCTTCAACGCGCGCGACGAGTTGGGCGATCAGTTCGGCTTGCGGGTCGCGCATGTCGACTTGCGGACGACTGCTGAGCGGGACCGGTTTGCCGTCTTGCAGCACGACGCGGCCGGGGATGCCGACGACGGTCGAATTCGGCGGCACGTCGCGCACCACGACCGAATTCGAACCGATCTTCACGTTGTCGCCGACCATGATGTCGCCTAAGACCTTCGCGCCCGCGCCGACCGTGACGGTATTGCCGATCGTCGGATGGCGCTTCGTACGCGCAAGCGAGGTTCCACCTAAGGTCACGCCTTGATAGAGCGTGACGTCGTTGCCGACGATCGCCGTTCCACCGATCACGACGCCGGTGCCATGATCGATGAAAAACCCGCTGCCGATCGTCGCGCCGGGATGGATGTCGATCCCGGTCGACCGATGGACGAGCTCCGCAAGAAAGCGCGGCAAGATCGGCACGCCGGCCTTGTGCATGGCGTGAATCGCGCGGTGGGCCGTAATCGCGTGGAATCCCGGATAGGAAAGCAGCACGTCGAGATAGCCGGTCGCCGCGGGATCGCGTTCGACCGGCGCGCGCAGGTCAGAAAGAAAAAGCTCGAGCGCTGTAGGTGCCACGTCGCCCGTTTAAACTACCTTGGACCCTAGCCGGTTGCTGGGCCGCCCGCTTTGGGCGGCTGGCTCGGCTGAATCGTCTCGAAAGGCTTGCCGTCGGGACCGAAGGCGATCGGTTCGAGACCCCGACCGTGGAGCAAATGCGAACTGATCTGCCCGATCCGGGCGAGGATCCGGTCATGCCCGAGCAGCGGAAAGAGCAGCGGCAGCGGCGGGCCGTGCAACTCGCCCATGAGCGCCATGCGAATGGCTTGAAACGCGTCCTTCTTCTTGATGCCGAATTCATCGGCAATCGCGGGGAGCGTTTTGCTCAGCGGCAGATCGCGCAATTCCGCCAGCGAGTTCACGTACTGCGAAACGGAATCCAAATAGAAGAGCACCTGAATGTTGCGCAATCGTTCGAGTTCGAGCGCCGGCAAGACGACGGTGAGATCGCGCAATTTTTGAATCAGCGGGAGCGCATCGGCGATCGTATGGATTTCCTCGCCGTACGCATCGAGAAACGTTTCGATCCACGCAAGCGCACCCGGCTCGTTTGGATCGGCCAGCACGCCCGCTTGCTGCATTGCCGCGACGAGCATCGCGACATACTCCGAGCGCGGGAGCGCACGCAGTTCGCGCGCGTTGAACGCGCGCAACCGCGTCTCGTTGAAGATCGAGCCGGATTTGCCGATGCGTTCGAGCGTGAAGTCGTGGACGAGGTCGTCGAGCGTAAAGGCTTCGCGATCGTTCCCCGGCGACCAGCCTAGGAGCGCGAGGTGATTGATGAGTGCGGTCGGCAACACGCCCTGTTTGCGGAATTGATCCGTGCCGACCGTATTATGGCGCTTCGAGAGTTTCGATTTGTCTTCGTTGAGAATCAAGCCGACGTGCGCGTAGAGCGGACGATGCAGCCCGAGCGCTTCTTGCAGCATCATCTGTCGCGGCGTGTTGTCGAGGTGTTCGTCGCCGCGCAGCACGAGCGAAATTTCCATCATCGCATCGTCGATCGCGGCGGTGAAATTATAGAGCGGACCGCCCGAGGATTTGACGACGACGAAATCGCCGATCGTCTCGTGTTCGAAGGTCACGCGCCCTTTGATGAGATCCTCGACGACGGTGCGGCCGGGTTTGACCGCAAAATTGATCGATGAATGACGGCCGGCGGACTCGAACTCCGCGCGCTGCTCCGCCGTGAGATGACGGCAACGCCCGGAATACCGAGTCGCTTCGATGCCGCGAGCCTTCTGCTCGTGACGATCGGCTTCGAGTTCTTCGGATGTGCAGTAGCAACGGTAGGCGGCGCCGATTTCCAGTAACCGCGCGGCGTGCATGGCGTAGAGCGACGTGCGCTCCGACTGGCGATACGGCGCAAACGGCCCGCCGATATCGGGGCCCTCATCCCAACGCAGCCCAAGCCAGCGCAGGTCATCGTAAATCGCCTGCTCGCTTTCGACGCGATTGCGCGATTCATCGGTGTCCTCGATGCGCAGCACGAACGAGCCGCCGGTTTTGCGCGCGAGCAGATAATTGAAGAGGGCCGTGCGCGCGCCGCCGACGTGCAGCATCCCCGTCGGCGAGGGTGCGAAGCGAAGGCGGAGAGGCTGACCATAATCGAGTGCCATAGGATAGCGCTAGTTGCGACGGCGGACGGCGCGATACCGCCCGCAGCGGCGTTATTCGGCGTCGAAAACGATCTGCGCGGCCCAGTTTTCCCGCGCGCGATTTTGCAAAAGCGGCTCGAAGAGCGTGTGCGAGGCCGCGTCGATTTCGCCCTCACTCAAATAGAGAACCGGGCCAAGACCGATGGCTGCGGTGAGCGATTCAGCATTCGCTTGCAGATACACTGCGGTGAAGACGACTTCGCGCAGCGTCGCACCGGTGACGACGCCGCCATGGCCGCGCATGCGTGCCACGCGATGCGACCCGAGCGTGTGGGCGAGGTGGTCGCCCATCTCGTTCTTCGTGACGAGCACATTGGTGTCGCCGAAGCGGTCGGCGATATCCCAGATCGGTATGCTTGCGCCAATCGCCCACGCCATGTGAAATATCGGTCGCAGGTCGGTGCCCGTTACGCCGAACGGGATCGTCGCCGGGGCGTGCTTGTGACAGATCGCCGCGACGTCCGGCCGCGCCGCGTAGATCCGACCGTGAATCGCGCGCTCCGCGTAAAGCGCACGCTCGTCGTGAGAGACGGGTTCGTTCTCGAGAGTGAACTCCATGATGTCCGCGTCGACGACGAGATACGGCGCCCGCGAACGCGAGAGCAAATAGCGATCCGGACGATCGGGATGTCGCATCGAGACGTGTCCGAACGAGTCGACGACGCCGCGATTGGCAAGAACGAGATCGCTTGGCATGACTCCTAGCGAAGCTCGATCTTGCATGGAATCCTTGCGCACTCCACGCATTCCGTCGAGATGGTGGGATCGAGCAACGGCGGCGCGCTTGCCGGATTGCGCGTGATCGAGTCGGCGACGATGATCGCCGCGCCGCTGTGCGGCATGATGCTCGCCGATCACGGCGCGGACGTGATCAAAGTCGAGATGCCCGGTGCGGGCGATACGCTGCGTTCCTGGGGTCACGCAAAAAACGGCAGCGGACTGACGTGGAAGATGCTCGGACGCAACAAACGCGCCGTCGAACTCGATCTGCGCACGCCCGCGGGCAAAGCGACGTTTCTCGAATTGCTTGCCACGGCCGATGTGTATATCGAAAACTTTCGGCCCGGCACGCTCGACAAATGGGGGCTTACCGGTGAGGTGATGCGCGCGGCAAAGCCCGATCTGATCATCGCGCGAATTTCCGGATTCGGCCAGACGGGACCCAAGTCGCCGCTACCGGGATTCGGAACGCTCGCCGAGGCGATGAGCGGATTTGCGTACATCAACGGCTGGCCGGATAAACCGCCGACGCTGCCATCGTTCTCGCTTGCGGATTCGATCGCCGGCATGGCCGCAGCGTACGGCGTTCTTGCCGCGATCCATCACCGCGACAAGACCGGCGTCGGCCAAGATGTCGATGTCGCGCTGTACGAACCGCTCTTAACGGTCCTCGGCTCGCTGATCATGGACTATCAGCAACTTGGAATCGTCCAGAATCGTACCGGCAATCTCATCCCGTTTACCGCGCCGCGGAACGCCTACGAAACGCAAGACGGCAAGTGGATTGCGGTGTCGTGCAGCACGCAAGCAACGACGCAGCGGCTCTTCGATGCAATCGAGATGCCCCAGCTCATGGCCGATCCGCGCTATTGCGATAATGCAAGTCGCGTCATCAATATCGAATCGCTCGATGCCTTCATCGTCACCTGGTTCAAAAATCACGCGCACGATGACGCACTCGCCGTACTGGATCGCTTCGGCGTGACCGCGGGTCCTGTCTACTCATCGGCCGATCTCTTCCATGACGAACACGTGCGCGCGCGTGGTTCGATCGTTCCCGTGCATGACGACGAACTCGGCGAACTGTGGATGCAAGCACCCGTGCCGCGCTTGACCGCGACGCCCGGTTCGATTCGCTTTACCGGGCGAGCGAGGGTCGGTGCCGATACCGCCGAGGTTTTGGCGGAACTCGGCCGTGCGGGCGAGCAATCGTGAACGCCGTCCCCTTGAGCGTGCGCTCTTGGCTTTTCAGCCCGGCGAGCCACGCACGCCGATTGGAAAAAACGCGCGCGGTTTCAACCGACGCCGTGATCGTCGACCTCGAAGATGCCGTCGCCGCAAGCGAAAAAATCGGCGCGCGTTCCGCCGCCGCGGCATACGTGCGTGAAGCGCGCGGCGAGCGCAAGGCCTACATCCGTATCAACGATCTCTCGACGATCTGGGCGTTCGGCGACCTCGAGAGCGCATGTGTTGCGGGACTCGACGGGATCGTCATTCCGAAAGTCGAGTCGGCGCGCGATCTCTTCATCGCGGATTACCTCATCGCGAGCTACGAGCGCGAGCGTGGCCTTGCGCCGGGATCGATCGATCTCATGCCGATCCTCGAGACGGCCGCGGGCGCCGAAAACGCAAGCGAGATCGCGCGGGCCGTGCCGCGCGTTCGGCGCCTTGCATTCGGCGGCGGTGACTTCACGAATGACACGGGAACCGCGTGGACGCTCGATAATCCGCTCACCGCACACGTGCGCGCGCAGATCGCCATCGCCAGCCGTGCAGCCGGTCTCGACCCGCCGATCGACACGGTTTGGCCGGCGCTCGACGACGAGGGCGGTCTGCAGGCCGAGTGTACGACCGCACGCGCGATGGGTTACCAAGGAAAGATGGCGATCCATCCAAACCAAGTCAACGCGATCAACGCCGCCTTCTCGCCAAGCGCGACAGAAGTCGCGTCGGCTGAAAGGATCGTCGCGGCTTTCGATGCCGCTGAACGCGCCGGCTCGTCCGCACTCGTGCTCGAGGGTCGCTTTATCGACTATCCGGTCGTGCACCGCGCTCGTTCCGTGCTCGCCAGCGCCGCACGCCGACGCGAGATCGCACCGGGATAATACGCCTGCCGTGCAAATAAGGAAAAAAGTTCCGCGGGCGCCGTCCGCGTTCGGATAGGAGGCTTCGTGCCGTTCAGCCGCCAGAAATTCATTGCCGGAAGCGCAGCGACGATCGCTACGATCGGGCTCATCACTCCCGCTCGCGCCGCGGAATTCGAGATCAAATACGGGCTCGATCTCCCACAAGAGCATCCGGTCACGGTACGCTCGGTCGAAGCGTTCGGTCGCATTCGCAAGGCGACGAACGGTCGCGTGAACATCAAGGCCTTCCCGACCAGTCAACTCGGAAGCGATCCTGCGATGATCTCGCAACTCCGCACGGGTGCGATCGAAATGGTCGCGATGCCCGGGGCATTTCTCAATTCGATCGTGCCGGTCGCCTCGATCGAGAATCTCGCCTACGCGTTTCCGACGCGCGAGACCGTGTTCCACGCGATGGACGGAGATCTCGGGCGCGTCATTCGCGATGAGATCGCGGCCAAAGGCATCGTCTGTCTCGAAAAGATTTGGGAGAATGGATTCCGCGAAATCACAACGGCCTCAAAGCCGATACGCACGGTCGCCGATCTTGCCGGCTTGAAGATTCGCGTTTCGCCCGGAAAGATTCGCATCGATACGTTTACCTCACTTGGGGCCTCACCCACGCCGATTGCGCTCAGCGAACTCTACACCTCGCTGCAAACCCACGTGATCGACGCTCAAGAGAATCCGCTGCTACTCATCGATCAGCAAAAATTCTACGAAGTTCAGAAATACGTCTCGCTCTCCGACCACATCTGGTCGGGCTACTGGACGCTCTTCAATCAAGACGTCTGGAATAAATTCGGGAAGGGTCTGCAGGACGTCATTTCGCACGAGATGAGTGCGGCAACGCTTGCGGCACGCAACGACAACGTGTCGCTGAATCTCTCGATCCGCAACAAACTCCAGCGCCGCGGCATGCAATTCAACGACGTCGATAAAAAGAGTTTCAAACAAAAGCTCGTCGATGCAAAATACTACGAGCGTTGGAAAGCCGATTTCGGGCCGACGGCATGGGCCGCGCTCGAAAAATACGCCTCGAAACTCGCGTAGCGCCGCGTGGCGATCGCCAATTCGGCAATCGAGTCGGTTCGGCCGACGTACCGACGTCCGTGGGCGGCCGCCGTCGACCGCGCGATCGGCGCCGTGGTCGAGCCGCTCACCGCACTCTTGGTCATCGTCGAGGTCTTCATTCTCGCGGCCGGTGTCTTTACACGCTACGTGCTCCGGCAACCACTGGTGTGGAGCGATGAACTCGCGACGATCCTCTTCTTGTGGCTCGCGATGCTGGGCGCCGTCGTCGCGTACCGTCGCGGCGAACACATTCGACTTTCGGTTCTGCTGCGCCGCTCCTCACCGCACGTTCGCGCGATTCTCGAGGCCATCTCATCGGTCGTCACGGCGCTCTTCGTGCTCGAACTCATTCCGGCTAGCCTGACGTTTTTCAAACAGGAACAGATCGATCTCACTCCGGCGCTGAACATCCCCCAGTCCGACGTGGTGCTCGCCGTGATCGTGGGACTCGCACTCATTTTGGTGCTCGCTCTCTTGCGACTCTCCGAAGGCGATCCAAAAATCGTTGCCGGTGTCGTCGCGGCCGCGGCGGTTTTGAGCGTTGCCGTTTGGTTCGGGCGTCACGCGATCGCCGCGCTCGGCAACGTCGATCTGATTCTGTTTTTCGTGCTGCTCGTCGGCGCGTGCATCGCAATCGGCATCCCGATTGCGTTTGCATTCGGCGTCGGCACGCTCAGTTATCTTGCGGTGACGACGAGCGTTCCGCTCAGTACCGTCGTGAGCCGCATGGACGAGGGCATCTCCAATATCGTGCTCCTGGCCGTGCCGCTCTTCATCTTTCTCGGCTTGCTGATGGAGGCGGCGGGGATCGCCCGTCGACTGGTTGAGGCGCTCGCGAGTCTGGTCGGACATCTGCGCGGCGGACTCTCGATCGTGCTGGTGGCCGCGATGTATCTCGTGTCCGGCATTTCGGGCTCGAAGATCGCCGACATGGCCGCGGTCGCTCCGGCGCTCTTCCCCGATATGGAAAAGCGCGGTCAGAAACGCAGCTCCATGATCGCGCTGCTCGCAACGTCCGGGGCAATGGCCGAAACGATTCCACCGAGTTTGGTCCTCATCATCATCGGCTCCGTCACCGGCGTTTCTATTGCCGCGCTCTTTACCGCAGGGCTCCTACCCGCGCTCGTCTCCGCGATCTTCTTGGTCGCAGTCGCCCTCTGGAGCGCGAAACGCGAAAACGCGACGCTCTCCCAGCGCGCGCCGTTCTCGGTAATCGCACGTGCATTTCTGTTTGCGATCCCGGGCCTCGCGCTGCCGCTCTTGATCCGCTACTTCGTCGTCTCGGGCATCGCAACGGCAACGGAAGTCAGCGTCGTGGGCATCTTCTACACGCTGCTCGTCGGCGCGCTGGTGTATCGCGAGATCAACTGGCGCCGACTCTATCCGATCCTCGTCGATACCGTTGCGCTGAGCGGTGCGATCTTGCTGATCATTGCGACCGCGACGGCGATGGGCTGGGCGCTCACGCAATCGGGTTTCGCGCAACAACTCGCCGACATGTTACGCGCCGCACCCGGCGGACGAATCGGCATCATGTTGCTCTCGATTGCGCTCTTCATCGTGCTCGGCTCCGTGCTCGAAGGCATTCCCGCGATGGTGCTCTTCGGGCCGCTGCTCTTCCCCGTTGCAAAAGCCGCGGGCATCAACGAAGTCCACTACGCCATCGTCGCCGTACTGGCGATGGGAATCGGCCTCTTCTCGCCGCCGCTCGGGGTCGGCTTCTTCGGCGCGAGTGCGATCGGAAAAGCAAATCCCGAAGAAGTCGTCAAACCGATTCTGCCGTATCTCGGCGCGCTGCTCGTCGCACTCCTGATCATCGCATTCGTCCCGTGGATTTCGCTCGGCTTCTTACCCAAGACGCAGGGGATGCCCTAAGTCGGTCGCTATCATGCGTGCTTCCACGGGGCGATCGTGACATGAACGGCGTTGTCCTGGAATTCGCCTTCGACCAAGCGTAAGGCATAGTCGACATCGGCAAGGCCGAATTCATGGGTCGACATCAATTCGAGCTCGACGCGACGGGAGGCCATCAAAGCCAGCGCCATTTCGACGGCTTGGAACGAGTGGCCGCGTACGCCGCGCGGCGATATCTGCTGTCCGATGAGCGTGTCGATCGCGAAACCGTCGACGGCTTTGCGCTCGGACGCCGCCACGATCAGCGTACCGCGTTTGCGAATCAATGCGAGTGCGCCATTAACGACTTGCGTAGCGCCGCCCGAGGAAACGTCGATGATGAGATCGGCAAGCGCCCCGTTCGTCACGCGGTGCACGATCTCGGCGACCGATTCTTCATCGACCATAACCGTATGATCTGCGCCCACACGTCGTGCAACCGCGAGCCGATGCCGATCGCGTGCACGTCCCGTTGCGATGACCGTCGTCGCGCCCGCCGCTTTTGCCGCAACGACACAGGCCAGGCCCTGTTGGCCCGGCCCCTGCACGACGACGGTGTGACCGGGTCCAGCGCGCCCGTCGAGCACGGCCCACTGGAATCCATTGCCGATCGGCAACGCCATTGCGGCGAGCCGTGGTTCGGCACGCGATGCAGCACCGAGTGCGGATGCATGTATTGAAATTGGCTAGAACCGCCCCAAAGTGACGGCGCGACATCGACACGTTCCCTGCATTCTGCTCGAGCGGAAGCGCTGCAATGATACCGGCAACGGGCAAGGCGAGGAATTGATCTTCGGTCAACCACCTGGTGGCGCTCTCGTCGACGGTTCGCTTGCATTCACTCGATCGCAACACCGTGATTCGCCAGGCGTCCCGCCGTCTCAAATGGAGAACTCCGTGTCAGAAGCCGTCATCGTTGCCGCCCTGCGTACGCCAATGGGACGTTATGGCGGCGTGCTCGCGCCGGTTCGTCCCGACGACCTGGGCGCACATGCCATGCGCGCGCTCGTCGATCGCGTCGGACTCGATCCCGCGCTGGTAGACGATGTTTTCTGGGGCGCGGCAAATCAAGCCGGGGAAGATTGTCGCAATGCCGCGCGGATGGCGCTGCTGCTCGCCGGTCTGCCGACGAGCGTTCCCGGCACGACCGTCAACCGGCTGTGCGGCAGCGGACTGCAGGCGATCAACTCGGCGTATCACGCAATCGCCGCGGGCGTCAACGACATCGTGATCGCCGGCGGCGCCGAATCGATGACGCGCGCGCCCTTCGCGATTGCGAAAGCCGAGAAAGCGTACGATCGCGCACCCGAGATTCACGACACCACGCTCGGCACGCGCTGGGTCAATCCCAAGCTTGCCGCGCTCTATCCGCCGATTCCACTCGGTGAGACCGCCGAGAATGTCGCGCAGCAGTATGGGATCACGCGCGAAGATCAAGACCGGTTTGCCTTCGATTCACAGATGAAAGCCAAGGCTGCAATCGAATTCGGCCGGTTCGACGCGGAACTCGTTCCGATTCACGTCGTGGCCGGGAAGAAAAGCTACGATGTTACCGTCGACGAACCGCCGCGTTTCGAGACCACGATGGAAAGTCTCGCGAAACTCAAGCCGGCGTTCAAATCCGGCGGAACCGTAACCGCGGGCAATTCCTCGCCGCTCAACGACGGAGCAGCCGCACTTCTCATGTGCAGTCGCGAAGCCGCGCGACGACACGGATGGAAACCACTCGCACGCGTCGTGACCTCGGCGACGTTCGGCGTTGGTCCCGAGGTGATGGGGATCGGCCCGATCGGCGCCGTGCGCAAAGCGCTCGACCGCTCACGCTTGAGCGTGAGCGATATCGACCTCGTCGAACTCAACGAAGCATTCGCCGCTCAAGCCGTTGCGTGCGTACGCGAAATCGGCTTCGATCCGGCGGTGGTCAACGTGAATGGCGGTGCGATCGCGCTTGGTCATCCGCTCGGCTGCAGCGGTGCGCGCATCGTGACGACCTTACTGCACGAACTCGTCCGACGCGACGGCCGTTACGGGCTTGCGAGCATGTGCATCGGTATGGGCCAAGGAATAGCGACGATCTTCGAACGCGTTTAAAGCGACGGACGATCCTACTTATACCGTTTCTGAAGCGTGAAGACGAAACCCGAACCGCTCGTCGGCGGTTCGATCGCCCGCAGCGTCTGATTGCTGTTCAGCGATTGCAAGTAGCTCTGCGAAAACGACCCGAATGTTGCGTTCCCTTGCGATGAGAAAAAGGTCAACTGAACCGAGGTATCCCTGTTGAACGAACTGCGGATACCGAACGATTCGCGTTTCGGATAGCCGAGCGACTCACCCACCACGAGTTCGAGATTCTTGCCCAATCGGCGCGAAGCGCTCGCCGTGAAGCCGCCGGTGAGACCGTAGCCCAAATTCAAGTTCGAAAGCCCGAGCGCTTTACCGAGCCCACTGCCGAGCGGCGAGAGCACCGAGCGCGCGAATTGACCTTCGACGTAGCCGAACGCGGCGCTCGCGATCGGCGAAGGGAGATTCGAGGTGTTGCTCGATGCGATGCCCCCGATTGCACCGAGCGCCTGCGCGTTGACGAGCAATCCGAGGATCTGTGCTTTGTCGTAGCCGGGCGTCGAGTCGAACGCGAGGTTCAAGCTCGTTGCGGGTCCGGTAAGCGTAAGTGTGATGTCCGTCGATGGATCCGGCACGTGGGTCGTTGCGATGGCGAAGACCGTCGGAATAATTCCCGCATCCGGTGTGAAGAGAACGGCGCCGCGCTCGAGCACGAACTGACGATAGAAGCTAAGCGTTCCACCCGTCGAGGTAAAGCGACCATCGAGCGTCGGCTGCGCGAGCGTCCCGCCGAGACGTGCCGCGCCCGTTGCGCCGATATCGACTGCGCCGCTCTGTACGCGATCGTCGCTTCCGGCCGTAATGCCGAGATCGAAGGCGATGTCCGGCAGCACGGCCGGTGTTGTTGCTGCGCTCGCGTTCGGATTGTAGATCGCCGTCAGCGGAATGCGTGTGGTATTGAAGGCCAGATCGCCGCTCACGAGCGGACGTGCATTCGCGGCCCGAATGATGGCAAGCGACCCATCGATCTTGCCGCGAAAATAGGCCGGGAAATCGAGCCCCGCCGCGTGCGCCTGCGCGTTCGTCGTATAGGCGAGCGTGCGCAACGGGTCGCGCAGATCGCTCACCCGCGCGTTGCCGGTCGCATCGATCGCACCACCGCCGACGTCGGTATGGAAATCGATGAGCGTCGCCTGCGTTCCGCCGAGCACGATGTGCGCGCCGATATTGGTCAGATCGGCGCGCTCGAAATCCGAGCGGTACGAACCGTTATGAAGGGCGATCGTGCCGCCGAGTTGCGGTTGGGTCGCCGTCCCGGTCACGGTGACACGGCTATCGACGATGCCGCCGGTCCGCGTCCCGGTCGGAAGCAACGGGGCAAAATCGGTAAGGTTGAGACCGATCGTACGGAATGTGGCGTCGATCGGGGCGTTCGGTGCAACGCCAATCGGCGCGAGCGTCACGGGGACGCGGCCATCGGCAAGAATTTTTCCGCCGATGAAGTCGATCTCGCTCGATTGTAACGTCACGAGTTGCTGCGCGTAGCGAAGTTCGGCATGTGCGTGCGGGATTGCGACCTTGGCGATGCGTACGGCGTTTGCATCCAGCGTGCCGTCGACGGCAGGCGTACGCAGCGAGCCGCCAATGCGAAACCCCGTCGTGAGCGAGCCGCTGAACGGAGCCGTCGCTCCGGTTGCAGCCGTGTAGAGCAATCCGACATCGGGTGAGCTCAGGGAAGCGGTGAGAGCGACGCGATCCGTCGAGAGAAAGCCGAGGTTTCCGGTGGCACGCACGTCGAGTGACGGCGCGACCAAATGTGCGTCCGTGATCGTCGCGCGTCCGTTTTGCGCGGTCGCGGCGATCGTGAATTGCTGGATCGCGATTCGATCGAACCGCCCGCCGGTTAGCGAGCCCGTCGTCGCAAGCGACAGTCGCGGATAGCGACCGCGCACGCTAGCTTCGATATCTGCCCGACCGACGAGCGGTGAATGCAATCCGAAGGCGGGCAGCCACGTCGCAAGATCGACGGCGTTCGCACGCGCGTGCAGATCGAGCGTCGACCGCTTTATCGGATCGATCAGCGGCGCGTGGGCAGCAGGGAGAATTGCGCCGTTCAGGGCGAACGACCCGGCCGTTCCGTTCACGGCGAGATCCGTCTGAATCGAACGACCGCGCATGAACCAGCGCGCGCGAGCATCGCCGAGTGCGAAGCGCCGAAAGCGCGCGCCCGAAATCCTCAGATCGCCGCTGGTCGCAAGCGTATCGCCCACCGAGAGAACGTCGATTGCAAGCGGTCCCGTGCCCGCAAGCGTGTCCGCCAGATCGAAGTAGTCGTTGAAATCCGTGAGGTCCACGTGCGGCGATCGAACCGTGGCACGGGTTGCGCCTTTCGCGTAGCTACCACCGAAGGCAAGGTGGGTCGTGCCGACGGTCACGTTGCCGCCACTCGCACGGGTTGCGAACGCATCGGCGTTCAAACGGACGAAGCCGTGTTTGAACGCAAGTCCGTTCACCGCGCCCTCGGGAACCGCGACGTCGCCGACGATCTGCGGCGCGTTTCCCGCCCCGCGCACGTTCAGGTTCGCATCGAGACTTCCGACGAGATACGGCAATGGCACATCGAGCGTTGATGCAAGATCGCCGAAATCGGCGGCGCGAACGCGCGAATGCAAATCATACCGCGGCGCAAACATGCTCGGCGAAATGCCCCCGATGGAGCCATCGAGCGTTGCATACGCATCGCCGAAGCGCAAGAGCGAGCCATCGAGACCTAGGCGGCTGCGCGCGTACGCGAGCGCGAAATCCCCGCCGACGGGAATGTCTCCCGCAATCAGACCACCGGCGACGATCGCCGATGCATCGGCCGAGGGGGCAGCGAGCGTTCCGCCGATCGAGGCGAGCAGTCGCACCGTTCCGCTCGTTACCGGAACGCGCGGATCGTTTGGATTGCGAATGGCACTGGTCGTTACGCCGAGCGTTCCGCCGTTGCCGAAGCGGCCCGCCGCAACGACGTTTCCACCGCCGACGTCGCCGCGCGCCGAGTAGACCGATACCTGGGAGCCGCGCACGCCCACGGTTGCATCGACATGATCGAGTGCGATGCCATCGATCGACGCGTCGCCAAATCGCGCGTCGCGCGTTTGCACGACCGTCGTCGGGCCGTCGGCGAGAATCGAAACCGGCGCATCGATCGTTCCATGCGCCGGAACGCGAACGCCGACCGACGCAAGCGAATCGAGCGATCCGCGAAAACGCCCGTCGAGCGCCGTGCGCGTGCCGTTCGAGCCGCCCGTGCCGGAGAACGATCCCCACGGTCCGCGCGCGTCGAGCGCGGCAACGCGAATGTCGCTTGCCGACCCATCGAAGCGCGCCGCAGCGCGATCGACCGCGACGCCCATGACGTGCGCGCCGCTCAGCGTCGCGATGCCGCCGAGGGCGACGGCTCCCTTGTTCGTGGCGACGCCGATGACCCCGTCGATCGCCCCATCGAGGCGCGGAATCGGCGGGAAGACGATCCCTGGAAGCGTCGTGATCGATGATTCGGCGAGGTGGAAGCGCCGCGCGTCGACGATCGCGGTGAGGCCGTTTGGATTCTGTTCGAGCGTCGCGCGTGCGTACAGCGACGAACCATCCGCATGCGTGATGAGCAACGGACCGATCAGACCGTTTCCGTGCTGATCGATGGCGATCGGCGATTCGAGCGTATCACCGCGATTCGCACCCGCCGCGATTCCATGCGCGCCAAGCGACGTATCGATCCCGGCGATCACGGCGATCGCACCGACCGGCATGCCGGGCACGAGCGAGTCGACATACGGAAGCGTGTGTGCGGGCGCGTCGGCTCGCACGACGGCGCGGATACCCAAATGTTTTTCGAGCGCGATCAGCGCTTGCGTTTCGATGCCGATCCCGGCGTAGTCGCCGCCGGCGTTGATGATGTCGAGTTCCGTTCCATCGATCGTCACGAGACCGTGGACGTCGCGCGCCGGGAAGCCGTTATAACTGATATGCGCGCCGTTGAAATGAGCGAAGACGACGGGATGCTCGACCAGACTTTCGAGTCGCACGGAAAATGTGAGCGGGCCCGCGAGCCGATGGACGTACGGTGAGGGCGGGCCGAGCGTGACGAGCGTTTCCAACGGACCCGCGCCGATGATGCCGAGGCGAAACGAAGGCCGCGAAAAATCGAACAGCCCGCCCGCGATGCGGACCGGCAATCCGGCTAGGGTTGCATCGGCGCGCGGGGTGACCAACCCATCATCGTAGACGCGAACGGGACCGTGGACGTCGCGCAGCGGTCGGCGTAAGGCGGCGACATACACTTGCGCACCGTCGAGTCGCGCACGCGCGCCGAGGTGGCGTTCGATCTGACCGCGGCGGTTGAGCAACCCGAAGTACCGCAGGTCGACATCGCGCAGCAGACCGGCCGTCAAGTGAATCGCCGTCGAGTTCACCGCATAGTCGACCAGCGGGCCGATCGGCACGACCGCCGATGTCCAGTGATGCGATTCCGAGCCGCGCAGATCGTCGACGATCGCCGCGCCGTGAACCGGAAAGCGTCCGCCCGAACCCGCGAGCGCGAATCGAACGTCGTACGTCGTGCGCGCATTCGAGCGTACGTAGGCATTCGCGTTGAAGTCGTCGATCGTCTGATGTTGCGAGCCACGGTAGATCGCCGCGTCGTCGATGAGTTCGACCGAACCGCGTCGGACGGCGATGGTCAGGTCGTACGGTGCCGCCGCACGCGTCGGCGTGGTCGTCGTCACTGCCGCGCGCGGCAACGGAATGTTATACGTTCCATCGCGATGGCGCACGATCGTCACGTGCGGGCCGTCGACGATCAGCGAGCGCAAACCGTACTGGCGCGTTCCGCGCATCAACTCCGCAATGCTGACCTCAGCGGTAACGTGCTCGGCGGTCAGCACCGGGTCGCCGCCGCGCGTTTTTACGACCGCAGCTTGAATATCGACGTGCGATCCGCTCAGCGCAAAATGCCCGAAGCGCACGTCGTAACCGCTCGAACTACTCGCGATCGACTGAACCAGAGACTGGAGGATCGCCGCCCGCGCCGCATACGCGACCGCCAGAAGTACGAACACGACCGCGACGGCGCTGGACGCGATCAAGAGACGGCTGCGTCCGGCGATTGGCATCATCGGCTCGATTTATTCCCGCCGAACCGCATTCCTACTCGTCGCTTAAGCGTTCAATCGGTAAAGTTCCAGGCGTCGAGACGGAGCAGGCCCTGCCTCATCGGAACTCGGAAAACCGGTCCATGCGACGATTTCTGGTTTTTCTTAGCTTGGCGATCGGGTTTCTGCCGGTCGCCGTTTCTGCCGATTCGACGAGGGACGCGAAGCTCAAGGTCTACGCGCGTCTCGTCGACGCCAACGTTCGGATCGACAAGATCGAATCCGTGCGGCACATCGATGGAAACCCGATCGTCTCGGACATGGACCCCGATGAAGACAATGGGTACGTGATCGTTTCCGTCTCCGTTCAGAACCCCGGCACGACCGAAATCTTTCTGCCGGCCTTTTCAACGACGCTCTTTCTCGAAGACCAAAGTAAGGTCGAATCGAACGAGGTTCGCGGTCCCTACGTTGGCACCAAAACGACCGCAGCGCCTGATCGCCTCGCTCCCAAGGAGTCGCTTCGCCTTCGCTACGTCATGACGCACTGGCCCGGAACGCGCATCACGAAGCTCGTGATCGATTCGAACAGCGCGATCGCGCCCTCACTGCGCTATCAAATCGGCCCGGCCGACATTACGGTACTCACCGAGATCTCGCGAGCGAAGCCGACCGAGTAGCGGCTACTCCGGCGTACGCGGAAGACGAATAGAAGCGCGCAATCCGCTACCCGGCTCGCTGCTCAAGAGCAACGTTCCGTGGGCGCGCTCGACCGCGCGCTTCGCAATGGCAAGCCCGAGGCCCGAACCCTGATCGCTCGCATTCTCGCCGCGATAGAACCGATCGAACGCGTGGACGAGCGACGACGCGCTCATCCCGGGACCGTGATCCGTGACGACGATTTGCACGTCGGCGGCCGCCGGAAGTAATTCGACGATCACCGGAGCGCCGGGTGCATATTTCATCGCGTTCTCGATCAGGTTGGAAAGCGCGGCGTGCAACTCGGTTTCATCGCATGTGACGAAGCTGTGTTCGTGCGAGCGATCCACGAAGTCGACGCCGGTTCCACGCGGTGCGAGGCCCTCGACGGTACGCGAAACGAACGCGGCGATATCGATGCTCGTCGGCACGTGCGAATCGAGTCGTTCGAGGCGCGCGAGCAAGATGAGTTTGTCGATGAGCGTGCGCATGCGCCGACTCTCCGCGATCATCGATGCGTACACGCGCGCGGAGAGATCGGGATCGAGCGCCGCGCCCTTTTGCAACACATCGATATAGCCGGTAACGACGGTCAGCGGCGTACGCAGCTCGTGGCCGGCGTCGGCGATGAACGCGCGCATCTCGGATTCGATCTGAAGCCGTTCTTCGATCGCGGCCGTCACTTGATCGACCGCGCCGTTGTACGCCCTCGCCAACTCACCGAGCGGATTGCGGTCGTTCGTATCGATCCAGTGGCGCGTGAACTCTCCTTGCGCGAGGCGACGTAGTCCCAGCGTCACGTCGATCAAGGGTTTCATTGCCGCGCGCGCGATCAGCCGTGCGACGACGAGCGCAGCGCCGATGATCACCGCGACGAGCCCGCC
>Ga0123337_10002187_pt1 | contig 22711 bp, 23 predicted proteins | sample frozenSSSSmetaG_FD_89792 | JGI IMG/M metagenome (GOLD analysis project Ga0123337, IMG submission 89792) | Glacier valley bacterial and archeal communities from Borup Fiord, Nunavut, Canada, to study Microbial Dark Matter (Phase II) -... | ecosystem: Environmental > Aquatic > Freshwater > Ice >...
ACTTGCCGAAAAATACAAGGGTATCTCCTTCGTCGAGGCTACCCTGCGGGAAATGGCCCAGCCGGCGCAGAAATAACGCTCCGCCCGGGACAATCCCATAAAATGGGGTCATGGACGGGGTCCTCGCATTGGTAACATTTTCCTGAACGGGGAACCATTTCTCGCGAATTCCTTCCCTCGCAAGGCGGAGTGATCGGCCAATGGGTGGTGGTTTCCAAGAGTCCGCGGCGCTGCTCGGCCTGCCGGGGGCGCTTGCTCTCCTTCTCCATCGCCGCTGCGGCGAGGACAGTCCCAAATAACAGAGATTGAGGGAGGTTTTTCGATGATCAAGGTGAAGGGTTTCGTCAGCAACGGTAAAAGCGACACCATCGCGACGGTGGAGGCCGGAAAAGGCGTGGGAACCACTGCGGAAAAGGATTTCCGTGACGTCCGGATCGAAACCTATGAAGGCGGGCTTTCGCTTTCCCGCGAACATCTGAAAGCCGCTTTCACGTGGTTTTCAGAAGTTGGTAAAGCCAATGGCAAGTGAAGCGTGTGGATCTCCGTCGCAACACGGGAATCGACACCCGCTGCTCCTGCGCTAAGTTTTCGCCGGATGACTTTGAAGGAACTTGGATGGAACGACGATTTGGAAAAAGCCGCCGCAGCCTTCGCGGGAAAAGGCTGGATCCCCGCGCGGCTGATCCGCGAGACGGTGATCAATTACGGCGCGTTCATCAAAGGCGGCGATGAAATCGATGTGATTCTCTGTGGCCGCGTCTGGCACGAGGCCGCCTGCGATGCGGATCTGCCGGCGGTGGGCGATTGGGTGATGATCGAGTTGGGCGACGAAAACCAGCCGTCCGTCATCCGCGCGACGCTGCCGCGGCGGACGTGTTTTTCCCGGAAGATGCCCGGAAACAGCAGCCAGGCGCAGGTCATCGGTGCGAACATCGACATCGTCACCGTCGTCACCGATGCCGGTCCGGATTTCAACATCCGCCGGATGGAGCGCTACTTCATGCTCATCGGCCGCAGCGGCGCGACGGCGGTGGTGCTGGTGAACAAATCCGACCTTTTCCCCATCGAGCAAAGCAACGCCGCTGCTGCGGAAATCGCCGCGTTGTGGGATGGCGCGAGTGTCCACGTGACCAGCGCGGTGAGCGGGCAAGGGCTCAAGGTGCTCAAGAAATATATCAAGAAGGGCATCACCATGTGCATCGTCGGCTCCAGCGGAGTCGGGAAATCGACCTTGGTGAACCAGCTCTACGGCGAGGACTGGCAATGGACGAGCGAGGTGAACGAGATCACCGGAAAAGGCCGCCACACCACCACTTCCCGCGAGCTTGTCCCGCTGCGCAACGGCGGCATGCTCATCGACAATCCCGGCATGCGCGAAATCCAGATGTGGACCGACGAGGCCACGCTGCGCGACAGTTTCGCCGACGTCCAGGCCCTGACCGCCGAGTGCAAGTTTTCCGATTGCAGCCATCGCAAGGACGCGAAGTGCGCCATCCGCGCCGCTGTCGAGGCCGGCACGCTCGATCCCGCGCGTTATGAAAATTTCCTCAACCTCGAAAACGAAATCGCCGCCCTGAAGAAGCGTTCGGAGAAACGCCAGATGGCGGTCGAGCGCTGGGCCAAGCGCAATAGCGTGAAAGCCCGCAATCTGGCGGATCGAATTCAGCTCGAAAAAGATGACCGCGGCGACTTCTAAGATTTTCCGCTCCGTCCGGCGCGGGGCGAGGATTTTCCCGCGCTTGTGGCTGGTGACCGCGCTTGGATTGGCGGCGGTCGTGCCTCGTGCGGGCGGCCAGATTCCGGGGATTTCCATGAAATCCAAGGAATCCACCGCCGCCGCCGAGACGGCGGACGAAATGGATACCCGCCTCCAGCTTTGGCTCAAGGAGGCGCGCGCGACCTTTGCCCGCGTCAACGGCCCGGATGCCGAACAGGCGCTGCCCGAGGGAGTCGATGCCGCGGCACTGATCGACTACCGCCGCGATCTGGAGCAGATCATTTCCGGCATCAACCGCTACCGGAAAATCGTCGAAAGCCAGCCGACGGAAAATAAGGCGCTGGCCGCCGCACGGGACGCGGACGCGAGTTGGCACGGATTCACCGAGAAGCCGCCGTACTCGATCCTGATGCTCGATGATCTGATCGACCAGCAGGACGCCATCAGGGAAAAAGACGCCTCCTACCGGTCCTCGCTGGCGCTTTTCAACCGCACGCTGTCCGGGATCGTGGACGAAGCGCGGGATGCCGGAGAAGCCAGCCGCCGCGCGCTCTCGGCCGCCGCCGATGGTCCGGCGGTTGACGGTGCCGCGAGCTGGCGGTTGGAGGCCGACCGCGCGAAATCCCGCCTGCTCGCCGTGCGCGCCCAGTTTCTCAGGAGCAACATCGCCTTGCTGAAGGACCAGGCTGAGACCACCCGGCTCCAGCTTTCCCTGCTGGACCGCCAGATCGCCATCGCCCGCAAGAGGGCGGTCTTCAGTGACGACGATCTGGAAAAAGTGAAAAAGACCGCCGCCGACCGCCAGGCCGCGCTGCGCAAGGAGCTGGCGGCCATCCGCAAGCGGGAGCAAGAGGCGAACGCGGTGAAAAACCGGATGCAGGGCATCAAGGACCAACTTCTCAGCGCCACCCCCGAAGGCAAACCGCTGGAAGAAACGCCCGATCTCGCGCTCGCCACGGTGAAAATGGAGGCCTCGGAAACCCGCGTGGATTCCCTGCAGTTCGTCGGCGGAACGCTCGAACTCCTGGACACGCTCGAAGGCGAAGGTGTCGAGTGGTACGTAAGCCGCAGGGCGATGATCGAGGCAAAAACCACGGACTCGCGTGAGGCCGCCGTGCAGGTCCTGCGATCTTCGTATGACCGCATGACTGCCCGCGGAATCGTCCTTTCCAACGAGCTCGCCGCCATCAATGCCGATATCGGCCGGCAGGAAGCCCGGGCTTCATCGAGACCCGCCGACGATCCGCGGCTGCTCCCTCTCAACGATGTCCGCGCCTCGCTCTGGGACAAGCAGGCGGTCATCCAGCGCGCCTTCCAAGCGGCCAGCAGCAAGGGCCGCATGGTAAAACGGTGGCTCGACGACTACGACTCGCTCCAAGACCGCAGGCCGGTTTCCCAGCGTTTCTCGGAGGGTTTCGCCTCGGCGTGGACGAAGTTCAAAAACCTCGGGTCGCTCGAAGTTTTCACTTACAAGGAAACCGTGATGATGGGCGGAGTTCCCACCGATCAGGAACGCGGCGTGACGCTCGGCAAGTTAATCACCGGCATCCTCTTTTTCGCCATCGCCTATTTCGTCGCCAGCCGCATCAACAAGCGCTTGCGCAACACGGTCGTGCGGCGCGGCCACGTCGCGGATGCGCAGGCGAAAACTTTGAGCAACTGGCTGATGATCGTCATCGGCTTCGCACTGGCGGTCGCCACCCTGCATTTCCTGAAAATCCCGCTCACCGTGTTCGCGTTCTTCGGCGGCGCGCTGGCGATCGGACTGGGCTTCGGCACCCAGACGTTGATCAAGAATTTCATCTCCGGCATCATCGTCTTGTTCGAGCGGAAAATCCGCGTGGGCGACATTGTGGACATCGGCGGGGTTTCCGGAACGGTCACGGAAATCAACACCCGATCATCGGTCCTCCGCGGTGCGGATGGCAAGGAGACGCTGGTGCCCAACTCGCTGTTTCTTGAAAACCGCGTCACCAATCTCACACTCTCCAACCGCCGCGTCCGCCGCTTGCTCACGCTGCGTGTGCCGCTCAAGGCACCCGTCCAGATGGTCAACACCCTCCTCAAGGACTGTACCGAGCGGCATGGGCTCATCCTCAAGGAGCCCGCACCCTACGTGACGCTGGAAGACATCGTCGAGAATGCTAACATTTTCGGCATCTATTATTGGACCGAGTTCAACGACAAAACGAATTCGGACGTCGTCGCCAGCGATCTGCGTTTCATGGCGGAAAAGCGCATCGGCGAGATCATCGAAACGGAGGATGCCGCCGCCGCAACCCAGCCGGCCGAGGCGAACGCGGTGCCGGACGCCCACGAAGATCTGAAGTCCACGCCCCTCGCCGAATGAACGAAGACACCCGCTGGATGGAACTGGCACTGGACGAAGCCCGCAAAGGCATCGGCCGCACCGCGCCGAATCCGCCGGTGGGCGCGGTGATCGTGAAGGACAATGTGGTGTTAGGGAAAGGCTGGCACCGCGCTGCCGGACAACCGCACGCCGAGCGGGAAGCCCTGGCGGATGCCGCCGGCAAGGACGTGAGAGGCGCCACGATCTACGTCACCCTCGAACCCTGCTCCACCCACGGCCGCACGCCACCCTGCACGGCGGGCATCATCGAGGCGGGGATTTCACGGGTCGTTTACGCCTGCGTGGATCGAAATCCGGATCACGCCGGACGCGCGGATGACCTGCTGAAAACGGCGGGCATCAAGGTGGTTTCCGGCGTTTTTTCGCAGGAAGCGGAGAAGATCCTGCGGCCGTTTTTCAAAGTCCGCGAAACCGGTCTGCCGTGGGTGATCTGGAAAACCGCAATGAGCCTCGACGGCCGCATCACCCGTCCGCCCGGCGAAGGCCAATGGCTCACCGGAGAATCCGCCCGCGGCGACGTGCAGAAACTCCGCTCCACTGCGGACGCCATTCTAACCAGCGGCGAGACCGTGCGCCGCGACAATCCCGCGCTGACGATCCGTGTGCCGGAATTCTTGGAAGGCCGCCAGCAACCCTGGCGCGTGGTAGCGACCGATAAACCGGAAACGATGCCTGCGGAAGCGCCGTTGTTTGCCGACGAATGGAAGGAGCGGACGCTGATCCGCCCGCGCCATGATCTTGAAAAAACGCTGCGCGGATTAGTGAAGGAACAGGGCGTGCTAACCGTGATGGTGGAAGCCGGCGGAGTTTTTTCAGCCGCGCTCTTCGAAGCAGGACTGGTTGACGAAGTCGTCGTCTATTACGCCCCGATGCTCTGCGGCGGACCGTCGCCGGGACTGGGCGGCGTGGGTTTGAAAGAGTCGCTGCATCTGGAGGAAATCGATTTCCAACAGTTTGGGAATGATGTCCGGTTGCGTGGATTTGTTAAGCGCTGACGGACCGCGAAATTCATTTCGCCCGTCGCTTTTGAAACGGGCGAAATGAATTTCGCGGTCCGTTAAGGGGGACTGGACCTAGACAGGTTAGTCAACGGCCGATGACTTCGAGCGTAGGATTGGGATTCATTTTTTAGCTATCATGTTCCGAGTCGCACTTCCTGGATCTTGATCTCATTCTACGGAGACGAATCACGGCACCCAGAATCAGGATGGCTGAAAAGACGATGAGAATCAGATGTGAAATCAAAAGCAGTTCAGGAATCCGTGGTGAAACATAGGTGGCTCCGACCCACCCGAGCCCCCAAATGACAACTGGCAGTATCGGGAAGACCGGCATGATGCTTGTTCCTCTGCGCTGATCCGCGCTTATGCCATTCATCTCGTCTTCAATCGCAAGACGACCAGCGGGCGTGATAATCGCCAAGAGCCACGCAATCAGGATGACGAGCAGCAGCAGAGCTTGCATGGATTTCTAATTAAAAGGCGGTTTCCCGGCTGATATGCGGGGGCTGGCAGCTTCAGAGAAGTCATTTTTGACTGGGTTCACACGCCGTGCAGCGCGCCGAGGATTCGGCGGGACTCGTCCTCGGTGAAGCGCGTGCCACGCCGAAGCTTACTGGCGAGGGTGTGGGAATTCACTCCGGAGAGGCGGGCGAGTTTGGACAGGTTGAGCAGGGGTGCGAGGCGGGTGATTTCCTCGGCGGCGAGGTCAGGCTCGGCAATGGGGTCGTTGTGCTTGGTGGCGCTGGCCAACCAGGCTTCGGCAGCGTCCTCGATCATGGCGGCGGCTTCAGGATAGGTATCTCCGTGGCTAATGCAGCCGGGAAGTGCGGGCACATTGGCAATGTAGGCTTGGTCTTCTTCGGACCAATGAATTTTGACGAGGTATTTCATGAGGTGCTGGTCTACTTGATGAGGTCGCGGATTTGGCGGACGTAAGCGGGTTTGATCAGATTGCCATGTTTCGGTAGGGTAATTCGGCGGCCATCAGGGTGGCGGTAAACCTGATGGCTACCGGTGCCGAGGTCCCAGACGAAACCTGCACGCTCAAGGACGGAAACTGCTTCGGCGAAAGTCACGTTATGGACTTGGTCCGGGTTCATGATTTTCGCCTTCAGCTTCTCCGCCTTGCCCACGGGAGAAAGATGAACAAATTTTTGTGCAATGCAAGGAGAATGAACAAATTCTTGTGCTCGTCTGCTGGGGCGACAGAGTTCAGGAATCGAGTGCCAAATCGAGGGCTTGGACGGCATGGTCGATTTCCCCGAGGCTGGTGGAGAGCGGTAGCATGAGGACGATGGTGTCGAGGATGGGGCGGGTGAGCAGGCCGTGGGCGCGGGCGGCGAGGCAGATGGATTCGCCGAAGCGCTCGTCGGGTGGGAATTTCTCGCCATCGGGGCGGCGGAGTTCGATGCCGGCGATGAAGCCGCATTGGCGGATTTCGTGGACGATGGGGTGGTGGGATTTCAGGGCGGCGAGGTTCTCGCGGAGGCGGGCGATTTTTTCCGGGAGTTTTTCGAGGGTGTTTTCGGTTTGGAAAAGGTCGAGGCTTGCGAGGGCGGCGGCGCAGCCGAGGGGATTGGCGGTGTAGCTGTGGCCGTAGTAGAAGGCGCGGTCGGCGGTGCCGAGGAAGGCGTCGTAAATTTTCCCGCTGGTGAGGGTGGCGGCCATGGGGAGGTAGCCGCCGGTGAGGCCTTTGGCGAGGCAGAGGAAATCCGGGATAACGTTTTCCTGCTGGCAGGCGAACATTTTCCCGGTGCGGCCGAAGCCGGTCATGACTTCGTCGAGGATGAGGTGGACGCCATTTTCATCGCACCATTTGCGCAGCTCCGCGAGCATGCCGGCGGGCCAAGGGCGCATTTCGTTGACGCCCTGGATGAGCGGTTCGATGACGACGGCGGCGATTTTTCCCGTGGGTAGGTTTTTCAGATCAGCGAGCGAGGAAACGTGCTGGCTGGGATAGCCCATGCCGCGGAAGCCCTCGAAAAACCGCCCGACGCCACCGAGCGAGGCGGCGCCGAGGGTATCGCCATGGTAGCCGTTGGCGAAGGCGATCAAGTGGTTGCGCTCGGGCTCGCCGGTTTGCAGGCGGTATTGCACGGCCATTTTCAGGGCGCACTCGACGGCGGTGGAGCCGTCGTCGGAGAAGAAAACGCGCTCCAAGGTGTTTTCCGGAAAAAGGGCGCAGAGGCGGCCGGCGAGTTCGGCGGCGAGCGGGTGGGTGAAGCCGAGAAACGAGCTGTGGGAAATTTTTTCGAGCTGCCCTCGGATGGCGGCATTGATGGCTGGGTGGGCGTGGCCGTGGATGTTCGTCCAGATCGAGGAATTCCCGTCGAGATACTTCCTGCCCTCGGAATCCCACAGCCAGGAGCCCTCGCCGTGACTGATTACCAACGGCTCGTGGCCGCGCGCGCACCATTCGGACTGGCGGGTGAACGGGTGCCAGCAATGTGCCTGATCGGCGGAAATCCATTGGCGGGTGTCGTCACGCATCGGCGCGATTATGAGCGAAATTGGCAGCGCGGAAAGCGGGAATCGTGACGAAATTGTCTCAGAAAAATCTTGGTATTGATCCTGCTTTACATGGTCAGGTGCCCGTGTGCGGCCGGAATCGGACCTGGTCCCATTTCTCTCCGCCACAGACATCCCCCCTTCCCCCCCGTTAAAGTGCTGCAAGGCACGATACTCCCCCAAAACACAGTCGGCGGATGTTGGAGATTTCCCCCTTCAACATCCGCCGATTCTTTTTTGTCGCGTGGAGGCAATCTGGAATTTCTACGCGATCACGGCATATCTTATGGCCGGAAATGGGATATCTCTTGGGTGTCGCCGCAAGCACACTCCCCCCCCATGGTGCTGCGGACAACGGCACATTTCCCCCCGAAAACACGTCGGCGGATGTTGGAGGTTCCCCCTTCAACATCCGCCGATTTGCGTTTGCGGGTGATCTGCTTTGAGACTGGTTCGATTTGTTCGGGAGAACCTATCTCGGCAGTCCTACGCCAGTCAGCTTGATGACGAACGGTTTCTCGTCCGGGTCGTTGTTTTTGACGCGCAAGGTGGTCCGCAGCCTCACCATTCCCAGAGGAATTTCAGTGGAACGGCGAGGATTTTCGGGCCGTCGAGCTGGAGGATGGTGGAGCCGTCGTAGAAAATGATGCCGGATTGGAAATCATTTCCCGACTGGACGGCCAGGCGGCGGAGGCCGTTTCCGTCCGAGTGGTGGAGGGTGGCGGAGGCTTTGATTTCCACGCCCCAAACCTTGCTTCCACGCGTCATCACGACGTCCACTTCCACCTGGTCCTTGTCCCGGTAATGCCAGAACCGCAGATCCGGATCGGTCCAGCCAGCCTGGGCGATGAGCTGTTGGAGCACGAAGGATTCGAGCAGATGGCCGAATTTATCGCGCCGCGTCAGCCAGTCACCGGAGGAAATTCCCGAGAGCGACGAGGCGAGGCCGCTGTCCACGAGGTGGATTTTCGGCGTCTTGATCAGGCGCTTCGCGGAATTTCGATGCCAAGGCGCGAGGCGGCGGATGAGGAAAAGCCTTTCAAGCACGGTGATGTAGCGCTCGACGGTCTGGCGGTCGAGGCGGAGGTCGTTGGCGAGCGAGGAAATGTTGAGCAGGCTGCCGGTCTGGTAAGAGAGCATTTCCAGCAGCCGCGCGACTTCCTCGCTATCGCGGACGCGGGCCACGTCGTGGACATCGCGATCGATCACTGAGCTCAGATACTGGCGATGCCATTGGCGCGCCCGGACAGGCGAGCGGCCCTGCGGTTCCGGGTAGCCGCCGGCCACGATGCGGCCGGGCAGGGTGGAGGGGGCCATGGTGTCTTCGCGGAGTGTGTTGCCGGAAAGGCCTTCGGTGAACCATTTCGAGAGGAATAGGCCGGGGCTCCAGGATTTTTCCGCTTCGGTCAGCGGGTGGAGGTAGAGGCATTCCATGCGCCCGGCGAGTGAGTCCGGGAGGTGCGGGAGCTGGAGGAGGTTCGCGGAGCCGGTGAGCAGGAAGCGCCCGGGGCGGCGGTCTTCGTCAACGGTGCGCTTGATGGTGAGCAGCAAGTCAGGGGCGCGCTGGATTTCGTCCAGTGTGACGGTGTCCGGGAGCTGGCCGATGAATCCCTTCGGATCGCGGGTGGCGGCGGCGAGCAGATCGACGTCGTCGAGGCTCAGATACTGGCGCGAGGGATCGAACGAGCGAGCGAGGGTGGATTTCCCACATTGGCGCGGGCCGAGCAGGCATACGACTGGCGTGTCTTTCATCGCTTCCTTCATGGCATGCTGGATGCCGCGAGGGAGTAGGGAGGGTGGAGCGTCCATTTGTGGTATAGGGTAGCGTCCAATTGTGGTATTGGCAAGCGTCCAATTGTGGTATTTATGCCCGTCTGATTGTGGCATTGACCCGCATTTCCGGGGGTGGGAACGCATCCGGGCTTGATCGGGGGGAGCGTGGGGTTTAGTCCCTGCTTCTCGTTTTCATGTCTCTCTCTTCCTTCGCCACACCCTCGCCCGCACTGCAACGTGAGGTGACACGCCGCCGCTCGTTCGCGATCATTTCCCACCCGGATGCCGGAAAAACGACGCTGACGGAGAAATTCCTGCTCTACGGCGGCGCGCTCAACCTGGCCGGCAGCGTCACCGCGCGGAAAAACCAGCGGGCGACGACCTCGGACTGGATGGATCTGGAAAAGCAACGGGGCATTTCCGTTTCCTCCACCGTCCTGCAGTTCGAATACAAGGATTGCGTCGTGAACATCCTCGACACGCCGGGGCACAAGGATTTCTCGGAAGACACCTACCGCGTGCTCACCGCCGTGGACGCCGCCGTCATGGTGGTGGATGCGGGTAAAGGCATCGAAAGCCAGACCCGGAAACTTTTCGAAGTTTGCCGCCGCCGGGGGGTCCCGATTTTCACCTTCATGAACAAGCTGGACCGCCCGGCCCGGCCGTCGATGGATCTGCTCGACGAGTTGGAGTCGGTGCTCGGGATCCACGCGTTTCCGGTGAACTGGCCGCTCGGCGATGGTCCGCGATTCCGCGGGGTTTACGATCGCGAGCAGAAGCAGGTGCATCTTTTCCAACGCACGGTGCACGGTGCCTACCGCGCGCCGGTGGCAGTGAGTGGCATGGAGGACGAGAGCGTGAAAGACGCGCTGGAGGAGGGGACTTACCGCCAGGTTTGCGATGAGCTGGAGCTGCTGGAAGGTGCGGGCGCGGAGTTTGATTTGAAAAAAGTCCTCTCAGGTGACCTGACGCCGGTCTTCTTCGGCAGTGCGGCTAACAACTTCGGTGTGCAGCTTCTGTTGGACCGTTTCCTCGAGCTCTCGCCACCACCGACGCCGCGGGTGAGTGGCAATATGATGATCGATCCGGCGTCCGAGGAGTTTTCCGCCTTCGTCTTCAAGATCCAGGCGAACATGAATCCGAAGCACCGTGACCGCATCGCGTTCGTTAGAATCGTTTCCGGGAAATTCGAGCGCGACATGGACGTGATCAACGGCCGCACTGGCGAAAAAGTCCGGCTCGCGAACTCCCAGCGCCTCTTCGCCCGCGAGCGGGAAACCGTGGATGACGCCTTCGCCGGCGATGTCGTGGGACTTGTTGGAAACTACGATCTGCTCATCGGCGATACGCTTTCGTCCAAGCCCGGCGTGACCTTCGATGAAATCCCGCGGTTCGCACCCGAGTGCTTTTCCTTCCTGCACAACAAGAGCACCGCGAAATACAAACGCTTCCGCGACGGTCTCCAACAGCTCCTCAAGGAAGGCGTGGCCAGCGAGTTCCAACTGCTCGACACCGGTGGTTCGCAGGTTCCGCTGCTAGGTGCGGTCGGCCCGCTGCAGTTCGAGGTCCTGCAATACCGCCTCGAAGGCGAATACGCCGCCGAGACGCGCATCGAGCAGGCGAACTGGTCGCTCGCCCGCTGGCTCAAGCCGAAAGAAGGCGATCCGCTCGCCCCCGAAGCCCGGCCGAATCTATCACTCGGTGCGGCGCTGGCCCGCGATTCGAACGGCTGGCTGGTCGCCCTGCTGCCCAGCGAGTGGGCGCTGAAAACCTTCGCGGACAAGAATGAGGACTGGATTCTATCCGAGCAGCCGTTCCCGCCGCCGGTGGTGGTGAAATAGGGCGATTTTTTAAATTGCCGGTAGGTCGGAAGCCCGCCGCGTTGATGTTCGAGGCGTCACGCCGGCAGATGGCAACTTCCGACATTCACAGGCAGCGAAGCGATGGACAGCCAGAACAGGCAACGAATCGAAGCTTCTCTCTTCCAAGTTTCCCTAGCAGCCTTGTAGGCCGAAGGGACCTCCGGAATGGCGCGGAAAAGCCAGAAGAAAGGAATGCGGTGTGACGAGAGGAAATTGGATTCAGGCGTTTGAGTCAGGTGTTTTTTTAAGCATGCGTCACGCGGGAAGGTGAAGGTGGCCGCCGCGCCGCTTTCGCCGCCGTCCGCTGACAGGTGGAACACAAGCGGCGGTCCGGTCCTTCTAACCGCGCATCACGGTGACGACGAAGATTTTTCCGAAACCGCCGCGGCGGAGGATTTTCGCGCACTCGTCCACGGTGGAGCCGGTGGTGAAAACGTCGTCCACCAGCACCGCGCCGGTCGGGGATTTTTCAATCCAGCGCTTGCCGGAATTTGATAGTGCGAAGGCACCGCGCAGGTTTTCCAAGCGCTGCGCGCGGGTGAGCAGGGTTTGGGTTTCGGTGGAGCGCGTGCGCAGCAGGCCCTTGAGCACGGGCAGGCCGGTGTGTTTCGAGAGGACCCGGGAGATTTCCGCGGCTTGGTTGAAATGGCGGTTCTGCTCGCGCTTCCGGTGGAGCGGCACCGGGACCAACGGCCAGCCGCCGTCCAGCGCGGGGGCGAGGCGGGGATCGGCGAATGATTCGTGGGCGAGGCGGCCGAGTTCCTCGGCGAGGTGGATTTCACGGCCGTATTTCAGGCGGTGGACCATGTCGAGCGTGCGGTCGTCGCGGACGGTGGTGGAGCGGGCGAACTCGAAGGAAAATTTCAGCGTGTGGCAGTTCGGGCAGGCGAAATTTCCTTCGATCTGCCCCTCGAACGCTTCTCCGCACTGGCCGCAAAACGGGGCGGCGAGGCGCGGCAAATCACGATCACATGGATCGCACAAGGCGCGGCCGTCGGACAAGCCGGTGCCGCAAACCGCGCAAGCGGCGGGGTAGAGCAGGTCCAGCGCGCGGGCGGCGATTTTCCGCCAGCCGACGGGTTCAGGACGAGGCGTCGGGGGCATCGGCGTCGGGGGCGGTTAGGTAGTCGATGAGGATGCCGGCGATGAGGAGGCCCGCCAGCGGGACCAGCCCCTGGCGCAGCGCGGCTCCGGAAATCACCCACATCATCGAGTCCGGCGGGCTCACGGCAGCAGTCACTGCGCCCATGATGCCGTTGATGAAAATCCAGCCAGCGTTCAGCCCGAGCGGCAGCCACAGCGATGCCGTCCGCCAGCGGGCGAAGGCCAGCACGCCGCCCAGCGCGAGCAGCGGCAGGAAACTCCCGAGCACCAGCCGCGGTTCGGAAAACGCCGCCAGCACCTTGCCCAGCAGTTCAAATCCGGTGCCTGATCCATCGGGGTCCGCCACGGTCAGACCGGCCGCCGGCTTGAGGAAAAGCACCAGCGCGAACAACACCGCCGACATCCCGAGCGCCGCCGCCGGGCGCATGGCGCGCAGGAAAACCCCCATCGCGATGCCCCGGAAAACCAGCTCCTGCAAGGCTGCCAGCGCAAACGCAAAAATCCCCGCCCGCAGCGTCATTTTCAAAAACCCGCCCGCCGGATTCCGCCACTCGAAGACTCCGGCCACCATCAGCACTCCGCCGATCAGCAGGAAAAGCCCGGTCACCACCAGGAAACCGCGCACGCCCTGGCGCAGCGCGCTGTCGTTTTTCACCAGCCGCTGGCCGCGCTCGGACTGCCGCGCGCCATCCGGCAGGCGCACCCGCCACGGCCGATTCGCCGATCCGTCGCGCGCCCGGCCGCCGTGCAGCCACTCGACGAAGGGCAGGAAAAGGATCACCGCCGCGAGGATCAGGCTGCCGGTGAAAAATCCCGGAAACGACGTCGTCCGGCAGACGCCCGCCAGCCAATCGACGATGCCGTTGGTGTATTTCTCCGATGCCACCTCCGCCAGCCCCTTGCCCATGTTATAGACCAGCGGCGTCATCCACGCCCCCAGCACTACCGAAGCCGCGGCATAAAGCCACACTTTCAGGACATCGGCGGAAGCCTCGTTGCGCATGCCGCGCAAACTAGCAGGAAACCCGCGCTTGGCCATCCTGAATGCGCGGATTGTCAGAGATCGTGCTCCTCAAGGTCGGCAACCCTCAACAGACGTTCCGATCTCATGACATAGACGATGAAAACGGCATCATCCTGAACCCGGTAGAAAATCCGCAGTGGCCTGACCACGAGGTGACGGTATCGGGAATCCGGAAGGTCATGAGGAACCGGGCACATTTCGGGGAATTCCTGAAGATGCTCCACGCTGTTGAAAACTTTCCGGATCAAACGTCCGGCCGCTGCCGGATCGTCGAGAGCAATGTAATCGGCGATTTGCTCAAGATCCTGAAGAGCGGGCTCGGTCCAGATCAATCGAGCCATCTTGCCAGCCGGGTTTTCGCCTGATCGTGGGAAAAAACGCGCCCCTCAAGGATCGCCTTCTCCCCTTTGGCAATTCCTTCGAGCAATTTAATGCGTGAAGTCATCGCCTCGTAACTGCCGACATCGACCAGATAAGCCGCCGGCAGGCCGTGCTGGGTGATCAACAGAGGCTCACGGGCGGCGGAAACCTCGGTGATCAACTCCGTCGCCTTCCGCTTGAGAGTGGTGACCAGTTCCGTTCGCATGAGAGTGATACTAAAGTATCACTCCGGTTTGAGCAAGGGTATTGTCGACGGGCGACCCCAAGGAAGTATGACCGATCAAGGAAGTATGACCGCTCGTCAGAAGCTCAGGGTATGACAAAACCACGCCATCTGAACGAAAGCACCTTTTCAATATTTGAACCATTGCTGATTTGATGAGCCAATTACGTTATTGCCGATTTTTCTGATGCACTTCCCTTGATTCATAAGCGGCCACCCGCCTCTCAAATTTCCCTTGGTCCCGATTCCCCGCCCGCCATAGGGTTTCCGCTTGATCCGCATCGAACCGATTGGAAATCACCGCTTGGCCATCCTGAATGCGCGGATTGTCATCCGCGTTCGCCTGCTTGCGGTATTCATGCCCGATGTTTCGGGCCTCGCCGAGGAAAACGGCGTCCTCACCCTTGTTCATTGCGAGGTCGCGACCACCTCCATCCGGCCAACGTCCATGCTTTTCCAGTCGTCATCGACTGAATTTCAGTAGCGATGACTGATTTTCAGTCGTCGTTCATTGGAAACCAGTCATCATCCACTGTTTTTTGGCCGAAGTCGGCTGATTTTCAGCAGTGACCACTGATTTTCAGTCGTCATTCATCAAAAATCAGTCGTCGTCAGCAAGAATTCGGTGGGCTTCAAGCCGTAATCCTCTCGAAGTAAGCGCTTTATGGAAAAATTGAGCGCTGCCACACTCGGATTAGGGTGCTGGCGGAACCTCGGGAGTCTGGCCGCCGCTGCCGCGTTTTGGAAAAAAGCGGCTCAAATTCGCGACCAACGTATTTGCGCCCGCCACACCCCGTTTTGCCGCCTGTTTCACGTTGTTGTAAAACGAAAGATAGGCCATCAGCACATCGCTGCCGGCCTCGTGCGCGGTGTCTTCCAAGGCGTCGCGGATTTCCTCGGCACGTTGCACCAGTTCCAACAGGTCGGCACGCAGCTCACGGTCACGGGCGAGTTCCTCCTTGTCCACATAGCTCGGCACCAGGTCCGGGTGCGCTGACATCTCCGCGTTGAACGTCGCGTCCATCGACTCCCGTTCCGTGCCGATGGTGGTGATGCCTCTTTTTTCGCTGGTCGCGGCGACAGGAATCAGTCAATCACGAGAAGTGAACTGGAACAGATCTTGTCCGGGGATAAGTAAACACAGAAAATAACAAATCAGGTGAATCCGCGAGGACTGGCCCCATTTATTAATGAATCAAGAAATTTACTCTGAACTCATTCGGCTAGCGAAGCAGAATGCTTTGACTACTTATAGCGATATAGCCTTGCTTACGGATCTATCGATGGAATCTGACGTCGACCGCAATGAGCTTTCTACACTCTTGGCGGAGATCGCGGAAAGCGAGCAAGTCGAAGGCCGCCCAATGTTGACAGCAATTGTCGTACATAGCGGAGGCGACAATAATCCTGGTGAAGGATTTTTTTCTCTTGCCCACGCTTACGGACGATTTTCTGGTAGTCGCCTTAAAATCGACCGACTCACTTACTGGGTAAGCGAAGTTCACCAAGTTCACTCCCACTGGATATAGCCATTAACAGCATGGATAAATCTTAGATATAAATTTAACACCAAGAAAATGAGTATCACCACATCATCGATTCAAACATCAATCGTCTTTTTAGCAATGGCATTCAGTTCGTTTTCTTGCCGAGAAAGCAAGAACACCAACACTGAAAGCTCAAATCATGAAGTTGGTGATTCGGATGCCGAACTAATTAGGCAATACGATGAGCGGATCGAAAAGGCCATCCTGTTGGTAAAGGAGGGAAAGCTGCATGAAGCTGAACTCGAAATCATTCCGATTAACGATAATAAATTCCGCGACAAATCCAAAGGACGCTTTTACATCGTCCAACGCGGGGATGTTATCCGCCTCATTAATCGAACTAGAGATGAAACAAAATCACCTGAACATACAAAGGCGGTGGAAGTTTTAGATCCGACCCAAGCGCGCAGCCAAGGCAACAATCCGCAAAGGAAATGGACAATTAAAAACCTTCAAGAATACGCAAAAGGGAAAACCAAGCAGGAAATCAAAACCGCTTTTGGCCCCCCTGAAGATGCCGGTGATAGCAACTGGAAGTATAGTTCCTTTCATATATTTGATGATGTTACAGAAAAAGAATCGACTGAAGTCATTTTCTATTATGACAGGGGAAATCCCGAGGTGGTCGAAACGGTGTTTCCAATCCCCAACTAGTGAATCAGGTGAGTCCCAAACATACTGCCGCGCGTCATGATTTGTGAAAACGTGGCTGGAGCGTCTCGCTTCCGTCCGTTGTCCGGGCGTCTCGCCCGGAGTCCGCATGCGTGAGGCGAGGCGCCTCTGCAACGGTCTGTCGCGAGGCGCGCCAGCCACTTTCTCGCCATGAGCATTTCCAAAAATCCTTATGCGCGGCGGTATCACAGACATTGAGGGAGGTTTTTCGAGGATCAGCCGTGGCAACTCCGCCAGGTCGAGCTTTCCCGGAATAGGGCGATGGCCCGGCTGGACGGATGGCGTGATGTTCTCCGGTCTCGATTTCACGGTGGAGCTCATTTCAAATTTCCCTTGGTCCCGATTCCCCGCCGGTCATAGGGTTTCCGCATGATCCGCATCGAACCGATTGGAAATCACCGCAGCCAGTGGGGCGAAGGCCCGGTGTGGTGGCAGGGGGCGCTTTACTACGTGGACATCGAAGGGCACCGGGTGCATCGCTTCGATCCGGCGGACGGCAGCGAGCGTTCGTGGGATGTGGGCGAGCGGGTGGGCACAGTGGTGCCGCGGGAGAGCGGCGGGCTGGTGATCGCGGGGGATCGCGGGATTTCCCTGCTGGACGAGGAAACGGGTGCGCTCACCCACATCGCCGATCCGGAGGCGGACAAGCCGGACAACCGCTTCAACGAAGGGAAGTGCTCGCCGGACGGCCGGTTTTTCGCCGGGACCATCAGCCTGGTGAAAAAAACCGGCGACGCGAAACTCTACCGCCTCGATCCGGATCTGACGCTGCACGAGGCGTTCGGGCCGGTGACGAATTCGAACGGTATCGCCTGGTCGGCGGACGGGAAGAAGGTTTTCTACATCGATACGCCGCGCAAGGAGGTGCTGGCGTTTGATTACGAGAGCGACGGGCATCTGCGGAATTTGCGCAGCGTCATTTCCACGGCGCATCTGGATTCCTCGCCGGACGGGATGACGATCGATGCGGAGGGAAATCTGTGGATCGCGTTTTGCCATGGGGCGTGCGTCGCGTGTTTCAGTCCGGAAACGGGCGCGGAGCTGCGGCGGATCGAGCTGCCATGCTTGGAAACGACGGCCTGTGCGTTCGGCGGGCCGGAGCTGGCGGATCTCTACGTGACGACCGGCGTTCACAAATCGGTGGTGGAAGAGCACGGTGGGCGGCTTTTTGTGGTCCGCGGGCTGGGGGTGAAAGGGGTGGCGGCGAATGCGTTCGCGGGGTGAGATTTTTTAGCCGCAAAGAGGAGCAAGAAGACGCAAAAAAGTGGCAGAAAAATTTGGAATTGGAAGTGAGTGCTCCGGGAACCTTGGAGATGAGATTGCCGAAATGAACGAAAACTTGATTGGATTTTTTGCGCCCTTTTTGCGGCTGAAACTCTTCGATTTATTTTTTCGAAGCCGGAAATTTCAACGATTGTGTGAGACGGAATCGCTGTAAGTTGGTAACAACTTTTTACCCACAACGCCATGAAACTCAACACCACCACCACGCTTGCAGCGCTCTTTCTGATCGGGGTCGGCGGGTTCATGGCTGGCCGGGTCTCATCGCCTGCCCCGGCAGCCACCGCACAGGACGGACCGTCTGAAACGCGTTCCTCCCGCTCGTCCTCCTCATCCGCCGGCACCGGCAGCGTGGATGGTAAAAAATCCTCACGCCCCGCCCGCTCCGATCGCACGCAGGCGGCGACGACTCCCAAGGAACGTCTGGCGAAACTGGAATCCATCATGCGCGGCGAAAACGCGCTGGATCGCAACCGCGCGCTGCTCGGCTACATCGACCAACTCGCACCGGGCGATTTCGAGGCAGCGGTCGCGCATTTCCGCAGTCTCGGCATGACCGACGAGCGCATGGGCGAGTATTCCCTGCTGCTCACCGCCTGGGCCGGGGCTGATCCGCTGGCCGCGCTCGCCTACGCGAAGGGAAACACCCGCGAGGGTTTCGCCACCGATACCATTCTCAGCTCGTGGGCCACCGCCGATCCTGAATCGGCCATCCGTTGGGCGAAGGCAAATTTCGAGGGCGAGGGAGCGAATCCCTACCTGCCCGGCATCATCCGCGGACTCGCTGCGTCCGATCCGGCGCGCGCCACCGAGCTGCTCACCAGCATGCCCCGCAGCGAGGAGCGCGGCGTGGGACTCGACGCCCTGATGCCGCATCTTCTGGAACAGGGAGCCGATGCGACGAAAGCATGGATCGCCGCTCTCACTGATGATTCCCTGAAAAACGGAGCCATGATGCGCGCCGCCGAAAAGCTCGCCGCGCTCGATCCCGCCGGCACTGCATCGTGGTTGCTGGCGAATCCGGGCGAGGCCTCGAAGCGCCGGATGGACGACGTTTACTCGGCCTGGGCGCAGAAGGACCAGTCGGCCGCGCTCAGTTCATACGCCGCGCTGCCTCCCGGCGAGAACCGCTCGAACGCCCTGCGCGGCGTGATCGCGAACGTGGCCGTGGAGAATCCGAAAGCCGCCGTTTCCATGCTGGACCGCTACCCCAGCGATGTGACCGACCGCGTCGTGCGCAGCGTCGTCTGGCATTCGTTTGGTGAGGATCCGTCGCTCGCCGCCAGCCAGATCGCCCGCATCGCCGATGAAAACGAGCGCAACCAGACCTACCGCCGCGCCATCGGCAGTTGGCTCGAGCGCGACCCGCAGGCCGCCCAAGCCTGGCTGCAGACCAATCCGCTGCCGGACGTCGTACAAAAGGAACTCAACCGCGGGCAGTCCGGCCAGCAGTAATCCCGGCAGCGCCCGAATGAAGGACAAAACGCCGTTTTCACCCGCGTTGACATCCGCTTCGCTGCCATCCAACTTCGCGCCCATGGACACGATGAAACTTCTCCTTGGCGCCACCGTCGCGCTGCTGCTGGGCGCGCTCGCGGTCTCCTGGCAGGGCATGAACACCGGAGTGAAAAACACTCCGCGGGACGAACTCGCACGCCTCCAGAAACAAGTGGACGAACTGCGCGCCGAGCAGGACAAGCTCGCCCTCGAACGCCAGTTGCAGGTTCTCCGCAACGCCCCGGCCAGCGTCCCCACCCCTAGCGCCAACGCCGCCGATATCGAGGCCATGAAAGCCCAGATGGAAGCCGGAAAAGCCGCCATCCAGAAACTGGAGGAGGAAAAGGCCAAGCGAGACGCCAAACTCGCCGATGCGGAGGAAGGTCTCGGCGACCAGCGAAAACTTGAAAACTCCGATACCGAACTCAAGCGCGCCCGCATGATTTCCCAAGCCCTGCTCATGGGCCGCGTGAAGGAATACGTCGAGGACGCCCAATATGGCGGCTTCGTCACCTTCGACGTCCTCATGCCGGACCAGGTTCAGACCGGCACCGTACTCGCCATCCGCCGCAAGACCGGCATCCTCGGCCAGCTCAAGGTTTCCGACATTTCCGCCGAGGGCGCCATCGCCAATCCGCTCCCCGGCTTCGGCCAGATCAAACCCCAGGTCGGCGACGAACTCATCCTGCCGCCTCAGTATTAAATCTCAAATCTGAGATCTCAAATTTCAAATTTCACAAGAATGTCCACCACCGTCGGTCTCATCTCACTCGGCTGCGCCAAGAACCTCATCGACTCCGAAGTCATGATCGGTCACCTCGCGCAGGCCGGCATGTCCCTCACTCCTGACCCCGAGCTCGCGGACGTCCTCATCGTCAACACCTGCTCGTTCATCGACATGGCGAAACAGGAATCCATCGATGCCATCTTCGGTGCGGTTTCCGACCGCGCCGCCGATCCGGATAGAGCCCGCCAGAAAATTATTGTCGCCGGTTGCCTTTCCCAGCGCTTCGCCAAGGACCTCCCCGGCATCATGCCGGAAGTGGACGCCTTCATCGGCCTCGACCAGATCACCAAGGTCGCGCCGATCATCGAAAACCTGCTAGGAAAGAAGAACGATGCCGAAGTCCAGAAAACCGAAGGCCCGTCCGCCACCGACGATCCCCGCGACTTCGTCACGCTCAAGCCGCAATACGTCCCGGACTACTCGACGCCGCGCATCCGCCTCACGCCCGACCATTTCGCCTACGTCAAAATCGCCGAGGGCTGCAATCACACCTGCACCTTCTGCATCATCCCGAAAATCCGCGGCATGCACCGTTCCCGCACGCAGGACTCCGTCGTTAGAGAAGTCCAGGCGCTGGTGAAATCCGGAGTGAAGGAAATCAACCTCATCTCCCAGGACACCACCTACTTCGGCATGGACCAGTGGGAAGGCAAACGCCCGACGCCCAACTCCCCGGTCGATTCCACCCGCGGCGAATCGCTCTCCACGCTGCTCCGCGAGATCAACAAGATCGAAGGCGATTTCTGGGTCCGGCTGCTCTACACCCACCCCGCGCATTGGTCGGACGAGCTCATCACCACCATCGCCGAGTGCGACAAGGTCGCGAAATACGTCGATATCCCGCTCCAGCACATTTCCGATAGAATGCTCACCGCCATGAAGCGCGTGACCAGCGGCGACTACATCCGCGGCCTGCTCCGCCGCATGCGCGCCGGCATCCCCGGCCTCGGCATCCGCACCACCTTCATCGTCGGCTTCCCCGGCGAGACCGAAGAGGATTTCCAGGAGCTGTTGGAATTCATCCGCGAGTTCCGTTTCGAACGCGCCGGCGTCTTTTCCTACTCCAAGGAGGAAGGCACCCGCGCCGAGAAGATGGACGGCCACATCCACCACGCCACCCGCAAGAGCCGCTGGTCCCGTGCCATGGCCGAGCTCCAGAAGATCGCCGGCGAAACCAACCAAGCGCAAGTCGGCAAAGCCGTCCGCGTGTTAGTCGAGCAACCCGGCGTTGCTAGAACTCAATGGGACGCCCCGGAAATCGACGGCTCCGTGATGGTGGACGAAGCCATCCCCGTCGGCGAATTCGCCGAAATCACCATCGGCGACTGGCGCGGCTACGACCTCGTGGCGGCGCGGTGAGATTTTCAAGCACCGCCGAGGTGTTTCCGGATCCACGATGGATTTCTCCGGCAATCCACCACGGATCTCACCCGGATCGTTTCCTCGTCTACGGTGTAGTAAATGGCGAAGGGAAACCGCTTTGACAGCGAGCGATGAAGGTCCTTGTAGGCCTTGCGGTGAATGCCACCGAAAATTCTCAGCGAGTCGATATCCGAATAGAGCGTATCGAGAAAATAACTCCCGAGGCCCGGCTCCCTGGCTTGGTAGAAATGATAGCCTTCAATCAGGTCGTTTTTCGCCAAATCAAGAATCTCCAGCTTCATGAAACCGAATCCTTGATCTGACGTTTCGCTGTTTCCCAGTCGATGAAACTCGCCTTGCCCTCGGCAACGAGCCGCTCGCGCTCATCGAGTAGGTCTTTGTGCCACTGCGGGATCTCCAATTCCGCTTCCAAAGGAGCGATGTCGTCCCACAGCGCCTCCATCATCCTCAACTTATCGTGCAGGGGAAGCTCGTGGAGTTCGTCCAATGCGATCATGAGGGATTCATACCAGTATTCCGGCAGGACACAACCCCGCATCCGGACCCGCCGGGTTTTCCAGAATTACGAAATAGTTCGTCAACTCCGGGCAGCGCCAAATCCACCGGCGGCAGCCTCTCTCCATGGGCGGGACCGCCTCATTACCAGCGTGTTCTTGAGAATGATCGACCAGCCGGAAAGCACCGGATAGTCAGTGAGTTTTCCGCCATTTTTCGCCTACGCCAAGTGCGGCGCGAATGGATTGAAACCGAGAACCGGGCGGCCGAAAGCTTCGAGAATGCCGGTTACCCTCGACAGCCCCTGATAATGCGGCCGCCCCTGATAGTGCTGAGCATCGAGCCGTGGCGCGGCGATCCAAGCACCGGTCCGGCGGGCGAGTTCGCCGACGTTCAGGATGTGATCAAGATGCCCGTGGGTGACGATGATGCCGCAGATCTTCTCCGGGTCCCAGTTCCGTTCCCGCAGCGCGCGCAACAGGTGATCCAGTCCGTTCACAAATCCGGCATCGATCAGATAGAGCCCGTTGCCATCGCGAAGGACATGATAGTTCACACCCCGCGCGCGGATCTGGATCAAGTCGTCCGTCATCGGGAGATGGCAACGAATTTTCCGGCAGGATGCGAGACCGGAATCCTCCGTTCCAAAGTTGCTTGCCCGCCCCGGCGGAAAATGCGCTGCTCGGGCCGTGCAGAACGCCAGCTACATTCCTGCTTCCTGGGACCTGCCGGATGCGATCCGGATGCGGCTGGGAGAAACAGTTGGAAAGCAGCGCCTGATCGACGAGGAAGGGCATTTGCTGCTGCTGCTGCACCAACTCCCACGGGCCGAGGACGACGAGGTGCGGAAGGCGATGGTCGTCTGGCGGAATCCTGCGGGTGAGTGGAAAAGCTCGCCGGAGGAGGGTGGGCTGAGGGGGTTGGAAAAGCACCTGGCGGCGTATCGCACGGTGATTCACGAACTCGACGAGGGGGTGGAGTCGGCGAAAACCGCACGGCAGTTTTTCGAGGTGATGGGGCGGATGCACCCGTTGCAGCGCGCCGCCCGCAACAAGTTTCTGGCGATCCAGGAACTCCGCCAAGCG
>Ga0123337_10002189_pt1 | contig 22698 bp, 23 predicted proteins | sample frozenSSSSmetaG_FD_89792 | JGI IMG/M metagenome (GOLD analysis project Ga0123337, IMG submission 89792) | Glacier valley bacterial and archeal communities from Borup Fiord, Nunavut, Canada, to study Microbial Dark Matter (Phase II) -... | ecosystem: Environmental > Aquatic > Freshwater > Ice >...
CCATTTCCAGCATGCGCACGGTGCCGGGCGTGCCAACCGAACGCCCGCCGACCACGCCGTCGTAAAAGGCCATCGGCTTGCCGTCCGCGCCCATGAACAGCCGCTCGCTGGCGGCTGCAGGAGCGGTTTCGCGGCCGTCAAAGGCCTCCACCGTGCGGCCCTGGGCATGCAGCAGGAAGGCCCCGCCGCCAATGCCGCTGGACTGGGGTTCGACCAGCGCCAGTACCATTTGCACCGCAATGGCTGCGTCAATCGCGGAGCCGCCGGCTTTGAGTACCTGGTAGCCGGCATCGGTCGCCAGCGGGTTGGCGGCTGCAACGGCAAACCGGGCGGTCGCCCAGCCCGGCTTGGGGCTGTAGCCCGACGAGCCTTCAGGCTGCGCCGGGGCGCTGTAGCTGAAGGCCGGGCCGGGTGGGGGGGCGAGGCCGGAGCAAGCCGCCAGCAGGGACACCACGGCGGTGGATGCGGCGATGCGGGGGAGCGTGCGGTTCATGCAGTCTCTTCCTGAAAAAGGGTGAGCGGGCGGGGCGATCCCGAGTATCACATGATCGCTAGATCGGAACGCTTTTATCAGTCTTTTACGGCTCTAGCGCAATAGGAACGGGCATGAATAGCTATTAAAAAATGAGCAAAAAAAAGCCCCGCCTGCAAAGGTCGGGGCTTGGTTAGGGCGATGATGCCAGTGTTTAGCGCGGTGCCAGGCGGATCGCGCCGTCCAGGCGAATCACTTCGCCATTGAGCATGTCGTTTTCAATGATGTGCTTGGCCAGCTTGGCGTAGTCCTGCGGCGTTCCCAGGCGCGAAGGAAAGGGCACGCTGGCGGCCAGCGAGTCCTGCACCTCCTGGGGCATGCCAAACATCATGGGCGTGCCAAAAATGCCGGGGGCAATCGTCATGTTGCGGATGCCGTTGCGCGCCAGGTCGCGGGCGATGGGAAGCGTCATGCCGACAATGCCGCCCTTGGAGGCGCTGTAGGCGGCCTGGCCCATCTGGCCGTCGTAGGCCGCCACGGAAGCGGTGGAGATCAGCACGCCGCGCTCGCCGGTGGCTTCAGGCTCATTCTTGCTCATGGCGTCGGCGGCCAGGCGGATCATGTTGAAGCTGCCCACCAGGTTCACGGTGATGGTCTTGGTGAAGACGGCCAGGCTGTGCGCGCCGTTCTTGCCGACGGTCTTTTCTGCGGGCGCAATGCCGGCGCAGTTGATCAGGCCCATCAGCTTGCCCATGGACACGGCCTTGGCCACCACGGCCTGGCCGTCGGCTTCCTGGCTCACGTCGCACTTGACGAAAGCGGCATTGCCATCGCCGAGATCCTTGGCGATGGCTTCGCCTTTTTCGGCCTGCATGTCGGCAATCACGACCTGCGCGCCGTTGGCGACCAGCATGCGGGCCGTGCCTTCACCCAGGCCTGATGCGCCGCCGGTGACGATAAATACTTTGCCTGCGATGTCCATGGGGTTGTTCCTTGAGAGTGAGGGGTTGAGAAAAAACGAAACTGTTTGAAATTGACGTTTACGTCAACGTCAATACAAACGCCAATTATGGCCCATGAAAAAAGCCCGACCATTTTTCATGGGCCGGGCTTGATGCGAGTGCCGCGAACTTACTTGTAGCCGACCCGGTCCAGCATCTGCTGAACTTTCAGCTGATTGTTGGCCACGGCGCTGATCGGGATGGTTTCAGACTTGAAACTGCCGCCCGTCATGGCCTGCAGGGCCGGGTTGCTGACCTTCACGCTGGCCACGGCGGGCCATTCGTTGTTGCCGTTCGCAAAGTAGTTTTGTGCGGTCGGGCTGGCCAGGTATTCCATGAACTTGACGGCATTGGCCGTGTTTTTGGCGTTCTTGGCCACGGCAGCGCCAGCAATGTTCACATGGGTACCCCAGCTTTGCTGGTTGGGAAACACCACGCCCACGCGCTCTGCGATGGCCCGGTCTTCGGGTTTGTCGGAACGCATCAGGCGCGCCAGGTAGTAGCTGTTGGTGATGGCAACGCCGCACTCGCCGCTGACCACGCCCTTGATCTGGTCGGTGTCGCCGCCTTTGGGCGCGCGCGCCATGTTGGCAACCATGCCCTTGAGCCACTGCTCGGTCTTGGCCTCGCCCATGTGCTCGGTCACCGCGCCAAACAGCGACAGGTTGTAGGGGTGCGAACCCGAGCGCGTGCACAGAAGGCCCTTGTTTTTCGGGTCGGCAAGTTCCTCGTAGGTGTCGACATCGGCTTTCTTGACCTTCAACTTGTCATACACCACGATGCGGGCGCGGGTTGAAAAGCCGAACCAGGTCGTGCCTTCGGCGCCTTCCTTGGCGCGCAGATTGGCGGGAATAGCCGCTTCGAGCACCGCCGACTTGATTGGCTTGAACAGCCCGTCGGCGTCGCCCTTGCCAAGGCGGGCCGCGTCCACCAGCAATATCACGTCGGCTGGCGACGCCGCGCCTTCGGCCTTGAGGCGGGCCAGGATGCCTGCGTCGTCGGAATCGACACGGTTGACCTTGATGCCGGTGGACTTGGTGAAGTCTGCGAACAGCGCTTCGTCGGTCTGGTAGTGGCGTGCAGAATACAGGTTGACGGTTTGCTCCTGGGCGCTGGTCATGCCGGCGAAACCCATGGCACCCATCAGGGTGGCACTGGCCAATGCAAGGCGGGTGAGTGAAGGCGCTTTTTTGAACATGGTGATCGCGATTCCTGAAGGTTGGAAAGATATGAGTTTAATACAAATGCGAATTGTTCGCAATAGCTTTACGTTGAAGATGTTTTCTCGCCAGCGCGCGCCTGGCAGCTCTGCGTCGGCGGGCGGTTTGCGCCAGCGTTTGCAGCGCCTGGGAGTGTTGCTGGTCTTGCCCGCTGCCTTGCTGGCCGGCTGCTCGAGCACGTCGGTTGTCAAGCCAGCGCCAGTGGCCGTTGAGAAAATCGACCCACCTGCCCGCAAGCCTCTGAAAATTGGCCTGGCGCTGGGCGGCGGCGCCGCGCGCGGCTTTGCCCATGTCGGCGTGATCGCCGTGCTGGAAGAAGCGGGCTTCAAGCCCCAGTTGGTCGTGGGCACCTCGGCCGGCAGCTTGGTGGCCGCGATTTACGCCACAGGCAAGACCAGCGCCCAGTTGCAGCAGACGGCGCTCACCATGGAGGAGGTCGCCATCACCGACTGGATGCTGCCCATTTTTGGCCGCGGCATGTTTCGCGGCGACGCCCTGGCACGCTACGTCAACCAGCTGGTGGGGGCCCGGCTGATCGAGAACATGGCGATCCCGCTGGGCATTGTGGCGACCGACCTGAACAGTGGCCAGGCCGTGCTGTTCCAGCGCGGCGATACCGGCGCGGCGGTGCGCGCCTCCAGCGCGGTGCCGGCGGTGTTCGTGCCGGTCAAGATCAATGGCCGCGAGTATGTCGACGGCGGTTTGGTGTCACCGGTGCCGGTGCGCTACGCCCGGCAAATGGGCGCCGACGTGGTGATCGCGGTGGACATCTCCAGCCCACCCGAAGGCAACCCGGCCGGCGACACGCTGCAAATTTTGCTGCAGACCTTTGCCATCATGGGTAAAAGCATCAACCAGTACGAACTGAAAGACGCCGATGTGGTGGTCCGGCCGTCACTCACGGGGCTGAAAAGCGCCGACTTTTCGGCCCGGCAACGCGCCATCGACGCCGGCCGCGCGGCCATGCTCGCGGCGCTGCCGGCGCTCAGGGCCAGGATGCAGGTGGGGATTGCGCTGGCGCCGCAGCCTTAGCATGCCGCGCTGATAGCTATTATTTTTATAGCTATTGGTGCCCGTCCTTATTGCGCAGGAGCTGTTTTTGATCAAAAAAAAGCCCAATCTTTCGATCGGGCTTTAAGCGGGTCCGTGAAACTGAATTTCTGGAAGGACCCGAGGAGACAACTGGTTTGAGGCGCTGTTTCGCTGAACAGAGGCCTCGGGGTGTCGGTAAATTAACGCTTTTTGGTAGCCGTCTTGGAGGCGTTCACTGCAGAAGCGGAAACCGTGTTGAAGTTGGTTTCGGCCATGTCGCTGGCTTGCTTGACGGCTTTTTGGACCGACTCAAACGCGGTGTTTGCGGCGGCGACGGCGGTCTTCATGGCGGCAACAGCAGCTTCGGAGCCGGCAGGTGCGTTCTTGGAAGCGCTTTCAACCAGGCCTTCGATTTTCTTTTGGGCTTCAGCAGTCTGGCTTTCAACGGTCTTGCTCAGTTCGGCACCGGCAGCCGACGTGATGTCGTACAGGTGACGGCTGTAAGCAGCGGTTTTTTCAGCCAGCGGCTGGACCATGCCGGCTTGCAGTGCCAGCAGTTCTTGTGCGTCTTTGACGCCCATCACGGCTTGGGCGTGGTTGGCGGTTTCGGCCAAGGCTGCCTTGGTAGCTTGGACGTTCAGTTCGACCAGTTTTTCAACGCCTTCGAAGGCTTTCTGGGTCAGACCAAACAGGGTTTCGATATTTGCTTTGTGGGAAGCCATGATTTGTTCAGCGGTCAGCATAATTAATATCTCCAAAAGTTGTAAACGATAAGTAGTTGCTTTGCGCTGAATTGCTGCACTGCAACATGGCGCAAGTATAGGGAATACCCGGGCCATTGCAAGCGATTTTTTGTGACCATGCACCACTTTAGACGGCGCGCCCTAAGTCCGTATCGCACGGCGCTGGTGGCTGGCGGTGTGAGCTACGCGGGCACTGCGGGGTGGTTCACAATCTGTCTTTTACCGTTTCCGGGCACGGTTTTTGAGTACTTTTTTCAGGTTGAGCCAACTTGCAAGCGTTCTATGCCGACAATTTCGTTCTGCCGCTGCCGTCCGGGCATCGTTTCCCCATGGCCAAGTACCGGCTGCTGCGGGACCGCGTTGCCCATGAATTGCCCGAAGTGCAGCTGCGCCAGGCGCCAGCCGCCAGCGACGGCGAGTTGGCGCTGGTCCATGCCCCTGCTTATATAGAGTCGATCACGCACGGCACGCTGGCCGCGTCGGCGCAGCGCGAAATCGGCTTTCCCTGGAGCCCCGGCATGTCCGAGCGCGCGCGCCGCTCGGTCGGCGCCACGCTGGCGGCCGCGCGCGGTGCGCTGGGGCTGGGCGCCGACAAAAAGCCTGGCGGTATTGCGGCCAACCTGGCAGGCGGCACGCACCATGCGTATGCCCACAAAGGCGGCGGTTTTTGTGTCTTCAACGACGCCGCCGTGGCTGCCCGGCTGATGCAGGCCGAATGGGGCAGGGCGCACCGTCACCAGCGGCAGCCGCTCCAGGTCGCCGTGATCGATCTGGACGTGCACCAGGGCAACGGCACGGCCAGCATTTTTGCGCAGGACGACTCGGTGTTCACGCTGTCGCTGCACGGCGAAAAGAACTTTCCGTTTCGCAAGGAGGCCAGCGACCTTGATGTGGAACTTCCCGACGGCTGCCTTGATGCACCCTATCTGCAGGCGCTGGAGCATGCGCTCGATGAGCTGGGCCGGCGCTTTGAGCCCGGACTGGTGCTGTTTCTGGCTGGCGCCGACCCGTTCGTGGGCGACCGCCTGGGGCGGCTCGCCCTGAGCTTTGACGGGATGGAGGCGCGTGACCGCCGTGTCTTTGACTGGGCCTGGCAGCGCCGCATTCCGCTGGCGTTTTCCATGGCGGGCGGCTATGGCGTCACTATTGGTGACACCGTGCAGGTGCAGATGAACACCTACCGGGTGGCGCTGTCCTACTGGCGGCGCTGGAATGACGCCAACGCGCTGGCAAAATAGGCCCTCATGACTTCATCCAAGCGGCCCCACGCCGAATTTCGCAGCGTCTACAAGGCCTTTCGCGCCATAGGCACCCGCTGGTCCGACAACGATGTTGCCCCAGTATTCATGCGGGTTTCAAGAGGGTGATGGTCAAAAAAGTGGACAAAATGCAACCAAATCTTGAACCTAAGCCAACCGTGGGTGATTTGCTCCTGCAAGTGCTTGCCCTTGGACAGCTAGAAATAGAGCAAGGCAGGTTTAGCAGTGCCGAAGATGTGTTTGCAGAACTTGATAAGCAAGAATGAAAAAAGCCCCATCTAGGGGCTTCTTTGTATCTTGAGATTGCTTACTTTCCGTCTGCTACATCTTTTAAAATGTGCATTGGTATGTTGTCGAAAATCTCAATAAACACTGTTGCAAACATCTGGGGGAACATAGTAAAAATAACATTGTCTAGATTAGGGCAAAACCCTTCAATCTTCAAGTCTGGGTTGCTGTGAACCTTACTTCTTACTATGTACTGAAAAGAGTAGCTTGACCTTTTTTCATCAAAGCCAATGGAAAAGTGGACAAGTTTTAACTTCTTCATACTTAAGAAGCTCTTTAAGTAAGTCAACTTTTGAGTTGCAGACTTGCCAATTTCTGTATCGTGTGATTGCTCAATAAATTCTTTTGCAAGAAAAAAGTTGTTGTGAGCAATGTTGATACCTTTGCCTGTTTTCAGGACTTCCAAGCAAAAATTAGAGTGCTTGGTTTTGTGTAGAGCTATGAATGACATTGAAAAAACCTTTGTTGTTAGGAGCCAATTAACTTGCTGGCTAGTCGCTAAAAAAAGGGTTTTTCGTCAATATATGTGCTAATTATATAACAAAAAATAAAAAAGGTCCAGTGTTTTATGCACTAGACCCTTTTTTTATGCCAAAAATCAAAGTTTTGGACCTTTGTAAGGGCTTGGGGTAGGGAATTTCGGTTTTTGTACCAATTTTCGGGCTATTTCCTCTGCAACCTGCTCTTTAGACTTAGGCTGTAAAAATGGACTGACAACAGGGTTTTTCTTCATTTCTTGCTCAACTTCTGATTTCTGATTTAGATGTGCTCTTATTGCTTTCTCTTTTAGCTCTTGGGTATCAATGCTTTTTATAAACTCTTTAGGTGGTGTTGGGGCAGCTTGCCTATTTTGTGAAGCTTTAGATTTGATGTAATCATTTACAGCAGTCTTGCAATTATCATCATTGATGGTGGTTTCTTTGATTTGCTCCTTCATAGAATTTCTTTTAAACTTCTCAACTTCATCTTCTTTTAGATAAAGCTTATAAGTATCTTTGTGTCTACTTCCGTCAACATAGCTCTTGTTATTTGAGGTAAAGCTATTGCCTAAGTGATAGGTATTTTTAACTGTTTTTCCTTGAGATTTATGTGAGCTAATGGCAAAACAATGGTTAAATTTTTTATAATCTTTCGTGGAGAAAGATATTGTTTTTTTATCAACCTCTACTGTTAACTGAAAATTTCCATCTTTCAAAGGTTCAATATTTTTGATTAGCCCTTTGTTGGAGTTAAAAACTTGAAATCTTTCCTCTTTGTCTTTATGATTTTCAAGAAAAACTATCTCATCACCTTTACAAAAATTTCTATCGTAAGATTTTGTATGAGTCCCAGTTCTCCTTTCAACAGTAATTAGTTGAGAATTTTTGTAATCAAGATTGGAAGTGTATGATTTGTCAAGCTTTTCTTTTTGAATTTCTTGTTTTATAAATTCTGTTCTGACCTTATCATTTATAAAATCAATCTCTGTATTGACACCGCAAATAATCAACTTTGAATGGCTTTTATCTTCTAAATAGTCTTTGCATAAAGCTTCTGCAATTTGTCTATCTGTTTTTGCAGTAATAAGCCAACCTTCTTTATCTAGTGTTTTAAATACTTTTTCAATATCTTTGTCTCTATAACCTTCAGCAATGTCTTTTGCCGATTGGTTTCTCTGTCTGCAATTTTCATCTAGTCTAGAAATTTCAGACTTGTCAAGTAAATCTTGAATAGCTATAAATGAATTTCCGTAAGAGACTGCTGTAAGTTGCTTGTGATCACCTACAAGCACAATTTTGCTCGATGATTTTTTAGCCCAGTCAGTGATTTTTCTGTAATCTTCCGATCCAATCATTCCAGCTTCATCAAGTATTAAAACTGAGCCATAATTTTCCTTTAGAAAACTTGGTTTTATTTCTCCTGTATCTTTGCTAAAAGCATTATTTATAAACTGTTTTGTGTTTAAGCAGTTTTCAGACCCGATATTAGCTGTCATCATGTCTTTGCTTGTAGCTGTTCCTGTTGAAATTCCAAAAACCTTTTTGTTCTTATTTTTGTAAAATTCACTAGTAAACTTGATTACAGTCGAGGTTTTACCAGAACCGGCATCGCCCACAATAACAGAGACATTCTTTTCTTTAATGATTAGTTTGCAAGCTTCAATTTGACCTTCATTAAATTTAAAATTTTCTTTTGGGTCTATTGCAACTTGGTTGTTTACTTCTCTAAGAAAGTCAGCTAAATATTTTCTATTCAGTTTTTCATCAATGCTTGAAATTTCTCTAGTAGTTGATTTCAGCCAGTCAATATTATTTAGTACAGATTTTTCATTAACTGCAATATCTAAACGAGTAAATTCTCCATTTGACATTTTTATGAGTCTATTTTCACCCATTGCTATTGATGACATATTAAGAATAGTTTTATCTACTTCGTTGTTTAAATCTTCGGCATTGTCAAAAATTTTTGTAAATCGAACTGCTTTAATAACTGCCGTCCTAAGTTTTGTTTCTGTAATAACTCCCGTAGTTTCAAATTCTTGGGACTTCATCAATTTGAGTAAATCTGCATTATTAAAATTTTGTTTACTTTCATTTTGTACTTTATCTATTTTCGCAAATTCATCAACTGAAATATTTATTTCTGATTCAGCTTTAATAATTGATAAAATTTCATCGCAGTTATGTGTAATTTTACCCTTCGCTGTATTCTTTTGTATGGCTTCTTCGTATGCTGAGTCGTATGCTGATTCTGCTTCATCAGATGATGAAAAATAATTTCCAAGCTTTTTTTGTTGCTTAACAAATTCTTTAATTTCTACTTTTCTTTTTGATAATAAAAGCTCTTGCTCTCTGGTATAGCCTTTTATTCTAAAAGTTTTATGTCCTTCTTCTGTTTCACAAGACTCTGTTATAAAACCTTCTTTTTGAATGTTTGAATTTAAAAGTGTGTCATAGAAGGCTGAATTTTCAAGCTGACATTTAAAAGCAACGGCTGGGTCAATAGCAAGAATTTTCTTTGTCCCATCTAAAAATTCAAATTCTGCAAAGTTCATCAAGCTATGGTGTCTGTGAAGATGTGGGTCTAAACCTCTGTCTTCATAATGAGTAAAAGAAGCTACAAAGATTTTAGTTTTCTCTGGGTTGAATTCTTGATACTCTCCTTTTTTGCAACTAGGCAAAATTTGTTTTGCTAGTAGCTCGAACATTTGATTATCGGTTTTTTCAGTGGCATTATAAATTTTGTCTCTTTTATCTTTACCACTTCTTGCAAATTCGACTGAAATAGATTTTGGTAAAGCTGTAAGTAAATCTGTTCCAGCTTGCTGTTTATCAGAAGAGTTAATAAATTTCCCGGTTGTTTTTAATTTGAAGCCGTGAAGCTTTTCAAGTTCTTCTTTGCTTTTTGGAAATTGTGCTGCCATCAATTTAGCAAAAGTTTCTTTGGAGTAATCTAAATTCCAAAGCTCGGCAAGTCCACCGGAAAATTTTGCTCCGTAGTGATTATTTTTTTGAGCGAGATAATTTTCAAAAGTTTTAGTGCCATTGTTAATATCTTTCGTACTAATTCCATTGTCTTTTATATATTTAATGAAAGCTTCTTTGTCTAAATGTGATAATTTATTTTGAAGGTGTGCAAATTCGGCATCAGTTAAATATTTAACAGTTGTAGTAGATTTTTGTATTTTAAACATTTCAATTACTCCTTTTTAATTGTTTGATTAATAAATTCTCTGATGGCAACAATTCTTTTGTAGTTTTTTTCATCGCCATTTTTAATTTCATCTTCTAAATCTAAAAATCTTCCGCCTATTCTTTGTTCGATGTTGTTCCAATTTCCTTGAAGTTTTTCAATCTCATTTTTTAATTCGTCAACAATTAAACTTAATTTAAGATATTCAAAAGATACTTTTTGAGTAGTTTCATTAAGTTCATCTTTGACTTTTAAATTTACTTCTTCATCAATTCTTAGTCTTGAATGGCTAATGATTATTTCTAAAGTCTCGCCAAATGATTTTCCAAAGTATGAGCGAATAAAATCTAATTCGGTGTTTGCCTTCTTTGAAATTCTAAAAGTTTTCTTTACTGTGTCGTCCATATCATTCTCCTAATCTTGTTTCGTTAAGAAATTCTTCTTTACCTTGGCACTTTTCAATGTGCATATAAATAACCTTTGGAACTGGTTCACCGTATGTGTCTGTTCCTGTTGCGGTGGAATCAAATGTATATTTGAAAAGTTTTTGGCAGTAGCAAAAAAGATGGCTAGTAAGTCCTTGAGGGTCTAAGCTCCCAGACTGCCATAGGGAATTTGGGCAATCAGAACAGGCAAAGTTTTTCTTAGGCTGTAGATTGTCTTTTGTTATTTTTATGTATTGGTTCATATATTTTTCCTTTATTTTTATTGTTATATGTATTAATCAAGATAGCAGAACATATCTATTTGTCAAATACCTATATGGCAATTTGCTGGCATTCAAATAAAGGTTGTTTTCATAGGAGAAATAAGAATTACGAATTTACTTTTTAATAAAAAGGAAGTGTCCTGGTGAAAGGAATTCGGCTGTTTGGTTTTTTGGTTTTTGGCTTGTCTGGTGGTTGATGGCAATACATTGATGACTTGACATATAAAAAAACTTTGCTAATATAAGAAAAACTAAAAGGAGAAATGAAATGGCTATAATTAAAACTGGAGAGAAATTAGTAAAGAAAACATTCTTTGCTGAAAAGGAAGAGTGGGACAGATTGATTGCATTGTCAAAGACTACTGATAAATCAATGGGGCTCTGGCTTCGTGAAACTATCTCAAAGCAACTCAAATTTGATGAGTTAAAAGCCGTAAGAGAAGCAGAGAAGAGGGCGGCTATGAAGGCTGACTAAAACTTGCAGACATAAAAAAAGCCATTCTTTTGAATGGCTTTTGTGTTTGTGGTTGGTGTTCTTTTACTTGTTTTTATTTGTCTCCTTGATTTTATGAGTGCAATGTTTTGGGTTTTTATCGTGGTGGATTTGGGTAAAAAATAATTCAGGTCCATATATTTTGTCCAAAGCTTCAATGATTAATGAGTTCATTGATATGTTTCTGTTGTTGGCAAAGTCTTTAAGTATTTCCTTTTTTTCTTCTGGAATGTACAGACTTATCTTTGGTTTTTTCATAGTGATGGTCCTCCTGTTTTAATTTTATTCTTAGCCTGTTTTTGCTCTTCTGTAATTCTTTGGGTTCTAAGTGTCTCCTTGGTTCTCATAATTGAGTTGGTTCTGTTGTGGTAAACGGGGTCAAATTTTTCTGATGGACTGATTAAGTCTCCAACTTTAGTTGCCACATTTTTTGCCATTGTTTTAAAATTTTTCATAATATTCCTTTTTTTATTTTTTATTTTTTTGTCTTTCTTTCATCTTTTTCATTTTTTCCCGGTCTGCTTTTATGAGTGCTAACTCTTTTTCATCTCGGGGTATTATAAAAATACCTTTTAATAATTCAAATAATTTTGTCATCTGTTTCCTCCTTTCTTAAAATAAATTCAATGCCAAATAAGATTAGTGCATTCATTGAATGACCACTAAGCTCCGATAAACTTTTTAGCTTTTGGTGTTGTGCCTTTAGCATAACAACTGGGTAAGCTCTTTTTTCTTTTTTCTCTTTCATAATATTTCCCTTAAATAAGTTGGTAGTAAACGATAAATGCGACGGTGATTAAGCACATAAAAGTATTTGCTATGTTCGCAATTACTAAGCTGTCATACTTATACCCATTGAGTTTAAAAACTTTTGCTGCTGTAAAAGCATTTGCAAAAATCCATAAACACCAAGTTAATAAACTATATTGGTTTGAGTTCGCCATAGTGTAAAGAAGATGTATGGTTGGAATATATGTAAACACTCTTGCAAAGCCGAAAAAATTAGTCAACATATCTAAATACTTATCATAGAAGCCAGCCTTACTATGCTTTTCATTTTTTATGTTAACTTCATCTTTGCCTGCAATTTTTTCTATGCTAACTTCATTATTTTTTTCTATTGTCAATTCCAAGATAATCTCCTTTTGTAGTTCTTATATATATAAGTTAGCAGAGAAAAATAAAAAAGCAATATGATTTATAGGTTATTTGCAAAAAACAGATAAACGGTTTGATTAATTTTTGTAGGCTAAGTTTACAAAACATTTCTGAATATTCTCTTCTTTATTTGAGCCTTCAATTCTCTCTTTGCATATTTTTCTAGGATAAACAAGTTTATCTTGCCCAAATATACTTACAATTCTCTTCCAAAACATCTGTTGACCATAAGGCAATAAACTTTTTTTATCGCAATAATCTTTATATCTGTTGTAGATTAAATCTTTTTTAGTTGTCTCTGTTGGGCTGATTTCAAGAAATGTATCCTCAACAAAAGATATAACATTGTTATTTTCTGTTTTTTCTCTTTCGGTTGAAAGTAGTACAGACTTCGGAGGAGCAAATTTACCTCTAAGCATTAATCTGGTTAAGCCTTCTAAGCACCAGTCCAAAACATCTTTAAGCTCATTGCTTATAATTTTCTGGGATAGATTCCTAATTTGGTCGGCTGAGCCTTCTTCAATAACTACTTTCCATTCAATAATAAATAGTCTTCTCCATAACCCGTTGCTTTCATCTTGTATTTTTGGAAATCTGTTGCAGGCAATTACCCATTTAGCAGTTGGTTTGTAATCAATAATGTCTTTAAATTTTCCTTCTACTGAAACCATATCTCCCGTAATGCAAGCTTTAAGAATTTCTTCATTGAGACCTTTCTTTGGGGCTTCTGCGGCAATTGCCAGTGATGTATCTATTAGATTTGAAAGCCCAAAGCCTTCAAGATGGTCAAGCCTCATCGATGAAATCTTCTCGTGCAATGCCGATATGATTTCTAAAAATACACTTTTACCGTTGCTTCCTTCTCCAATATTTACTATTGCCTTTTGAAATCTGGTGTCTCCAAGTAAGGTAGAGCCACAAAACTCTTGCAAAAGAGATTGAACTTCTTTGTCAGGTAAGGACTTATTTAAAAAATTTGTAAAGTAGCTGTTTTTCTTTTGTGCCTCTGGTTTATATAAAGTATTGTCTGTATTTAAATCTGCATTAACTAAATAGGTAATTCCTATATTTCTATCTGGTGCAATGTTTAAGTAGCCGCCAAAATCACCAACCATTAGCCAGCCATCTCTAAGCGGTATGTAGTTGTCTGTAGGACGATCAGGGAGCTTCTTTGCCTTGAGTAAGGCCGTTTTGCGGCATTCCTCTGCCATTGAGTCTCTCGCCTTGTCAGGGGCTTGTTTTTCCAACCAGGCGAAAGCCAGTTCTTTGCCTTCCTGCTTGGTAAGTTGCTTGTAATAATTACCTTGCCATTTATATAAGCTGGAATGTTCACCTCTTTTAGAAGCTACTAGGTTTTCATCAGCAAAAACTGATTTGGCATAACTAAGTTCCGTTGAGTCGTCTTTGTCTTGATTTTTATTTATTGAAATGACATTTGATTTTTGCTTTTTTTCAGAAAGTTGTGCAAGTTCTTTTTCAAGTTCTAGCTCAGGTTTCTTTATTAAGGTATTGACATAATTTAATTTGCTGTTATTATTCATATAGGTTCTCTTTTCTTTTTGTTGTTAATAATGATTCGGGGAATTTAAAAAAGCGATTGTTTATACAGTTGCTTTTTTTTTGCTCATTTTTTTGCATTTAGTGCCTTGTCAATAGTTTTACTAAAGTCATTGTCTTCAAGTGCTTCCATTGGGGTTTTGTAAACATTGACCTTTAATTTTTCTACTTGAGTAATTAATGGTTTAGTTTCTATTGATGGCTCAATACAAGACATAGCTATGATTGCATTTACTTCATACTTTAACTTTTGTTTTTGTTCTGCCTTGCCAGAATAGTAAAAACTTAAAATTGCCAAAGTACTAAAAAAAATAACAGTGCTGGTGTGAGGGTTGGGTAAGTATTTCATAAAATTCCTATGTGTTTATAAAAATACATTAGCAACTAAAAACAAAAAAGCAATATGGTTTTAACTCTATTTTCATATTTTAGATAAACGGTTAAAGATTTATCAAAAGTGTATAGAAGTTATTAAATGCTCTTGCTACAACATAGGAATAAAAATTTAAGGCATTTTTTTCGCCAAATAAGTAAAACCAAGTTGTACTTATAGTTAAACTTATTAAAAAAAGAAGCTCTTGCTTTTTTAATCTATCAGACAACTGTGTTGTAGCTTCGCTTGTTTGACTAATAGACCAGTCAGCAAGTCTTAGGAATGCAGCTTTAAGTTGTTGCCATACATACCAAGAGATATATATAGAGCCAGAAAATGGAAGAATTGCTAGTATTGTCTTTAAGTTATTTTTGTATGTTGTTGTTTTCATAAATGTATTTCCTTTCAAATACCCTAGCAAAGTATTTAAAAAAATCAATATCATTTATGGGTTATTTTTTTGACATACAAGAACTAACTGCTAATATATAAATATATTAACAAAGAAAAGGGACAATATGATTTACTTAATTTTACTAATGCTGGTGCTTATGCCAAATCTGGTTTGGGCAGCAGATTTATTTACACCTGTCAGCACAGACTTATCTATGAAGGTGCTGGCTGCACTTTTTGGAAAACTGGAAGTATTTGGTACTTCTTCCTCTGACTCATTTATTGCAGTCTTCGGAGCTTTTAACGGTGTAGTGCTTACGATTGGCGGCTTGCTAGCTGCCTACACAATTCTTGCTGGTACTTTGGGGACTGCACACGATGGAGAAATGCTAGGTAAGAAGTTTTCTTCTGTATGGATACCTATAAGGACAGCTTTGGGGACTGCCTTAGTTCTTCCTGTTGTCAGTGGTGGCTACTGTGTTATGCAGCTCGTAGTTGGCTGGGTAGTAGTCCAAGGAATTGGTTTGGCTGACTATGCCTGGTCAACCTACATGTCTGCTTCCAATGTTTCAAAAATTGTCACTGTTGGAATGGAAAAACCTGCTGTCAATGAATTAGCTTGGAATTCGTTTGGCTCTCTGGTCTGTATGAGAGGTTATGAAAAGATATATAAAGCTTCTCAAGAAAGAAGTTCAGGAATGTGGAATAACTTAAATTTTGGTATGACTACTGAAGTTAATGCAGGTTCTACTATTATAAAATTTGGTTCAAAAAATCAAGAAATGGGTTTCTTTAAAAATTCCTGTGGAAGTCTATCTATTGCAAAACAAGACCCTTTACCTGCTAGTGTTGGGACGGGTGAATTTAGTATGATGGGTGATTTATCTTTTTTAAATAAAGAGTTGAGTAGTGCAGATACTAAACATCTTGAAGCTGTGAAGGTTCTTGTTGCTGACATAGATGAAGCAGCTAAAGCTTTTGTTGCAAATACATCTTTAGATATTTCACCTCAAATTCAAGCGGCTTCTGTTAAATATCAAACATCTACAAAAGAAGCTGCTGCTGGAATAGTTGAAAAGCTTGGTGATTTCAAGCAATTGGAAAAATCAGCAACTAAAGACGGTTGGATGTTGGCTGGTGCCTACTATATGAGACTTACCTACTTGTCTGAAACAGCACAAAAAGCGGTTGCAAAAACTCCTACGGCTTCGGGAATTAGTGGCAGTGTAAGCACATTGTTTAAAGACCAATTTCAAAGTGAATTTGTCAAGCCACTTCAAGAATTAAAAGAAAAAAGCGGTGGTGAGTTTGGGGTAGCAAGTGCGAGTGAAGGGCAATCTAATTTTGCGACTTCTGGCGAAGCTGGTTCTTGGGATTGGTTAAAGTCTGGCGCTGGTTTTGACACTGTGATAAAAAATATATTTAAAGCCGAATCAATGATAGCTTCTTCTTCTAATGAGCACCCAATAATGGCAATGAAAAGAGTTGGAAATTGGGCTGCAATAACTGGCGGAGCGATTTTTACTAAGTATGTATTAGGAATGGGTTTAATTGGGACTGCACAAGGTTCAGGTACTGCTGTAGCGATAGCAACACTTCCTTTAGCTATGATTATTTTTCCTACTTTGATGTTGCTTAGCTTTATGCTGAGTTATGTTTTGCCGATGATGCCTTTCTTGATTTGGATTGGTATGTGTTTAGGTTGGGTTGTCTTAGTAGCTGAGGCTATAGTTGCTGCTCCTATCTGGGCTGTAATGCATATGACAGCACAAGGTGATGATATGACTGGTTCAGGAAGAAAAGGCTATAGTTTGGTACTTAGCTTAATGTTAAGGCCAGTACTAATGATTTTTGGATTGATTTTTTCATTGACAATCATTACTGTTTTTGGTCAAGTTATTAATATGATTTTCTTTGAAGTATTTATGCTTTCTCAGCAAGATAGTAATTTAATTATTTGGGTAATTGGTTTATTGGCTGCTCCATTAATTTATTGTGGTGTAGTGTGGACTGTTATAAAAAAATCATTAGATATTATACATATCCTTCCTGACAATATTTTGAATTGGTTTGGTGGTGGTGGTCAACAGTTAGGTTCTTATGGGAATGCTATTGGTGGTCATGGCTCAAGTACTTATGCAGCCGTTGGAGCACTTGGTAATATAAGTAATAACTCTTTAAATGCTCTAAGAGAAGCAGGAAGTAAAGGTCAAGGTGGTTCTGCTGGTAATTTAGGTAATGAGCCTTTAGTGAGTGCTCCTAAAGATATGCCATTACCTACAGATATAAGCAATCCGTCCTTGGGTGAAAAAGCGATAGAGCAAAGTAGTTCAAGTCCTGAAACCTTAGAAGGTCAAAAAATTAGTTCTAAATTAGATAAAGGCTTTGAGGCTTTGGGAGGTGCTGGAAGTAAAGAAGGACAAGCTTTTAACGAAAATATGAATAAAGACTTAGATGAAGGAAAAGATTTTGAAAAATCTTTCTCTTCTAATATTCAATCAGGTTTAGATGAAAAGTTTGGTGCTGGTGCTGGCTCATTTGTTTCTAGTGAAACTAATGAAAAATTTGAAGGAGCAGGTTTGGCTCAAAGTGTTGAAAAATTAAATCAAGTTGCTAGTCATTATTCTTCTAAAGGATATAAAGGCGATGAGATTAAAGATAAATCTTCAAAGCTGTTCCAGGCTGCAACTAATCAGTTCAATGGAAGTAAAAATTCAATTGCGAATGGTGGAGAAAAAAATCTAACGGACTATGTTGATAAGGCTCTTAACTTCTCGCAAGGGAAAGAGTTAGGCAAATAAAAAAAGACCCTTCGGGGTCTTTTCTAGTTGCTGGGTTAAGTGTCTCCCGACAGGAGGGTTAAAAAAAGGGTTCTCACTGTTCCAGTGTTTTTTGCTTCATAAATTTACTTGCAGGGTAAACCTAAAGATTTGCAGGGTAAAAGTTGACTATTTGCAGGGTAAAAAAATTTGTATAAATTATGTTCTTCATTGGAGAAAAGCATAAATTTAACTAGCCTTGCAGGGCTTGCAGGGTAAAAATCGAAATCGTTCTACATTATATTTAATATATTATCGAAAGATGTTAATTTAACCTTTTATGGACTATTATTTAGCTTTTATTTGTTTTTTAAATGTTTTTAAATTTTATATAAATATCGATTGAAATTTACCCTGCAAGCCCTGCAAGTTAAGTGTTTTTCATTGGAGAGATTAAAAATTCTTACCCTGCAATTACCCTGCAACTACCCTGCAAGTTTTTAGGTTTACCCTGCAAGTTTCTATCTTTAGATTGCCCACTTGTGGAAAACGGTTCTTTAGAACAAAAAAAAGCCACCGATTAGGTGGCTTGTAGGAATTAGGGTAGCTTTTACTTGCTTGTCTTCTTGGCTGCTGTATCTGGAGCCTTGACTGCTGGGGTCTTAGGTGCAGGGTAAAGCATATCAAGTACGGTTTTAACCCGTATATCATTTTCTTTATCAACCGTATCAAAAAGCTTCGCAATAGCTTCTTCCCGTGTAGGTGCAATCTTTTCTGCAATTGCAATCAAGCCCTTTTCTCCACCTGTAATATCTTCAAAGTAGAGGGTTGAAAACTTGGTATCAGAAATACCTGCGACCGTCCTTTTAGGCAACTTAAAGAATGGGGTTTTTTGCGACCTGAAATATTCGTTTTTCAGTTCGTTGAATTGGCTAAACCAATCTTCAAGCTTGTCTTTTGGAATAATGTCAAAAACTTCTTTAGGGTAGTAGTAAGAGCCACCTTCCATTTTGAAGGTTTCTTTAATGCTGGCGATGAAATCGTTAGGTAGAATTTCCAAGGCATTAATTTGCTCGGCAACATTTTGGACAAAGCCAGCTCGTTGCTCTTCCATCTTTTGTTTAAGGACTTCATCAAGTCGCCGTGTTTCTTCGGCAATCTTTTTCTTCTGGGCAATAATTTGCTCAGCCGTCAAAGTGCTGTAGTCAGTGTTGGCAAGAATTGGGTTAAAAGACATATTACACCTTGATGGTTTATTAATTGAAGTCTCTATTTTAACGATGTTCTTTCTTCTTGTCCACTACTTTTTTTAAAGAAAAAGGCCCTGAAAAACCCTTAGCTTCTTTCTTGTAGTCTTTTGTTCATTTCAAGCAACATAAGCTTCAACTCTTCATTTTGTCTTATGAGAATTTCTTCTTTGCTAGGCTCTCTTGTATGTGTGTAAGTGCCTATCGTAATTTGTGGGTCGTTGTGTCCCACTGCCGTTTGCATTTCTTGTGGTGTCAGTGCTTGAGCTTTGGCAACCTTGATTGCAATTTTTTCGGCTTCAATAGGGTTTAAATATTTTTCTTGAAAGTGCTGGAAGTTATTTATATCAACTTCGCTCATCAATGTAGAAATACTTTTGCTTTCAAAACCATTCGTGATGAATGTATGTCTTAACATATGCCAGTGAAATCTAATTCCTGCTTCTTCTAAGTAAGGTCTTATGTTTTTAAGTTTTGTTTGATAAGTTTCTTTTGCATATGGAAAAAGCTTATCTGTTTGTTTTTTGCCTTCTATTCTGCTGATAATAACATTTTTAAGCTTTTGTGTGATTCCTAAATACCTTGGCTTCTCATTCTTTTTTGAAATAAGAAAAATAGTACCTTTTTCAAGGTCGCAATCTTTTTTAAGAATGGTAAGTGCTTCTGAAATTCTCACTCCAGTTTCACTAAGAAAAACAAACATTTCGTGATAGTGGGCTAACCTACTTTTTTCTATCAAGATTGTTTCAATTTCAATTCTGGTTGATGGCTTTAGTCTTTTATCTCTGTAGATTATTTGGTCTTTTAAGGTTTTAAAATCTACATCTTCCAAAGGGTAGACTATTTTTGGTATGTTCTTGAAGTAGACATTTGCATTTTTAAGTGCAGTATGTAAAAACATTAAGTCATTGACAATAGTTTGATTTTTGACTTTTTGTTTTCGTTTATCTATAAATGATTGAAGATAAATTTTATAGTCAACAACTGGAATTAAACCAAATGGAATTTCTTTGCTGTCTGGTTTAATGGTTGTATGCCTTAGATGGGCAAACATTGTAATTCTTGGGTCATCAACAGGAATGAGAGTATTTGAAATAACATTCATTCGGCTTTTATGCTCTTTTGCTGATTTCTGTATTGAGTAGTATTTCTCAAAGTGAATTTCAAGCAATGCAGAAAGTGTGACTGTTTTTATTTCATCTGCAATCTGCTTGATAAACTCCTTTTGTACATCTTCTTTTTTATATTTGAGCTTCAAAAGTCTTTGTTCTGCTTGTTGCAGTTCATCAAAGATTTCATCAATTGCTTTGTCAGTTCCCAAAGACTCAAGCTTCTTCTTGCTTCTTATCCTGATACGATATTTCAAACCCATTGGAGTAGGGTGATAACTGATACCAGCGGGCAATCTTGGGCGGCGGCTTGGGGCTGTAGTAAGCCTTTTTGCTGGGGTTGTAGCTGGTCGTTTCGCCTTGGGTCTGTCTATGGGCTTGCCACCGTTAAAATGGGCTTCTAGCTCGTCCTCAATGGACAATTCTGGTGTGTTCATAGCTCGTCCTGGTGGCTTGATGGTCAATTCAATGGACAGTTTACTATGACAGCTTGAATTTAGGGTCAAAAATGGACAAAATGGAAGTATGCAGATGAGTGAAATAACAAGACCTTCACCAGTGAAAAGAGACGAATATCGGTACTTCACTAATATACAAACCCGCTGGTCGGACAACGATGTCTACGGCCATGTCAACAACGTGGTGTATTACAGCTGGTTCGATACCGCCGTTAATGGCCTGCTGATCGAACGCGGCGCGCTCGACATCCACGCAGGGGCTGTGATTGGCCTGGTGGTGGAAACCCAGTGCAACTACTTTACGCCGCTGTCTTTTCCGGAGCCGGTGGTGGCGGGCATTCGGGTGGCCCATGTGGGCGCGTCCAGCGTGCGTTACGAGGTCGCGCTGTTTGCTCAGGACGGCAGTCTGCCCTGCGCGGCAAAAGGTCATTTCGTCCATGTCTATGTGGACCGCGCCACGCGCCGGCCGGCCGCCCTGCCGCCTGAATTACTGTCTGTACTGGAACTGCTGAAATGAAACCAACCGTTTTCCCCTCCCAACCCGTTGTGGCGGGCGATTTTGCCCCGGATGATGCCCCGACCAGCGCCTGCCCGCCGCCTGTCAACGCGGTGGACCGCGCGATAGAAAGCCGCCAGTCGATGCGCGAGTTTTTGCCGGCACCGGTGCCCCGCGCCCTGATCCTGCATCTGCTCGAACTCGCCAGCCGCGCCCCCTCGGGCACCAACACCCAGCCGTGGAAGGCCTATGTGCTGCAGGGCGCCAGCCGGGACGCGCTGGCCGACAAGGTTTGCCAGGCCCATGACGCGCTGCGGGCCAACCCGGCACTGGCGGCTGACTACAAGGAGGAATACGACTACTATCCCGAAAAATGGGTGTCGCCCTACATCGACCGGCGCCGCGAAAACGGCTGGGGCCTGTATGGCCTGCTGGGCATCACCAAGGGCGACAAGGACAAGATGCATGCGCAGCACCAGCGCAACTTCCGGTTTTTTGACGCGCCGGTGGGGCTGATGTTCACACTGGACCGCGTGATGGGCCGCGGCTCGCTGCTGGACTACGGCATGTTTCTGGAAAACCTCATGGTCGCCGCGCGCGGCCACGGCCTGCATACCTGCCCGCAGGCGGCCTGGAACGGCTTTGCCAAGATCATCCTGCCGCACATTGGCGCTGGGGACAACGAAATGCTGGTCTGCGGCATGGCGCTGGGCTATGCCGATGAAACGGCGCGGGTCAATACCTTTCGCACGCCGCGCGTGCCGGCGCAAGCGTTCACCACATGGCTGGATTGAACTGAATACATGACGTTTTCCGTCGTCCAGCTGCTCGGCGGGCTGTCCTATGCCACCACGCTGTTCCTGATGGCGGCGGGGCTGACGCTGATCTTTGGCGTCACGCGCATCGTCAATTTTGCGCATGGCAGTTTTTTCATGCTGGGCGCGCTGTTCACGGCGCACTGGGTCACGAACTGGTTTCCGGCCTGGGGCGAGAGCGCGCCTCTGTACCTGATTGCTATTCTTTTGGGAGCGGCTTGCGCAGGGCTGGCGGGCGCTATGGCCGAATTTTTCTTGCTAAGGCGGATGGTGGGCGCGCCCGAGCTGTACCAGCTGGTTGCGACCTTCGGCCTGACGCTGGCGATGCACGACGCGATGCAGTGGTTTTTCGGGCCGGGCGAGGTGTTCGCGCCGCGTTTTCCGGGGCTCAAGGGCGCGGTGCAAATCGGCAAGGAGTTCTTTCCGGTCTACCCGCTGGTGATGATTGCGCTGGGGCCGCTGGTCTGGGGCGGGCTGCACCTGCTGCTGCGGCGCTCGCTGTTTGGCCAGCGCCTGCGCGCCGCCACGCAAGACCGGTCCATGCTGGCGGCGCTGGGCGTGAACCCCAGGCCGCTGATGCTGGGTGCCGTGGTGCTGGGCTGCGCGCTGGCCGGGCTGGGCGGCGCGCTGCAGTTGCCGCGCGAGCCAGCCCATCTGCAGATGGACACCAACGTGATCGTGGAAACCTTTGTGGTCGTGGTGATGGGCGGGCTGGGCAGCATAGGCGGCGCGTTCGTGGCGGCCCTGCTGATCGGGCTGGTGCATGCCCTGGCGATCAGCGTGTTTCCGCAGGCCACGCTGGTGCTGGTGTTTTTGACGATGGCGGTGGTGCTGGTGATCCGGCCGCAGGGCATCAGCGGCGTTTCGGCGGCCGCGCACGAGATGGGCGGCGGCCTGCGCGAAGTGGCGCAGAAGTTTCGCGGCCTTGGCGTGGGGTGGGCCTGGCAATCAGCGCTGGCGCTGGGCCTGGCGCTGCTGGCGGGCCTGGCCTGGCTTGGCGGGCCGTATTGGCAAACCCTGGCGGCCGACGCCCTGATTTTGATGATTTTCGGCATCAGCCTGCAGGCCATGATGGCGCTGGGCGGCCTGGTGAGCTTTGGCCATGCGGCGTTTTTTGCGCTGGGCGGCTACGGCGCGGCGCTGTCGCACAGCCTGTGGGGCGCGTCGCTGCCGGTTGCGCTGGCCGCCGGTTGCGGCGCGGCGCTGGCGGTGGCGGCGGTGTTTGGCGCGGCGGTGGTGCGCAGCAGCGGCGTGTATTTGGCCATGCTGTCGCTGGCGCTGGCGCAGGTGGTCTGGGCCACCGCGACCCAGTGGGTCAGCCTGACGGGGGGTGACAACGGGCTGATCGGGCTGGTGCTGGTGGGCGACGCGGGCCGGCCGTTGTTTTACGCCCTGCTGGTGGCGCTGGCGCTGCTGTCGGTGTTTGCGCTGCGGCATCTGGGCC